>WOYI011405875.1_pt2 | contig 63248 bp, 53 predicted proteins | sample 6423411 | NCBI WGS metagenome assembly WOYI01 (sample SAMN13441803, study PRJNA592873) | oil field metagenome | biome: oil field; feature: oil-well bore; material: oil-contaminated soil; isolation source: oil-contaminated soil from oil-well borehole | place: Germany: Wietze | collected 2016-10-18 ... | reverse complement strand
AGACCTTCAGACCTTCAGACCTTCAGACCTTCAGACCTTCAGACCTTCAGACCTTATGGACTTGTAACCCGGGGATAATATAAAACATTAACCAAAAAAATAAAAAATGTAAAATATATCTATAAAATAATCATCACATAATAAATATTGATATTTTTGCTCCCTAAAATTCACAAATCATTATTTGTTATATGTGCGGGATTATTGGTGTTTTTGATTTGAAGGTGCAGGCTGAGGAGCTGCGGCCGAAGGTTTTGGAGATGTCTAAGAAGCTGCGGCATCGCGGTCCCGACTGGTCAGGGATCTACTGCGGCGAGAGGGCCATCATTGCCCATGAGAGGCTGTCAATCGTTGACCCTCAGTCGGGCGGCCAGCCGCTCTACAGCCGAGACCGCAGGCTAATCCTTGGTGTCAACGGAGAGATTTACAATCACCGCGAAATAAGGGAGCGTTACAGGGGAAAATATGATTTCATGACCCAGTCTGATTGCGAAGTAATTCTGGCGCTTTATGCCGATAAGGGTGTCGGGTTTCTTGATGATCTGAATGGCATCTTCGCCTTCATATTGTATGATGAGGTTAACGACTGCTACCTGGCGGCGCGTGACCATATCGGTATCATCCCGCTTTACATGGGGTGGGATATACATGGCAACTTCTACTTCTCTTCAGAGCTTAAGGCTCTGGAGGGCATATGCAAGAAGATAGAGCTTTTTCCTCCCGGGCATTACCTCTACAGCCTCGATGGTTCGCCCATCCGTTGGTATCATCGCGACTGGACCTCATGGGAGAATGTTGAGGGTTGCGTTACTGATATTACGGCCCTGCGCACTTCACTCGAGGCTGCCGTTCACCGCCAGCTGATGTCTGATGTCCCATACGGAGTATTGCTATCCGGGGGTCTCGACAGCTCAGTCATTTCAGCAATCGCCAGGAAGTATGCAGCCCGTCGTATTGAAACGGATGATCAGGCGGAGGCATGGTGGCCGCAGCTTCACTCATTTGCCATCGGGCTGGATGGGTCACCGGATCTGGCTGCTGCGCGTAAGGTTGCTGATCATATCGGAACGGTGCATCATGAGATAAGCATAACGGTGCAGGAGGGTCTGGATGCCGTCCGTGATGTGATCTATTATCTCGAGACATATGATGTCACCACTGTCCGGGCCTCTACACCGATGTACCTGATGGCAAGGGTGATAAAGTCTATGGGCGTGAAGATGGTGTTATCGGGCGAGGGTGCCGACGAGGTTTTTGGCGGATATCTGTATTTCCACAGGGCGCCGGGACCTCGTGAGCTGCACGAAGAGACGGTGCGCAAGATAAGCAGGCTGCACCTGTACGACTGTCTCAGGGCTAACAAGTCACTGGCTGCCTGGGGCGTGGAGTGCCGTGTACCCTTCCTCGACAAGGAGTTTCTGGATGTAGCGATGCGCATGAACCCTGCAGATAAGATGACGGGTAATGGCAGGATGGAGAAGTGGATCATCCGCAAGGCCTTTGAGGATTACCTGCCGCAGGAGGTGGTATGGAGACAGAAGGAGCAGTTCTCCGACGGTGTGGGATATAACTGGATTGACACTCTGAGGGAACTCACGTCACAACTGGTGACTGATGAGATGATGGCCACTGCCGGATACCGGTTTCCCTTTAACACACCGCTGACAAAGGAGGAGTATTACTACAGGTCAATCTTTGCTGATCATTTTCCTTCCGAGGCCGCTGCCCGGACGGTCCCTTCGGTCCCTTCGGTGGCCTGCAGCAGTGCAGAGGCGCTGGCCTGGGATGAGGCCTTCCGCAACCAGAATGAACCGTCAGGACGTGCAGTAAGGAGTGTTCATAAACAGTCATACTGAAAAAAACAGCGACACCCGGACGGGGCGTCGCTGCATTACAAAAGTTACACTGCGCTGATTATTTCTTCAGGATAGTGCTGAGAACCTTTTCCTTGTCCAGCTTCTTGGTGCAGAAGAACCAGTCGTAGCAGGTCATCTCATCCTTGCTCTCCATACGCTCCCTGGCCACACCGCATGATCCGGCAGTGGGAACGATCACATCGTCGCCCGGCTGCCAGTCGGCCGGAAGAGAAACCGAGAAAGCATCAGCTGTCTGAAGGCCGATGGCTACCCTGTACAGCTCTTCGAAGTTACGGCCGAGGTTGAGAGGATAATAAATGATGGTACGGATTATACCCTTCGGGTCAATGAAGAAGACTGCTCTCACAGCTTTGGTTGTGGCCTCACCCGGCATTATCATACCGTATTTGCGGGCTACTTCCATTGTGATATCCTCTATGAGCGGGAACTTCACTTCCACATCCTTCATTCCCTTGTACTCTATCTTCTCTCTGATGGTACGCAGCCATGCGATATGACTGTAGAGTCCGTCAACTGAAAGACCCACAAGTTTCGTGTTGGCTTTTTCAAATTTCTCAGCCATAGTGGCAAAGGTCATGAACTCCGATGTACATACCGGGGTGAAGTCAGCCGGATGACTGAAGAGGATCACCCAACTACCTGAGTAATCGGCCGGGAAGTTGATTTCGCCCTGTGTTGTTACTGCCTTGAATTCCGGTGCTTTGTCGCCGATTCGTGGCATAGAATAAGTTTTTTCTTCCATAATGATTTACTTTTATTGTTACTATTTAATAGAATATTTTCAGCTTACAATATCAACGAGTATCTCGATTGGTGGCTTCTGCAGGTTAACGCTCCGGGTCATAGCTGCAGGTCACGGCTCTGTTTCAGTGAGGAGGGTCACCACTGCGAATCCAGACCGCAGTAACCGGCTCCATCTCAGTTATGCGGGTAACCCCTGCGAACCCAGGCCTCAATCCCCCGCTATTTTCTCCTTTCGATCATCAGATTAAAGTCCTCCTTAAGTGCGGCCAGATCCTCTTCATGTTCCACTTCATCTTTAAGTATCTGAATTACCAGATCATATGTGACGGGATCGGCTTCCCTGGTAATATCAAGAAGTTTGCTGTAGACTTGGATTGCGCACTGTTCGCCCTTTATATTCTGATCGAGTATTACTGACACGAACGGATCTTCAGGAGCGGCATAGCCGCAATTGGTGATCTTTGTCCATTCATCCGGAGAAAGTACCGGTGTACCACCCAGCTGGATGATTCTGGTAACGAGCAGTTGCGCGTGTGTCAGTTCTTCCGTTGCATGCAGTTCGAGTTCGGCGATCACTGCATCCTTCATAGGTCCCTTAACTACTTTTGCGCCGATCCAGTACTGATAGTAGGCCAGCCACTCATCTGCCAGTGACTTGTTCAGGAGATTGATAAGTTTATCAACGTCCATTTTCACAATTGATCTTCCAATTTGTGCCATAGTAATTTAAATTTTTGATTAGGTAATGTTATTTGTTGGTTTGTCTTTATTTACCGATTCCCGTTTATCAGTGAATTTACCCATTATCTGCAGCTTGATATCCTCTATTTTGAAACCGGGGATGCTCTTCTTGTCAAAATAATCATATATCATTTTTGTCAGCTCGCTGTCACAGTAGTCCTCGATGCGGTCACAGTGGGTGCAGTATATATGGTGGTGGTCATCCTTTACGGCATCATACCTGAGCAGTCCGCTGTTAGTTTTCACCCTATTGAGTATATCCCTTTCAACCAGAGTCTCAAGGGTTTTATAGACAGTGCCCGTGGCTATGTCAGGGTGGTTTTTCCTGATGAACCGGATGACCTCCTCGGCAGTGGGATGATTATGCAGCAGATCCACTGCCTCATAAACTGCAAGACGCTGGAGTGTGATCTTGAGCCCCCGCTCCCTGAGTGCTGTTCTGTAATCTTCCAGATTCATCAGATAAGAATGATTCTTAATAAGGAATTAACAAAGATAAGATAAAAAATATCCAAATCAAAATATTTAACGTTTTATTTGGTTTAGATATCTGCATTTATGCAGTATTTCTCGGCAGAGCTAAACTGTGTAATGCTTATTGTGACCGTCAGGCATTATCTCGTCGACGTTTTTGCGGTTGTCAATTGCCACCATCATGCCGTAGGCGTCGGCCCCGGTGGGAATCGCGCGTTTTTCAGGGAATATGATATCCAGCCTGCTCATATCCGACTTTTATGATTCCCTTTGGTTATATCAAAGTTGCGCCACAGGAAACTCAATGTCAAATATTTATGTTCCCGGTCCGGGGAGAAAAAAACAGAGCGTTTTTTCAAAAAACTTCCTTTCTTTGTGGCTTGATTAAACTTTAAACAGAGATTATTGGTTACAGGTAGTACCAAAAAGACATTGAGGTGTCTTTATAGGAAATAAAAGATGATGAGAAGAACATTTACAATCCTTTTTCTGTTTTTTTCGGCAGTTGCTCTTGATGCGCAGGTTCTTGAGCCGGTGACCTGGAGTTTCAGGAGCGAGAAGACCGGCGACAATACTTTTGATCTGGTCATGACAGCCGATCTTGAGGATAACTGGCATCTCTATGCCATGGATATTGAGGAGGGTGGTCCGATAGCTACCAGCTTTACATTTGAACCTGGTAACGGTTATATGCTCTCGGGCAAGACGGTTGAGGTCACGAAGCCTGAGGTGAAGTTCGACAACAGTTTCGGTATGAATATCGGCATGCACAGCGGCACAGCCGAGTTTCGTCAGAAGGTGACGGTAACAGGGTCGCCCGTAACCGTGAAGGGATACGTTACGTTTATGTCGTGCGATGACAAGCAGTGCCTCCCGCCCAGGGATGTTGAATTTGCATTTGAACTCAGGGGAGGGGTGGCTGCAGCTGCAAAACCGGCGGATGAGAAAATCACTGCCACACAGGAAGCGGATGCCGGTACCGATGATGCGACGACTGCCGGTACCGATGCTGCGACGACTGCCGGGACTGAAGCCACAACAGGCACCGCAACGGGTGTTGAGACAGACGCCGAGGCCTCGTCCACGGTGGCAGAGCTTAAAACAGCTGAGAGTGCTGACGATATCTCATTTGCAGAGGGTCAGACGGAGCCAGTGACTGCGACAGATACCACTTCCGGTAAGCAGGGCAAGGGGTTTCTGAAGTTCTTCCTGCTCTCCATGCTTGCAGGGCTGGCCGGCATTCTGACGCCCTGCGTCTTCCCGATGATACCCATGACGGTGGCCTTCTTCAGCCAGGGATCGGGGAAGAAGGGCTCTGCTGTGGGCAAGGCGCTCTTTTTCGGATTGACAATCGTGATACTGTATTCGCTGCTCGGCATCATCGTATCCCTCACCAGCGCCGGAGCCGGCTTTGCCAACACTCTGAGCACCCACTGGATACCCAACGTGATATTCTTCCTGTTGTTTCTGGTCTTTGCCGCATCGTTCTTCGGAGCCTTCGAGATAGTGCTTCCCGCAAAGTGGGTCAGCTCATCCGACTCAAAGGTTGACAGGGGCGGAGCACTGGCAACATTTTTCCTTGGGGTCACCACCGTGCTGGTCTCCTTCTCATGCACCGGGCCCATCGTTGGCGCCCTGCTGGTTGAGGCTGCCTCGGGCGATGTACTGCGTCCGACCATAGGCATGTTCGGCTTCGGGCTTGCCTTTGCCCTTCCCTTCACGCTCTTCGCACTCTTCCCCTCATGGATGAACAAAATGCCGAAGTCGGGAGGATGGCTCAACTCGGTCAAGGTGGTGCTTGGCTTTATCATACTGGCATTCAGCCTGAAGTTTGCTTCGACGATTGATACCGTCTATAACCTCGGAATACTATCAAGGGATATTTACCTGGCAATATGGATTGTACTGTTCGTTCTGCTGGGCATCTATCTCATGGGCAAAATCAAGTTCTCACACGACAGCGACGTACCTCACATAGGAGTGTTCAGACTGGTGCTCATCATAGCATCATTCACCTTTGCCCTCTATCTTGTACCCGGACTCTTCGGAGCTCCGCTGACACGAATATCTGCATTGCTGCCTCCTCGCGAGACATCCGGTTTCAACCTGATCAAAGCCATCAGTGAAAACAGGGGAGCTACTGCTCCCGGTGCAATTGCGCCGGGTGCCATGGGCACAGCAGGGGCAGCCATCTGCGGAACACCAAAATATTCCGATTTCCTTCACTTTGAATACGGCCTGCAGGGCTATTTTGACCTTGAGGAGGGACTTGCATGTGCAAAGCAGCTTAACAAGCCTGTGCTGATCGACTTCAAGGGTCACGCCTGCGCCAACTGTAAGGAGATGGATGCCCGTGTATGGTCTGACCCGGAGGTGCAGAGACGCATAAGAGAAAACTTTGTGCTGGTGGGTCTTTATGTTGATGACCGCACAAAGCTGCCCGATAATGAAGTGTTTGTCTCAAAGGTTGATGGCAAGGAGAAGAAAACCATGGGTAAAAAGAATGAGGACATTGAGATCTCAATGTTCAACACCAACACCCTTCCCCTTTATGCCATTGTTGACCCTTCGGGCAAACCGCTGATCGAGACCCGCGGCACCGACTTTGACATACAGGCCTATATCGACTGGCTTGACCGGGGAGCAGACACATTCCAAAACAGGTAGACTTAGACAGGGCATAAGAACAGCCGGACCCGTTAAAGGATCCGGCTGTTCTTATGCTGTCCGGACTGTGCCATCAATTTGATGCCGTCGTTTTATCAAATAGTTATTATTAAAAATAAACCGTGCTATTTTATCCGGAAAGATGTACATTTACCTTAAGTTTTAAAGTGTAAGAGATACATTTAAAGTTTATGAAAAAGACTACTATCCTCTTTTTATTGTCGGCCACGTTATCTCAGGTTATTTTACCGGTAGAGCTCTCCGCGCAGAAAAAACAACAGCCACAGAGCAACGTATGGTCAGGGCAGGTTACTGAATGGCCCCGGGAAATACCCGCCCGGATCAGAGACGGTGAAAACAGGGATCTTTTTGTCATGACCCTCGGTGTGGTCACAACACCTTTGGCCCAGGGTACTTTTAACCCGGTGAATGATCAGGTGACACTGAATGACGGGACAATCATAAGAGACTATTACCGGGACTCACTCGGGGTAAAATTCTATAAGCCCATTTCCAAGGAGATTTTCCGGTTGCCTCCGTCAGGACTATGCACATGGTACTACTATTACCAGCATATAACCGACCGGGAGGTCAGGCTGAACGCTGACTGGATCGCTGAGAACCTGAAATCCTACGGTGCAAAATATGTTCAGATAGATGACGGATGGCAGGCCCTCTCATCTTCAGGGAGGAAGGGTTCACGCGACTGGACCGGGTTTGATCCGAACTTCTCAGGCGGGATGGCTCCGCTGGCTGATTATATTAAATCAAAAGAGCTTGTTCCCGGTATATGGATTGCACCTCACGGTCAGTCTAACGCTGAGATGGTTAAAAACAATCCCGGCGTTTTCATCCTTAAGCCTGACGGCACCTCTCCTTCGAAGACCTGGGAGGGCGACTGGCTTCTTGATCCGACCTCAGAGGCAGGGAAAAAGTACTTTCATGACCTCTTTGCGAGGATGGCCGGCTGGGGATATGAGTATTTCAAGATTGACGGTCAGCCCATAGTGGTTGACGAATACGCGAAGCACTCCGAATTCATGGCAGTGCCGGGCGGGGCGGCCGACTCATTGTACAGGTCGACGCTTGACATTATCCGGGGCGCAATAGGTGAGAAGAGTTATCTTCTCGGCTGCTGGGGTCTCCCCATTGAGGGGGCAGGCATAATGGACGGCAGCCGCACCGGTGGTGACGTCGTCCTCGGATGGGATGGCTTTTTCACTGCCCTTGACCCTACGATGAGGAGTTACTGGCAGCATAACATAGTATGGTACACTGATCCTGACGTCATGCTTCTGAGACCGCCGCTTACAGTAGAACAGGCTAGGGTATGGGCAACGTTGCAGGGACTGACCGGTCAGGCGCTGATGTCATCCGACAGGCTTCCCGATCTCCCGGCTGAGAGGGTTGAAATAATGAGAAAGGTTTATCCGGCAGTGGATATCAGGCCCCTGGATCTTTTCCCCTCGCAAGGCAGGAAGAGAATATGGGATCTGAAGATCAACCATCTGGGGAGGCAGTACGACGTTACCGGCCTCTTCAATTTCAATGCCTCAAAGCCCGTCACCCTCAATCTCAACTGGAAAGAGCTTGGCATTGAGACCGATGGTCCGGTACATGTCTTCGATTACTGGAACGGTGAGTATATGGGAGCATGGGAAGCTGGCATAGGTCTTGAAATAATGCCTGCAAGCGTGCGGGTGCTGACCCTCGTGCCTGACAACGGGAAGATACAGCTTGTCAGCACCAGCAGGCATATCACTCAGGGATGGGTTGACCTCAGGGAGCTGAGGTCCGATGAGCAGGAAACAGTTATCAGCGGGGTGAGCACTCTTCCTTCCGGCAATGATTACAAGCTGTATTTTGTCTGCCCCAGGGGCAAATATTACAGGATCAGGAGCGCCACGGCCGTTATGGAAAAAAAGAGGCTGACGGTCTCCACCATCTCTCACCAGGGATGGTCAGAAGTTGCCTTTACGGCCCCGGCAACAGGGGATATTGAATGGACGGTCAGCTTCGAGCCTGACTATGCATTCAGTTATGCTGTCAGACAGCCCGACGGCATAAGTGTCACACCTGACGGCATTGATGCCGCTCGTGTCTCCTGGCGTTCGCAATATTATCTGAATGCCGGTTACCAGGTTTATCTTGACGAAAAGCTCCTGGGCTATACGCCAAATTCATTCTATGAGATAAATAATCTTGATCCGCTGAAGGAATACTCGGTTGATGTACGTACAGTATGGGATGACGGAACGGTAAACCAGAGGAATCAGAATGATACCAGACGATACGATGTATCCTTTGTCTTATCACAGCTCCTTCCGGGAGAGATGTATCTTTCAGAGATGGAGTGGACGGGTTCAAGGTCATGGTTTGAATGGCCGGTAACCGTTGACGGAACAAGGCACACCGGCAGTTTTGGCATGACGGCCGGATCAGTGAGGAATTATCAGATCGGAGGGATTTTCAATTCTCTGAGTGCGACTGTAGCTGTTGATGACAATATCAGGAGACAAAGGCCCGGTCAGACAGTGGTGTTTATCATCAGGGGCGACGGCAGGGAGCTCTGGCGGAGTGAGCCTGTCGGTCCGGATGATCCCGCTGTGAGCTTTGATATACCTGTTACAGGTGTCAGCAGCCTTGAGCTTGCCGTTGAGAGCGGTGAAGTGTCATCGCGGTCCGGAGGCTTGCCTGCTGACTGGATAAAACCGGTGCTGAAGAAGTAAACCCTGCAGAATCAACCCTGCAGGATCAACCCTGCAGGACTCTCAGGTGAGGATCAGCACTTCAGGAAACCATGAAGTGCCGTGACAGGTTATCTGCACATATAAAAGACCAGGCTGCCTCCCTGCATGATCTCATCATGGGTGATATAGAGCCGGTCAAGCCTGCGTCCGTTGAGCTCGACCTTCTTTACGTACACATTGAGTGGTCCCTGGTTGATGGCTGATACAGTGAAAGTCCTGCCGTTTTCCAGGCTTATGGTTGCCTCCTTCACCAGCGGGCTGCCGAGGTCATACCTGTCGGATCCGGGAGCGACAGGGTAGAAGCCCAGAGCCGAGAAGATATACCATGCACTCATCTGTCCGCAGTCGTCGTTGCCGCTCAATCCATCCGGCGCCGGCAGGTATTTTGTGTCCATTATATGCCTTACCCAATATTGAGTCTTCCGTGGTGCTCCGGCGTAGTTGTAAAGGTAAGGTACATGGTGCGACGGCTCATTACCGTGGACGTAATTGCCTATGATACCCTCGCGGGTTATATCCTCGGTCTCTGCGAAGAACTCATCAGGCAGGTGCATGGTGAAGAGTGAGTCGAGGTGCTGAATGAACCTCTTTTTGCCACCTACAAGCGATATCAGCTGTGCCGGGTCATGAGGCACATAGAGGCTGTAGTTCCATGCGTTACCCTCTATGAAGCCCTGGCCGTGGGTGCTGAGCACGTCAAAATTCGCCCTGAAGCTGCCGTCTGTTTTTCGTGGCCGCATGAACCCGGTTGACGGATCCCAGACATTCAGGAAGTTACGTGATCTGTGCAGGAACTCATTGTAAAGATCATTATTACCCGGATGGTTGCCTGAACGACCCGGGGCTTCACCAAAGGTGTCCGTGGCAGGGTCAGGTGGCGATGCAGGCTGCTTTCCTTCCGGCAATTTGCTGATAGCCTGTGCGATGCACCAGTCGTCATATGCATATTCGAGGGTGACCGATACAGAGGAGGCTGTTCGTTCGTCAGGCACATACCCGAGTCGCATGTAATCATCGAGGCCGTCATACCAGCCGTTGTGTGCCGTGGTTACGCAGGCCTCTGTCGCCCTGGTGTAGTCAAAGCCACCGATGCCTTTTACAATGGCATCGGCTATCACCGGCACTGCATGGTACCCTATCATGCACCAGTTTTCATTGGCATGGTGAGACCAGACAGGCAGCATATGATGTACGCTCTGGTCATAATGTGCCAGCATCGAGTTTATCATGTCAGAGGTACGTGCCTGCTGCACGATGGTGAACAGCGGATGGAGTGCACGGTAGGTATCCCACAGCGAGAAGGTGGTGTAGTTGTCAAAGTCGTCTGCAGTGTGAATATTCTGGTCCAGACCTTTGTACTGACTGTCAGTGTCCATGTAGACGGTGGGAGAGAGAAAGGCATGATAGAGAGCAGTATAGAAGCTGACCATCTGCTCCTCATTCATCATCTTCACCTTCACCCTGCCCAACTCATCTTCCCACATTCTCTCCGCCGCCAGCCTTACGGCATCAAAATCAGTCTGCGGCGCCTCGGCGATCATGTTTGCCACCGCGCCCGCGGTGCTCACCGGAGAGAGGGCCACCCTCAGTGTGATCTGTTCTCCGGGTGAGGTATTAAAATCAAAATGGCCCTTTATCTTTCGTCCCGCGGCTTCCGGGAAATTACGGCGCTGGTCAAAGCGGCGCCAGAAGCCTTTATAGGCCTGCGCGGGCTCTTCATTTACAAAGCCGTATGATTCGATTGGCCTGGAAAAGGCAACAGCAAAATAGAGGGTCCTCGTCCTGGCCCATCCGCTGGTCTGCCTGAACCCTGTCACCAGGGTGTCATTCTCCACCCTGATGAAAGTCCGGACGTTCTTGCCGTCATAATTATAGATCCCGTGGACCATATCGAGTATGATATGGGTTTCGCCCCCAATGTTGAAGGTATAGCGATGGACCCCGGTACGGGTTGTGGCCGTCATTTCAGCCAGTATGTCATGGTCGTCGAGGGTTACGGCATAATAACCGGGCGAGGCCTTCTCGGTCTCGTGTGAGAAGCGCGATCGATAGCCTTTCTCAGGCGCATCTGCCGTTCCGGGGTTAAGCTGCAGCGGTCCGGTGGTCGGCATCAGGAGAATGTCACCCAGGTCGGAGTGCCCGGTGCCGCTGAAGTGGGTGTGGGAGAAGCCGACGATGGTGCTGTCGGCATACTGGTAGCCGGCACAGTATTTATAGACATCGCTGTTATAGCGTCCGTTGACCTCATAGGGCAGGGTGTCGGTGTCAGGCGAAAGCTGAACCATCCCGAAGGGTACCGTTGCTCCCGGGTAGGTATGGCCCATGCGGTCGGCGCCGATCAGGGGGTTGACATAGTTGAGGATGTCCAGGTTTTGCGGGTAGGCTGCAGCAGAAATCAGAAGGATCAGGCAGAAGAGGTATTTTTTCATGATGTCAGGAATTCCTGACAAAATAAACAAATATTATCTCTGATCCTGGTACCTCAGAACCTCCTCGTTATATTTCCTGTTCTCGAGGATACGCACATAGCTCAGACCGGGTTTAATCCTATAATCAGAATAAGCTTTCTGCGCCCAGGCGACAGCATCGTCAAGGTTACCGTTGATCTCGCTGATAATTGCCATGTTGTAATGGGCTCTTCCCGCTATTTTCCTCTTCGGATTTTCCGTTTCCTTTGCCCACAGTTCGGATGCCTCATCCCACTGTCCCAGCTGGGCGCGCCGCTTTGCCACCCTGAAGTTGTCAGTTCCTTTCACAAAGTAGTCGCGCGTCACCCTGAGCCTGTATGGTATAAGCCTGAGAGCGTAGATATGGCCTGCTTTGCTGCTAACCTCCTTAACGGCGTCTTTCCGGTGGATCATACCGGCCGCTGCAGCCATCGGATTTATGCCTTTGCCTGCAAATACTACTGATTCTGCCACGATATATTCATCAAGGATTGCCCTGTCAGACGGTGAATAGATTCTCCATCCGGTCTTTACCAGGGTTTCCATTGAGGCGTTGTGCTCCAGTGCCGGAATATCTCCCAGAGGTGTTTTGATACTCGTCTTCCCGGTTGAATAGTTTATCCTGGTATCCGTGTCATATAGCTCAAGTGCAAACAGGGCCTGTGTGCCGTTATCGCGGCAGATACCCTCCACCTGGTCCCATGTCAGCGGCGCGGGCAGTCCGCCCAGGCTGCTGGCCTGAAACTCAAGCTTGTTGAGCAGCTTCACCTCATTGAACCTGTCGTTGCCCTCCAGCTCTGCAGTGATACCCTTTATGGCCTCCAGTGTGCCGATAGAGTCAAGGTCAGCTCCCTCGAGCGACAGCACCTTGTCGAGTGCGTCAAGAGTTTTAGTCCGGTCGGTTGGTTTGGATCGGTCTATAATGCCAACACTTTTTATCTCAGGCGCTATGGTCACCGGCGCCGGGCGGGTGATGCTCAGGAAAAGCTCCCTGGTGGCGCAGGAGGAGAAGGCAAGGGCAATGAGCGGCAGGATGAGGTACTTTTTCATCAGGGATACTGTTTGGTTCTTCAAATGTAAAAACTTGCCCGGGAAGCAAATTATTGCATCGTTACCAGATTAACCTCACCACTGCCTGGGCCCTCCCTGCAGGCTGGCTGTTTCGCTTCCCGACACATGTATCGGGATTAACGCTCGCCCCTCAACTGCTGACTGCAGACTTCCTAGTCCAGGCTGCCCACCTCGCTCTCAACAGCATGCAGTATCTCGCATGATTTTACCAGTTCCTTCATGGTGGTGTGATCATTGTAGAGGGGGCGGTCTATGTCGAGGAATTCAACATGTTTGCGGATGACATCCCTGGCTTTCTGAACGCCCGTGCCGAAGCTGTATTCCTCTTTCCTGAAATCGAGTGCCTGTGCTGCTGCCATGAACTCGATACCCAGTATGCCATATGCATTGTCAAGTATCTGGTTGTTCTTGATGGCAGTGTTCATGCCCATTGAGACAAAGTCCTCCTGATCGGCGGCTGCAGGTATCGACTGTATAGATGCCGGAGCTGAAAGTATGCGTTGTTCGACAATCATCATGTCAGCAGTATACTGGCTGAGCATCAATCCGGAGAACATACCTGCACCTTTTGTGAGGAAGGCCGGCAGTCCGACGCTCAGGGCGGGGTTGTTGAGTCTGTTCATCCTCCTCTCTGACATGACGCTAACCATGGTGATGCAGGCGCCTGCCATATCCATCGGCACTGCCACCGGAGAACCCTGGAAATTGGCCCCGGAGAGCTGAAGATTTTTATCGGGAAAGAAGATGGGATTGTCACCCACTCCGTTTAGTTCTATCTCCACCTGGCTGCGGGCATAAGCCAGCATGTCATGGGCGGAACCGATTACCTGCGGGGTCGACCTCATGGAATAGGCATCCTGCACCTTCGATTTCACACGTCCCTCCTTCAGGTCGCCGCCGGCGACACATTTGTTGATGGCGTTGGCGCTGCGGATAGCGCCTTTAAAGCCCCTTGCCTCATGCAGGAGGGGAGTGTAGGGTTTCATATTTGCCTTAAGGGCCTCGAGCGACATAGCCGCGGCAATCTCGGCCTGCTTGAGCCAGTTGTTGGCATCAACGAGCCAGATGGCGCTCATGGCAGTGAGCATGTTGGAGCCGTTGATTGCTGCCAGCCCGTCGCGCGCGAGCAGTCCTGGTACCTTGATGCCAGCCCTCTTCATTGCCTCTGCGCCGTCGAGGAGCTCACCCTGGTAATAAGCTTTCCCTTCTCCCATGAGCAGGAGAGCTATCTGCGACATAGGGGCCAGGTCGCCGCAGGCACCCACTGAGCCTTTCTGGCATGCGAAGGGGGTGACACCCCTGTTGAGCATCTCCACATAGGCCTCGGTAATCTCGAGGCGGCAGCCGGAGTTGCCGTGAGCATGAACGTTGATGCGTCCCAGCATGGCACCCCTGACAGTCTCTATTGATGCAGGATCACCTATGCCTGCGGCATGGTTGTAGACAAGATATTTCTGAAAATCCTTGATCTGGTCATCATTGAGAACTATCTCGGAGAACTCGCCGATACCCGTGTTGACACCGTACATGATCTCATGTGCCGTTATCTTCTTCTCGAGCATGGCACGGCATTCGAGGATCCTTTTGCGGGCATCTGGGTGCAACTCAATCTTCTGTCCGTGGCGTGCTACGTTGACCACGTCGTTGACGGTAAGTCCTGAACCAGTAATAATTAATGTATCCATAATGAAAGTTATTTTAGATGAAACCGGAAGTTTTTAAAAATAATGAGGGGCACTCTGCCGGCCGGGGATAGAGTTACTCCATAGGCGATACGTCACAGAAGCCGGCCGCCAGCGCAGGGGCCATCAATACAATCCTGACCTGTTGATTTTGATCTTGTATTCCAGTGTCCAGTTTCGGGCCATGACAAGATGATTAACACACAAATGTACAAATAATTATATAACTGCCATCAAATGTAACTTGTTGACCGGCCAGCCGGGGCAGGCTCTTCGCGGTATCGGGAAATTTACCCGGGGCCGAAAACAGAGCCCTCCCGACAGGCCGGGAGGACTCTGTATACCCTTAAGCGATTGGTCGATGTACGGCTAAAGAAAAATTATATATGTCATTATTTCGAATGGGTTTAAAATTTTTTTCGTATATTTTGGGATAAATATGCAAGACTATGAGACCTAAAATCACTCCGTTTTTTTTGCTGGCTGTTGTTCCGGCCGCAATATTGCTGGCACTGACAGCATTTACACTGATAAGAACCCTTCCTCAGGAGGACCTGAAGGGCAAGTACACGTACAAGGATTTTGAGACGGCGCTCAAGTGCCGTTCATGTCATCCGGGTATCTATGAACAATGGTCGCAGGCCATGATGTCACAGGCCTACACTCATCACTGGGACGAGATCGAGTATTTTGAACTTGCCGTTCCACATGCAGAGGTCAATCCTTCACTCAAGGGTCCCGTTGACGGTTGCAACGGCTGTCATGCTCCCCTTGCCTTCATGGGAGGCACACTTCCCCCGCCTCGTCCTGAGGAAAAGAGCATGGCAAATGAGTCGGTCTCCTGCGAGGTGTGTCACCTGACACAGAGGGCCCAGACTGATCCGCCCTTTAACTTCAGTTATTATATTGTTCCCGGACAGACCAAGTACAGCGGACGTCTGCCTGAGATAGAGTCACCTGCGCACAAAATTGTACAGAGTGATTTCCACCGGACCACCGAGTTCTGCGGAAACTGTCACAATGAACAGAATCCTTATGGAATATGGGTTAAGAGCACCCAGATGGAGTGGAAAGAGGGCCCCTATGCCGCGGAGGGTGTGCGCTGTCAGGACTGCCACATGCCGAAGGGTGGCCCGTATCAGCTGGCGCTCATGGGCAAAACCGTTGATGATGCCCGTCTTCATCTCTTTCACGGTGCCCATGACCCGGGAAAGGTAAGGGGCACGATAGAGGTCAGGATCGAACCAGACATACGCCTTGCTGAGCCAGGAGAGTCAATCGTATTCACGGTGGCTTTGTTCAACCAGAAGACCGGGCATAAATTCCCGACGGGTTCAGTTGAGGACCGTATTGCATGGCTTGATGTGGAGGCCACCGATGCAAAGGGAAACAAGTATCATCTGAACGTCGACAAGAAGGGATTTGAAGGGGAGGAATACACCATTTCAGGTGATTACCTTGCCTATCAGGATATGGGCATACCTCTTAAAATCAAGGACTTCAAGGGTGTTCAGCGTGACGGTATTCCTTTTGGGAACAGGATATTCCGCATGCCTTACTTTGATGAGCAGGGAAACATGACGATAATGCAGTGGAACACATTTTCGCAGGGAGTCGACTACCGGATAGGACCTAGGGAGACAAAGGTTGAAAAGTTTACATTCAGAATTCCTTACGAGGCTGCCCCAGGGGAGATGACGGTGCATGCCGTACTGAATTACCAGCTGCTTGTCAAGCCTGTGGCCGATTATCTGAAGGTTCCCTCAGATGAGTCGGCGATACTGGTGGTAAATGACCATTCAACAAAAGTTGAAATTCTTCCCTGAAACCTCCATGTGCTGTCATCAAGGACTCACAAAATAATGTGATACCAGGAGGTTATGTCATACAAGTAAAATAATTCATTCAATGATAAAGACCTGATACCTAAAACAAGCAATATGAAAAAGTCAACATTTACCGGGGTCATCAGCCTGGCTGTCATGTTTTTGCTGATTATGCCGGCAAGGAAGGCAGACGCCATTCCTGCCTTCGCCCGCAAGTACCAGATCAGTTGCCAGGTGTGCCACTCGCCATCGGCGCCCAGGCTCAAGGCCTTCGGCGACGAATATGCCGGCAACGGCTTCCGGATGACTGAATATGAATCACCCAGGTATTTTATCAATACGGGTGATGACAAGCTCTCGCTCTTCAGGGAGCTGCCCCTGGCAATCAGGCTGGAAGGATATGCAACACTGAATTTCGAGAACGAGGGAACATTTGACTTCGCTTCCCCTTTTGTGGCAAAGATACTTTCAGGCGGCGAGCTTTCTGATAAGGTTTCATACTACTTTTATTTCCTGATGAGTGAACGAGGATCTGTGGTCGGTTTTGAGGATGCCTTCATTATATATAATGATTTCCTTGATGCCGGCATCAATTTATTTCTAGGACAATTCTCGGTATCAGACCCTCTTTACAAGAACGAACTGCGGCTCACGCTTGAACCATACAAGATCTATGCTTTCAGGCCTGAAAACTCATCCGTCGATCTCAAGTATGACCGTGGTGTAATGTTTGACAAATCATTCAAAACGGGGACGACGATTGCGGGGGAGATAGTAAACGGCAGCGGCCTCGATCCGGCATGGGGTGAATTCCTTTTTGACAAGGATAAGTACAAGAATTTTATGCTGAGGATAAACCAGGATCTCGGAAAGAGCGTTTCCCTGGGTGTTTTCGGGTATACGGGAAAGGAGGTCATACAAAATGGCATTGATCAGTACACCAGTGAGATAAAGATGTACGGGCCCGATCTTGCAATTGATATCGATGGCAGGCTGATGATCACTCTGCAGTACCTGTGGCGCACCGATTCAGAGCTTCTTATTCCGGAAGGTGAAATAATGATGACTGACGTCAAAACCCACGGCGGGTTTGCAGAAATTATCTATGCGCCTAAGGGAGATATGAGCAAAGTGTTTCTGACCGGACTGGTAAACCTTGTGCAATCGCAGGTTGATGCATTTGACTATCAGTCAGCCACAATGAACCTGGGATACCTGTTGCGCCGCAACGTGAGGCTGGCGGTTGAAGGGACATACATCTTCTCTGGTGATCCCTACGCCAAGCTCAGTGCCGGATTCGTATCGGCATTCTGACAGAAGCGTAATTCTATTTGAGGCCGGTGGTCAGAGAAGATCGCCGGCCTTTTCCGTTTTGCCCGTAAACGGTTCGGTGGCGCGGTTAAAGATGCCATGCACGTATGCTATTGCCATACCGTAGTTGGTAACGGGTATATGATGCTTTTCGGGCTCGCGCAGGCGATTCGTGAGCTGGCGGTGGGTCACCATGCAGCCGCCGCACTGTATCACCAGGGCGTAGTCTTCAATGGGACGGGGGAAGCCGTCAAGTCCTGCCACAGTGTCAAAGTGGAGCTTCTTTCCCGTGAAGTTGGAAATCCAGCGGGGTATCTTCACCCTTCCGATATCATCACACGAGACGTTGTGCGTACATGACTCCAGCATCAGGATACGGTCGCCATCCTTCAACTCTCCTATTTTGGGTGTCCCTCTCAGGTACTCCTCAAAGTCGCCCTTCTGTCGGGCCAGCACGATACTGAAGCCAGTCAGCGGTATGTCACGTGGTATTGCTGCATTAACTTTCCCGAATGCCTGGCTGTCAGTTACGACCAGCCGGGGTTTTATTCCGGTCTTGCCAAGGAAGGATTCAATTTCATTCTCTTTCAGAATTATGGCAGTACAGTCGTTGTCAAGCGTATCTCTTATGACCTGCACCTGCGGGAGTATCATCCTTCCTTCCGGGGCCTCGATATCGATGGGAGTCACAAGAAGGATTATGTCTCCCGGGCTGACAAGATCGCCGATAAGCCCTCTGCTTTTCAGAGCTGAGGGAGGCATGGCTTCCTTAAGCACTCTGAGTAGTTCAGGATTGTATTCTTCAGACTGCAGAGCGGAATATCCGGTTAATTCCTTGCCGGTACGGGTTCTGACCTCCTTGCGAAAGTCGTCTGTAAGCGGCGTTAAATCGTTTTTGTTATGTACAAGCACATAAGGAATCTCAAGTTTGCTGAACTCCTGCGCCAGCTCTGCCTCATAACTGTCGAACCTGTTATCCGACAGTACCAGGATAGCAAGGTCAATAAGTTTAAGTGTCGCCATAGATTTTCTGATACGTAGCCGTCCAAGGTCACCGGTGTCATCGATACCTGCTGTATCGATGAATATGAGCGGGCCAATACCGTGAATCTCAATGCTCTTTTTCACCGGATCGGTAGTGGTTCCGGCTGTATCTGAGACGATTGCAATATCCTGTCCCACCAATGCATTGATGAGCGAGCTCTTGCCGACGTTCCGCCTGCCGAATATCCCCACGTGTGGTTTGGTATCTCTTCCCCTGGATGTCATGCTGTAGTCACTGTCCGTTCTGTAAATCATCAACCGCGTCCGGCAGGGACAGTTTGCGGGCCTGGGCCTCGGCATCTATCTCCTCGCTCTTCTTCTGCAGCTCGTCAATAGAGATGATCTTTGCCCTCTTCTCGGTGGGAGGGTTGAGCTTCTCCGACTTCTCGAACTCGATGACCTGTTTCTGGATCTCCTCCGGCAAGTCCTTTTCGCTCTTCAGCACGATATCGATAAACTCCTTCTGGAAGAACTGGTCGATCTGTATTCTTCGTTTTGTGGTATGTGCGAACTTGCCGATAATGCGGCAGATACTGTCGCGGTCCTCGGGACTGAGTTTCTCGGCGAGGTCATACTCCTCAATCTTTTTCAGGGAGAGGATGACCGGCTCGAGTGAGTCACGGGTTATCACAAACACGTCATAATCACCAAGGTGGTAGGTAAGCTGCTTCAGCTTGTCTATGGTGTTTGTAGGCACAACCAGAAACATCGATTTCTTCACGCTGTCCTGGCTTGCATATTTTTTCAGGTTTTCCGCCTGTGACTTGATGTAAAGGGGAAAGTTAGTGAGATCGTCGTTTGCCGGGCTCTTGGCATCAAAGATGATATATTCGCCGCTGATCTCGATGGTGTTGTCGGGGTTACCCCTGAAGGGGACCTTCTCGACGTAGTTCACATGATTGAGGTCGCAGATGCGTATGATGGTGTTTTTGACATCGGCCTCATGTTCGGCCCAGAGCCGTTTCATCCGCTCGTTATGTTCCTTGATGGCCCTCACCCTCTCATCGTCGAGCCTTCGGCGCTCAGCCTCGAGGCTCTCCTTGGTTTGGTTAAGGCGGGCGATACTTTCGTTATAATTTTTGAAGTTTTCTTCTTTTGATGCTTCGAAAGCGGCCACTTTCCGTGTCAGTTCATTGATGGTGCCGGTGTGTTCGCGGAGGCGACCATTGAGCTCTTCAATCTGTGTGTCCTTGCGTACTGAATGCATCTCCACGTCACGGATCTTCTGCGTCAGGCTTTCATTGCGGGCTGATATCTCCGTCATACGGTTACGCAGTTCATCCATCTCCCTGCGTCCCCTGTCGAGGTCGCGGGCCAGGCTTCGGAACTCCTCGTAGGCGTCGAAGCTCAGGTTTCGGATCCTTCTCCATCTGAAGAGCCTCTGCCACCAGTTGATATCCTTTATCTGGGCAAAGAAGAGGTTCAGTTTTTCCATGGAGACAAAGTTAACAATTCTGTCAAGGTCCGGTGACCTGTCGAATTATTTACCCGGTCCATTTGCGTGAGATCAGGATTAAAGGTGTTTTTTCAACGAATACAGGGATGAGCCCCTGCGTGCATATAATAGTTATGGGGATTAACAGAAGGAGAGTTGACATCAATATGCGAATCTTCGTCGGGGTGGTTGAAAACAGCATTTTATAAATCTATTATAGATATTAATATCTGTACTTTACATACAGCACCACGCCGTTTATTCGTTGACCCGGGGCAGGCTCCGTAGAGCAAAATTATTTCATGTTCAGTCTTTTCAGCGGGACGAAACGTACCGGTGCCAGGCGCTGTTCGGTGATCCTGCCCTTGCGCTTTGTCAGTACGATCAGTTGCTGAACAGTGGCCGGGTCACCCACCGGCATGACCAGTCTCCCTCCCTCGGCGAGCTGATCTTTAAGAGGCTGAGGTATATGATCAGCAGCAGCAGTAACCATTATAACATCGAAGGGTGCATGTTCGGGCCAGCCCTTGTACCCGTCGCCGTACTTTGCCACTATATTCGAATAACCCAGGATCTTCAGTCGTGCAGCAGCCTCCCTGGCAAGCTCCGGCACTATTTCAATGGTATAGACCGTATCAACAATTTCAGCGAGCACTGCGGCCTGGTACCCTGACCCTGTACCTATCTCCAGCGCCTTCTTGCCCCTTGCGGGTCTGGAGAGCTCTGTCATGTATGCGACAACGAAAGGCTGGGAGATGGTCTGGTTATATCCTATCGGCAGCGGTCTGTCGGTGTATGCCTCGCCGGCAAGGACAGATGGCACGAAGAGATGTCTCGGGACTTTTCTCATGGCCTGCAGTGTAGGCTGGTGGCTTATTCCCCTGGCGGCGATCTGGCTCTCAACCATCCGGTTTCGTTCCTGTGCATACCGGTCCTTATCCTGGCACAGGGAGCTGCCACCGAGGGCGATCAATATGACAATCAGCAGCTTCATCAGATGCAATCTGATTACAAGTTACAAAAAAAACTGGCATGGCGCTGTGCATTCTGAAGGTCTCAGGTCGGAAGGTCTCAGGTCTGAAGGTCACGGGTCTGAAGGTCTGAGGTCTGAGGTCTGAAGGTCTGAGGTCTGAGGTCTGAAGGTCTCAGGTCGGAAGGTCTCAGGTCGGAAGGTCTCAGGTCGGAAGGTCTCAGGTCTGAAGGTCACGGGTCTGAAGGTCTGGCGCTGCGCCATGTCATGCGGTCTGAATATTGAAGTCCTCAGATCATCTCGGGAGACTGTTGCCTGGTGAAGACCTTATTCCTGTTTTTTATATCTTCATAGCATGAAGAAACTGGTAATACTGACGGGCGCCGGCATGAGTGCCGAGAGCGGAATAAAGACGTTTCGCGACAGCGGCGGGCTGTGGGAGCAGTACAGGGTAGAAGACGTAGCATCAATTGATGCATGGCATCGCAATCCTGACCTTGTTCAGCGTTTTTACAATGAACGCCGCAGGCAGCTGGCAACGGCCGAACCCAATGAGGGGCACAAAGGACTTGCTGCACTGGAGAAGAATTTTGATGTCCATATTATAACCCAGAATGTCGATAACCTTCATGAACGGGCCGGCAGCACAAAGGTACTCCACCTCCACGGGCTCCTGACACAGGCGCGGAGCAGCAACAACCCGTACGGCATAACTGACATCGGCTATCGCGATATACTTCCCGAAGAGAAGGCCGCCGACGGTTCCCCACTCCGTCCGAACATCGTATGGTTCGGCGAGGCTGTCCCGGCAATGGAGGAGGCAGCGGACATTGCATCCTATGCCGATATCTTTGCAGTGATCGGAACCTCACTGGTTGTATACCCGGCGGCAGGACTGGTGCATTACGTCCCGGAATCAACGAGGATCTTCATAATAGACCCGAAGCCGGTGCGGGTCTACTCGGGCCACAAGGTGGTATATATCAACGAGGGCGCAGGGAAGGGGGTTGCTCAGCTTGCAGGGTTGCTTGCAGAGTACGTTTAATTGTTGACCGCAGGTTGTATCACCTTACGAAGTTTCCTGAAGAGTATGCCTGGTTGTTGCACGAAAATTGCATCCTATCGCAGAGCAGCCTGAAGAGTACATTCAGCCGTCTCTGAGCGCTTCTATGCGTTCACTGATGGCTCTCATCTTATCGAGTCGTTCCAGTGAGAGAGTCTTCTGCTGCAAGTCAATGTACTCGAACAGCAGCAAAGACTTTTCCGAATATTCAAGAGACTCCGACCTGTTGTCCTGAGCCAACTCAACCTCTGCTTCCGCGTTGAACAGTTCAGCGAGTATCTCCAGGTGGCCGTTGGTATAGTTGTGCTCGTGGATGAGTCTTCGTGTCAGATCTTCCTTAGGTATTGATCTGAAGAAAGCGGCATCTTCCTTCAGGATGTCATAATAAACCCGCTCCAGCTTTTCTGTTGCCCCGTGAAAATCACCCTTCCTCACCAGTCCGAGTATGGCTGCGATCAGGTCGCCGAGCATCTCGATCATACGTAGGATGTAATCTTTCTGGTACATGGTGCCAAGTTACAAAGAAGCAGGCGAAAGGCAACAGCTATCGCTGCTGAAAGGCAAGAGCATATAGACCAGGGGCAACGGTCAGGCCTGGGGGAAAGGCAAAAGGGGAAAGGCAAAAGGGGAAAGGCAAAAGGTTAAAATATATAGTATGGGGTTAAAGGATAGATAGAAGATACTGGTCGCGCCGGTGGTGTGTAACTGTTAATTTATGCTAAAGGCGTACCGGCCGTGGGCTTCGTTTTGCTATTATGCCTAAATTCCCGGTCGTAATCTGAAAACATAAAAAATGAAAAAGATCCTCCTCACCCTGGTGACAGTATTAATCTTTGCCGGCGGCACTGAAGCACAGCATAACAAAGTCATTGACCGGATCATTGAGATTGGCACCACCGATAACCAGGCCATGCACCATCTTGATGTCATCACTAACTGTTTTGGCGGAAGGCTTATCGGATCGGATGCATATGAGAATGCTGCTGAATGGTGTGCCTCTGAGTTCAGGAAATGGGGCATGGAGGTGATCATGGATGAGGCGGGGACGGTTCCGGTAGGGTTTAACCGCGGACCGTGGTTCGGCAGGATGCTGTCGGATAACGGCATGGATCTTCATTTTGCCACACCCTCATATACTTCAGGCACAAAGGGTGTCCAGCGGGGGCATGTCCTTATTGAGCCGAAGAGCAAGGAGGAGTTTGAACGGATGAAGGGTGCCCTGAAGGGAGCATGGGTGCTGATAGGAGGGAAGAGCACAGGCTGGCCCATTGACTACTCACTCAAGGCTGATTCGGCGAGGGAGGTGATCAAACTGTACAATGACTCCATCTCAAAGATCAACCGGGAGATAATGCGTGAAAATTACTCCAACCGTGGCAGTGAACCGAAGCCGATGCTTCCCCTGAAGGAGGAGCCTGCCCTGTTCTACAGGGAGATGCGTGAGGCCGGTATCCTTGGCGTCATCCAGTCTGCGGAGGTACCCATCAGGGTTCTTTATGACAGGAAGAACCTTGACAGTATGACATTTGAAAACCTGCCGACAGTATGCGATATCAAGCTTGATGAGAGTCAGTATAAGATCATTGAACAGATGGCTAAAGAGCGAAGATACTTCCTCCTTGAGTTTGACATCCGCAATCATTTCAAGCCCGGACCGGTGAAATATCATAATGTGATAGGTGTCATACGGGGAAGGAAGTACCCTGATCAGTACGTAATGATGGGAGGACACCTTGATGCATTTGATGTAGCCACAGGAGGTGTTGATGACGGATCGGGAGTGACCCCTGCCATGGAGGCTGCACGGCTTATCATGGCTGCCGGGGGTAAACCCGAACGCACCATCCTGGTATGCCTGTGGGCAGGTGAGGAGTTCGGGCTGCTGGGGTCAAAACACTGGGTTGAGAGCAACACGGAGAAGCTGCCAAAAATATCCAACTATTTCAATCGCGACGGCGGGCCAACCGTGGCTTCAGGACTGACAGTGCCGGATGCCATGTATAATGACTTCGAGAAGGTGTGCAAGCCCCTGAACAGTATTAACCCGGATTTTCCGTTCACGTTGACGAAGCGTACGCAGCCACCCCGCCCGAAGCCGACGACAGCAGGTGGCTCGGACCATGCTTATTTCGCCATGAACGGCGTGCCTGCACTGTCATTTGACTGTCCCGACAGCAAGGGCTATAACTTTAATTACGGTGAGATTTGGCACACTGAGCGTGATACCTATGACAAGAGCATATCTGAATACCAGGAGCACACGGCTGTTGTTACCGCAGTGGTCGTTTACGGACTTGCCAATCTTGATCATCTGCTATCACGCGAGGGGTTGTACAATGATGAAAAATAAACAGTAAAAAAAATCAGGATGACGAGACCGGAATTTATATCTGCTGCTCTTGCCCTGCTCTTTGCAGTATCTGTCACCTCGGGCCAGGTCAACAGCAACAGGCAGGTGCCTTATGTTCCAATCGATCCGCAGAAGGTTCAGGATCAGGATGCGATGACATGGGACGACTATAGACCTATACCGGGGAAAAGCTGGGCTGATCCTTCTCTTAAGCCTGAGCGTGAGTTTCGAATGGCCCTGGTGGCTGTTGACTTTACTGATCAGCCCTTTGTGATGACACTGCCCAAGGGATCAGATATGTTCGGTAATCCGCAGATTGACCCTGTTTCCCGTGAGGCGATACCGCAGTTTTATTCTGACTTCTGGTTAAAGCCTTCTGCTGTCAATCACGGACAGACCATCAACGGGTACTGGATGGAGCAGTCGAGGGGCCGCTTTGGCATCACTCTTCTGGAAGCTTTCGGGCCTTACCGTATGCCCCGTCCGCTATGGGCGTACGGGCTTAATGAGCACCGGCAGAACCAGTCGACTCCTGACGGCAGCACAGCCCGCTACCGCATGGAGCGTGATATAGACTCACTTTGGAAAGCAGACGCGGGTGACCTTAAGAAAAACTACGATGCCATACTGCGCATTTATGCCGGATATGACGAGACCGGAGTCTGGCAGGAGTTCGGCGAGATGAAGTTCAACAGCAGGGATGAGATACCTCCCGAATGGGGCAATCCTGATCCGGATATGCCGCGGTGGGTCCCTACGCGTTATGTGGAGTGGACCTCATGGAAGGCAGGGCAGATGATGTGGGGACTCTCCTCAATCAGGCAGGGAGAGAACTCCGGTACCATAACCCATGAACTGGGTCACTTCGCCTTCCGCATAGGTGACAACAACAATAACCCCTACGTTCAGCCTTACCGGCGGGCCGGGTCGGGGCCCTGGGACATGATGGACCGCGGGTCATTCAACGGTCCGGGCGGTCCGCATATGAGATGGGTGGTACCCCCGATAGCAGGGGCAAGCATGCCGGCCGGACTGATGGTTCGCAACAGGCTGGTCAATGAGTTCATAACAGAGGATGACCTTATTACCGTCAGCAGGGATCAACTGGCCTCCTCGGCACCGGTGACAGCACGTATAACCGCGCGTGCCGTTGAGCCGCTGCCGGGCGAATACGCCGGCATGATAGTGCGTCTCGACGGCGCTGAGCCTCATGACCGCACTCCTGTGACCGACCCGGCAGCAGACCCGCTCTCACCCGGCACGCCGAGGTTTGACTATTACTCTCTTGAGGTGGTGCAGCGTATCGGCTATGACTCCTTCTGCCCTGACAATGGGGTGCTGCTGGCAATGAATACCGATGGGGAAGGGAGAAACGGCGGTCCGAACCAGTTCAACTGTTTCAACTGGGTCATTGATGCCCACCCGGAGGATATAAACATGGTTGATTATGTAAAGCCCAACGGGGAGAAAGTAATGCGTACCGTGGCCGACTACCGGCAACTCAATGACGCACTCTTCCATGCAGGCCTCAATTCCGGGAGCGAGTTCGAATATGTTGACAGTCATAACCGCCTCCATTTCTATGTACTGGATATTCACAGAAATGAGCAGGGGATTCTCTCGTATACAGTCGGGGTGAGATCGCTCGATTCCAGGGTCGTCAGGAAGGCGGCCACGGTCTCCGCAGCCGTTGCAACTAAAAAAATATCAGACGAAGGAATTGTCGAGTTCGTTGTTTCAGGAGACGATATATGCCGTCTGAAGGCTGCCATTACTGGCCAAGGCTGGGAAGCCCGGCTTTACACTGAGATAGCTGCTCCTGCAGAAGGAAATGACGTAATGGTGCCCGTATATGTCAGTGCATCTGAGGGTTGCAGCAGAAAGGCTGAATTGTCTCTTGCCGTTGTATCTGAAAGTGATGTCGCCAGAAAGTCAGAGGCAAAGGTTAAAGTGAGTTTGTAGTATCAGTCTGGCCGGCATCGGACATATAATAGCTGAGGATACTCCAAAGGATTTTATTCAGTATATTTGATACTGTCACTTATACTATTATGAAGGTTTTTCTTACCGGTGCCAACGGATTTATCGGGCAGAGGCTTGCGGAGCGGCTCTCTGCCGAAGGTCACAATGTCAAGTGCCTTGTACGCGCTCCCGAAAAATTCAATGCCTTAAGTCGCCTTCCCGGCGTGACTTCTTGCCTTGGAGATCTTGACGAGGTTAATGCTCTTGCTGAAGGAGTCAGTGGGTGTGATACGGTATTTCACCTTGCAGCCTATGCCAAGCCGTGGTCAAGGGATAAGAGGCTGCCTTACCGGATAAATGTGACAGGGACTGAAAACCTGCTCAGAGCTGCCTTGCAGAATGGGGTAAAGAGGTTTGTCTTTACCTCTTCAGCCGCGGTCATCGGCCCTTCCCCGGGTGTTGATCCCATAGATGAGTCTTTCCCGAGGAGCGTGCCATATTACAATGATTACGAGGAGACCAAAGCTGAAGCTGAAGAGCTTGTCAGGTCGTACAACAGGGACGGCCTTGAGACTGTGATTGTCAATCCGTCACGTGTTTACGGTCCGGGTCCGGTCAATGAAAGCAATTCCCTGACGAAGATGATAAAGCTCTACAGCCGGGGGCGATGGCGTATCCTGCCAGGCGACGGGAGTTGTGTGGGGAGCTATGTGCTGGTTGATGATGTGGTAAGCGGCATCATACTTGCCGCGAAGCATGGACGACCGGGTGAACGTTATGCCCTGGGCGGTGAGAACCTGACCTTCAGTCAGTTCTTCAATACACTTGCAGAGGTGACAGGCAAGAGGAGGCTGCTCATTCCTTTTCCGGTATGGCTTATGGTCGCCATTGCCAGGGTGATGGAGTGGCAGGCGGCGCTGACCGGATGGCCTCCGCTGATAACGTCGGCGTGGGTGAAGAAATATCTCAATCACTGGAGCCTGAGCAGTAATAAAGCAATGACGGAGCTGGGTTACAGCATTATACCATTTCGTGAAGGGGCACAGATCACCCTTGACTGGCTTAAAAAGGAAGGAGAGCTGAAATGACTGCAGGCAGTGATCATTATGCTGTTGTCACGGGCGCGAGCTCCGGCCTTGGCAAAGCGCTGGCGGAGGAGCTGGCACGACGCAGCCATAACCTGCTGCTTGTTTCCCTGCCCGGAACAGGGCTGCCTGAGCTGTCAGACAATCTGAGAGGGCAGAATAATGTGTCGGTGCATTTTATAGAGGCTGATCTTATGCGTAGGGAGGCCCCGGAAGAGATAGCTAATTATGCCAGGGAGCAAGGTCTTGAAGTGGACATATTGATAAACAATGCCGGTATCGGCCACGGAGGGGAGATAGGTGAGTACAGTGATGATGCAATTGAGGAGAGCGTTTTTCTGAACATGAGGTGCGCGACGCTGATGACCAACCTTTTCATCGATGAACTTAAGAGAAGGGAGAGGGCTTATATTCTTAATCTTGGCAGTTTTGGCGGTTTTGTCCCTTTACCGTACAAGAGCATATATTCAGCAACCAAGTCGTACGTTTATCATTTTTCTCTTGCAATCAGGGAGGAGCTTCGCGGCACCGGAGTGAGTGTAAGTGTGGCCATGCCCGGTCCTATAATTACCAACAACAAGGTCAGGGAACGAATGGTTCAACAGGGTTTTATCTCCAGGTCTAATGCCTTAACACCCGAAAAGGCTGCTGCTTACCTCGTTGATAAAATGTTCAGGGGGCAGCCTGTGATAATTCCCCGATGGACGATCCGGATGGCCTACGGTGTGGGAGCCCTGCTACCCTACCGGTTGCTGATGATTATTCTTGGCAGGCTGTTCATGGGGGTTGACTAAGGTTCCCCGGGCTATGTGTTTTCAGCCATCAGGGATGTAAAAAAGGGGAGTGGCTGTGATTGGGAAGAACAGAACCAGATTGAGCACTGTGGCAGCCAGGCTCCCCTATAGGTGTTTTATGCGGTTCATGGAGTTTGCATGTTGAGTTGTGCCCGTTCAAAACCCTGGTATTTCGTTAAAGGTCATGTTGGAAGGTATCCGGAAATATTTGCCGTCGACCGGGACATTGGTCTTAATGGAGACCACTTCCTGGTGGGAAACGACAGTGCCAAGATTCATTTCCATCTTCATCATTATACCTTTCCAGATCAGCACCTTGCCCATGTCTCCCTTAAAGACTGTGCATTGCTTGCCCTGGAACATTTCCGTTCCTCTTTTTGACATTCCCATCTGTTCATACATTCCGGCCATATATTCAAGAATATCTCCGCATGCCCACTGAGCGGCCTGCAGGTTCTTCTGAAACAATGCCGAAAGGCCAGCGGACTGGAAAACATAACCTCTTTCAGCTAATGAAAGCTTCTGGTCCCCAGGAATAAAACTGAATAACTTCTTTATTGCATTTCTTGCTGACCTGCTGCCAAATCAACCCTATTGCTGTATTCGAGGGCCTTGGCATAGTCTTTCTGGCAGAAGTATGCCAGACCGATACTGCCGTAGGCTACCGACATGCCAGCCGAGTCACCTTTGATCTACCAAAGTTTCAGGGCTTCAAAATAGGAATCGATGGCCTGGCTGAAGAGAGCCATCTCCTTATAAATGTTTCCGAGGCTGTTGGTGCCGTCAGCCAGCGGCAGGGTGACACTTACCTCCCTGACTGTTGATATTGCCCTTTCAATATAACCCCTGGCTTTGTCGAGATCCTGTTCACGTCTAGCGACGGTGTAGGATCACGTTGAAGGTTTATTAATGGCTGTGGTTTCAGACAGCTCCGGGATGACAATGGCGACTCCGCAGTCATCAGTAACAGCAGGGGAAGAATCAATGACCGGAAAGCCTTGGCAGTCATGGGTGGAGTAACTGTTTCTCACCAAAGTACCAATTTCGTCAAAAAATGGTTCTGTTCAAATTCTTCAGAGTGATATTATCTCGGTTCTCAGGTTTAATGCATCTATCTGCAGCAGGCGTCCGGAGAGAATTTCACCTGCCCCGGTGATGATCTTGATTACCTCGCAGGCCTGGTATGAGCCTATGATGCCGGGAAGGGCTCCTATCACACCCTGCTCAGAAGGAGTTGCATCTGCTGCCGTACGCGTTTCTTCGGGGTACAGATCCCTGTATTGCGGCCCTCCCCTGTAATTGAAAACGGAAACCTGTCCCATAAACTGGCTTACAGCGCCGTAGACCATCGGTATACCGGCATCGCGGGTGGCGTCACTGAGTATATATCTTGATGCGAAATTGTCGGTGCAGTCGACCGCAATGTCATAGCCGAGCAGCAACTCTGCCGCATTCTCCCGGCTGAATCTCACGGGATAAGTACGCACCGTTATCAGGGGATTGAGATGGGAGATCCTTTTGGCTGCCGTCTCGGCCTTGGGACGTGAGATATCTCCGGTGACATATAGTATCTGTCTCTGAAGGTTGCTCATATGAACCTCATCAGGGTCAACAATCCCAAGCAAGCCCACTCCTGCAGCGGCAAGGTACATAAGAACAGGCGATCCCAGTCCGCCGGCGCCTATGACCACGACTGCTGCATTGCGAAGTTCCTCCTGTCCGTGTTCCCCTATCTCCGGGATGATGAGCTGCCGGTTGTAGCGGATGCTCTCTTCTTTTGTCAAGCCAGTCATATTTATTTTGAAAAGGTGTTTTCTTCAATCATAATATGTCATGGATGTAGCCAGCTGCTTCCTGATAAGATCAAAAAGCTGGCGGGTATTGCGTTTCTCTGAAAGTTCAGGCAGGTTATCAAAGTCATAGAATCCGGCATCGGTGGTCTCATGGCTGTCAGAGAGCTCTCCTCCTGTAAGCTCACATAAAAGCACGATCTTGTAAAAGTGATACTCCAGGGGAGGAAAGTTATGTCTGTCAGTATCGATGACTGCCAGCACACGGCTGACCCTGACTTCCAGCCCGGTCTCCTCCCGGACCTCCTTCACCGCTACTTCTGAAGGAGAATAGTTAATATCGGCAAAGCCTCCCGGGATGGAGAATCCTCCATCACTTCGTTCCCTCGCAAGAAGGATTTTATTCTCTTTCATTACCACGGATCTGATGTCTACCTTGGGAGTCTGAAATCCGGTCTCGTTTGTAAACAGATTCCTTATTTTGTTTATTTCACAGTCAGTTGCGGCAGCTGCAAGCTGAACGCTAAGTTCACGTAGTTCCTCGTAGCGTTGCCTGTCAAATTCGTTCTCAGCATAATGCAGTCCTGCCTGTGCTATAGCCTGTACTCTGCGGGCTGTTTTAACTATTTCGTTTTCAAATTTCACTGCCGTATAGATATAGATGCTAACTTATGAAAAATATACCTAATTCTGTTGCCCGGGCCATCATATGGGCTTATTATCAAACTTATTACGCCCAAATTGTATGATTTTTGAAAGTATCAGGAGTAATGTAAATTATCCGAGTCATGAAGAGACACACGACAAGATCCAGGATATGCCTGACAAGGCGTGTCACTGGCAGAGGCTGCCGCCACGACTATGGTAGAGTTTGAGTTTACATCAGTGCCCCGGAATACCATTGTCAATATCAACCATCCGTTCCTGTATTTCATAAGGAAGTCCACTACCGGAACCATTGTCTTTACGGGGCAGGTGGTTGATCCCAGGTAATTTGCGATTTGCGAATGGCGATTTGCGAATGGCGATTTGCGAATGGCGATTTGCGAATGGCGATTTGCGAGCAGGATGATTTAAAGCCGGTATTGCACCAGAGCAATATTTTATTCTCCGGAGGTGCTGCTTTTGTATTCCATCAGTAGCGACTGGAACACCTCCTTTACAGAGAAGATGCGGGTTGCCCTGAAGGCGTTTGATCCGGCAAAGGCATAGCCTGATTCAAAATTCCCTTTGAGGGCATTCATCAGTGCCACAATGATGCAGTAGGGGCTTTTGGAGATATCGCATGTTTTGATGCATTTGAAGGGGCATCTCTTCGGCTGTCTCTTTCCGGCTTTCACCTTTTCGATAAAGTTGCTCAGGATAGCCCGTCCCGGCATTCCCACAGGGCTCTTGATGATCTCAATATCTTTTTCTTCAGAGTTAATATAAGCCTGTTTGAATTCCGCAGATGCGTCACACTCCTCCGTCGTTACAAATCTTGTCCCCATCTGTACTCCGGAAGCCCCAAGTTCAAGAATGTCATGAATATCCTGGCCTGTATATATCCCTCCTGCTGCTATCAGCGGGATTTTCTGATTGTATCTCTCCTCAAAAATCTTTAGCTCGGTCACTATTCCCGGCACGAGCTTCTCAAGTTTGTAATCAGCATCATTTATCTGTTCCTCCTTGAAGCCCAGGTGTCCGCCGGCCTTTGGGCCCTCGACAATAACCGCATCAGGAAGGTAGTCATAATTGGCTTTCCATTTCTCGCAAATAATCTTTGCTGCTCTGGCGGATGATACTATAGGTACGAGCTTTGTCCGGCTCTCCTTGTTGAGGAAGGAGGGCATATCAAGCGGCAGCCCCGCCCCCGCGATGAGTATATCGATCTTTTCAGCAATGGCGGTCTTTACCATATCGGCAAAGTTCGTCATGGCCACCATCACGTTGACGCCGATTATTCCTTTGGTCTTTTCGCGTGCTTTCCGTATCTCTTCCTTAAGTCCTGCAATACTTGCCCCGAGGTAGTCTGCCGCACTGTTTTTGTACAGCAGGCCGAGGCCTGCGCTTGATATTATGCCTGCACCGCCTTCATTGGCAACTGCTGAGGCGAGTCCTGAAAGTGAAATCCCCACTCCCATACCACCCTGTATGACCGGCACAGCGATCTCCAGGTTCCCGATTTTCAATGCTTTCACGATATTATTATGTTTATTACCGCAAAGGTACCCTTTAATTGATACCATGATGGGTAAAAGCGATAATTAACATAAACATCAATGACTTATTAACTTTTCTTATGTTTTGCCACCTCGTTCAAAAGGCTTTACTTTACCTCCATTCCGTGATAAAGATTTATGACTTCCTCACCTGTTCGCAAAAAAATAAAAAATGAGATCCTGTGTCAGCGATGAACCTGACATATATTGACCTGCTTGTCAGCGCGGTGCTGGCCACGATCATGTTTGGTGTCGGGCTCTCAATCAATTTCAGTGATCTCAGGGAGATATCACGGTCGCCAAAGGCATTTTTCCTGGGGCTGATCTCTCAGATGATCCTGCTTCCAGTTATGGTATTTCTGATCGTAGGATTTACCGATCTGCCTCCGGTGATCAAGGTCGGGTTCATCATTCTTTCTGCCTGCCCCGGTGGCACAACTTCGGGGTTTGTCACCGTCCTCTTCCGTGGCAACGTTGCCCTATCCGTCTCACTTATAGCCGTTAACAGTCTCATCACCCTTGTTACAATACCGCTGTTGGTCAATATTGCACTTACTGTTTTTACCGGCAGACATTCACCCTTCGAGCTGCCGCTGGTCCAGACTTTCCTTCAGATCTTTTTTGTGACACTGCTGCCTGCTTTCAGCGGGGTGCTGCTGAGGTATTACCGTGAGAAGATCGCCGACAAGATACAAAAGCCGGTACGAACAGCGATGATCATTCTCTTTGCGGGTGTCTATACACTGATAGCTTTCGCCGATGAGTCAAAGGGCGGTTCCGGCATTACCTCCGCCGATCTCTGGAGCATCCTGCCCTATGCCGTCATAATAAACCTGGCAGGTTTCGCTGCCGGGATGGCTATGGGTTTATTTGGCAAGACAGGCATCAGGACCTCGTGGACCATAGGTGTCGAGGTGGCGTTGCAGAACACCACCCTGGCGCTGCTGGTGGCAGGTACACTGATACAGAGCAATGAGATGGTCAAGCCCGCGCTGGTCTATGCTCTCTTCTCGTTCTGGACGGCGTTGCTCTATGGGATTGCCGTCAAGTGGTACAATAAGTCAAGGTTGTTTGGCGATTTCAATTAACATTCCAGCGCCTGCTTCCTCACTACTGTCTATTACCTTCCTGCACGATGGCTGCCCGCTGGTCATGGTGATTGTGATGCTGTTCATCTGCTCATCAGGTTCAGCCGTCATCTCAACATGGTATGATCATTTTGAATATGTCAGTCCCATGGCATCAAACCTCTCCATCATCTTCGGCAGACGTGCGCTGAATCCTTCCCATGCGCGGTTTTCCGGTGCTGACCAAACCACTTCGGAGAGAGCTGTAAGCCTGGGGAGGATCATGTATTCAGCCGTTTTGCCGTCGGTTATGTACTCTGTCCAGAGGCATCCCTGGGCACCTATGATATACTTGCTTTCGTCAGGAGTCAGTTCGGGTGGCACAGGCTCAAAGGAATAGACCTTTTTCAGTGTCAGCAGTCCGCTGAATGACACCGGTTCTGTTGCAGGGTCTCCCTGGTAAACGTTGAAGTAACAGTATGACACCGGGGCCATGACCGCCTGATGTCCTGATTTTGCTGCGGCCACACCCCCCTCAAAGCCCTGCCATGACATCACCGTCGCCTCCGGCGCCAGTCCTCCCTGCAGTATCTCATCCCATCCTATCAGCCCGCGTCCGTTTGAGTTAAGGAACTTCTCAATTCTCCTGATGAAATAACTCTGCAGTTCATCTTCATCCTTCAGTCCCTCATTGCGGATCCTTGCCTGGCAGTCAGGGCATCTGCGCCATTCGGTCTTGTCGGCCTCATCTCCTCCGACATGTATCCAGGGGGAGGGGAAGAGCTCCATCACCTCGGTCAGTACATCTTCGAGGAAGGTGAATGTCTCCTCCTTGCCGGCGCAGTAGATGTCAGTTATTGGCCACACTCCGCCCGGAGGCACTGTAAACGGTCCTCCGGTGCAGGAATACTGAGGGTAGGCTGCCAGGGCGGAGCCAACATGTGCCGGCATCTCTATCTCAGGAACAACGGTTATATATCTCTCTGCTGCATATTCAACTATCTCCTTTATCTGTTCCCGGGTGTAGAAGCCTCCGTAGGTGGCCTTCTCGCCCGGTTGTTGCGGCTCTCTCGAATTCCAGGGTTTATCTTCCCGGTCAACGCGCCATGCACCTGTCTCAGTCAGCCGTGGGTATTTCTTTATCTCTATGCGCCACCCCTGGTCATCAACAAGGTGCCAGTGAAAGACATTCAGCTTATGCATCGCCAGGATGTCAATATACCTTTTGATGAAGTCGACGTCAAAGAAATGGCGGCTCACGTCGAGGTGCATACCTCTCCAATCAAACCGCGGATAGTCCGTTATGTCAACGCAGGGTATGACCCAATCCACGTCTGTTGCGATTGCGCTGCCCTCTGCCTGCGGAGGGAGAAGCTGGCGGACTGTCTGTATGCCCCTGAACAGCCCCTCCGGGGTTGCTGCCGTGAGGGTCACTCTTCTCCCTGTCACGCTGAGTCTGTACTCCTCAGGCTTCCATTCACCGGAGTTGTCTGTGACAAGCCTGATATCTCCGTCACTGTCTTCTGATGTATTCAGTGCAAACCCTGTTGAAGGCCTCAGCATTGCGGCCAGTTGTTCTGCCACGGCTGCGGCTTCCACGCCGCCGGTATAACTTATCCGGGATGAAGGCTTAAGGACAAAATCTCCTATCGCCACCTCCATGCTTACGGGCATCGGTATAACAGCGGGCAATGATGGATGCTCTGTTTTGCAGGAGAATAAAAGTGCACTTAATGTCATGATCACAAGTAAATAACTGATCTTCATAAGCTCTGTTTTTTTGTTATCCCTGGCCGTTACGTTCAAATTAAAGAGGCCGGGTTTTATGTAGTTAAAAATAAACAATCACTTCAGTCAATGACAGCGATATCAAATATTTCATGTCTGTCAAACTGCAGCCAGTACTTAATGGAGTTTTTTCTCACCAGTTCCCAGTAGATGTCGCTGTCGAGGCCATAGATGAAATTTATCTCTTTCAGTTCCGCGGAGACTTTTTCTTCGAGTTCTTTTTTCAGTGAGATGCGTATTGTTTTTCCTTTGCAGGTGAAGTCAGCAGCTGCGAAAAAGGGTTTTTCACTGCTTACTGTCAGCAACCCGTGTCCGGGTGTTGCCCCCGTGCTGACCTGGATGCCGTCATTCATGCAGCTCAGGGGCGGCATGGAGCCCGGGTGGGTGGTCACCGTCATCTCATCAACGCCGGTGCAGAAATACTCCCGTGCCCTGATGCCCATTTTAACGCCAATGATTGCATAGACTCCAAGATGCCGGTGCAGTTCATTGCCTATCACTCCCGATGTCCACTCATCTTCGCCGTACCTGTTGCGTATTTCAGTAACGAACGGCTGAAGGTCAGGATTATAAAAAGAGGTATCCGATGGCATTCTTTTGATCACCTGCATTCTGTCCACCGTCTCTCCCCTTAGTATTTTCAGTGTTGCCTTACGCAGTGCCCCGATGTCGGCCGGGGAGCAGTACAGAGGCCCTTTACCCGCTTCGGCGGAGTTAAAGAGACCGGGGTAATGAAGGAGCAGCGGAGCCATCTCGTCAAATGCTGTGAACACAAATGAATGAGAAGGCATTGAGCTGATGAGATCTTTCACTTTTGTGGCATAGGGATTGTGGATATTTCCTATCTCATCAAGCAGCGTCTCATCATAAAACCTCTCTCCTCCACTGCCGGTCACTGTAACGGGGATGGATCCGGCCATTACCTTTTCCGCGGCATCAGGTGCTGCCGTGTAGTTAAATCCGTCTCTGCCGGGCAGCCCGCTGTTGGTCCATAACACCTTTTTCACCTTTTCAGCGAAGATCTCTGAATGCTGCATTGCTCTCCACACAGTCTGCAGCGGTCCCAGGGCAATAAAAGTCACCGGTGTCGTCTCTTCCGCGAGGACCTCTTCTATGAGTCTGACGGCATCTTCACCTTCTGCTACAGGCAAACCCTCATGCCACAGGCCGTCAGTCATCGACCTGATCTTTTCATATGCTGCAGGAGCCTTCTGATAACCGTCTGAAGCGGTTATGGCGAGTATCCTCACGTCCGGGGATGCCATCAGCAGGCATATCGCCTTCAGGTCGTCAATGCCTCCGTCACTGTCGATGATCACATAATGACGGGGCTTCCAGGGGTGGGCACCGGCAGGGATAATCAACAGCAGAAGCAGAAATGCAAGTATAGTCCGTCTCATTTTAACCGTTTTTCCAAACTTACATAAAATCGCTCGATCTGTCATATGCATATAAAAATCAGGATCGTCGTATGGCTTTATTGAGGGAATGCAATAATTTAACTCCTGTTGCCGGCTTAATTGGTTATTACCTGCCTTGCCGGAGGCTCCTGCGATTGACCGGATTATGTTTTTTACTATCTTGACATCGCCAATACTGCTTATTTGAAGAAGAGAATCCGGATATGGTTTTTCATCGGTCTTGTTGCGGGTGTACTGGTATTTGCAGGACTGGGCAAGGCGGTGGAAGCTACATCGACCAACGACTTCTGTGCCATATGCCATGTTCATCCGCAGGCTACAGCCAGCTGGAAGCAGGGGGTTCACTATGCCACGGAGTCGGGTTATCATACAGGATGCGCAGAATGCCATCTGCCGCCGAAGGGAGAGGGTTATATTATTGAGAAGGCTAAGACTGGAATGCGCGATCTCTGGAGTCACTGGACCAAAGACTCAACCGAGTTCAACTGGGAGGCAGCTTCAACCCTTGAGAGAGCTGCGGAGCATGTTTATAACTCATCATGCATCAGATGCCATGAGAATCTCTTCCCTGCAACACTGACCCGCGAAGGTTCCGAGGCGCATCTCTACTACAAGCAGATGACCGACAAGGGGGAGGCGTTGCAGTGCATAAGCTGCCACCTTAATTCGGGACATTATATCGAGGGTTATCTCCACGGCACCAACACAGGGTTTGGCATGGCGCAGGGCGGACAGGATACTCTCTACACCTCCCCGGCGGCTGTTACAGCCTTTGATGACTTTGTAGAGCAGATACCGGGATCAGGGGTCACCTTCAGGATGGTCGCCATTTCCGGAGGCACATTCACAATGGGAAGTCCCGATGATGAGCCGTTGCGCGATGCTGATGAGGCAACCAGGGAGGTGGCGGTTGACTCCTTCTTCATTGCCGAGGTGGAGGTGACATGGGATGAGTACATGGAGTTCTACCGGCAGACGGCCTCGGAGGGCAGAACGACAGATACTGAGGGATCGCGGCTTAAGACAGCAGATGTGGATGCAGTCAGCGGCGCCACTCCTCCGTACGGCAAGCCTGATCAGAACTGGGGTATGGGGAGGAGGCCGGCCATCTCAATGAGTTACCATGCCGCAGAGACATACTGCAGATGGCTCTCGCAGGTCACAGGCAAGGGCTACCGCCTGCCCACGGAGGCGGAGTGGGAGTATGCGTGCCGGGCAGGGACGGTGACGCCCTATTTCTTTGAGGGTGACCCGGGAAAGTTTGAAAAACGTGGTATCTTCGGAGGCAAACCTGACACTGCCGTGATCAGCAGATATGTGGTGTACCAGGGCAACAGCCCGTCCAAGACACAGGAGCCCTCTTTTGTGAAGGCAAACCCATGGGGACTGAAGAACATGAGCGGCAATGTGGCGGAGTTTTGTTCTGATATCTATGATGGAACAGATGAGCATGTCATCAGGGGAGGTTCCTACCGTGACGGGGCAGGAGGTGTCAGGAGCGCTGCGCGTGATTATACACGTACGGCAGAGTGGCTGAAGACCGACCCTCAGATGCCTAAGAGCATATGGTGGTACTCTGACTGTTTCTTTGTGGGGTTCAGGGTGGTGATGGATTGGAATCAGTCGGCCACCTTCGCTAAGACTTCGGTGGCTGGAAGCAGTTGATAGTCTTCAGTCTTCGCCAAGGCTTCGGTGGCTGGAAGCAGTTGACAGTCTTCAGTCTTCGCCAAGGCTTCGGTGGCTGGAAGCAGTTGATAGTCTTCAGTCAGACGGCAGAGGGCCGAGGGTGAAAAAATGACCCGGTGGGTCATTTCAGCAAAGGTGCCAGATTGCACGGATGGCAGTAGGCATTAGTGTGTGGGTTTACGTATTGTACAGGCAACAATTATTATAACTTTGAAATAGACATTTAAACCATCATGAAAAAATCATCACTTTCCAGAAGAAATTTCCTGGGTACGGCAGCCGCTGCCGGGGCAGCAGGGATAATCGTGCCGACACTCATCACCTCATGCTCCTCAAGGAAGCGCAAGGAGGTCATCCTTCCTGTAATGCCTGACGCTGCTCCTGACGGGCCACTCCTCAGGGCCGGGCTGATAGGCTGCGGCGGCAGGGGCACGGGTGCCGCCCTGAACTTCCTTCATTCCGGGCCCAGCCTTACCATCACGGCACTGGGTGATGTCTTTACCGACAGGGTCACTTCATGTCGCAATCGCCTGGCGAATGACGGGGTGGAGATCGCTGACGAGAACTGTTTTGTCGGGTTCGACGCCTACCAGAAGGTGATCGACTCCGGCGTAGATATTATCCTTCTTGCCACCCCACCGTTTTTCCGGCCTCTGCATTTCGAAGCTGCCGTCACTGCCGGCAAGCATGTCTTCATGGAGAAGCCTGTGGCCGTTGACCCCACAGGTGTCAGGCAGATAATGGCAACCGGGGAGAAGGCCAAGGGGATGGAGCTGTGTGTCGTGACAGGAACCCAGCGGCATCACCAGCATGACTATGTTGCCACCTGGGGCAAGGTGCAGGAGGGGATGATAGGCGATATCGTGGCTGCAAACTGCTACTGGAACCAGGGACAGCTATGGTACCGTGACCCCAACCCGTCATGGACCGAGATGGAATACATGATACGCGACTGGGTTAACTGGTGCTGGCTCTCAGGCGATCACATCGTTGAGCAGCATGTGCACAACATAGATGTTGTCAACTGGTTTACAGGCAAGAAACCGGTATCCGCCGTCAGCTTCGGTGCCCGTCACCGTCGTGTCACCGGAGACCAGTACGACTTCTTCAGCACCGACTTTATCTATGACGGAGGCATCCATGTTCACAGCATGTGCCGCCAGATAAACGGGTGCGAAGGCAACGTGTCGGAATGGGTACAGGGCACAGAGGGGAGCAGCAACTGCCAGAACAGCATCGTGGACCTTGCCGGGAACGAACTCTGGAAGTACGACGGCTACAAACTTGACGAGCAGGGTCAGATGACTGACCAGCTTATCAGGAGCCCCTATGACCAGGAGCACATCGATTTTGTCACTGCCATACGCACGGCCCAGCCACTCAATGAGGCCGAATTCGTTGCCGTCTCGACCATGGCAGGAATTATGGGCCGAATTTCGGCCTATACCGGGAAGAAGGTTACCTGGGATGAGATGATGAACTCCGATCTGAAGCTTGGGCCCAAGGTATATGAGATGGGTCCGGTTGACGTAAGCAAGAGTGTCCCGGTGCCGGGTGAATAAATAATCCGGAAAACAGCGGGCGTACATTTTAAGGATGCGCCCTCAGATAAAGGATACACCATTCCGGCAATCATTAACAAGCACTTAGATTTATTATTATGGAAGAGAGATCAAGACGCAGTTTTGTCAGGGGTGCTGCCGCCACCGGTGCAGCACTGTTTACAGCCCCGGCCCTGCTCAGGGGCAGGAGCCGTTCAGCCATGGTACCTGATGCTGACAGGCCTTTCAGGCTGGCCTACGCACCTTCGCCGGGCATGTTCCGTGAGCTGTGCGGCAGCGATGATCCGGTTGACAATCTCAAGTTCATACAGGACAAGGGCTTCAGGGCTGTCTTCGACAACGGTCTGCCGGGGCGCCCGGTGGCGGAGCAGGATCGCATCGCCACCGCCATCCAGCGTTTGGGACTGATGATGGGTCCCTGGGTGTTGCATGCCGACTTCTCAAAGAGCTCGTTTGTCCTGCCCCACAGGGAGGTACGCGACTTTCTCACCGTGAAGATGGAGGAAGGTATTGATGTGGCGAAGAGGACCGGGTTCAAGATGGCGCTGGTGGTTCCCGGGAGGTACGATGAGAGGTTGCACCCTGATATACAGCTGGCAAACGTCATAGAGAACCTGAGATACTGTGCCATGCTCACCGAGCCTGAAGGGATGACCCTCGTCATCGAGCCGCTGAATACCCTCCGTGATCACCCGGGCCTGTGGCTCACGCAGATGCCGCAGGCTTACCAGGTGTGCAGGGCTGTCAACAGTCCTGCCGTGAAGATCGTTGATGACCTCTATCATCAGCAGATCACCGAGGGCAACCTGATACCCAACATCGATGCCTGCTGGGATGAGATAGCCGCCTTCCACGTGGGGGACAGCCCCGGTCGTAATGAGCCTACCACCGGGGAGATCAACTATAAAAATATCTTTAAACACCTGCTTGAGAAAGACTACCGGGGGGTGATCTGCATGGAGCACGGCCGCAGCCTGAAAGGCCCGCACGGAGCAAAAAGGGTGATTGAAGCCTACCGCGAGTGTGATCCCTTTTGACTGAAACCCTGAAACAGACTGCAGTTCATTGAATAAGGGCACAGCTATCATCAGCGAAAAGTGGATCAAGGCATCCATCATAGGAACGATATGGGCTGCTGCCGAGATCGTGGTCGGCAGTTTCCTGCATAACCTGCGTGTCCCTTTCAGCGGTAACCTGCTCACAGCCATAGCGCTGGTGATACTGATCTCGTTGAGTTACAAGTGGCGGGATCGGGGTCTGTTCTGGAGAGCAGGGGTGATATGTGCCCTCATGAAGACGATGTCTCCCAGCGCCATCATCTTCGGGCCGATGATTGCCATAATCATGGAGTCACTGTTCCTGGAGGCATCGGTAAGGCTGTTTGGGAGAACCTATCTCGGGTTTATCATCGGATCAATGCTGGCCATGTCGTGGAACCTATTCCAGAAAGTGTTTAACATGATCATCTTTTACGGCGGCAAGCTGGTTGATATCTATGCGAGCATAACCGACTATGCAGCGCGGCAGCTGAACCTGCAGTTCGATGCCTTCTGGGCGCCGCTGTTGCTGTTGCTGTCGGTATATGTTCTCTTTGGCGTTATCACTGCAGTGGTGGGGATTATCACCGGCCGGAGGCTGGTATCCATGCCGCCGGCAGAGGTTGATGCCGGGCCTGCTGTCATCAACTCATCATCTAAGCGGGAGGATCGGTCATTCGACTACTCCCTGGGGTGGCTGGCAGCGGATGTAGTGCTCATTGCCTGTTTGCTGGTTGTGGTCAGCATCACGAAATGGTACTGGTGGGTTGTCGCTGTGATACCGGTCATCACGCTTCTCGCGCTGCGTTACAACCGGGCCATGAGACAACTGTCGAAACCGGGATTCTGGGTCACCTTTGTTATTATTACCATGCTTTCAGCCCTTGCCTTCAGTGCTCTCCAGCCCGGTGGGAACAACATGACGGAGGCGATATTGATCGGCATACAGATGAACTTCCGTGCAGTGATAATCATCGTCGGTTTTTCGGCCCTGGGTACCGAGCTTTACAACCCGAAGATACGCAACTTCTTCAGCCGCAGTCACTTCAGGCAGCTGCCCCTAGCCCTGGAGCTGGCAGCTGCCAGCCTGCCTACGATGATAGCTGACATGCCTGATCTCAGGAGTGCGATGAAGAACCCTGTCGATATTCTTAACCGTATGATAACCCGTGTTGAGAAGCGGCTTGCAGAGGTCAGGGCTGGCCGGGATATAAAGAAGAGAGTGGTAATTGTCACCGGAGCTATCGCTGAGGGCAAGACCGCGTTCCTGAGTGAGCTGACAGAGATACTTAAGGGCCGGGGAGTAGCTGTGGGCGGCATTCTGGCACTGCGAGCCGTTGAGGGTGAAGCCACCACAGGGTATGACATACTTGACATCTCATCCGATGCACGGAAACCTTTCCTACGGCTCACAGGCCCCGTAACCGTTGGCGTGGATCGGTTCTCCATGAGTGACGAGGGGTACCGGGCAGGACTTGACGCTCTTGACCCCGAGCGTAACATGAATAGCGTCGTGGTCATTATTGATGAGGCGGGCCCGCTGGAGCTCAGAGGAGAGGGATGGAGCCCCAGGATCACCGAACTGCTGCAGGCATCTGTGCCGGTGATTGTCATTGCCGTTCGCAACAGTCTCGTTGACAGTGTTATATCCAGGTTTGAGATAGACAGTCCGGTGGTAGTGGATGTGGGGTTCAAAAACCGGGACGAAAAGATTAATGAACTGGTGAAACTTATCTCTGACTACCCAAAAGACCTGTCTGATACTTCCGGCTGAAGACTGCAGAATGCAGGTGTCAAGGCCAAAACTGATCCGTGAACGGTACTTAATCTCCCTCCCTGCGCCGGCTGCATCACCGGGGACTCAGCTGTCAAGTTTCATCTTTCGCGGCTTGATCATATTTTCCGGTGCCAGTATCTGATCGACCTGCGCCCTTGTCAGCAGTCCCTTTTCGAGCACCAGGTCGTACACGCTCCTGTCGCTGGTCAGGGCTTCGGTGGCGAGTTGGTTTGAGGCATCGTAGCCTATGAAGGGAACCAGCGCCGTGATCAGTCCTATGCTGTCATATACCATGGTTCTGCAACGTTCTTCATTGGCTGTTATGCCTTCTATGCAACGGTTTTTGAGGGTGGTCATCCCGTTGCTCAATATCTCGATTGACTCAAAGATACTCTGCACCATCACAGGTTCAAAGACATTAAGTTCCAGCTGTCCCGCCTCGGCGGCCAGGGTGACTGTCAGATCATTGCCGATCACCTTGAAAGCTATCTGGTTGACCACCTCGGGGATGACGGGATTGACCTTGCCAGGCATTATTGAGGATCCGGGCTGCATGGGAGGCAGGTTGATCTCGTTGATTCCCGTGCGAGGTCCGGAAGAGAGCAGCCTCAGGTCATTGCATATCTTGGAGAGTTTCACAGCCAGCCGCTTCACTGCCGAGGAGTACATGACGAAGGCGCCGGTATCCTGGGTAGCTTCGACAAGGTTGGAGGCAAGAACCAGGTCCAGTCCTGATATTTTCCTCAGATATTCTATTACCAGCTCCGAGTAACCCGGAGCGGAGTTGATACCAGTCCCGATAGCTGTTGCACCCATATTGACCTCGAGGAAGAGGCAGGCGTTCTGGTTCAGTCGTTCCACCTCTTCACCCAGTGTTACGGCATAGGCTTCGAACTCCTGGCCGAGGGTCATGGGTACGGCGTCCTGCAACTGTGTTCTGCCCATCTTGATCACATGTGAGAACTCCTTTGCCTTGTTGCTGAATGATGTTATCAGTGTCTCAAGCACCTCCACCAGCTTTTTGTTGGAATGAATCAGGGCTATTTTTACGGCGGTGGGGTAGGCATCGTTTGTCGACTGTGAAAGGTTGACATGGTTATTCGGATGGCAATGCTGATAGTCGCCTTTGTCATAGCCGAGGATCTCGAGTGCCCGGTTGGCTATCACCTCGTTGGCATTCATGTTGGTGGAGGTGCCTGCCCCTCCCTGGATCATATCAACCATAAAATGGTTGTGATGCATGCCGTTTTTTATCTCATGACAGGCTCTTACAATGGCATCCCTGATCTTATCATCCAGCAGGCCGAGACTGCAGTTTGCTTCTGCGGCTGCCTCCTTGACCATGGCCAGAGCTTCTATGAGATGGGGTACTGAGGTTAGTGTGACCTCCGAAATGTCGAAGTTCTCGATGGCCCTGAGTGTCTGGACCCCGTAGTAGCTGTCAAAGGGCACCTCCCGCTCTCCCAGCAGGTCATGTTCGCGGCGCGTCTTTCCCGATTCGTACTGTGCTGCAGGAGTGATCATCCGGGAGTTGGCGTTTCTCATCCTCCTGGAGATCACCCTGGCAATATTGGAGAAGACCTTCAGGGTAGTGGCTGCACTGACATTGAAAAAGTCGAGGTGCACGGAGAGTACCGTTGTTGAAATCACTGCCCGCGCCGAGGTCGAATGGGGTGAGTCATCGACCCATGGTCCCTCGCCCAGGAAATCGCCCTCCCCGAAGATGGCGAGCCTGACTTCCTCACCGTACGGATTGGTCTTAAAAAGCTCCACCTCACCGTCAAAAATTATAAATATTCCTTCACGGGGACCGTTTTCCCTGAATAGGTAATCACCCTTGCCAAATGACTTTTTAACGAGACGCCTGGCAAGCTCATTGAATTCGTCATCACTAAGGTTCCTGAAAAGCTCAACTTTCTGCAGAAAGGTCACAAATTCTGTATTCATTATTATCGCATATAATAGATTAACAGCTTGTTAGCCATGTACGAGCCGACTGTATAAATCTACACACATTTTTCCTATATTTCCTTCCGTAAATTGCTGTCATGATACTGAGTAAAGTCCGCCGCGAGCTGTCAGCTGCCTCTGATGAAGGGAAGAGGCAGGCTGGATTGAGATACTTCAGGGAGGAGGTAAACCTGTATGGTATCAGTGCCAGTACTGTAAAGCAGATTGCACGGGAAAACTATGCTCTCATCAAAATGCGACCAAAGAAGGATATCCTGGAACTGTGTGATTCTCTGTGGCAGTCGGGAATGATGGAGGAGAGTTTCGTTGCCTGCATGTGGTCTGAGAGACTTGCCGGCAAGCTTACCACCGATGATTTCAGCATGCTTGAGAGGTGGGTTCAAAATTATATTGGCAACTGGGCCTCATGTGATACTCTGTGCAATCATACCATTGGCGACTTCATTCAGAAGTATCCGGAGTATATCTCAGAGTTGAAGAGATGGGCCAGGGAGGATAACCGGTGGGTAAAGAGGGCCGCGGCGGTTTCACTCATAATTCCAGCCCGCAGGGGAAAATTCCTTTCCGATATCTTTGAGATCGCGGAGATACTTCTTCAGGACAGGGATGACATGGTACAGAAGGGTTACGGCTGGATGCTGAAGGAGGCCAGCAAGCCTTATCAAAAGGAGGTATTTGATTTCGTCATAAGACATAAAGCCGTCATGCCCCGTACTGCCCTCAGGTATGCCATTGAGAAGATGCCGCAGGATCTCCGTAAGAGAGCGATGGAAAAATAGGTTATAAAGGTCCGGTCATTTCTCTCCTGACTGCCATTCAGCAACAGATAGTACGGCAGCATAGCTTTTCATCGCTGCAAGGGTGGAGGCATGGACATCGGCGGCTGACACTTCGCGGTTACCGAATTTCAGGTTGCGGGTGGCGCACGCATCATGAAGCAGGACCACAACATATCCGTAGTCATGTGCTGCCCTTACCGCAGCCTCAACGCACATATGGGTCTGCATCCCGCAGATCACTAGGGAATCAACCGCGAGATCATCGATATACTCATTCAGTCCTGTGCCCAGGAAGCTGTTTACCTCCTCCTTTATGAATATCTTCTCACCCAGCATCGGTTTTACCATCTCATTGATCTCCATGCCTGTTGCCGACTTATGCTGAATGTAAATTACGGGGTTGCCCGTCTCCCGGGCTGCCCGTATAGCGATGACGGCCTTTTCTGCTGCCTTTTCAGGCTCAACAAGCTCAGACCTCCCACCGGGGAAATAAAAGTCCTGAATATCTATTACGAGCAATGCATAGTTCTTTTGACCTTCTGCAAGGGCGATTGCTGAAAACATGATCAGGGCAATGATGAGTCGCTTCATGGCAGTAAAACAATTGGTTCCCTAAAAGTAAAGGTTATTTCCGCTAACTGCCGGAACATCGCCCGTGAAAAATTGTTTATTTTTCAGAAACGAAAAACAACATTCAGTCCTGATGAAGATTTTCAGATACCTGGCCCTGGCGGTTTTTGCCGCAACTGCATTCTCATCCTGCAGCAACCTTAAGCCCGGGAGAGACAAACCATACGTGCTAATGGTTTCGCTCGATGCCTTCCGCTGGGATTATGACTCGATTCATGGCACTCCGGTGCTTGATGACATCGCCCGGAACGGGGTGATGGCGGAGAGACTGATACCCTCATTCCCGACGAAAACCTTTCCGAACCATTATACGATTGCAACAGGTCTCTACCCTGATCATCACGGTCTGGTCAACAACAGCTTCTATGCTCCTGACCTCGACCTCGTCTACCGGATTGGCGACAGGACGATGGTGGGCAACGGCGATTTCTACGGCGGCGAGCCTCTATGGGTCACCGCCCGGAAGCAGGGCATGAAGTCGGCCTCCTTTTACTGGGTAGGGTCGGAAGCACCCATACAGGGTATGCAGCCCGACTACTGGAAGGCGTTTGACGATGAGGTTCCCATCGGCGACCGTGTTGATACAGTTCTGCACTGGCTGTCGCTGCCGGCGGACAGAAGGCCCCATTTTGTGACACTCTACTTTGAAGAGCCTGATGCCGTTAGTCATGATTACGGGCCCAGGTCATCAGAGACCGGCGCTGTGGTCAGGAGCCTTGACAGCCTGCTGGGGGTGCTTCGCACGGGCATAGCGGCGCTGCCCCACGGGAAGAAGGTCAATCTTATTGTGCTCTCTGATCACGGCATGACGGAGGTGGATGAGTCACGCTATAATTATATACTCGACACCCTGCCTGAGAGAATGATAAAGAGGATCATCGGAGGTAACCCGGTATGGGCTGTGGAGCCTGTCGAAGGGAAGAGGGATAGTGTGTTGCAGTTTCTGAACATCCAGCGAGGTATGAAGGCATATGCCAGGGAAGATATGCCGGCCCATCTGAACTACGGCACCCATCTCCGCATTCCGGAGGTGGTACTGATTGCTGACCCGGGCTGGACGGCGGGACTGAGGCCGGAGCCTTCGCGCTACAGCAGGGGTGACCACGGATATGACTGGCGGTGCAGCGACATGCACTCGATCTTTTATGCCGAGGGGCCTGCCTTCAAAAAGGGTTTTGTGACAGACACGCTCTTCAATGTGGATATCTACAATATTGTTACGGATATACTGGAGCTGACACCGGCACCCAACGATGGCAACAGGGAGAGGATCTTACCTCTTTTCAGGTGACCGGAGGTGATCTGCGTATGAGTCCTAACTCTTTTCAGGTGACCGGTAGTCGACGAAATCGATATTCCTTCTTATTTTGCTGAAGCCTGTACGTTTCAGGGGTGACGACCTGAACAGCTTTTTGAACTCCTCAGGCGTCATGGTGAGCCAATCTTTTCTGCTCAGGGAGGTGATGTGAAACTCAGGAACGAGCTCCTGATCTGTATACTGCACTGCCTTTTTATTGTAGGGGCAGACCTCCTGGCAACGGTCGCAGCCGAAGATCATCTTTTCGGTCTTCCCCCTGAACTCTTCCGCGATATCACCGTCGTGCTCGATTGTGAGGTAAGAGATACAGCGGCGTGCATCAATGGTACGGTCGCTGCAGATGGCCTGGGTGGGGCATGCCTCTACGCAGAGGGTACAGTCGCCGCACCGGTCGCGGGCAGAGGCATTATCATAGAGCAGCTCTGCCGTGGTGACGATCTCACCGAGGAAGAAGAATGAGCCGATATCCTTGTTGATGACCATGCTGTGGCGCCCGCGCCATCCCAGGCCGGCACGTATGGCCCATGCCTTTTCGGTTACGGGTCCGGCATCACAGAATCCACGGCTTACGGCCTCCGGCACCTCCTTTTTGATGATCTTCTGTATACGGTTCAGCTTTTCTTCTATTACCGTATGGTAGTCCTTTACCCGCGCATAGCGGCTGACGAAGTAGTTGTTTTCGCCGGCGGAGGGTTCATTGCTGTAGTATCGCAGGCCGACAACTATCACTGATTTAGCTCCCTCGACCAGCGAGGTGATGTCGCCACGCTTGTCGAGGTTTTTCTCAAGGAAGCTCATTGTGCCATTCTTCCCTGCGGCAATCCACTCGCCGATATTGCGGCTGTCTTCATGATGCGGTGAAGCCTGTGTTATTCCGCAGATATCAAAGCCTTCGAGGCGTATGCTTTCGCGGATCTTCCAGGTAAGTGCTATTTTGCGGGCATCGGTCATTGTACGGTTTTGAGAGCTGTCTCATTTACGGGCGTCGGTCATGGAGCGGTTTTCCCGATTAGTCCCGGCTCCGCCTTCGCCAGGTGCGGGCATCGTACAAGATACGTTTTTTTAGAGTAATCCCAGCTCCAGTTTTGCCTCGTCGGTGAGCATGCTGCGGTCCCACGGCGGGTCAAAGGTCAGTTTGAGGTCGCACTCCTTAACCCCTCTGATACCGGCAACCTTGTATCTGACCTCCTCAACGAGCTCCTCAGCCATATAGCAGCTCGGGGCGGTGAGCGTCATCGTGATGTGTGCCACCTGCTCCTCGTCAACCCTGACCTCGTAGATAAGGCCAAGATCATAGATGTTTACCGGTATCTCAGGGTCAAAGATGCTTTTAAGTACACCTGCTATCCGTGCTTCTGTCTCCTGTATCTCCTGTGTGTTCATGACTGTTCAGCTTTTGATTTGTATGCCAGCGCGTAGAGACGCATCTGTTTTATCATTGCCAGCAGCCCGTTGGATCGCGTCGGTGAGAGATTCTCCTTCAGCCCGATGCGGTCAATGAACCAGAGGTCAGTACCCAGAATCTCATCGGGGGTGCGGCCGGAGAGGACCCTGACCAGCAGGGCAACGATGCCCCGGGTTATCAGCGCATCACTGTCGGCCTCGAAGGTTATCACTCCGTCGTTAAAGGAGGGATAGAGCCACACCCTGCTCTGGCATCCCTCAATCAGGAAGTCAGGCCTGCGGTGTGTCTCCTCGAAGGGCGGCAGCTCCCTGCCCATCTCAATGAGATATTCATACCTCTCCATCCAGTCGCCAAACTGGGCGAACTCTTCAATAATCTGATCCTGCAATTCGTCTATTGTCATAATACTATAGTCAACCCAACATCTCAGTAGCTTTTCTAACGCCATTCACCAGCGCCTCTATCTCCTCCTCAGTGTTGTAGAAGGCGATTGAAGCCCTGATGTTTCCGCTGATGCCGTAGCGTTCCATAAGTGGCTGGGCACAATGCGTTCCGGTTCTTACGGCGATACCCATCTTGTCAAGAATCATGCCGGCGTCATACTGATGTATCTTCCCCGTAAGGAAGGAGACTACTGACACCTTATGGGGTGCTGTGCCGTAGATTCTCATTCCGTCAATGGTTGACAGTCCTGCCGTGGCCTGTGCCAGCAGCGCCTGTTCCCTCTCCGCTACCGCCTCGCGTCCCAGCCCTGTAAGGTAGTCCAGTGCCGCGGCCATGCCTATGGCCCCTGTGAAGTTGGTGGTCCCTGCTTCAAATTTGAATGGCAGTTCGTTATAGGTTGTCTTTTCGAATGTGACATTGGCGACCATATCACCGCCTCCCTGATAGGGGGGCATCTCATTGAGCAGCTCTGTGCGGCCGTAGAGCACCCCGATACCATTGGGGCCGTAGACCTTATGTCCCGAGAAGACATAGAAGTCACATCCGATATCTGTTACGTCTACAGTGCCGTGCTGCACGCCCTGTGCGCCGTCGACCAGCACGGGAATTCCGTGTCGGTGTGCCTCGGCCACTATCTCCTTCACCGGGTTGACGGTCCCGAGCACGTTGGAGACGTGGGTGACGGCGACGATGCGAGTACGTCCGCTGATCATGTTGCGGTAAGCTTCGAGGTCAAGAACGCCTTCGTCAGAGAAGGGGATGACCTTCAGTTTTGATCCCTTCCTCTCGCAGAGCATCTGCCAGGGAACAATATTGGCATGGTGCTCCATGCCGCTGATGATTATCTCATCACCCTCGCCAACGAATCTCTCGCCGAATGAAAAGGCCACGGCATTGATGGAGGCGGTGGTGTTGGCAGTGAAGATCACCTCTTCCCGCCTGGGGGCGTTGATGAATGCTCTCACTGTTTCGCGGGCAGCTTCATAGCGTTCCGACACCATGTCAGAGAGGCAGTGTACTCCCCTGTGAACGTTGGCGTTGGCTGTTCGGTAGAGCTCATCCATCGTCTGTATCACCTGCAACGGCTTCTGCGTTGTGGCTCCGTTGTCAAGATATACCAATGGCTTGCCGTGCACCGTGATGGCCAGTATCGGGAAGTCGGCGCGTATTGCCTCTATGCTTCTTGAGAGTGGCATGGCGATGATCAGTTACACTGTACGGCACATGAGGCGCATCGCGACAGCTCGCCGCGGAGGCGTTTTTGAACCAGGTCGTCAATGCGGTCGCGCAATGCTTCGATGGAGATTTTCTTTATCACCTCGTGGGCAAAGCCGAACATAAGCATTAGCCTGGCTTCGTGCACGTCAATCCCTCGCGAACGGAGGTAGAAGAGCGCATTCTCGTCAAGCTGGCCCACGGTAGCGCCGTGGCTGCACCTGACATCATCGGCGTATATCTCAAGCTGTGGCTTGGTATCCATGCGTGCGGTGTCCGAGAGGATAATGTTGTTGTTGCTCTGGTAGGCATTTGTCTTCTGAGCATCCTTATGCACCATGATGCGCCCGTTGAAGGCCCCGCTGGAGTTGTCATCAAGCACCCCCTTGAAGAGCTGTGTGCTGTTACAGTTGGGTGCCACATGATCAACCTTCACAAAATTGGCTATGTGCTGATCCTTGTCGGCCAGGAAGAGGCCATAGGAGTGGGTCTCGCTGTTTTCGCCCCCCAGGTAGTGCCAGGTGGCATTTCGTACCAGTCCGCCGTGAAGCGAAATATTGTTTGACGAAGCATAGCTGTCGCGCTCCTGGTGGATGAACGTGTGTGTTATCTTACCTGAGTTGTCATGCTGGTTCTGTACCCTGATAATATCAAAACGGGCATTGCGGCCGACATACACCTCCGTTATGGTGTTGGTGAGAAAACGCCGGGGAGAAATGGAGTGATCGCATGACAGCAGTGACAGCTGTGCCCCCTCTTCCACTATGATCAGGTTACGGTCCTGAACAAAGATATCCTTGTCTGAGTGCAACAGGTTAACGATCTGTATGGGTTTGGTATAGACAGTGTTCTTTGGTGCATAAAGAAACAGCCCGTCTGATGCCAGCGCGGTATTGAGCGGTATCAGTCCGTCGGTTCCATCCTCCACGTAGCGGTTGTAATGTTTTTCCACAAGCGAAGGGAACTGTCTGACTGCGGCCTTCATGCTTCCCACCCATATCCCTCCGGGGAGCATCACCAGCCCGTCCTCGCCATGGGGGAAGAACCCGTTAAGAAGCACCATGTTCCATACATTAAGGTCCTCCACCTCGCAGTGGAACCTCTCGGCTTCTCTGAAATCCGAGGGAAGCGGGAAGAAATAATCCTGGTACTGATAATTGAGGAATTTTTCCAGGTTGGTATATTTATATGCTTCATTTTTCCTGTCAGGGATGCCAAGGCGGAGAAAGTCATTAAATGCTTTCTCACGATGCCTGTTGAACAGCTCGGGGGAGTCTTTGAGGAAGGTCCCGTGGCCTGCATTAAACATGGCAGACAGCTTGCTTATAACTTCCGGTCGGTAATCCATGATTCTTCTGCTATGTCTGCTTCCTTCCTTATCCAGTCGTATCCTCTCTTTTCCAGTTCGAGAGCCAGTTCAGGGCCGGCTGATTTTACAATCCGTCCGTCAAACATCACGTGCACAAAGTCAGGTATTATATAGTCAAGCAGTCTCTGGTAGTGTGTGATGACGATGACTGAAGTGTCAGCACTGCGTATCTTGTTCACACCGTTGGCTACGATGCGCAGGGCATCGATGTCAAGACCGGAGTCTGTCTCATCGAGGAGTGCCAGTCTCGGCTCAAGCATCGCCATCTGGAATATCTCATTCTTCTTTTTCTCTCCTCCGGAGAAACCCTCGTTGACACTCCTGTTGGTCAGGGCCGAATCAATCTCCACAAGCTCCTTCTTCTCGCGCATCTGACTAAGGAACTCGGAGGCTGAGAGCGGCTCCAGCCCGCGGTGTTTGCGTTGCTCATTGATAGCGGTCTTCATGAAGTTTACCATGCTGACACCGGGTATCTCAATAGGATACTGGAACGAGAGGAAGATACCTTCGCGTGCCCTCTCCTCCGGCGACATGTCAAGCAGGTTGCGTCCCTCGAAGGTGACGGAACCGTCAGTGACGGTGACCAGATCACGACCTGTGAGGACATTGGCCAGGGTGCTCTTGCCACTTCCGTTGGGTCCCATGATGGCATGTATCTCCCCCGGTTTGACTTCGAGGCTGAGGCCCTTGATGATTGACTTGTTGTCTATTGAGGCTTTGAGGTCCTTTATCTGTAATAAAAATTCACTTTTCATATTCTGTCTGTAGTAAAACAATATTAACCCACGCTCCCTTCGAGGCTGATCTGCAGCAGCTTCTGTGCTTCCACCGCGAATTCCATCGGCAGCTTGTTGATCACCTCACGTGCATATCCATTGACTATCAGTCCTATTGCATCTTCTGTTGAGATCCCCCGCTGGTTGCAGTAGAAGATCTGGTCTTCTCCTATGCGTGAGGTTGTGGCCTCATGTTCGACTATCGCCGAGGGGTTGTCGACCTCGATGTAGGGGAAGGTGTGCGCCCCGCACTTGTCGCCCAGCAGCAGCGAGTCGCACTGCGAGAAGTTACGCGCTCCTTCGGCCTTGCCCAGCACCTTCACCAGTCCGCGGTAGCTGTTCTGTCCGAAGCCGGCGGAGATGCCCTTGGAGACAATGGTGCTTTTCGTGTTCTTCCCGATATGGATCATCTTGGTACCCGTGTCAGCCTGCTGGTAATTATTTGTCACGGCGACGGAATAAAACTCGCCTGTGCTGTTGTTGCCCCGCAGGATGCATGAGGGGTATTTCCATGTTATGGCAGAGCCGGTCTCGACCTGCGTCCATGATATCTTGGAATCGTCGCCCTTACACATGCCGCGTTTGGTAACGAAATTTAAAATCCCGCCCTTGCCATCCCTGTCGCCCGGGTACCAGTTCTGCACGGTACTGTATTTGACTTCTGCGCCCCGTTCTGCGACTATCTCCACCACTGCTGCATGCAGCTGGTTCTCGTCGCGCATGGGTGCCGTGCACCCTTCGAGGTAACTGACATATGACTCTTCGTCAGCTATGAGCAGGGTGCGTTCAAACTGCCCGGTGTTGGAGGTGTTGATGCGGAAGTATGTTGAGAGCTCCATAGGGCATCTGACACCCTTGGGGATGTAACAGAACGAGCCGTCGGAGAATACTGCCGAATTGAGCGTGGCAAAAAAGTTGTCAGTGTAGGGCACAACCGAGGCAAGGTACTTTTGTACAAGCGACGGGTGTTCCCTGACGGCTTCCGAAAATGAACAGAAGATTATACCCAGCTCTGCAAGCGTCTCGCGGAAGGTGGTCTTCACTGAAATTGAGTCCATCACCGCATCTACGGCGACGCCTGTCAGGCGTTTCTGCTCCTCGAGGGGTATGCCGAGTTTGTCGAATGTCTTTATCAGCTGCGGATCGACCTCGCTGAGGCTGCCCGGTGCCGGTTTCTGTCTGGGTGCGGCGTAAAAGATAATATCCTGGTAGTTGATCTCAGGAATCTTCAGGTTGGCCCATGCAGGCATCTTCATTGTCAGCCAGTGGCGGAAAGCCTTGAGGCGGAACTCGAGCATCCATTCCGGCTCCTCCTTCTTGGCGGAAATGAGCCTGACAACATCCTCACTAAGTCCTTTGGGGATCACATCAGTCTCAATATCAGTAACAAAACCGTATTTGTATTCCCCTGTTGTTACCTCGTTCAGTACCTTATCCTGATCGTTTTCCATAACCTTTGCCTTCAATGGGTACACAAACTCAACAAATGGGCCCGATTAAAGTTCTAAACACCTTTTTGAATTGTGCAAAATTAATCAAAAATGGCGAGATGGAGGATGATGGTAAGGGTGTGAAATAAAATGGAGGGGACTCTTTTCCCAGTATTGGAATAAGGTAGAATGGTTCAGTCAGAACCAGGCAACCCGACTCTTCGGCAACCCGTAAATCCGGCTAATGGGATATCAGTAAATGGGTCCCGGCTTGAATCCGGCAAACTGGCGTCTGTGGGCCATAAACCTCGTCATCTGGAAGTAATATCTCTGAAATGCCTGTTTCTCAGAAAGATTCAGCCTGTTTTCTGAGGAATCTGATGTCATTCAGCTGGTAGTCCAGCTTGACGGTTTTGGCTATTGTTCCTGTAGCAGGTTCAATGAACATCACCTCGTTATCAGTGTTCACTGCCAGGTAGCATTTAGTACCGGGATCATAGGCACAAATGCAGTAGTGATAGCTGTCGATGCCTGTCACCTGTTGTGAACTGATCAGTTCACCGGTGGTTGGTTTATAGACTTCGATCATGCATATGCCCGGCTCACTTGCGGGTAACAGGGATATCAGGTTCCCGTCATCGGAGTTATAAACCACATTAATCAGGTGCTTACCGATATCTACAGTTTTGGTGGTTGTTCCTGTAACAGGGTTGATGAGGAGGAGTTTGTTGTCAGCTCTCTGCAGGATGTACAGTTTATTGACAGGGTCAAAGAAGTGGGTGCAGAGAAAGACTCCTTCGCCCAGATCAATTTCCTTGTCCAGTACAATGTCTCCTGTTTCCAGGTTTGTTGTAAGCAGGTAGGTGTGAAATACCGGTATCGTGGCGCCGTTGGTGCTGTCAGGGTCAAGCACATATTCATACTCCCCGTAGGTGCCGATAAGAAGGTTGTTCTCCGGGTCTGTCACAGCGCTGGAAATTAGGCCGGGAAGCCTGAATGACTTTATTATCCTGCCGTCAGTGGTATTGACCAGGGTAAAAACCGTATCACAGCTTACATATCCGTAACCACCCGTATTCGGGTCATATACCGTTGAGCTCAGGATGTGGCAATTGACGGGATTGGTATTCACGTAGCCGGAGTCAAGATCGATAGTAACCATCTCACTCCCTTTAGCAGATTTGATGCCGGTGAGGACGAGGCTGCCCGACTTTGTTTCGATTGGTTTATCCTCGCAGGCAGTCAGAACCATTAAGATGAGGATGAAAATTGCAGGACTACATTTCATGGCAAAGGGTGTATTCAGGTTAAACGTTCAGACCAAAATAATGATTCATTATCAGTTTCATATACGACCGGATTTGCTTTATCACTATGTAAAGATCGGAAAAAATCCGTTCCGGAGCGAAGCGCATATCCATCTTCGAACTAGTATCTGTACAATATGCAGGCATGGGGCTCATCAGTTCAGAATTATGGGTATGTCACAATCCAGTTCATTTTTTGCAGATCCCGGAGACTTAAATTCATAGCGTTTAAGCACAAGATAGTCATGCACTACAGTACTCCATGGCACAGTTTCAATCACTGCGGCATCGAAAACAAAAACCATTAAGGTATCCGGGTCAGGATGCGACAAACGTTGCTCCTCCTGCACATCACAAGCGTATTCGAACCACCAATATGGTGGAGCGGGTGAATCAGGAACTGCCCCCTATGAAGAGAAAAGAATTAACCGTGCCTTTATGATTTTACAGAAAAAAAGTTGCATAACTTTTCTTGAATGTATAACTGTATGGTTGGTAATCTACTAATCCGGATGACTATAATTTGCCTGTTTAACGTTACATTTGCTGTCAGATAATTAGAAATATTACATCCATTATATACAGTTGGATACTCCGGATGTGAGTTCAGAATGAGAGGATTAATTAAAAAATATCTGCTTCCTGCCCTGGTGCAATTGCAGGCTGAGAAGGTATATCACCTGGCCACGCGCAGGAAGCTTCTCAATATCTTTTATCACGGTGTGGTGGAGAAAGACTCCACCATGATTTTTCCAAGACATATTACCAGGGAGCAGTTCGATCAGCACATGAGGTATATCAGAAAGAATTTCGACATAATATCCCTGGATGAAGCTTTCGAACTAAAGAGGCAGGGTCTGAGACCTGAAAGGAAAACCCTTACTGTTTCATTTGATGACGGATATCTGAATAATCTATTGGTCGCGCTGCCCATAATCGAAAAATACAGAATCCCAACCACCTTTTTTGTGTCCGGAATCTGTGCCCGGGATGACAAGTACATGATGTGGTCTGATATCCTTGCGTTTGTTCGCTACTTTATCGAAGGAGAATCCCTTGAGTTAAAAGGCCGGAAGTTTGTTAAACGCGGGAAGTTTGATATGACAGACCCTGAAAGCAATCTCAGCATATTCGAGTTCGTTAAAGGACTGATGTACATTGAAAGGGATGAGATACTGAACGGATTGCTGTCAAAGCCCGGTATGGGGACGAAGATACGCGATTTGCCTGCTGAATACTGGAAACTGATGAACAGAGAACAAATCAGGAAACTGTCAGAGTCCGAACTGGTAACAATTGGCTCACATGGACATCTTCACTATAATCTGGCCAATATTTCAGAAGAGGAGGCAAGAAACGAGATGGAACTCTCACGGAGCATCTTATCAGAGATTACACAAAGGGAAATGGAATACCTTTCATTTCCGGATGGCTCTTATAATGAGAACATTAAGAAAATTGCATATGAATCCGGCTATAAAGGCCTTCTGGCAGTAGACTACCGGTGCGCAAGCGATAAAAATGATAAGTATATTCTCAACCGTTGGGGTGTATCAGCCACGACTACATTTGAAACAATAGCCTTTACTCTGAACAAGGCGTTCATTAATCACGGTTTCTGAGATGAAGATTGTACTTTTTTCGAGTCGTTTCCCCGGGAACGTAAACAGGCTGAATATTTTCAGGCTGATTAATGCCTGCCCTGATTGTGAGTTCACATATGTGCTTTTTGACAACAGGTACAGTTTTGTTATCGGTAAGCTCAGAAATCTGATCAAGGAAATCATTCTCACTCTTCTTCTTCAAAATCCCGGTTGGTATTCAGCCCGCAGGCTGGGGGAGAAGAAGATTGGCAGACATATTCCCCGCGAGTTTGATAAACACATCAGAAAGATATTTGTGAAGAGCGTTAACGGTGCGGAAACAGAAAATATTATCTGGGACCTCAAACCCGATCTGCTATTTCAATGTGGTGCGGGAATATTGAAAGCAAACATTTTTTCCATACCTCCACTGGGAACGCTGAACATTCATCATGGGATTGCCCCGGAGATCCGTGGCATTTCTTCTACGTTCTGGGCCATGTATTACGGTCTGTATGAATATATAGGGGCTACCATTCATTTTATTGACAAAAACCTTGATACCGGGATCGTAATTATTCAGAGAAAAACCAGGCTGCCTGAACATTTCGATTATGTTGAAGCGGTATACCAGACAGCCATCCAGGGGGCTGAGTTGTTGCCCGAGGCGATTAGGATTGTTCAATCATCGTACCCGATTGTCGAGTCAGAAGTTAAGTCATTTTATTTCTCCTCGGTGAACTGGTCGAAATACCGGGAGCTAAGCAAAAACAATTTTAAGGCACATGGTGATGTCAATACGTTAAAGTATAAGTACAAACTTAAAAGGATATTGATGATACCCTCCGGACAGGATCCGGCATAAGCTCATCAAAGCATTATGCAGATCACACGGGCGGCCAGGATTACCTTCTATTATTAATGACCAGAGCCCCGATGACTCCCGGCACCCATCCGCAAAGTGTAAGGAGGAAGACGATCAGTACAGAGCCGCAGCCATTGTCAAGGACTGCCAGGGGAGGGCAGAAGATGCAGACCAGAACTCTCAGAATACCCATAGTAATGTGCGATTTTCGATTTGCAAATTTCGAATTTGATTACGAAAATATAAAATTTCACAATTGTATCTCTTGCAAGCTTGCCGCTGCCAGCCAACGAAGCCCTCTTCGGCATCCGGCTCCGACGGACGAAGTCTGCTACGTGGACGAAGTCAGTAGTTTTAACGCAGGATGTGGCGAAGGTGGCCGACTGAATACTACTGCCTGAAAAGATGATCCCCCGCCTGCAGGATCTTCAGCCTCAGGTCAGCGGGGTAGTCGGGCCGCTCTTCCAGAAATTTCTCCACGGTCTCACGGGCTTCAGCCGAGTGGTGGCCGGCGAGGGTAGTTGTTATCCATCCTCCCGGGAAGAATATGTCACCGGTGCTCTTTATCTCTTCCAGCAGCTCCAGTGAGGGCAGGATGTAGTGTTCCGACCTGTGCGCCACCGATGGGTGATGAAGGTATCCCAGGGCCTCCAGCACCCACGGTTCATGTTCCCGGTTGGCCGGATCGCGGAGGCTGTTGAAGAATTCATCACGCACAGCCTGGTCAGGTGATACCGATGGCAGTACGAAGTCGAACCTCTGCAGCCTGTCGTCTGTGGTGATACGCTCGCGCTGTGCAGATATGATGGCTGTTGCATCGGGGTGATTCCTGAGTGCCAGCGTCAGTGCCAGTCCGGACTGTTCATCTTCGCCAAGACTGACGGGGCCGGATCCCGGCCTGTTTGCCACTTTACCGCCGGGCAGTTCGCCACTCTTCCACAAATCTCTGAGGTGTGCCAGTCCCCTTTCAGTGACAGCCACATTGCGAAACAGCACGAACCACTGTCGTTTCTCCGATGCCGTCTCCGCGGTGATGAGCTTATGCCATATCATTGCCTCTGCATCAGGTGCATTGGCGGTACGGGCACTATCAGAGAGATGATGCCAGTATACATATCCCAGTCTGCCGGCGAGATAGTTGCGCAGTTGCAACTCCTCCTCCGTCTGCAGTGCAGAGAAGAGGGCATTGTAATATACAGTGGGGCTGACGGTTCCGTTGAGAAGGTTCTCGTGCATGTTGATCCAGAGTATCCCCCGCAGCAGGGGATCCTGAAAATCATTTATATGTTCAGGGAGGTATGAGGCTGTGGTGCTGTCAAAAAGGAAGGTGCCATAGGCTCTTCCCGGGATGTCGGGGATGATGCATAGGGGTTCTCCGGAAGCAGTCAGGAACGAACGTTTATCTGCCGGGGTGACCTCCCCGGTGACGGTATCCAACGCCGTGATGACCATCGTCTGCAGTGTCTGAGGCCAGTGTCTCAGCACTCCTGCCGGGTCATCTTCACGGAAGGAGATCCTGTAGCCCTCATCCGTGTTTTCCTTCTTGCCGGTCACCACGGGAGTGATCAACGGCATGCCTGCCTCCCGGACCCACATCCTGCTCCACTCTTCCAGGGGCTTGCGGGTCACCTTTTCAATGATTGTAATAAGGTCATCCCACCGGGCATTGCCAAAGGAGTATTCCTTAAGGTATATCTGCAGTGCCTCACGCAGCTCCTCTTCGCCTGCAAGCTGCTCGAGCTGCCGCATGACTATTGGCGCCTTGTTGTATATGATGCCGCCGTAGAGTGAGCCCGCATTCTTCATGTTGCCCAGTTCCTGTATCACGGGGTTGGTGCCACGGGTGCGGTCAACGGCATAGGCGGCAGGGTAGCGCGAGAGCAGGAAACGGAGCTCGTGGTTGACGGAGGGGAAGTCAGGTGTGACTATCTTGTCTGACATGTACCCGGCAAAGACCTCCTTGAGCCATACATCATCGAACCATTTCATGGTTACCAGGTCGCCGAACCATATGTGCGAGGTCTCATGGGCAATCAGCGAGGCCCGCGACAGCTGCTCGTTCAGTGTGGGGGAAGCCTCAAGGAGGAGAGAGGAGGCCCTGTAAAAAATTGACCCAGGGTGTTCCATCCCGCTGTACTGAAACGGCGGCAGAAGCACAAAGCCAAACTTGTCAAAAGGGTAGGATATCTGGGTGTACTCCCCGAGCCACCTCAGGGCGCTGTAATGAAGGCGGAATATCTCCTCAGCATTATTCTCAACATAACCTGGCCGGGTTTCGCGGTGAAGCATCTCCATCTTAAGGCCATCAATCTCTTTCTCAATTAATTCGAACCTGCCTGCGGCGAAGGCGAAGAGGTATGTGCTGATGGGTTTTGTCTCGCTGAAGCGAAGGGTGACCCTGCCGGATGCGGTGTCAGCTGAGACAACGGGATTGTTTGACATGGCACGGTATGATTCCGGGATATCCAGTGCCAGTGTGAACCGGCCCTTGATGTCAGGCTGGTCAAAGCAGGGGAATGCGGTTGAGGCCCTGTCAGGGACGAACAACGTATAGAGGTATTCATCGTTCCTGTTCAACGAGAGATCCCCGGCGCGGAAGCCGACCTCCACGCGGTTGTAACTTTTTGAGAGAAGGCTGCGGTCAATCACAATATGCCCGTTGGTCAGCCCGGTCTCTGCCTGTCTGCCGTTGACGGAAACTGACCTAAAGTGATCTGCAGGAACATTGAAATCGATCACCAGCGGCTCGCGGCCGGAAGTGCGCCCGAACTCAATCACAGCGGTTCCCTCCACGGGACTGCTTCTGCCCGTATCAATCCTGAAAGAGAGGTTGTACCTTACATCCTTCAGAGTCTCATACCTGTAGGTGGCCAGTAGCTTCGAGACACCGGGGGCAGTGTACTCCGTCCTGTCAACGCGGCCGCAGGACGAAAGGGCCAGAATGGCCAGCACCGGGGTTGCCACTCTGAGCAAATATGCCGGCAGCAGGTAGAGTTTCAGTTTTCTTTTCATTAGGATGAAAGATACAAGAAAAAATCCTGATACTTGCCTGTTAGCTCCAATCAAAACAGAAATCTATTGACCTTCACGCCTCTGACTTTACTGACTTTCGACTCTATGGACTTTAAAGACTTTAGGGATTTTCGACTCTGCTAGCAGAGTTCCTGGAACCTCTGCCTGAAGACCAGCGGGCGGGCTATGTTATGGAACGTCTCCGTGGTTCCTCCGGTGCCAATGATGGTTATGGATCCGAAGTTGAGTATCCGGCCCATGACTGTCTGGTCAACATTCACAGTTTCGATCTTCGAGAGGTTCATCTCAAATGTACGGCGGGCAATGAATCCCTCCTTGATAACTATACGGCGGTTTGTAATGACGAACTCGGAGAGCCACCGCTTCATCCAGGCGTATATTGTCAGGGTAAAAATCGATTTCAGTGAAAAGAAAATCACCCAATGGTATTTGGTTTCATAGACCACGTTCTCATCCTTGATGAGATGGCCGTCGATATAGCTTCCCATTATTTTATTCGGATATTAAGTGCTTTTTGCAATGGTCTGATTTGTATTGGGGATAAGTTAATTGTCAAAAAATCAGCTGAAATGACCGCGGTGGAGGGTTCATCTGCTTTTCAGGCGCAGATCAGTCGGTCACCTTCACTGGTTTATCCTCACTCTGCCATAGCCCGTGTTTGGTACATACGGCCATGGCGCTGAGGTTCATGGAGACCTCCGGAGCAACAATGTAGTAATCGACCTCGAAATGATTCGGCAGGTGACCGTTGGCACCGGCCGAGTAGCGTGTCTCTGCCAGCAGGGTCTCACGGTTCCAGAGCTGGATTAGGCTTATGTAGTGGTCGTCCTCATCAGGATGGGGGTACTCATCTCCGAGGCGCACCTTGACCGTGAATTTTTCTCCTCGTTTTACGCTGTCAGGACAGATGACATGAGGCATGTGACGGTCAAGATAGTCGCGCATAACCTCCTTCTCCTCCTTCTCTATCTCAATGGCTTTGAATACTCTTGGCATGGCTTTTTATTTTAGTAACAACCAGACTGTTCAGATTGATCGTTTGCTGTGCTAAATTTAAGAAGATTTAATATCAATGTTGCATGCTGAACTCTTCAAAAGGAATGAAATCGAGATCTGACGCCACGACATTCTCCTGCACCTGTTCAGGGTTCTTGCCTCCCGGTATGACGGTATGGCATGCCGGGTGAGAGATACAGAACCTGAGGCTCAGCTGTGCCATGGTATATGGGGCATATTTGTTGAACAGAGGCTGATATCCTTCGAGGGACCTCAGGTAATCAGCCAGCTTCTCCGGCGAGAGGTTGAACCTGCGGTGGTCATTGTCGCCGAAGGTGGATTTGCTGCTGAACTTCCCGGAGAGGAAACCGAAGAGGAGAGGTATGCGCACTATCACGCCGGTGCCATATTTGAGGGCCATCGGGAGGAGCACCTCCTCGGCCTTGCGTTCGAGCAGGTTATACCTTACCTGGATGACATCGAGTAGCTCATGGTGTCTTTCGAGGATGTGTGCCTGCTCGGTCTCCATGAACGACTGCACGCTCCAGCCCGCGTGTTTTATCTTACCCGCTTTCTTCAGTCGCTCGAGGGCGAGCCACGGCTCGTCGCGTTCGAGGATTTCAAGGTCGGGACTGTGCAGCTGGAGTATATCGAGAGCCTCGACGTTGAGGCGTTTTATGCTCTGTTCAGCGGCAAATTCCAGGTGTTTGACCGAGTAATCGCTGTTTGCCGGAGTGATTCTATGCTCCTGTCCGCGGAAGGGATAGAAGTTGTTTCCTGCCTTGGTGGCGATAATGATCTTCTCTTTGTCAGGTCTCCGGTCGAGCACCTCCCTTATCAGTTCCTCGGAGTGGCCGAAGCCGTAGACATCGGCTGTGTCTATGAATGTCACCCCGGCATCGAGTGCGGCATGAATGGCCTTGCGTGATTTATCGTCGTCAGTATCACCCCAGTCGCGTCCGCTGATGCCCCATGTTCCGAATCCGACGGTTGATATGACAGGACCATTGGTCCCCAGTTTTTTGTATTTCATTCGATTGTTTTATTATTATTTCATTGGTCGAATGGAACTTACATGAAAATAACAATCATGCCTATTGCGAGTTGCTGCTCATGTAGGTCTCATAGTTTCGTGAATTTATGTAAAGATGCAAATCTAATTTCAAATTTTCGAGGTCAAAGAGGTAATTATCACTTCTAAGTCTGGCTCAGCCTACCTGCTCAAATAACTTTTTGGTAATTAAATAAAATAGTTGTATATTTGTATCCGATATTGCGGGGTGGAGCAGTGGCAGCTCGTTGGGCTCATAACCCAAAGGTCGGAGGTTCGAATCCTCCCTCCGCTACAAGTCAAAAGCCTCGGTGCAAATGCACCGGGGTTTTTTGTTGATGGCCCGAAGAAAGCTTGCTTTCTGAAGGGACAGAAACAAAAAAAACCATAGCCACGCGCAGCGTGGCGAGGCTTTTGACTTGTTAAGCCCCCCCAATTGAGGATCACGAGCGAA
>WOYI011012516.1_pt1 | contig 63481 bp, 104 predicted proteins | sample 6423411 | NCBI WGS metagenome assembly WOYI01 (sample SAMN13441803, study PRJNA592873) | oil field metagenome | biome: oil field; feature: oil-well bore; material: oil-contaminated soil; isolation source: oil-contaminated soil from oil-well borehole | place: Germany: Wietze | collected 2016-10-18... | reverse complement strand
CTGTGTCGCGACCAGTCCTACCGGCACGGTGCATTGCCCATCGTCGTTGGATCCCCATGCAACGACCGGTCCTGCGGTTACCATCCCCGGTTACCCCCAGAACCCGCTCACGACGCATTCGTAGGGGACGCGATCTACGGGTAATGCGGCACTGTCGTTCGGATACGCCTTCCCATTGTCGTTGTCAATCTTCAACTCGATGCTCAGATCCACCCGAAGGGGACGCGGCAGGCGGTAGGGCTGCATCACAGAGCCGATTGCTGCAGGTCCCGAGATCGAATCGACCCGAACACCATCAATATACCAATGATATGTCGAGTTGTCATGCTGGTCGGTTCCGATGGAGGTGATCCGCAGCTGGCGAGAATCTGATTTGTCATATCGGAACAACCGATATCCCTGCGTATTTGCGGGCACGGGGTTTATCAGTGTCGACGCGCAACGCTCGTAGAAGAGCGACGCAACACTCATATCATCGCCCGTAACAGACCCACCTTCAAACCGAATGTCAACCATCACGCCACCCCCAGAATAAACACCTTTGTATCCTCGACTGTCGTCACGAAGATGTCATGGATGGCCGCAACGGGTGGTAAATCCGATAACGACAGCGTCTTGCGGTCAGTACCCATGGAGATTGCAACCCCATTGTCGTCGTTCAGCCAGATCGAGACCGCCGCGTCGGTCTCGATCCGTATTGTCCGGGCTGGCGGTGAAATCTGGAACCGTTTGCGCTGCATTCCCGCGGGAATCTGAAGATTCATGGGTGTGATAACACCCAACCACGCATAGTAATCGGTCATCGGTTGCAGCATCTCGACCATCTGTCGCAGATAGGTTGTCGGGTCGTCGGGCTCCCGGGGCATCTCGCCCCCCGACCCATCGGCGGCAAACCGGTATCGAGATCCGCCGATACATTTTTCCGCGCCGTGTTTCGGCATACTTAATCACCTCCGAGCAAAATCATCACTCCTGCCCCCAGAGCCACAGCCAGGGCAATAGCGGCGCCTACGCCGTTCGCAGCCGCGGGAACCGGTGTAGGTACGAACTCACATAGGGGGGAGTCTTCGTCCAGGAGCACCCAGACGCCGCCCTCATCCGGGATGGTCGCGAGAGCACTCGCCTGCATCGCTCAGTCCTCGTCCGATATCTCAATCAGCAGGGTGAGACGGCTCGTCGCAACCGCCGATGACTGCGACCACTCCACCTTGAACATCTCGGTACCGGCCCGACTCTCGAGGAACACCTCGGGACGTCCGTCATAGGTCTCGGCGAGGTTGCCATCCGCCACGAGATTCCACTGTGCCGCCTCGGCATAGGTGCTCCCAGTATCGTGGGATACACTCATCGTCGCTATGAACGCGGTCCCGGACAGAGTGTATCCCCAGAGTTTCGCTTTGCACCCGAGCGGCAGACGGAACGATGTCGCCCCCGCATAGAAGTAGTTCGGATCTGTCAGAACGAACGTCCCGGTTGTTGCCGCGGTCGTAGGAGCCGTTAATCTGATAATTTCTCTCATGATCACCTCACCTCAAACCAGCACCCGGGACTCACACTCGCTGGTGATCACGGTCTGATACTCATCAATCGCTGCGGAGTACTGCGTGTTCGGGAAAATCCGGAACCCATCGGTACCATACGTGCGGATTAACCCCTGTGAAATAGCCGCATCGTAGATCGAGATCGGCATCGTCACAGCGTGTGATGGCTCCTTGCCGATCAGCACCTTGTAGACGATCTCCGGATCCGAGGGGATACCGACGATATATTCGCCGTACGTGAACGCACACTTAGGACGGAGTTCCACGTTCGTGGTGTTTCCGAACTGGTATGAACAATCCACCTCCGGGAACGGCACGAACTCGGTGGAGCCATACCGCCATCCGAAATCACTCCCGATACCGATGCTCTTCTTCGTCCGCTGGAACCGGGCCTGGCTGGTGCCGCTCGGCATGTCAACACCCACTCTCGTAAACCCTGGGGAAACCTGCAGGTTCACATGGAAGAGCCGATCATAGTAGGTGTGGTCGAGATCCCACATATCTGCGGTGTTCTCGACCCCTGTCATATCGAACTGCAGGCCGCTCTGCGCAGTGTATGCCCGCGCAGGCAGACACCCGGCAGCGGACGCGGTCGGCGTCGCACTATCATACGACCGGAACGACGTCGCGGTCGTGGTCGGAAGGTCGCAAACGAACTTCTCGCCCTGGACGTTTTGCCGGGCGAGCACCTTGAAAACCATCGCCTTGTTGTAGCGAATCGAGATACTCGAGTCGGCGGGATCCCGCCCGGTCTGGACGACCGGGTTGAACACCACGAGGTATCCCCCATCTTTCACAAGGCCATATCTGTCAGTGACACTGCTCATGTCTACATCAACTCACACTTTGCTCGATGAGCGCGTCGCATTTTGGGTATGCGATGGGAGAATATACCATGACTCGGTATATAAGGGTGCCGCATGCACAACCACACATCTGAACCAAAGGTGCGAAAACTAGGGCAAGGTTTATATTTACGTAAATCCACATGACACACACATGGTAAGCAACGATGAAGCACTCACCATTGGCGCGGGGGCAATCGGCGGCGTCGGGGTCCCGTTCCTCGTGAGGACGTATTACGACGTTGACGATGTTGGCGCGGCCAGGCAGTTCATCCCGCAGCTCGGATCCTACGGTACGCCTTCGGCGGTCGTGGGGATCGGCACCGGCCTCGCTGGCGTCGCGGCCGGGATGTTCGGCGATAAGATCGGACTCAGGGACAACCGCATGCGGACGGCAGCGTTCGCGTATGGGGTAACGGCACTCGCGAGCGGTATCGTGAGCGGATATGCGCCGGTCGGGGCAATTCCCGCAGCAGCGGCCAGGGCGCGGGTGATCCGGTCTGCATCGACGCCCATGGCGGCACAGAGTGCCCCCACGCCGGTGATATACCGCAAGCCGCGGACGTATTAAGATACGTCCCGCTCCCCTCTTTCTCTTCTGACATAACCTTTTTATACAGCAGCGCTGCTCTTATCCTCTATGGAAGAGAAGCGGGAGATCATTCTACTGGAGAGCGGAGGTCTGATCCCGGTGCCTGCATGTGACTATCGCTCCCCCATCTTTCCTCGCTACGACAACGCCAAGGACACCATCTGCCCGCCCGAGTGCTACCAATATCTTGACTCGTTCGCCGAGATTGCGCCCGATCCCGACCGGGACACCATCGTGGAAGAGGACACCGCCTACACTCGGTGGAACATCACGAGCGTCGACTCAAACACAGCCATCGTTGACAGCATCCGGGACTGGAACAACCCCCGGATCCGCTACCGGCTCGAGTTTGGCTGGATGGATGTCGACAAGTTCGTCGCCTATCAGATGGAGATGTTCGACACCCAGATCCGGTTCGACCGCATTCACGCACGTTCCTGTGCGCTCCATACCATCGGCCACTACGGCTACGAGCATGTGCAGATTGAAAAAACCGCTCCCGACTACGGGTGGCAATCGTTCTGGAAAGGCATGGATGTCGACCGGGTCGAATCTCTCGCAAAGGCGATGATCAACGGCGATGTCTTCCAGTCGCTCTTCATCGCATACGATGCAGGGGGACACTTCGACCAGCAGGAAGGCCGACACCGCGCCGTCGCGGCAAAATTGGCAGGGGCGAGCGTCATCCCAGTATGGGTGGCTCGCTCCCGGTTCTAATCCCAATCAGTGCCCCCGATTAGCAAGTCGTTCACATCTACCTCTGCATCACTGACATCACCGCCACATAGGTCAGGGCGACTACCCCGACGACCACCCCTGCCGCACACCCTACCAGAAGGGCTCCCGCCAACGGATGCGCCATCCGCCCGGCACATGTCCAGCGCAGCATGATGATATAGATCGTCACCCACATTGCACCCCAGCCCGCGGCCATTGAAACCAGCCCCGCAACCAGATGCCACAGGGAGACCATTGGATCGTGCATGCTCAATACGTCCGTGGGCGATCTGTCGCCGGGACCAGTCGCGAAAACTGCTCGAAGTTCGTCACGAAGTAACGGAGACATGCGGCCTGGTCATCGAAGTGTTCCGCTGCAATACCTCTGAACCTATTGACGTCCTGGGGTCGACCCCATACGCCAAGATACTCCTTCCCATTTCTCAGTTTCTTCCGTTCCACAGTAACACCCGTTTTACATGTATTAGGAAGCATTATATAAAAGCGTTGCCTATTTCAAGAGTGGTGAGATACCAACATGGCAGTTAAAGACATTGAAACTTCGTTCGACACCACCATCTACACGGGTGGGAAGAAGAGCGCACCGTATACCGACCTCGCGCCCGCCGAGCGGCAGGCCGTTGAAGCATGCATCGACATGGGACTCGAGCACATGGCTCTCGTCAGCCCCAAGCTCGCCAACATCATCGGCGCACAGCGGGAAGACTTTATCACCTGGGCCGGGTTTGCCAAAGCTGCAATGGACGACAAGGTCATCGGGTTCCCGAGCAAGCCCGGCGGCATCGGCGTCTGCTGGATCAATCCGCAGTCCCGGCAGTATTCCAGCTCCGACACCTACGGGCAGTACAACGGCTGGACGATCAACACCAACGAGATCGCCGCCATCACCGCGGACACCACGGACTACATCCTCGGCGACGCAACGCACTACTACAAATCCTACCCGACCGCACCGTACCGCAGCATGTCGGTCATTGCCAAGGACGGGCTGATTGAGATCGGCACCACCCCGAGCTTCATGGTTCACCAGATCAAGAGTGAGACGGATACCCAGTATGGTATCATCTCCGAAGCGCCCACATTCCAGCTCCCCATTGAGCAGGGCGTCGGCGTGTATGTCCACAAGACCATCGGTATGATCCCGCTCTGGAACGACCTCGGAATTGTATGGTCGATTCTCCCGCTCCGCACCTGCACCCCGGTGGCATTCTTCGCCGGTCTGACCTTCTATGAACACGGGTTCCTGACAGCGCCTACCGTGCGGTCGTAAATCTGAGGTGATGTGACATGACACAGGTTAACGCAGTCACTGACCTCGGGTTCACCTCAGCCGGTCGGCACCTCTATCACCTCAAGACAACCGGACTTGCCCTGACATCGGGTGCCGGTACCATCAGTCTCCCGACCGACCAGATCCAGGCCACCATCCCGACCGCATCTTCAATGGAGAACACGAGCGATTTCGTTCTGTCGCACAACTTCACCGTTAGCGGCAACGTCCTGACCATCACGGTCAAGAAGATGCAGATATCTGCGACCAACACCTGGGGCAACGCGGACACCGCCGATGTCTCAGACTCGGTCTACGATGTTCTCGTCGTCGGCCTCTAACCCCACTTTTTTAGAAAAAAGAGTTTATTTCGGTCGCCGGGTGTAGAGATCCCGGTCACTCTTCCGGAACGCGACACACTCGTTTACTAACGCGAGAATGCACCCCGCCCCAACCTCTCGCGCCCGGTTCGTTCGATGGATGCCATCCGATATCCGAAACTTCTCCTGCTCGTCGAGCGGTTTTCGCATGTCGTAATTGCGGGACACTCGAACCATGCGCCCATGCTTCTGGGTTGCCGCGATAACATCCGACCCACAATCGAGCGTCCGGTCGACCGGGATCCGGTTTAGCGTATGCCGATTTCCCCAGTCTCGCACACTCGTCTCCCGCATCTTGTTCCACGGGGATGTGTCTTCGATCTCATCCAATGGAACACATTCGATGTATTGTGTGCAGACTGTCGCGACCTCGTCATCCTGATCGCAAAACCGGTCACAATCGCCTTCCCATGTGGCGCGTTCATGAATGAACTCTCCAAGCGGCGTGTCCCGTCTTGCAAACAGGGATTCGTGCCACGAACAGGGGCTGTTACGCAGGATATCATCTGGGGGTAACCGATCTGCCATGCTACCATCATTCGCGAGATATTATAAAAACGAATCGGGGTTACCGGTTGCAACCGCAGTCACAGTTGCCGAGGGACTTGAACCGGCGCTCGTTCATGACCCCGAGAATCGTGTGGAAATCATCCGCCCGCCACCCGGCGTCTTTGTCCACGTAGTGCCCGGGATACTCCCGCTCGATGGCCTCCTGGTTTATCCAGGCTTCCCGTGCGTCGGCCAATGCCGCCATCAGGTCGCAGTCCGAGTAGGACTGGTACCGTGCCTTCATCTCCTTAAATGGGTATGAAACCATGAGAAGAGGTTGCAACCCGCATATAAAAGCCTACCGCCCCCGGATGCGATACGCCACCGCCCCGAGCAGCGCACCCGCAGCAACCCACGCCACGGAGGGCACCTTTGCCACTGCACCACCCGGGTCACGCATCACATCGAACCCCGGCACCCGGGTATCGACCACATCTGCTGGAAACTCGACCCCGAGCATTGCGGTCACATTGCGGATCTTGTTGGCAATCGTGTAGTATACCCCATCTGACTTGGCAGAGGCCACGATGAGCCCTACTGCCCGATTCTGGGAATCCAGCAGGAGCGACCCGGAATCCCCTCCTGTCACTTCGATGCAGGCGAGAATCTGATCTACGAACACCAGTGGTTCCACCGCGGGATACTGGATGCGGGTCGTGAAGTCGGCATCGATGACGGTCCCGCTCGTGTGCCCGGTGGTCCGCCCGTATTTATGCACGACCTCTCCGCCCACCACCGAGGCAACATCCCGGACAGCAAAGCCATCCAGGGCGCCGTCTGCCCCCACATCGCCCACGATGCGGGGAATGAACACCCCCTCCGACAGGGGACGGGCGATGGCACAGTCCACGAGATTGTCCCCCTCGATGTCCAGCGGAATCCAGCGATCGAGCGTTGCCACCGCATCGGCAGGTGTCCCGGCATCGAACCACGCGGGCTGCAGTATTGCATCTCCCACGGATGCAGACGGGTTCTGCACGGTCGTGCCGTTGGCAAAGACATGGTTGTTTGAGAGGGCAACGAGCCCGCCGCTCTCGCGATCCACCACAATCCCCCCGATGGTCCCCGCGGTGGTCAGGATGTGCCCGGCGCTGATTCCCCCGAACGCGGGACGCCACCGGATCCGGCGATGGGGATCCGGGAAGTTGCTGTCGGCCACCCGGGAGGAGAACGCCCCCGTGACGACCACTTCGACATCGTATCCGGACATGGCCCGGGGCACCGCGGCATCGACTTCGGGCGTGAGCGCCTCGACGTAGATACGGATCGCCTCGTCCCGCCAGTTGATCCCGACGCCCGCTACACCCGGGATCGCAAAGAGCGCTCGTTCCACCGACCGCTTCGCATCAAGTATCGTCGCCATGATCAATAGACTCGGGGATGGCCGCTATCCGGCACCAGTGACACCTCGATGTATTCATCCCGCGCCACGTCAAGCATAAACGTATGCACCGCATAGAACCGCTGGGTCACAATGACCGTGTATTTGCCGGGAACGAGCCCACTGACGGTGAACTCGCCGTCGCCTTCGCTGAGGGCGAACTTCGGGGTTGCACCCGGGGTGCGGACCGGGCGGAACACCACCGTCGCGTTCCAGACCCCCTCGCCCCGCTCCCCGATCACCCGGCCACAGATGTCAACCATCACTCGCCCCCGAAACCGAGACGAGGGCCGAGGAAATGGAGAGCCACCCCTCCCAGCACCGCAGTTCCCGCGACGATGGCGATGGGCGGGATCTCAAGTCCGGTTGGGGTAGGGGGCTTCGGCACCGGGGGCGTCGGTAGGTCAACCCCGACCCCCACCGACACCGTCTTGGAGAGGGATGTGCCCTGGATTGTAACGGTCACCTCGTAGACGCCTGCTTCTTCGGGGGAGGGAGTGCTTGACTTGAAGTCAAGGGCGGTGCCTTCGGCGATGTATTTGCTCGATCCGCCACAGTCAACCACCGCACCGGTCTCGGTGTGCTTTGCCGAGAACAGCACCATGGGGGATCCCCCGGCCCCGCCGACATTCTTGACTCGTGCAACCACACCGAGACCATCGGGACTGTTCGGCTCCACCCGGGCAGCCCCTGCCGTCACGGAGATCTCATATTTTGCAGTTCCCCACACCCCGGACACCTGCACGGCGGAGGCACAGGCCATACTATATGCCGTGCGAAACACATCGGGACTTACCAACTGACCGCACACGCGATATCGGCGGTTCAGCGTTGCACAGACCAGGAGGTGCTCGAACGTCATCGTCTCGTGGGGCTCCATTCGGGACTCGTTCTCGTAGATGACCTCGTCCCGGTCTCTATCCCAGAACTCGACGTAGGCATACTGGGCAATGTTCGACCCGTTGGTGACCGTCATGGTATAGCGAACGGTCGCCCCGCCGTCCACGGCGGTCTTATCAACCGTGCAGCCTGTGACCTGCAACCCGGTGGAATCCTCGGGAATCGTCACCTTCGGCGCACACTCGCTCGCCGTCTGTCCCGTCCCGTCTTCAACCCAGGCACATACATAGTATTCGTAGCCCGGGTACTGATCCGCAATCAGGTTGAGCTGAAATACCACCGCACCCTTGCCCCCGACATCCGCATGTTGCGTATTGAGCCAGTGGTCGAGGGTGTTCTCATAGAAGTGGACCGACAGGGTCGCCCCTGTGGGCAGGGTATTCTTCACCCAGATCGTATAGGTGAACGTCTCGCCCGTTTCCACCTCCGTTTTGTTCACATTGAAACTGTTGATCTGCACCATAAAGAGTAACTCCCATACACAACAGTTAAATCTTTCGCGCAGATACTACTCCGCAACATGCACGTTATCAGTTTTGCGGTTGTGAACGCAACCGCCTGCCCCGGGGGAAGCGTGACCGTGCGGATTGGCGTCCAGCCCGATATATTCGATTCGGGAACATACGACCTCCGAATTACTCAGGCCAACTACGATCAGGCATCCTGGACGCCTGCCAAGACAGTGACGGGGTGGTCAAACCCGCTCGGGGGAGCATTCACCGTCTCCGCGGAGGTCTCCGTGCCGACGTGGGCCTCCGACCGCTGCTACTTCGGCGCCGCTGACAACGGCGAGGGGAAGTATACGCCGACCTACCGCGACTGGGTATCGGTGCCGAAAGAGCCAGCGGGCCTGATATCCGCGTCGCCGAGTTCGGGAGCCGCACCCCTGAGCGTCACCTTCCAGATCACCGGGAGCAACGGCGCCATCACCTCTGTGGCATGGAACTTCGGAGATGGCACCAGCGGGTCAGGCACCTATGTCACCCACACGTTCAACCAGCAGGGCACCTATGCCGTCAAAGCCACCTGCATGGGAGGCTGCAACACCAGCCTCACCCTGAACAAGACGATCTCCGTGTCGGCGCCCGTCTGCCAGAATCCCTACGGCACCGAGGGCAGCTACAACTGTCAGGGAACGAACCGGGTGCAGTGCCGCAGCGGAGCGTGGCAGGTCACAGAGCGAAACTCGCCCCAATGCGGCTACACCCCGCCCGTGCAGAACTGCTCGAACCCCTACGGGGCGCCCGGTGCGTCCACCTGTCAGGGAACGACCCGCATGACGTGCCAGAACGGGACATGGAGCCCGGTTGAGTATAACTCGACCCAGTGCGGCTACACCCCGCCCGTACAGGGATGCACCAACCCCTCGGGCGCCAGCGGGCAGGACAGGTGCGACGGCACCACCCTGTATCGCTGCAACGGCACCGCGTGGGTGCTGGTCGAGCAGAACTCTGTTGACTGCGGCTACACCCCGCCCCCGGGATACGACCCCTGCAGCAACCCCTATGGGGAGCACGGCACCGGGCGATGCAGCGGCACCACGCGGATGCAGTGCAACGACGGCGCCTGGATCGCACAGGAGTATAACTCACAGCAGTGTGGGTATGTCCCGCCGAATCCGACCCAGGGCTGCACGAACCCGACCGGCGCGAGCGGCGACACCTACTGCGATGGCACGACCCTGAAGCGGTGCAACGGCACCTCGTGGCTCGCACAGGAGTATAACTCGTCTGTCTGTGGCGCAACCCCGGTAGCGGCCGATAACACGCTCATCTACGTGGGAGCCGGGCTGCTCGCGGCACTCGGCATCGGCTACGCTCTCTCCCGGAGGAAGTGATATGGTAAATCGTGACAAAATCGAGGCCCGGCGCACCCAGCGCGATGCCGGGCGGGACACGGACCGCAAGAAGATGGCCGCCAGGCTCGAGATGGATATGCTGGATGACCGCATCGAGGCATCCCTCGGCACGTTGATGGAAGCCCTGTCGATCTGCGATGCAACGCTGGTCCACAACATCCTGACGGATACCCAGAAGGACACAGCACGGCATGCTGCACTCGCATTATACATCGGCAGGGACGGGATTGACAATCCCCTTGACGCCGCCCTCATGGCGAGATCGGCGGGGCTCTCGACCCATGTCAAGGAAGTATCCGACCAGTTTGCCCGGTATGATGATGTCTGTGCATGCTCGCGGAGAACCGGGAGCGACTTCAATGAACGATGGGAATCCCACGGGAAACCCATCCATCCCGACCGGCGCCGCTGGTAACATTTTATACTCAATCTCCCCCTTATCCTCTATGGAAGAGAAGCGGGAGATTATATACTCCGATATAAGCTCTGCATCAAGGAAACGGCCGTATGATGCAATGGTCTACAGTCAACTACCCCCGGTTTTAACCGGGGGTAGTTGACTGTTAAGACCACGAGCACGAGTCTTCCAAGACATATGCGACATTGTCGCGGCGTTGCTTAAAAAAGTATTGGTGTCAGTAGTGGAACACCAGCCGGCGCAGCATCCGATCCGTTTCATAGCGGTCTTCGGCGCTGTATTCCCTGTCCTTGGAGATCCCGCGACGTGCCATCTCCACCCGGGTGGGATACTCCTCGTCAATCGCCTTCGGGAGCCCCTTCATCCGCTTCGACACATCACAGTCGCAACCACGCTGGGATATCTCCTGTGCCCGAACGAACCCCGCCCTGGCGGTGCTATACCGCTTGTCGAGATCCGGATACTGGTCAATCTTGGTGCCGGTCTCATACAGGATATCCGTCAGCATTCCTTCATAGAACCCGAACGCATTCGCATGCGTCGCCATATCCTTGATGCTGCACGTCTGGGCGGCATACCGCATGCCCTTGACCGCTTCGTTCATGAAGTCGACGGCGCCAATCATGGCCTCGCCCTTCCGATCCGTTTTCGCCATCAATATTCCCTCCGATACGAACGCATTTTTCGAACCTCAGCAATCGTTTGCCGTTCTGGGGCGGCATTCCGCTGGCACGTACAGGTGCCCTTGAACTCAAGGTGCGCCCGACCCATGTAGGCATGAACGTCCTCCAGTTCTTCACGGAGTGTGAGGTATGTCTCATCCTCGAGATATTTGTCACGAGCCATCTCTAGACGCTTTGCGGCCCACCGCAGATTGCGGTTTATCTGGTTCGCCTCCCACAACGCCTCGTCGCCCTCACATGCCTCAATTGCGGTATTTAATGCGTACGCCGCGTCGCGAAGTTCGTCAAAATCCATTGCAAGCAACGGGTCAATCCGCTCGATGTGCGCAAGGTCGGCAGACCTTCGGATCTTCTCATACTCCATGCCTTGCAATCGGCATTTTGGCATATAAGCGTTGCGGGAAAAAAAGACTACGCCCTCACAATCTCAATGCAATCGCCGTAGTATTCCATGAACGCCTGATACCGGAGTTCCGAGTGCTTCCGGCAGAAGCGCCCACAGTTGTCAATGAAGTCGATGACCTCCGCATAGTCGAACCGCTCGTTCCTCCGGAGAGCCCGCCCCACCTTCTGCACGAGGGCGACCGGGCTCGAGAGCCCGCCTGCCAGCACCACCGCATCCATGGCCGGGAGGTTTACCCCCTCTTTCAGGATGGTGCCGATGAGCACATTCAACGTGCCCGCCTCGAATCGCTTGAGCAATTTCTGCCGGTCAGCGGTCTTCACCTTTCCCCAGATCCGGGCAACCTTTGTGGGGGCAACCTCCTTCACGATGAGGTTGTAGAGAAGCTCCATGTGCTCAATCCGTTCGACGTGGATATAGGTCTGTTTTCCCTCTCGGACCAGCCGCACGACTTCGTCAACAATCCGCCGGTTGCGCTCATCATTCGTCACAATGTGCGAAACGTATTCCTTTTGCCAATCCTGGCTGAAATACATGGGCGACCCACCGACACTTATCATCGTCAACTTCGGGCGAGCGAGGTATCCCGCCTTGATGAGGTCACAGGGGGTTATTACTGATGTGAGCGGTCCCGTTGCGGCAAATATCTTTAAAACGGCGTTGTCCTGTCTTCGAGGTGTTGCGCTCAGGCCATACCTCTTCCGAGCAGTGCACCGCATCGCGATGTTGTATGCAACGTTTGCGGGAATTCGATGACAGTTGTGCACCACGACCCCATTGGCTACGAACGAGTGGTCGTCTTCAACGGTGATGTCGTATACGTATAGTCCCGAGTCACCTTGTAACCCATCCCTGCCCGTAGTGCAATCGGGCGCACAATCTCGAGAAATGCATCCACATCCGAAGTCTGCCCAATACTCACGGAGGTTTCCTTTTTGTAACAATACGCATTTGCATTGACCCCCCACATTCTGCCCAACCACCGGACAATCAGATCCGACTCCTCCCGCAAAGATTTTCCGAGCGAAATTGAAACCCTGTGTCCAACACACCCATCCCCGCGACGATTCTTCCTTTTCACTAGCGACCCGTCGTCCAAGTACCACATCGACAATGCGGTTGGTGTATTTATCTCGCTTAACAAATCTTCGGTTATCGTGCGTACCCCGCATCGAAACACCAAATTGTAAATTGGAATAAGACATGGGAACCCCAAGGTACAAAAGCGGATAATCTTCTTCCCTGCCCCGAACCCCCGGTTTTCCATACACTGCGGCGGCGTTTTTACGAGATTTATCAGATTCAAGTACTTCCACTGTAAGTAATCGGCTTGGGCGACCGAATGAACAACCGACAACATCGGATTTACGGAGTTCTGATGCGGGTACCGGATACACATATCCCCCATCACACTCCCTAGAATCAACTGCCGCTGCTCTTCCGTCAAAGACACCTCGTCCCTCCATGCATTTCTGGCTTTCCATCCTTTGTGTCTCTCCAGCCCGCGTTTCGTTAAGTACCCTTTCCCACATTCCTCGCACACGAACATCTTCTTCTCCGACATAATACAGCACATCCTCATTGGTTAGTTTTCCAGCCTCTATCCATCCTCGCTGCGTCAGGATTTTATGATCCTCTGTGCAGACTAGGTCGCCATACTCGTGCGTTACGCGAACGAGTCGCTTCACGAGCGGTATCTTCTGGTATCCCAAAATTCGTTTAAACTGCCCCGCGTGCGTTAGAACCTTCACGGGGAGATGCTTCTCAACGATCTCGCCGATTGGCAGTTCGCCAACATCGGTGATTACAGGCGTAGAATACGGCAAACACTCATCTATCAGTAGCATCCCATACTCAAGACGCTGTATCTCACCTGACCTTACCATCCCACCAATCGTCTGGAGTGTCGCCACTGTGATGGCCTGGAAATCTTTATTCCCGTCCCCAACCAGTCCGGCATCTACTCCTAAGTGGAGTTTTATCTCATCTCTCCATTGATATAAGAGTTCTCGGGTGTGGCAAGCAATCAGGGTTGGCATATCGAACAGACTAATAAGCTTCAACCCGACGAGGGTTTTCCCACCACCGGTGGGCAGCGAAATGACACCGCCCTCGGCGGCATATGCTTTCTTGACGATCTCTTCCTGATAGGGGCGAAGGGTGAGCGGCGACACCCACACAAATCCTTGTGGGTCAAACTCCCTCGGTGCGGCATCCTGAACCGTGTAGGTGACGCCGAAGATGTCAAGCACACCCGTGACCTTTGCCAGAAGCCCGCTCGGGAAGTACCACGAGCGACCGCTCTTTGACTGTCGGAACAATCGCACCGACCCGTCCCATTCCCCCGTCAGGTAGGAATCCGCACGGTCGTAGCCAGATGGCTTGTAGGAAAGCTCCTGGTCCACGGCTACAAGCGCGTAGCCCGGGAGGGTACCGTAGAGAAAATGGTAGGGCAGGTCGGTTCCTGCCACGATGGTGATCCCGGGCGACGCCACAGTATCACCACTTCACTGCAGCCACATCGCCTGACATGGGCTTGGGGGGCGACGCCGCCGGCGCAACCGGCGCAACCGGGTTCGACACGGGTTGGGATGCAGGCCGGGTTGCCGCGGCGGGCTTTGCAACCCGCGTCTGATAGGCCCGCGGATCTACGTCTGGCTCGTCGTCAAGCGGCACACCGTAGTCCTCGCCGTAGGTGACCGACTCGCCCTTCATGATCTTGATGATCACGCTCTGGTCCACTCCCATCGCATGGGCGAGCGCACGTTTGCGAGCGCGAGTTGCGGCGAACCGGACAGGGGCGTTGCGCTCGAGCACCTTTGACTCCGCGGTGCTTGCCTCGCCCACATCTTCGCACACTATGCGACGCCCCTCCACAGACAGGATGACCGTGCATTTCACCGCTGCGGCCAGAGTGTTCCCCAGCATGCCGTAGTGAATGACCTCGAACGCCACCGACTCCAGGGCATCGTGCGCAATCCTGGCGAATCCATCCGCCGTGAGGTCTGGCTTCGGATCCTTCTTACCGTAGAGATAAAAGTAGGCAGGGTCGGTCTCCCTGAGCCGCTCTGCCTTCAGTGCGAAGTGGTTCTGCACAGACTTGTCCATTACAGACACCTCACTTCTTCGAGTTCTGGTACTGCTTGAGGATGATGTCGAAGACCTCGTAGGACATCTGATCCTTGAACTTCTCCTCCCATATCTGCTTGCCGTCAAGGTTGGCGGGCGCAATCTTGGCGATGAACACAACCGCATCGAGGTAGGTGATCACCTGTGCCGCGGGCGATGTTGCGGGCATGCCCATCGGGCCGGGAGCCTCGGTGCCTTCCAGTTCGGGCTCCTGGGGCTCGAACGTACCCGTTGCAGCCGCTACGGGGGCAGGGGCAGGGGCAGGGGCAGGGGTAGGGGCTACGACGGGTTCAGGCTCCTCGACGGGCTCGGGCTCATCGGAGGGGGTGCCCAGCAGCATCGCGGACTCCCCAATCTGGTAGATCGTGTGAACGTCGACGTTCACATAGGTCTTGTCAGGCTTGGGCTCGTAGCTGGACACCCGGCCGACAATCAGAACCTCGCGCCCCTTGACGATATCCTGCACGAGTCGCGCCTGCGCCCGGGGATCCTCATCTGCGGTCACGGCATACTGGCACATGCCTTCGACGTCCGGCATCTCCACAATCGGCACGACGTTCTTCATGTGAGCGATGGTCGCGGAGACCGACACCGGGATCCTCAGCCCGCCTGCCTGCATCTCCTCCTCCACGAGCTTTATCCGGAACACCGGGTGCCCCTGGGGGTTCGTGCGCTGGTTGGCCTGCCACACGGGCTCTTCGCCGTCACGGGTCTTGTTCTTCCAGCGGGGAGATGGGTTCACATACTGAATGATGCCCCGAATGACGGCCACGGTGCCCTTATCTTCCACGTAAATCTCCCGGGGAGTCTTGGCAACCGCGTGGAGCGCACCCAGGAAGGTGTCTGGCTTGATGGGCTCATGCGACACGAGGGCGACGGCTTCGTAGGAGTTGTATTCGTCGTCATACTTGGCCGCAACGGTGACCGCGGAGGGGACCGTGAGGTTGATCTTCTGGCCGTCCATCGACAGCTGCGAATCGAACGACGATACTTCGATGTGGTGACCGTCCTTCTTGAGGATGGCAAACCGAACCGGCTGACCGGTCCCGTAGACATCGCGCATGCCTGCAAGGATCCCACTGACTTCCGTGGCATCCTCCTTCTGCTTTTTCTCGTAGACGACACGCTTGAGGTCGGCAACGCCCTTTGTGACGGCGGTGCTATACTGCAGGAACCCCAGCTGCTTCTGCATTGTCGGGGTCAGAATAGCCTCGGGCTTGATCCCGTAGGTCTGGACCTCGGCAGCGATGGTCTTGTCGGCCTTCATTACATCGGCTACCCACTGGGCGTGGGTTGCGTCTTTCAGAGTTGCAACAGCACTCATACTCTCATACCTCATAGTGTGGCAGGCAAGCAAGCGCAACGCGCGGCCGGTTTTGCGTCTGGGGGTGCCCCGTATCATGTCACCGGAAACAGATGGCGTCATTGCCCCGTTGTGGCAAAGGGTGGCTGAAACACGCACCCAGTTCAACGGGCCTCTCTCGCCTCGCCATTTACTACTACAGCACCTAGGTATATATACTTTGGCATCCCATGTAAGCCTGCAGAAACACTATGATGCCAATCAAAGATTTCAAAAAGGCCGATTTGCCCAAAGATTTGTTCTTCGTGCGCAAACCGGAGCGCTCCCAGGGAAGGGTCGCCATCCCGAACGAGATTGCGTCAGTCATCGGATGCAAAATCGGAGACATGATTGTGGTCTCCGCGCGAAACGTGCAGACTGGCGCGACCGTGACCTTCATGCAGCGCCTGAAGATGACCGGTGGCAAACTGACGATGGGGAAAGCCGCGCGAGAGGCAATCGACATCGAGCCGTCGCCGACGTTAAAACGCGAATTGTTGCGAAAGTTCGAATATCCGGGCGTCGAGTTCCACATCATTGCCCTCTACCACGCCCCAGAAAACTACGAATCCACCGGGAGGCCGAGAGCGACAATCTTGTCAGAACCCAACACTTATAACGAGGAGACGCAATGACACATTACTACCAGCACGAGGGGCGAGTCTACCCCAGCGTAACGACAATACTCCAGGCATGCAGGCCGGAGGCGCCAGGTATCGCAAAATGGCGGCAGAACCTCATCCGCAAAGGCCGCGACCCCGCCGCAGAGACCCGACGCGCACAAATCGTCGGTACCCTGGCCCACTACCGCTGCCTCAACCCCCTCGGAATAACAACCCTCGAACTCCCGCTGCAGGAGATCGAAGAATGCACCCCTGACATCATGCGCGATGTCGAACTCTGTGAGGTCATGTTCAATGAATTGCTACCCACGCTCAAACTCGGCCATCCCCGCGTCCGCGAGACGTTCATCGTCAACGAAGCAGAAGGCTACGGCGGGAAGTTCGACCTCTACGCGCCGTCAGATGGGGAGCGCACCCTCTTCGACCTCAAGACGTCAAAACAGGTCTACGACACCCACCTGCTCCAGATGGGCGGGTACAGCGCGGCGCTCAGGTCCAACGGCATCATGGTTGAGCAGGCGATCATCGTTGCCCTGCACTACAAGCCCGAGAACAACCCCACGCTCCGGGCACATACCCGCAGAATCGGTCGGGAAGAACTCAATGACTACGAACGCGACTTCATTCAACTTGCACGACAGTTCCGACAAGAGCACGGCGATGAACTCCATGAAGCAAATTGCAGAGCGTAACAGGAGGTGGTGTGGGGTCGCCATCCCCACACCCTCATTCACGAGGCGCACAGCCAGCGGACACACACATAAGAGCGCTGCAGGAGACGTGTGTTCGTTGACGCAACGTGCCACACCCCCGACCGCCACAACATCTACCGAAATGGAAGTTGGATACAGCCCAGCGGAGAGAGTACTGTGAGCGGGGGTCGTAGTGTGGACAACAATACTATTGATCGCAAGGATAAAAAGGTTTCCCACAGCCCTACTACTGGCATTCCGACAAAAACACGACTTGAAGAGTTCGACAAGGCAAACGAGTGCATATCCGCGTTCGTATCCGACCCCGAGACCGGCATCTGCTACGTGAAGTGTGTCGCGGGCGGGAAAGAGATTGATGTCTCAAACCGATACCTCGTAGACGACCGCGTCACGATTGATGACGTCACGTTTACGAAAAACACCGATATCGCCAGGAGATGGATTCTCGGTGGGAAAAACGTCGGTATCTACACGGGCCTCGCGCCGAAAGACACCGATGAAGACAACGCCATCATTCTCGATATCGACCTCCGGGACGTCGGGCCGGACGAACCGCCCGGATTCCTGGCTCCGCGCGAGGTTATCGACCGCGTCGTCGGCCGGACGCTCACCATCGAGACCCGGTCTGGCGGACTGCAGTGCATCTTCCGCAACGCCATCGGTGCCAAAGGGAGTCCAAAACTCCGATATGTGGATGACGTCACCGGATACCTCAAGGATGCCGGGGATACCCGTATCAAGCATGCCTACGCGCTATTCGCGGGCAGTTACGTCGCGCCCGATAAGGTCACCCGGCGGGGCAATACCACAGATCCCCTCAAGCCCGTCAAGAAACCCCTGCCCCACGCAGATGGGCTCTACCGGGTCATCCATAATGTGCCTATCATCGACCTCACCCAGGATCTGCTGGACGCCACAGGGCTCGTTATCGGCGGACGGCGGGCACCTACCCGGACCAGGTCCGTCACAACCACCAGTGCCGCCGGCGTGACCGTCACCCAGACAGTCGACGCGGATAAAGCATACAGCAGCTACGGGCACCGGCAGTTTCGGTATGAATTGACCCCCGAGCGGCTCTCCGATATCGCCGCACACGCCGATCCTGATTACATCCGAAACCGGGACGGAAAGACGCTCAATGCGCTATCCTACACCAACCAGAAGATATACCACCTTATCCAGATCCGAACCGACTACACGACCCGTGGAGTCACAACCGATGAGAGTGAGAGCGCCGAGAACATGGCGCTCGCCTACGAGATGCGGAAGATGGGGTTCGACAGCCCCGATATCGTCGCGATGGCAATCATCCTCTACCAGCCGCGGGACAAGAACTTCGAGATCCGGAGCAACGGCATCTCCTACCTGGCGGATACCGTTGCAGGAGCGTTCGACCGCTATGCATTCGAGCAGGGCGATGGGGAGTTCACCGAGGACGAGATCCTTGCGGCAACGAACGCGGGGAGCGAGCCCGTCCACACCACCGTCGCCCAGGGGAGAGGCTACTCGCATCTCTACGAGATGGCACAGGATGACCCCAATGTCCGGTTCGAGAAGTGGACGGAGTTTCCCCCGTTCTCGCCCGACGCGGCAGACATCACCCTCTGGAGAGGCGACCCGCGGGCCGGGAAGAGCTGGCACGGCGCTCTCTACCTCTCGCAGCACCGGACGGGCAACTACATCACCCACCGCCACGAGATCCTTGACGGCATCTTCACCCGCCTCGTGGACATGACGAAGGACACCACCAAGACCATCGTCTGGCTCGAGGGGAAGCACCGCTGCTGCCCCCACAAGGAGGGGGGCGGAGAGCGGATGTCCTGCAAGACGTGCCCCCTCCGCCCCGCCAAAGATGACAGCGCCGGTGGGATCCCCTTCCTCGAGTACCAGCGGGAAGCGAGCAACATCCTCCAGAAGCACCGCGCCATCTGCAAGGCACTCCTCATCGAGCAGGAGGTGGACTACTGCCCCTACTACATCCTGAAACTGGCCGAGCCCACAGCAGACTACTGCCTGACCGTGGCGCCGTTCATCTCCCCCATCAACAACCCGGACACCTACAGCATCGCCCCCCGGGAGTATATGGTCATTGACGAAGAGCCCACCATCGACATCTTCTACCCCCAATACCCGGCCCTCTATGAGTTCCAGCAGTATGGGTTCGCCGAGAAGTGGGACGTCAACCACCTCATCCGGAACGATATCGTCGGGCAGTTTGCCGATATCGTCGGGGTCATCAAAGACAAGAACCCGCAGCGGGTCACCACGGTCAACAAGGTCATCCGGGACATCTGCGAGAACATCGCCCTCGTGAACACAGAACTCGTGGGCTTCTCGAAGCTGCAGAGCAAAGACAACAAGGAGAAGGATGCCATCGTCCGGAGGCTCATCCCAAAACTCAAGACGTTCGGGGACCGCTCCCTTGAGTTCAAGCAGCAGATCATGGTCACGTTCATGGAACACCTGCAGGATCTCCCCTATCCGACCTCCGGTGACCCCATTCAGTACCTGCAGCCGTTCCTCTTCCCGGCCCGGAACCTCGTCACCTGGCAGCAGGGGTCACATCCCAATAGTCCCAAGCAGATCCTCTACCTGATGAGCGACCACACTCCCATGTTCAAACCCGACTTTACCAAAATGCTCGTCATCGGGGCGACCGAAGCCGAGGTCTTTGTTGACCAGATTCGAGGAACCCGGAGCGTATGTCATGTGGATCTGGAGTTATTCCCCTATGGCGAAAACTACCTGCTCGTGGTAGCCGCTGCGGAGAAGCCCGCACAGCAGGATCACATCGTGAATCAGGTGATGGCCCGCCTTCTGGAGCGCAACACAATGGCGCTGAAACAGGAAAAGCCGGTCGTCCCGTTCGTTGCGGTCACCGCGACCAAGGACAAGCAACAGGCCCTCATCAGCACCATGGCACCCCACGGCAAGGTCATTGGCCTGGGGGAGTTTGAGACCCGGGCAGACGTCGTCCGGTATTACGAACAGGGGTATCCGGTAGCATTCTATAACAACGGGACCATCGCCCGGGGAGTGGATCTCCCCGAGTATGATATCCTGTTTTTCATGGATGGGGGGTTCGCGACCCCCAGGTTTAGTGCTCTTGAGGCGGTCGCGGTCGCATTGTCTGACGAACCCTCTATAAAAAGGTTCCGAAATTTAAGGGTCTCCAAGATAGCTGATGAGTGTACGAATTCAGCTTATAGAACGGCACCTTTATATACCAGAAAGGCGGATCGGGCCAAAATACTGGTCATCGCCCATCACAACCTCGAAAAAATCTACCGAAGCCTTTATAAAGACTCGATTTTGATTCCTGTGGAAATCGACTCGATTGACAGATGCGTCACAATGCTTGCGAATACATCATCGAAAATAGAGCGTAAGGCTCTAAGTTCAGATTGCGGCGCTCACACAGGCACGATACACCGGCAAATGGTTATAGGCACACACGGTTCAAAATCCGCCCCACATGACGCTGAATACTGTGATCCGGACGAACACATTCTGGGGAGTCAAAACATCCATGATACTATATATTATCATGAGATCATTGAGGATTCCATAATGTATTCCGTCCGTTCGGGCTCTAGCGTCACCACCATGCGCGAAATGGCTGCAGGGTTACCTATATCGATTTGTTTCCCAACCCGAGATCGCAAGACGCAGAAGACCTATAACTTGGTAGTACGTGCTGTCTTGGGGTTACTGCGGGGCAGGCGCACGACCCAGCGCGTCTCGATCCAGCCCATTGTGGATAAAGTAAATACCTACAAGTCGCTCAAATCCCGGCGGGTCAACAAGAAAACCATTGAGAATGTGATCGAGGAGATGATCCTCGAAGGCATTCTGCTGTGCGAGGAGACGGAAGACTTCCGGGTGCTTCCCGATGGTGCCGATGTGCCAATCAAGCGCTGGATTAGAATCAATCCAAATTCTCCAGTGGCGTCGGATATTGATGCGTCAACTACCCACGGCTAAAGCCGTGGGCTTTCTGCCGGTTTGATCGCAAGAATGGACCATGTGGTTCCGGAGATGGTTCCGCTAGGCCATCGCGCCTTTCCTAGAATCCCTTAAATACTTTGACGTCCTATAAACGATTGCCGAGCGAAATTGAGCAATGCTCAATGGCAGGAGACTGATAGGACATGAGCGAATCATTGGATAAAGAGCAGGAAACCCTGCGGCGCATATCATTAAAATTGCGCAACGTGGTGCGCCTCCGCGGACCAGGCGGGCGCACGTCGGTTGACGCGGCCGTCACCTTGATGCAGCGCGATAAATACATCGCGGCACGGCACCTCTCGGACGCACGGCTGCGAGCGATGATCTGTTTTCAGGCAGGAATTGATGGCTATTGTATCGAGGAAGGATGTGACCGAAGAAGCCGCAATACCACGGCGGCCAACAGCAAGGTTTGGATCAAATCCCCGCCGGAGTGAGTCGGATGCCCCTTTCTGCGCTGGTAAATGGCGAAGAACGCATTGCTCCCCTCCTCCCCGATATGGAGTGGCAGGTGATTCGAGACTTTGCCGCATCAGGTGCCATAAAAGTCACCACGACGTGCTGTCATTCGCCCGCTACGCCGGTCTCGGTGAAGGGTGGCTATCGCTACTTCAAAGCGCCCGGATGCCCCCATTTCAAAGACACCACGGACACGCTGGTCATCGAGACGGCGCTCATCCGGGGGATCACAAGTGCGGGGTGGAAGGTGCGGTGCAACGTCGTGGGGGGCGGGACGCATGCGTGGGCACTGAACATCCTGGCGTCGTCGCCAACGACCCAGGATCGGGTCGGGTTCGTTCTCGTGCCGAACGAGCCGAGTGTCGGCACTCTAGGCGAGTATGTGACGATTGCCACTCGTGCAGCGGATGCCGGTATCGCGGTGATCTTCCTCTTCCCATCTATCCCCCGAGATGGGATGTGGCAGTATGTACAGGCGGGAAAACTCATCACCGCCGTGAAATACGTCCCGGGACAGGCCATTGTGGCCGGGCTCGATGCCGCCCTCTTCGCGGAGGTTGCGCTCAAGACGTCGCCCGTTGTCCGGGTGGGGAAAATACGGTCGTTCCGCGTCACAACGCATGCCCGACCTGCCCGCACCGATGGCACCGAGACGGTCACCTGGGGTGGAGGGAAGCCTCTCACGGCCGACGAGTTTGTGGTCGGCTTCTCGGTGAGCTACATGAACGAGCTCCTCGTGGCAGAAGAGTGGGGGTTCGGGATAAACCCGGATGTGTCGCGCCTGCTCGCGGAGCGCAACGAGCCCATGGACGAACTGTTGCTGCTGTCCGCCGAGATGTCGGCCATGCACACGGTGATATCGCATTTCGCGGGTGCTGGGGGGCGGTTCTTCCACGCACGGGACATTGCGAGCGGGCTCGTCATTGAGACGAGCGGGTCGGCCAGGATAAACGCCATCGTGGATGACTTCCTTCGGGGTGGCTTTAAGGAGAAGTATGCGACGGTGTATCCTCGCTTTGTCTACATCGTGAAGCGGGATCTGCTCGAGATGAAACGTGCAAAAGGGTATATCATCGCGCGGTCGACTACCTCGCGATAGGTGTCGCGAGCGAAATTAGCAAGAGGTGTGTCAAATGTTCAGTAAACTGGGAAGAGAGAAGTTGACGTTGTATTCGAACTATGACCGGGTGGACTTCGTCGAGGTTCGCCCCCTGAGCGAGATTGTGTCTCCCGGCAAATGGGGCACGTTCATCTGTTTCTCGTCGGGTGCATCCCGGATGGTGTATGACGGCGAGCGGGACGAATGCGAGGCGTTTGCGGACAAACTCATGCAGCGAGAGATGGGCATGCAGTGGAAACCGAACGGGGCGTGAGTGTGGTGGAAGTCGGCTACTTCAACACGCTGTCCCGGGATCGGAGCGAAGTTCGCGGGTTCATCTTTGCCGAACCGGTGTTCGCCTACGTTGCCGAGGTGCTGCAGGTGATCGGCGAGGATGTTGCAGACGAGCGCGTTCCAAAATCGGACGCATTCTCCGCGCCCCTCTACAACACAATCGGGGAAGCCCAGGTGGGCGACCTGTCGTATGATGTCGACCTGGACGCGGTGGTCATCCGGCTGCGGCAGAGTAACTGCGGCTGTGACCTCCCCTATATCGTCGCGACGAACGACCTACACCACCTCATCCTTCATGGGGTGGGGCGGGCGGTGGTTCGGGAGGAGCTATGAAGAGCGCTCCCCGGGACCTGACGTCGATGCTGATTGCCATCCGGACGGAAGGCATTGCCGCCCGCGGTCGCGCTGAGGTCGTGAAGTTCGTCAGCGGCCGGAAACTCACCCCTATGCAGGCGATTCGGGCCAAATGCTACGACTGTATGGGCTACTATGCTGACGGCAAGCGTGACTGTGGGGCACTCGACTGCCCGCTCCATCGGTTCATGCCCTACAACCCGGGTGCGGATCCCGATCCCGATGCAAGTGTCGACGCTCCCGCTGACGCGGGTGACCCAGACGACCAGAGTGCCCTGGAAGATGCTGGCAGTAGCGAATTGACTTAAAGACAGCACATTCCGATGTTGCTGTGGTATAAAGTATCAAGGTGTGATTGGATAATGGCTGTAGATAGCGAAATTGTGGTGTTCTCTCTCCCGGTGTGCCCGAAGTGCGAACTCGTCAAGGCTGCACTGCAAGCGGCCGGGATTGTGTATGGGGAGATGGGTATGGATACCGCCGAAGGTATCACCGAACTGCGGGTCAACAACTGCTTTGCCATGGGGGCTCCGGTGGTGCTGTACAACGGTCGGTTTCTTGAACATGTGGACCTGTTCAATGCTGACGGCGAGGTGGTGAAGTTTTGGGATGCGAATGCTTAACCTTCTTTTCGGACGGCGCGAGCCTCGCTGAGTCCCGTGGGGATCTCATCCCCTATCTTATTGCCACCATCTGTGCCGGCGTCGGTGGCGCGATTCTCTCCACGAGCTTCGTGACCGCTCTGCTGGGGCTGGTCGTGCTATTCGTTCCAAGTGCCATCGTGTATAACCCGGTGGTGTTCGGGGTGCTCACCGGGGTCGCCGCAGCTTGAGGAGCGCGTATGCGCCGACCCCTGCTGCGATAAGCCCGAGCGCGGTCGGGGGGATGGGGTTCTCTGGCTCGGGGGTCGGTTCTGTATATCCGCATGCCGCCGAGTTCTCCTCGAAGACCTCCCATCTGCCATCGTTACATCGGGACTGCTCGTAGCCGATGCAGCTGACATCGCCATGATCCCCTTCCGGGTCGACACAGGAGTGTCTGACGGTTATTGTGGACTGGGCGCTGTCAGTTCCACTCTGGTTTGACACCTCGAGATAGACGAGGTACCCGCCCGGTGTGGTGTAGGTGTGGGTCGGGTTCTGCTCGGACGACCCGGTTCCATCACCGAAGTCCCAGGTCCATGCCTTGGGGTTATCGGTGCTTAGGTCGATGAACGTCACGACGAGGGGCGGGGATCCCTCCGTCCACCGCGCGGAGAATTTTGCCCGGGGTTTTGGGTAGCCGCATGCGGGGGCGTCGGTCTCATGGGGTTCCCAGACGCCTGCGTTGCATTGGATCTGGTTGTATCCCTGACAGGCGGTGTCGCCGTGCTCCCCGGTGGGGTTGGTGCAACCGATGTAGTCAAGGGTGGGGTTCACAATGGCATAGCCGAAGTCAAACTCCGAGATTCCCTGCCACGAGAGCACCGCCTGCTTCTCATATGGCTTTCGCTTATACAGCGTGACCTTGACCAGCGGGTAGTTCCGGTTCTCGAACTTCTCATCCGGGACGTAGAAGCACGGGGTTTGTCCCACGTACTTGTCATCAATCGCAACCGCCGCGTTTGTAGGGGTGGACGTGACGTAGATGTACGGGGCGATTTCGAGATAGAGCGGGTCTGATCGGTAGATCCGTCGCCACTCCCATGACCACTCGCCCCATGGCCATACCTGCCAGCACCGTATCCATACCGAGACAATGAGCCCGTTTCCGGTGATGTCGTTCGATATCGGCCCCTGCCCACCGGTTGCATCGGCGGTGTCAACGCTGATGTAGTCGTCGGGATGTTGCCCTTCGTAGGTATAGATTGGCCACCCGTAATCTAATCCAAATACACGTTCGGTCTCTAGACTGCTTACCCATATCTCAAGTCCATCGACGTACCTGTGGGAGCCGCCCTTTTGGAAGTCGTTGTCGTCGTAGAACCACTCGTTTACCGCTGCAATGGTGACCCGTGCCCCCACATAGGAGGTGTATTTGGGGACGAATGCCGGGTTTGTGGGGGACGCTCCGTGCCCTTGTGACTTGTGGATCCCATAGACTGGAGCATCCGCGTGGAGGTAACTCTTCAGGTAGAACGTTGCGTCCACGGTTGGCATGGTTATCGGATCCTCCGCATTAAGCCGACCGCAACTGCTCTCGCAACTGTCGGTGTGGCGCCCGAAGGAGCGCTGAGCAATCGCGGGAGCGCAAACGAGATAACGCTCGACGTACCGACCCCGAAGAGGAACGCTGCGAGTTTTCGGTCCATGCCGCGACTTGCGTCGCTCATTCCCGTATAGGCAAGCATGATGGCTGGTGCCGTGATGATGGCGGTGCTGGCGATGGACGGATACTGTGCTATACCGTCCGGGAGCGTGGTGGTCTTTCTGAGCCCCCACGACAGCATGGCTTCGGCGGCGGTGCCGACCGCCATCCAGACGGCGTCGTCGTCGGTGATTTCAAACCCCATGCGTGATGATGTGGGGAAACCCATATATTAAGGTGATGCCCATGTTGGGTCAGGATTATGGGCGAAAACTGGATTCCAGAGTGGCGCGTCATTCCGGTGGGCGGCATCCCGTTCGACGGGTATCGGCTGTATCGAGCCATGAAAGCCGCCGGTGCCCCGGGATGCATTGCGTGGAAGATCGATCTCGATGGCGACTATGAGCGTCGGCATCTGGCATGGGGCGGAGTCGATTACGGCTACTGGCCGGTGCCTACCGTCGCGGGGCACATCTGTGTCTTCAATCCCAATTCGGTAGAGCACGTCGTATATCAGGCGGCGGGGATGGGGTGGCTTAACGAAGACGTGGCCTCGTGTACCTACCGCCCATCGGCCGAATCGGATCTGGTCATCGGTCTGCGGATCTGGCATGAGGTGCTGCACTGCATGTTGGGTTCCGGGGCGCCGGACGAGATGACCACCACCCCGGGGTTCGTGACGTTCCTTGAGCAGCGATTGGGGAAAGATGACCCGTGGGTGGTGCAGTTCCGGCTCAACCCGCCCGCATACGGGCATGCCACCGACTATCAGAAGGAGTTCTATGCGTATCTCACGGCCACGCACTTCCCGAATGAGGCGGCGAAACCCGCGCACCGGGTGCCGCTGCGGTATCTGGTGCGGGACCTGCTGGGTGCAATCCTTGCCCGGATCCGGCACACCCCGGTGCAGAAGAGCTAGCCCCCGTTGGCGATGAATTTTGGGATGGGGCCATGGTTGTCCGGGTGACCCATCGACCCGCCTCTTTTCGCAACGTAACTTGTTTCAACCCACGCGCACTTGCGGAGTTACCGCGCCCGGGACGGGTGCCGGTTTCCCGGCAGATTTTTCCGCGCGGCGTTCCCCTAGCGGGGGTGGCACGGTGGAGAAAACCGTGCCATGTCGCCGATTGGACTCAGGAGAGGGTCACGCTCGCTTAAAGAGCCGCGCAATGGCTCTGAACAGGCGGATGATCAGGTCGATGATGTCGTCCTCTGCCACCGGTTCGGGGGCGGGGGTGTCGGGCACGGGGTCCGCGGGCACCACAGGGTGTTCGGGAACCTCCGGAGCGGGCGGGGCGTTCGCGACGGGGATGTCGTTGCCATCGGCATCGTACCAGTTCTTGCTGATCGCGGCTGCGGTGTCGCCCACGATGGTCACCTGCTCGAAGTACTGCCCGAGGCCGTAGACGTGGTCAGCATCGATGAATGTGACCTGATAGAGCCCATCGGTGTCGACCCGCACGGTGGCCTTGCCGCCAACCAGGGGGCATGATACAACAATTGGCGTACTCTCCGCGCCCGCAAGGCGCGTCACGCTGTAGCGCAGATGTTTCAGATTCGTTGAGATGACGATTGTGCCTGCCATACCTGTGCGTTGTGCGCGGCGGGTATTTAACGTATGCGGATGCCGCCGTTTGCCCCGGGCGGGGGATGCCTGCCGCGGCTGGCTGGAAATGATTATATATCTGTAGAATAATCCCTCCGCATGTATCCTGACGAGTTTCCCTGGACACGGCGCCCGGGGTGGCTGGATGTGCCCAGTGCGGTTCGCGCCAAGCATATGGTGTCGCGAGTGTCCCCGGAAGTCTCGTGCAGCCTGCCCACCCGGGCGAGAATAGATCCGCGCCTGCCCACCAAGATGGGCGCCCTGCGGGACGCGCTGACGGACATGCAGCGGCATGGGTTGCATACCTGTGACCCCGCGGTTGCGTTCGACCGGTCCAACCTGGCCCGCGATTATCTGAACGACATCCGACTGGATGTTGATGCGGGCATCGTATCGGCGAAGGATGACGACCTGGAAACGTATGTTGCCATCAGGCACGAACTCGATGACGTCGAGGCGTATCTGTCGATGTTCCCCCGAAAGTTCCGCGGAGCATGCGACTGTTCGCACAGTCGTCGCTAACTATTCACCATTTTTCTGGGTGCAGATCGGCACCAATTCGTCGGCATGGGTGGTTGCGAGTTTAATGTCGCCCGTGATATCCCGGAGTTGCCGTGCAAACGCCTTGACCTCGTCCGGGGTTGGCTTGGTATCGGGATCGGGGTCGCTGGCGCTGTAGGCAATGCTGAAGGTGTGCCATGCGAGGAGATCCAACCCGCACTCCGCCCGGCGGATTTTGGCTTGTAGGTCGTCAATTTGCTGGAGTAGAGCAAGCGCACGTTTCCCCACCCGCGCCGCGCGGTCGTCTGCAGTCGGTTCGGTCATCGCTAGACGTTGGATTGTCCGCCGACCCATATAAACCCACGCGGACGAATTGGTGGATTCGTCGCATCACCGGGATTTTGCGTAGCGATAGATGCCATACGCGAGGATTCCTGCGCCGATTATGACGAACGGTGTCAGGTTTCGCGTTGTCGCGGGGATCGGTGGGTTGACGGGTGGTTCATCGAGTTGGCCGATGGGTACGCATGTCACCAGGGACATGAGGCATCCACGGCATCCGCCATGTGTTCCCATTCCGGCAGCGGTGCACGATTCGATTCTATATCCCGCGGGTGGGACATACGGGAATCTGCCTCCGCAGGTCGCCTCGACATATCCGGTGATCGAGTGCGGCAAGTTGTTGGCGGTGATCGTAACCATCCCAAATTGCGCCGCTGTGTATATAGGGTGTGACATTGGGTATCTCCAGGATCCGTGTATAGACATACCTAGTATATTAAATGTAGCAACCCCGCGGAACGCTTTTATAGGACATTTGCACATCTACAATGTAAGGGAGTCCTAATTGTGCGCGATATGCAAGGTGTCCGCCGAGATGGCCAGTTGCAGATGCCGACGACATTTGCCCGAGGGTATGTCATATACCCCGACCCGCGGGGATACTACGCGGTGGTTGCCGTCCGTGAGCACGTCTATGATGCCACGGACGCCGGGCATCGGCTGGAGCGGGCGGTGGTGGAGCAGGTTGCCATGTCGCCCGACGCGGCCCTCGATGCGGCAATCTCGCTCTGGGATGAATCAAGTCTCCCGGTATGCCTCTACCTCAATGGGCATGGCAAAGTCATATTCGATGACTTCTGGGAGAGTGTGATCGGGCACAACGCGGGCGACATGCTGGATGTGCTGACGTATCTGGGGTACGATGCGTCGGAGAAAGCCGATGTGCTGCCGCTGGATACGGTGGTGAACGACATCTCCGCCACGGCGCTCCGGTTGGCGATGGGACTCGACCACTGCATCCCAAAACCCGATGCAAACGCGCACCTCTACGCAATGGTCCCCCGTGCGGCCGTCGAGGTCTGGCGAGACCATGCCGCGAGCGACCCCTCGGCACAGGGCCTGAACTATGTGGCGAAGCACCCCATTGTGAAGTCCATCATCCGTGCATATTTTGACCTCTATGATCCGGTCGACGTGACCCTGGCGTTCGATGCAACGAACCCGAAACACTACGGCTGGTATAACCGCACCACGGGCGACGCACACCTGAACTACGGAGCGTTCATCCCCGAGTACATCCTGACCTCTCTGGGCCTCGGGCATTACGATGTCAATACCCTGCTTGACGCCTTTACCGGGACTATTATCCACGAGATGACGCACCACGCTGAGCGGGTGAGCGGGTGAGCGGGTTCGTGTATGAGGGGCGGTGGGTTGAGCAGACGTCTGCGTCCGGGGATGATGTCATCACCCCCGAGGGGAGCGAGTTGATGGCAAAGGGGGCCGAGTATGCGGGCGCCTATGCGCTGCGGGCGGTGGATGCCGACTGGACCAGGCACCACATGCGCGAGGCGTTCGGCTGCACCGAGGCGTTCATTGACATTCAGGCATCATCGACGTTGCAGGACTTCAACGACCTGATGGGGGTGATTGAGTTCGGGCACAATGGCACGATTCTCCAGACGGGCGGGATGTATATCCCGATTGAGTACGCCCCGCTGGTCAAGTTCACAGTGAAGTTCGCGGTGCCCGAGGAGGAAGAAGACTCGGTCATGCACACGTTGTATTCGTCGGACTTCGATGTGACGCGCGTCAACCGGTCGCTGTTTACCCGGAAGGCACCGGCGCCGGTGTATGAGACGATGTGGGCCAAACTGGAATGCGAGGTGCATGTGCCCGTAGACGATCAGCCGTGGATTCAGCGGGCATACCTCAAGTATCCCGCGAAACAGCGCCGTAAGAACACGGTAATCCGCTAGAATGTCGTGAAACATACACAACATTTTTAATCCCATACATCCATTTGCTCTTTTGATGGCAACAAGTGCTCAGAAAGTGACAGACAAGGATGCACTTGAGATGCTGCGCCTGCATCGGCACGTTCCCGCATCTGAACGAAAGTCGCAAAAGGAGATCGCTGACATGTACAAGGTGCATCCCCAGACGGTCTCCCGTGCGATTAAGCGAGCAGATGAGCTATATGCCGAGTTCGAGCGCGGTGTCACAAGCGGCGAAATCGCCCGTCCACCCGCCGTACAGGGCTCCAAACCCGTGGATCCCGGGAGTGCGGTGATGCTTCCGCAGCAGTTTGTGGAGGTTCTCTCGGATATGAACCAGATGCAGTCGGCCTGTCGGGCAACCGGGACGTTCATGGCGACCGCGGCACATGCCGTCCACGAAGCCGTGGTGAACGAGGATCTCCCGCACGACCAGCGGTTCAAGATGGTCGCGACCGGGGTGACGGCAATCGCCGGGACGCTCTTCGAGATGTACGACGGCATGCGGCAGATCAACCGGATGATGCAGAGCGGTGCGAAGCCGACAATGCGGGATGTGAATCTGAATGGAGATGGTAACAATGAGTGAAGTGGAACGGTTCGTCGCCCGGTGCTTACGCGGGCACGAGACGGTGGTCACCTCGGACACCTTGCGTCCCATGCTTGATGTGAACAAGAAGGGCACGACGTTCGTGATCCGGTGCCCCCACGTTGAAGATGGGATAATCTGTGGCGCCCCTGCCCAGATTGCCCAGAAGGAAGTGGTGCGACTACTCGGCATGAGTCCGAGTGAGGCCAAACAGATGATGAAAGATATGCATGCCCAGAAGACGGGAGCGGGGAACGTTGCGCCGTTGCAGCCCCCGGAGCCAGACGATCCCCCGGGCGAGGACTACGATGGTCAGTCGTGGCAGGATGCGCTGAAACCCGCCGCCGCGCCGAACCCCGCGTTCCAGTTCCCGCCACAGATATCGAAGATCCCCGTGACCCCGCGCCCGGTGTCCCGCCCCGACCTGTCGGATGATGGGATGACCGACCCGTCGACCGCCATCCGGGCCGAGCGCCCGAAGCTCGAACGGAAGTATCCGCCGATCCGCGTGGTTGAGAAGAAGGATCCCCTCGATGTGCTCAAGGAAGTGATCAACGAGGCCGGGCTGAAGGACGATGTGACCTACACCCTGCACCGGATCGCGGATCTGATGGACGACGGGTGGTCCACCGATGACTTCGTGATGACGGCGAAGCAGTACGGCGTGGGCGACGCGGTGGCGCGAGGCGTGGCGATGCGGTTCAAGCTCGAGTGGAAGTCCCACCTGAAGCAGCTCGAAGAGCAGCAGCGCATGATTGAGCGGTCGAGTGGTCCCGCCATGGGGCCGTTCGTGCGGGAGCGCGAGCCTGGCGCGGGCGAACCGATGGTGTCGCCGCCGCAGCAGCAGTACCAGCAGATGGCGCAGCAGGTCGGTATGCAGATGCTGCAGGGAAACCCCGTGCTCCAGATGTGGGCTCAGACCAACCCCAGCGGGTTTGAGGATATGGTGAAGAAGGTTGTGGAGCAGACCCTGAAGGCGCAGCAGCCCCAGAATCCCATGATGGGAATGAACCCGGCGATGGGCGGCATGATGGGGATGAACCCCATGGTGCAGCAGCAGATGTCTCCCTACGGGTATCCGAACCCCATGATGAACCCCATGATGAACCCCATGATGGGGATGGGGATGCCGTCGCCCTACGCGGCCCCGCCTGCTCGCCGGGAGTCGCTCTCGGAAGATCGGGTCAAGGAGATGATCGAGTCGAGCCTTGCGTCAGCGATGAACGACATCAAAGGTGTCCTCGTGCAGATGTCGGCACAGCGCCCGCAGCAGCAGGAAGACCCGCTCCTGAAGCAGATTGTGCTGAACATGATGCAGAACCAGCAGAATCAGACAAAGGACGACCCGCTCGTCGGAAAACTGCTCGAGCACGTGCTCACTAACAACGGGGGAAGGGGGGAAGTCACCGAACAGCTGATGTTGCAGATGCTTGACGAACTAAAAAAAGGTCGCGACTCGCGCTCATTTGACCTAGATCACCTCCGGGAGATAATCAATCTCAAGAGCATCGAGGGGGAACTGGGTCTCAAGCAGCGTGAGTTTGATGACCGGCGCGAGAGCCGCACTCTGATGCGGGAGGCCCTGAACGAGGGGTTGACCGTGGTGGGGTCGGCGTTCGCGAGCACAATGATGACCCGCGGCAAGGGTGGCGCTCCTGTGAACCAGATGGGGCAGCAGCCGGTGCAGACCGAGATGCTCCAGACCGAAGACGGAAGCATCCTGATGGCCTGCCGGAGCTGTGGCAAGGCCATCATGGCTCCCGCGGATGCCATCGAGATCATCTGTCCGTTCTGCAACGCCCAGTTCCCGGTGGTAGAGGCACCCCAGTTCGCCCCGATTCAGGATGACGGTTCTCCCCTCGAGGTCACGGCGTCTTCATCGGCCGCTCCGGACGCCCCGTTACCACCCGAAGCCCCGCCCACCCGAGGGCGGGGAAGGAAAACCCTTAAAAGGGAGGAACCAGAAGAGAACCCTAGGGAGTAGGAGCACAGAGCATGGCTGATTTCAAATCCAGCATTATTGCCCAGATTGCAACCCGCCAGTTACGGGCGATTCTCAATGGGGCGATGTCTCAGTTCACACCGGCCGACATCACGCGGGCTATCCGGGAGAATCAGTCGATCTGGGGCGGCGGCGAGAACGAGATCCGGCAGTATGCCACCAGAATCCCGGGTATCGAGACCTTCGGGAAGACGTTCGTGGCCAACATCACGGCAGAATACGGAAGTGTGACTGCGCTGGTGGTGCTCTGGCTCCAGGAGGACCAGGCGATGAAATACGGGATGCTTGTGAATACCCCCGGGGGCATGGAGTGGCTTGATCGGCAGGTGACCGATGTCCTGGCGGGTGTCGGTTTGCAGGGCGGTGCGTAAGTGCAGCCTCGGCAGGCCATGCCGGTCCCCATGGGCATCAACCCCCAGGCGATGGTGACCCAGATGTGCGGGGTGATGCTGAGCAAGGTGGCCCTGACGGTGGTGGACAGGTTTCTCATGCCCGAGCCGAAACTGGGCGACCTGCGGGACGACATGATCCGGGTCATCGATGAGTCCGAGCCGAAGGTTGCGGCCGTGCGGGCGAAGCAGCAGCAGAACCGGACGCCCCAGGTGCGTGGCGAGATCGCACAGGAGATCGCCGAGCCGGTATCCTACGTTCGCCCCGCAGCCCCGCAGCGGCAGGACGCGACGCTATATATTCAGCAGTCGCTCGATGCCCTTGCCCAGGCGAAGCAGGCCACCACATGCAAGGTCTGTCAGACCGAGATAGAGTCTGCGGCACATGACGTCGAGCGGCGGTTGTCGGTCATACAACATACCGACAAGATGTTCCAAGCGATGAAGGATCTCGAGGCGCAGGGCGCCTTGCCGAGGGGGTCGACGTGGAGTGCGCTGAAGGAGACCGAGCGGGAACTGGTTCGGAATAGCATAAGGAGTTGAGATGTCAGATATTGGTGGAGAGGGAGGATCCCGGGTGGATACCGGATCCGCAGAGTATTGCGAGATTGCCTTTGAAGAGGCACAGATGATGTGCGCAACGCCCGAGATGGTGTTTGTGCAGGCGTCGAAGTTCATGGGGTTCACCCCCGTGGAGATCGACACGCTGCTCCCGCTGGACGAGACCTATGCAGGCATCCTTGACGAGGGTGTCGGCGAGTCGTTCATGGTGGCTCGCCGGTGGGTGCTGGCGCGGGCGTGGGATGCCCACATCAACGATGGGCAGAGTGTGATTGAATCGTTCCAGACTGCGTGGCAGGAGGCGATGTATGAACTCAGTACGTGAGAATCGGGATGCGGTGCGGCAGCATCTGCAGGAACGCCTGCAGGGCCGCGGGGTGCCATCTGGCCTCGGGGAGTTTTCGGGGCAGGGTGTAGAGGACAGTGTGCAGGATTTCGACCCGTCGATGATTCAACAGCTCTATCTGGTGACGGAGATGAACTGTCCCGGGTGCCATGAGGCGATGGAGGAGTTCTTTGATGATATTCAGGACGGCACCCTCAAGGTCGTGGATGTCGGTGACGACAAGGGCTTCGATATCGTGAACACACTCGGAATAGCCGCTGTGCCGGCGCTCGTAATCGAGCTCAAGACCGGGGGATACCTTGAGTTCAAGCGATCTTGATCTCTACGAAGGACGAGTCGTTGTTGTACGGCTCGATCCCGACAGGCTTGAAGATATAAACTCTTTTTTGGAACCCTATGTGAATGACCTCAAGCCCGGTGAGAGGATTCATACGAGTATAAAGGGCGATGTGTTGACGGTTCGGTTCTTGCAACACCGTGTGGTTGAAGATTGCGTATAATACGAAATATATTTATTGCATAGTCCCAATAGATATTTTTGTAACAAACGTCGCACCTGTTTTGGTGCGTGGATTGAAATGTCGGGGATCTGTACGAAGGGGAGACGATCCACACGTCTATCAAAGGGAATGTGCTGACCGTGCGGATCCTGAAAAAGAATTGCTGAATTTTGGGGATGTCAGCGGACACTCCGGGCGGCGTACCCGAATGCGAACAGCGCCCCGACGAGTACCACGCCCCCGACAATCACACCGATGCCGAGCGGGTTGGTCTCGTATATCTCCGAGAGCTTGAAGAAGCTCACGCCCCCGATGGCCGAGCCGATGACCCCGAGCGCCGCAAGCGCGAGCAGTGCCGCCGGGATCGCCGGGAGGATGGCGCTCCGGAACCCGACTGCTGGTCCATCATACTGCCACTGCACGAGTACCTTCTTATTCGGGTAGCACACCCCGAAGTAGGTGAGGGTGCAGCCGAGGGCGGCGCACTCGGTGACCAGTTTCTGGTAGGCGTCCTCCTCCCACCCGGAGGCGGTGAGATCCGCGTCAAACACGGCCTGATAGGTGACGCCCGGCACCATGTCAATGCTGACCTGTGGGTCGTAGGTCTTGAAAGTCTGGTTCCCAAACCTTCGGTGTCCGATCTCATACATGGTTACGCATCCCGGGCTATCGTGTAGAGTTCCCCAGCCCGACCGTAGGCTTTCTTGCCCGCATCCCATGTAGTTCTCACAATCTCGGTTGCCTTCGCGCGGGATCGCTTGTTTACTACGACATATGCCACACCCGCTAGCAGAAGCCCGGCGCCCGCGTAAAGAGCGAGCGTTGTGATGTCACCCGTGTCGATGATGGGGGTCAGGGTTAGTTCGACCGGGACGACCTCGCCCACGCCGACCGTCACCATGACCGTGGCATCCTCGTAGAGGAACTTCTTGGCGGCGATCTGATAGATCCCGGGGTTGACGTTGCGCCCGATGACGCTCCCAGCACCGATCTTCTCCCCATCGATGTAGATCGTCGCGTCGCTGGGATATGCGTAAATGTTCAGTTGTGCCTTCCCAACGGGCGGAGGTGTCGTCACGGCAAACAGGCGGAGGGCGTTCGTTGAGCGGAGCACGGCATCCACGGTGGCGCCGCGATCAGTCCCGACGTTGCCGTCGTCCAGCACCCCGACGTAGTATTCGCCGGGCTTAGAGGGGACGGTGAAACTGGGCAGATCGATGGTGGCGTTCCCTCCAAGGATACCGATGCTCCCAGATTTGCCACACATCCGTTCCCACGCATAGGTGGCGGCGGTCTTCTTCTTGATGTAGAGCGAGAGGGCGTAGTCGCCGATATCCCAGGCATCTTTCTGGATCCGGGCGTCGACCGTCATCGTCTCACCGGGGTGATACTCGGTGCCTGATATGGTGATGTCAGTTACATACATGGTTTAACGCGTCTCCCAAAAGAGTCCCGCACAAGGTAGATAAAGGTATCGAAGGTTGCGAACCCCCGAGAAGAAAGAGATGTGAGGATAGAAGTGGTCGGGGGGTAAGGGTTGACCCTTACGCCTTCTTGCCGCCAGCACAGGCCCCGGAAGCCTTCGAGAAGGCTGCACGGGCAGCGTCGCGGTTGTCGAACTTCTTGCCAGCAAGGGCCCTGCGGACACAGTTCTGGTGCTGCTTGAGGGTAGCAGAGATCTGGACGGCATGCTTGCTCCGGACGTACGGGGGCTGGTCTCCCTTCGACGGTGCAACAACCTGGCTCTGGGCCAGGACGAGTTTAAGTGCGGACTTTCCCATTACAACTCACCTGATCCATTCTATGCTCGCCCGGATATATATAGGTGTGTCAGAATAATTGTTTTGACACGTCAGTTTGTCAGTTCGCTCGCCACGAGGAAGATCATCGCCTGCAAGCAGTTCTTGGCGATCTGTTCCTTATCGTCGTCTGACTCGGTGTCGGCATAGATGCCGGTGTCCAGCATGACCCGGAGGATCTCAGTCAGCTTCTCGACGCTCGCATCGATGACGGTATCGTTGATGAAGACCGGCTGGCAGAAGTATTCGTCGCCGTCCCGAACGACCAGCCCGGAATCTTCAAGCATCGGCATGTGGTATGCCACGTTCTGCCGCGGGATCTTCATCTTCTTGGCGATGCGGGAGAGTGACATGGGTTTCTTGGCCCGGACCAGGGTGCAGAAGATGTCGTAGCGGGCCGTCTTGGTCTCGGTAGGGTCGTTCATGCGAGGTCGGCCCCCGGGGGAACGATGACCATAACCTTGCCCTTGTGGCTGCGCTGGAGGCGGGAGACGAGTGCCCGCGGGGCCTTGATCCGCCCACCTGCGGCCTTGTAAGGTGCCGACATGGTCGAGCGGGTCAGGTCGAAGCACCGGACATACTTAAACCCTTTCTCCTCGGACTTGTCGAAGTGGCACTCCTTGGTCTCGTAGTCGTATCCCCAGAGGTTCTCCGGTTTGAGTTCCATGGCTGCGGCAATGGCCTCGTGGACCGCCGCGGCCTCGCTGGGGTTGAAATGAATGCAAAGCCCGTTCTTTACGGAGAGCACCTGTGTCCCGATGATCTCGTCCAGGTTCTTGTCGGTGGGAACCTTCTCAACGTTCCCCGTCTGGTATGACATGACGCCTAGGGTGCCGCCTTTCTTCTCCATCCGGTGGTGTTTCGTGGTCTCGAAATACTGGATGGCATTCGAGGGGAGGAAGGGCGATATCGCCTCCCACCGCTTGAGCACACTCTCCATGTGCGTGGTCATCCGGGAGAGCTGGGTGTCCAGATGTTTGATGTCCGTCTCGACCCGGGTGAGCCGGGTATCGATGCCCTTCACCGCTGCGCCTTGGGCACCCGTCTTCTCCGCGGCGGTTCCCTGCGTCTCGGCATCGGCGCGTATCCGGGCTACGATGGCGGCAACTGCGTCCTGGTGGGTAATCTTCCCGAGCACCACATCGGTTGACATGTGGTTGACGATCTCGGCGTAGGTTGTGTCACAGGCATCGGGGGCTTTTGACCCGAATGCGTAGGCGAGGGCAAGACACGCTGCCTGGAGAAGCTTCTTCTCTTCGGCAATCTTCTCCTCGTCTAGGTTTTTCAGGGAGTTCTGATGCTGTTGTTTTTCAAGTTTGCGGTGTTTTTCGATGTCTGCCGCAAGTTTTGCTTCACGCTTTTCCCGCTCTTCGGGTGTAGACTCTGACGGAGTGAGCGCCATCTGCACCTCTTTTCTGCGGGCCATCTGTTCTTTGAGTTTTTGCATCTTCTTGGGGTCGGTGGTGTCGACGCCCGTTGCCGGTGGGGGGATCGGCTTTGTTGGCACCTTCTGTGCAGCGGTGACCTCGGGCTTGGTCGGGCCGACGAACTGGTGGTAGAGCCTCGGGAACTTGTCGGGGGTGATCTTGGACTCCCGTGTCCCGTCGAGTGCCCGGACCAGGTGGTGTCCCTTGTCGGGGGTGTCGGTCAGCACGTAGAGATAATATACTGGGTTCTCGGGCTCATCCGGCTTTCGGATGATCGTGCCCTTGTGAACGTCGTCTGCGGATTCAATCGGTATCCACTGATCCGCGGGCGCCTGCATGTATTTCTTCAGAGTGCCCTTGTTAAAGCGCTTAATTTCCGGCATAAAACCACCAACTTATGTGTTTGTATGGGGGTCTGCTATAAAAAGAGTTTGGTAGTCGGTCTCCGCGACCGGCGCGGAGACGGAGATGATCGCAATTCAGAGCGCCCCCATCTCTGTAAGAATGGCCATGACCCGGGTGACCTTCTCGAGGTCGAACGCATCATCCGTCCGCACCCCAGTTTCCATGTCAATCCAGATGTCTGGCGCCTTCCTCGCCGCCGTTCGGATGTCTCCAATGTGTGAGGCGATGTTATCAGGCGACAGTCCGCCAGCGTAACCACATCGCGTGGTTGCAAACGGAGGTTTCCACGCATGCGGCAGCGTTCCAGTTCCTCCAGATTCATCGAAGAGGATCTCGTGGTTCTGCAGGTTGATGAGATAGTCGGTGAGGGTGAGGTTCCCGGCTTTGAACTGGGTTATGACTCGCATGGGAGCCACGCGCTGGATGGCACACCTGACGTCATAACACGAGGGGTCGGTATGATCGAGGATCCCGGTGACGTTCAGTTGAACCCGGCAAAACGACGTCGCGAGCATCTTGTGAAATGTGGTCATCTGAGATGGGGTATCTGGTTTGGCAACAAACGCCCTGACAAATCCACCACACAGATGTGCCGATAGACGCACCGCGGTTCCGGTGGTTGCATCAAGAATGTCATCTACCCACCACATGCTGGGATACCGGGGCGTCCCCTAGTGCTTGGTGGAGAAGAGGATCCCCCATTCGATCTGGGGGTACCGCTTGGAGAGGGCGATCATGGCGTCGATGTCGGTGTTATCATCCGCCCCAGTGAAAGTGACGCACGTCAGTTTTGGCAATGATGTTTTGGTCATTTGGCTACCTCCTCTGGAACCTTGGATCTTGGATGGGTATCGGCGATGAGACTGTCAACGAGGTCGAGTGCTGCGCCCCGGATCCGCGGTGACGTCCTGACAACGCGCAGGGCGTAGTTTGCCCCGCGCAGTTGCTCATCGGTCAATTTTCCCCAGACATCATCGGTTTGGGGTGTCATGTGGATCCCGTCCCGTCACTCGCCGCCATCCGGACGATCCACTTATCGCCGGTCTGGGGATTCTCGATCACGCGGTAGTCTTCAAAGACCGCCGGCGCAATCGCATAGAGTGCGTTGCGGATGTAGATTGCAACCTTCCGGATCTCCCACTGCGCATGGGGGTCGCCCCGGACTTCAAGGAAATGACGCCATTCCCGGAAGTTTGCCGTCATGACGACGGTTGTCGCGCTGGCATTCGGCAGGAGAAACCTGGCGTCTTCGGGAATTGTGCCCATCTGGAGCAGCGTGTCGTATGCTTTGGCCATATCGGCAATGCAGGTGTGATACACCCGGCTGCGTTCCGGGTCGGCTCGTATGCTCTCCGGGATGACGACGGCCATGTTATTCTGCTTCACATACCGCTGTGATTCCTGGGTAAATGATGCGATGCGATGTCTGACGAGTTGGTGTGAGCAGGCCCGGGAGATCCCGGAAATGCGGAATGTCGCCGATGCGTGTTCTATCACCGACTCATGCCCGCTCGCGACGATCCTGCGTATAAACGGTCTCGCTGACTCCTCGGACATGCGATTGAATGACTTGTAGGCAGTCCGGCCCGCGAGTTCGATGAGTTTCTCAGCGTCGTAGGTGAAGGATTCCACGGTAACGTGGATTGTGGCTTCCCGGATCACGGGGTCATTGGGGGTAGGGGAGTTCATACCCCTGCCTCGTCGTCCAGGGCGCTCGCCTTGACCGGCCACACGATGCTGTAATGATTTAGCGGCCAGATGTGAAACGTGAGCACGTTGACCCGAAGGCGGTTCCCATTCTCGTCGGTCGCGCTGCCGAACCCGTGACTGTAGATCATGGAGCCTCGCTGTCGGGTGCGCCGATGCAGGCGCATTTTCCGCGCTTCAGGATCTCGAGTTGCTCCTCTACGAACTGCTCCATCTCGGATAGCAGGCTATCGAGGTTGTCGCTGTGGAACCCGCGCCGCATGACCATGGGATCCAGCGGGCCGACCTTGAGAACCGAGGGGGATATGTGCCCGATGAACTCACCCATGAACTCCTCAATCTGGACCTGCTGGGGGAATACGGTGCGGAGCGACGACTCGTTCGGCGAGAGCGCGTCGATGACATCGATTGTCTTGTCAAGGGTGTCATAAATGGCTTGCATGCGCCGCTCGGTGTTTCGGCACGGGGCGTCACTGTAGAACTCACCGCTGATGCATCGCCCGAGCATCTCTTTGGCCGCTGCCTGTGCGGAGGGATATATATCGGTGCCGTCACAGATGTGGTCAAGAAACTGCAGTACCTTGGTGGTATCGAGTTTCCCGCGGTACTGGTGAAAAACCGGGATGCGGGGCTTTGGCCCCTGGGGCTTGTATGCCATCATCACACCTCCGTTGAGATGGCGACGTATGCCGCCTCGGGATCTCGCTCGGCATCGTCCGCGGTCTGGACGTCAAGCATCTGGAGTTCCACGACCCGGGTGAGGTTTCCCATGCACAGGGTGTCCGCCCGCCGATCCCACTGTCCTTCCTCTGCAGGGGTGCTGCGGTAGTCGCTCAGCCGTTCGTTGTAGTAGGCAGTCGCCTGCTCTTCGGTGGGGAACTGGAAGAACCCCTCAATTTCGTCGTAAACAAACCACATTGTGTTACCTCATCTTAGATTGAAGTCGTGCCGCTCATTCGGTCGCCCCGGTCATGGTGACGAGATCGGACATCCGTCCGATGATATCCAGGGAATGCCGCTGATGCTTCCGCTTCAGGTAGTCAATGTCGATCCGCATCAGGAGGATATGCTCTGAGAACTCTTTGCGCTCGGCCTTGGTGCGCTGGTATTCCTCGCTCATGGCGAGTCTCCGTTCATACTCAATGGTTCGCTTCTGTGCGTTGGAGAGTGCCTTGTCTTTCAGGGTTTCCCATTCATCCTCTACGGCAAGGGTGCATCTCCGCTCGATGTTGTGCATCTGTTCGACAATCTGTTCGAGTCTCTTCTCCGTGGCGAACTGCTTGAGTTCCAGGTCACGGATTTCATCTGATTCGTTGGGTTCCATGGTTACTTCGTCTCCTGCATTTCGATATCATGGTCAAGCCACATCCGACACCCCGCGCATCGGGGGTCATCATCTGTGGCCGGTCTAAAGTCGGTGGTGTGGCTGTGTCGCAGCGAGAATTGCCGCCGTCCGATATTCAGCCGTCCACACCGGCTTCTCCCGTTCGGTCGATACTGACGTCCCGGCCAGGTTGGGTCCAATTTCAATAAACATGTGAAATCAATCTCCTGTTCTGCGTGGCGTTCGTGTTTCAACATCCGCTTCGCGTCCCGAATACTCACCTGGATATACCGGCGGTCACACATGCGGCAGTAATGCAGATCCCCGAATGGAGGGGCGGTTGTGTCGCCGCACCAGACGGTGAACACCCCGCACGTAGGGCACCTCGGTTCGTCTCGCGGGAACTCGTCGTGCTTATATGGCACGAGGATCCGGTTGAGAATGTCCTTGCTTGGTTTCATGCGATCTCCTTCCGGATCTCTTTCCCGATGGCCGTCATCACAGGGATGGTCACGGAATTTCCCACGAGAGCATACCGTCGTGACTTGCTGATTTCCCGGGTGCCTTCGGGGAAGTCACCAAACTGTGTCCAGTTGTCGGGGAATCCCTGCAGGCGGTCATACTCGAGGGGGGTGAGTCTTCGGACATCATACCGCTCACCATCTCGCTCTAGGATACCCTGTATGTCCTGTGCAGTCAGGGTAAACATCGGCTCGTCGCATTCCTTGAAGCGTCGCCCATGCTGCCGCTTGTTGATGCGATCCGGGGTGATGCATGCCCGGACGTCACGGGTGACGACCCCTTTGTTATCCTGTGTCGTCAGGGTGAACATGGGTTCGTTGACGTCCCCGAAGTATCGACCGGGAGTGTCTCCTCCCCATCGGGACTTGGTGATGCAGGGCTGGACGACGTATTGCATTGCACCACCCTTACCGTCTCGCGACTGTAGGGTGTTAGCAGGATAGCCCCAAAGCCGTCCCCCTTCTTCTGGTGCCGGGCGGCATGGCGGATAAGGCTCTCCACCGTCGTTTGCGAAAGGTAGAAGTGCTCTGCTGGGTTCGTCTCCAAGACGTCCGACAATGTAGACGCGCTTTCTCGTTTGAGGCAGGAATGCCGCGCTGTTGATACAGCACCACGATCCCACGTACCCACAGTCCCGAAGTGTATCGAGGACTTTCGCGAAGGTACGTCCTCGGTCGTTTGACAGTAATCCCGCAACGTTTTCCAGGAATATGTATTCTGGTTGCTTAGCCCGGATAATCCGCTCAACCTCGAAGAAGAGTTGTCCTCGGGGGTCGTCAAACCCCCGTTCGAGTCCGGCCCTCGAAAAGGCGGGGCAAGGAAAACCCCCGCAGAGGACTCTGTGATCGGGGATATCGTCTGCTCGAACCTCTCGAATGTCAGTTGGTTTCCAGGTTTCGTGGAAGTTGTGGTTGTAGACGGCACACGCGAACTTATCGATGTCCGCGTAGTAGGTGAAGTCAAAATCCGGGTCTGCCACGGATAAACCGTGTCTGAACCCTCCGATTCCTCCGAAGAGGTCGACGCATTCGATTTTTGGCACATCAGTCATCCCCCTGTGGGGTTGCTTCTTCAGGTGTGGTTGTCGTCTGCATGTCTTTTCGCCACTCAATCAAATGGAATTTCGAGTTCTTCATCGCTTTTCACCCGCATGACGAGGGCCTCGGTTATCTCAACGTCGGTCACTTCGTCCTTGAGTTTCAGGCGGGCAAGGGCTTTGGCAATTCGGAGGATGCTCCGAATCCAGCGCCCGCTCCTCCCTTCATCAATGGCGATGAAGTGTTCGGCAAACGGTTTGACCTTCGCCTCGAGATCTGCTATTTCCTTTGGGCGGATGATGGGATTGAGTCCCATTGCCGTGGCGATGTAGATGTGGAGCATCTCATCGGTTGTCTCAAGGTTCTTCACGCCTGCAATGATACGCCTTGCGATCTGGATCGACTCGTTGACGGTCGGCATGTCGAAGTGGTAGACGAGGTCGAACCGGGATAGGATGGGGGTCGGGACTTTCGAGACGTCGTTCGCCGCTGCCACATATCGGATCTGGGCTTCGAACTCCTCGTATTTCCCGCCGACCGTCTCCACGTATCGGCCCCCTTCCAGCACATCACGGAGTGTGTTGATGTCACTGAACGCTTCGATCTCGTCATGTGCCACAATCCCTCCGTTGTACTTGGCGAAGAGCCGGGTCCCGCCATCGCTTCTCCTACCGTCGCCTTTCAGGGATGATTTCTTTGCTTCTCCTGACAGATAGAGCGCTCCCCAGTGGTCGCGAAGATGGTCGACGAAGACGGTCTTGCCGCACCCGGGTTGCCCTTTGAGCAGAATGTTGATCCGATCCCGCCCTTCGGCCGGATCCCACTGGTTCACAAGGCAGCAGAGTATACCGAGTTTGACGTCGGTGTGCCCAACCACCTCTGGACAGAAGAACTCCGGGACTACCTGGAGGAAATCCTCCCCGTCTGCCATGCCGGTGAGGATCTCCCGAACGTCGGTGGCGGACATCGTCATGGGAGGTTCCCCCGGATACTGCAGTTCGCGAGGGAAACCCCCGATTGCGCGGCGTGGAACATGCCTATGTAGAGCAAATCCGTGGCGAATTCCTGACCGCAGATGAGCGACTTCGTTTTCTTGTCCTCCTCTGAGAATCCGGCAGGTTCGGTGAGGGTTTCCATGATCTGCTCATAGAGTGCTGGGTTCAGATAGTTCAGGTAGTTGTGGGGTTCAAGTATCGGAACCACCCCTTCCGTCGCCGTATTTACAGCCGTCACACGTCTCGCGGCTGCAGTAGTCGCAGATTGATCGCGGGCTGTTGTAGCCACAGGTGGCACACTCTGAGCCAGGGCACCCTTCACACGGGTCGTTGCTCATCTACTCCACCTCGATGATGAGGTTCGGGTTGAATCCCGCCCATGGCTCGAATACATAGCCCACGGGGTTGGAGACTACCCTCACCCCACTTCCTACATGGAGATAGTCATCACCGGCGTGGGTGTGTCCGTGAATCCAGAGCTGCGGTTTCCCGCAGGACGTGGTGAGAATCGCCTCGCCGAACTGGTCGTAGTAGAAGGCATTGAGCGGGCTGTTCTTGTACTCGGGGGCGATGCTCTGGAATGAGGGGGCATGGTGTGTGACGATCACGGCGTCCTTGACGGTTTTATCCGCGATCCAGTGCCTGAATGCCGTGTTCTCGTTCCGAATGTGCTTGTCAAACTCGTGGATGTAGTTGTAGTCGTTCAGGCAATGCTCGTGTCCCTTGGTCATGTTGTTGGATGGGAACCACATGGTGCCGCCGATGAACCTCACATCCTCGATGATGGATACGCGGTTGTCAAGGATGTGTACCATGTCGCTTGCTCGGTTCCAGGCCGCTGCAAACTCGCGCACGGCCCCCAGGGACGAATGGTATGCCTCGTGGTTGCCGAGCACGAAGACGGTGTGATAGGCACGGCCTTCGAGTTCCTCCAGAGACCGATACAGCCCCTGTCCGAGGCAACAGAGGTCGCCTGCAACGACGGCAACGTCGATGTCAAGGTCAATGGGTATGCATCGGCGAAGGGTTTCGATGGGGTTCTTACAGAACTCCAAATGCAGGTCACTTACCGGGTAAATTCTGGTCATGATATCACTTGATGGTCTCGTTGATGTGGGTGACGCCGTTGTCCTTCCGATAACACAGCATGCACTCCTTGCAGTGCCCGGTGCAGTTGATGGGGATGGCATGCCGCTCTGCAAATGCTTTGGTGTAGACGCTGAAGATTTTGTCGAACCCATCCGGGACGGCTGGTTGTGCGATATCGACCCACCGCGTAGAGGCGATCGGGACGACGTTGCTGGGGATCTGGTCGCGGTGCTTCTGGATCATATCCGTCCGCTTGGTCCAGAGCCCGAATGTGACACCCGGGTTCCTCGCAGCGATGTTGCAGAGGTTGGTCAGGTGAGTCTCGTTGATGATCTCGCCATGTGACGAGAACCGGAACGCACCGTTGCAGTGCAGCCCCGAGAGATCCGGGAGATGCTTTGCATCCATCACCTCTTTGGAGAGCACGAAGCCGTTCTCACTCCATGACTTGTTGCACGATTTCCGCAACGTTTTGAGCATCCGCCGGGAGTAGCACTGTTCACAGATGCTGCCCGGGATGTTCGCCATTTTGTTGCAAAATGGGTTGTCAAGGGGGTTGGTGTTGATGGAGTAGAACCCCGCTAGTTTTCCGCTCATCTTGGAGATGATTATGCCGTTTGTTGTCCGGATTACCATGTTTTGTACCTCACTGTAGTCAAATTCTGTCACGTGCGATCACTCACAGAGCATCGAATGGATCCATGTCTTCGTCGCTCGACCAGTCAGCAGATGTGGCGGCAAACCTCGTCTTGAGGTATTCCACAAACCGATCCCACGTGGCGAAGTGCCAGCATTCACAGTGGTATCGGAACTCGGTGTAATCAAATTCGAGCGCTTCCAGGTCGTCCTCACATCCGAAGTCAAGCACACCAGCGAGAGCATTGTTGCAGTCGCCGCCGACCAGATCGCGCAGATAGGTTGTGACGTGGGGGAACTTCTCGGCGAAGCGTTTCCAGAACGCACCTGCATCGGGACAGTGGCGGTGGTCTTGCCACCAGTCCTGTGCCGCCTGTCCCTCGATGACGAAGTTGGTCAACTGCTCTTCCTGATCGCGGGTCAATTCCTTCGAGAACCGCGCTTTTATGTAGTACATTGCTTCTCCCATTGTAGTCGCCTCACATCTGTTCTGGGGGCGTAGGCCGATTCTTTAGGGCAGTCACGCACCAATACAACTGCTCTGGGTTCTCGTCACAGGTCTCTTTCTTTGGACACCACTGACACATCAGTTCTGTGACATCCGCTACGAAGTCCGCTGCAGAGTATGTCATCAGATCCGCTCCACATCGCGGAAGAAATAGTGGCGGCTCGTTTCGGACGCCTGATCGCACATCGTGTTCACCACGTCTAGGAGACGGTAATTGCCGATGGAATCCACCCAGTAGAGGGGGATCTTGTTTACATACCGCTTGATGTTCTGGGTGCAATTCCGGTCGAACTCGATGAACCGGGGTTGTATGAACGACAGTTGATCGAGGAAGCAGACGGTCGCTTTCTTGGGGTTGTTGGCATCGAATGTGAACACATTCTGCACCTTGGCAGAACTACGCCGCCCCTCGCCGTGGATGACGGGCACATCCAGAACTTTGATGCAGTATTCATGCCGGTTGTTGGTCAACGAACTGTTGTGCTTCAGGATCGAGACGCATTTCGCCCAATCGACGTTCTTCTCAACGAACTTGAGATGTGCAGCGAGTTCCTTGCAGTATGCCTCTGCTCCATCCACGTATTTCTCGGCATCACAACTGGCTCGCAGCATCATGGAAGCGATTGCTGCGGGTGTGAGGAGTGTTTCCTCATCACGCTGTGCCACGTATTGGTTATATTCCTGGAACATTTTCGTCCTCCGTTGCGTTTGTGGTCATGAACTTGCTCAGGTTGGTGTAGAGCCGCTCTCGCGCCGGCGCCACTTCGTCCTCAGAGTCAACCTCGACAACCGGAGTGACTCCGCGGTCGAGGAGTGTCTTCACGTAATACTGATCCTTCTGCTGTGCCTCCGTGAGGAGTTTTTCGATGGATCTGACGCGATACGCATGGAATATCCCAGGATCGCGGATTTCCTCGTGCTCTTTGTTGTATTTCTCGGTGGGAATGAGTTTCCGATAGCCGAGGAATACCCAGTCGCCGACGTTCAGTTCGTCGGGTATGAACGGAATCTTCCGAGAGATGCCCATCTGCTGGGCTTCGTCCATGAATGACTCGGGGGTCTCGTAGAAGGATTCTCCGACCCATACCACGTAGGCTTTCTCGGGAGGGAAGCATGCGGGGCAGTTGCGGGCGTGGCACGGATATGAGGGGTCTTGCCACACCGGGCACCTGGTCCAGACGACATTGGGTGCGATCTGCTGGATGCCCCGGATCGGGTTGATGAGGGGCCGCTTGCATGCGTTGCAGACGGGGATAGGAAGAGGAAGGCGGTGACAGGGCACGTCGACCCCTCCTCCGCAGAGGTAGTATCCCCGGGTGTTCCTGAATCCACATCCACGCTCCGCTCTGACCATAACTTTGACAGACATGTGTTCTATCTCCTGCTGGGCACTTTCTGGAAAAGGGCCTGGATGCCCGCTTCGATAGCCATCACCGTTGCACGGTTCCACCGATAGAGCCCCGCGTCCATGCTGCAGTTCCACAGGCACCCCGCAGCGGAGTCATGTTCGGTGTCGATGGTTCCTAGGAAGTTTTCGACGGCGATGCGCTTTACGCCTTTGGGAGAGGCGTATTTCTCGATTTCCTCATGTGTGAGTCTCATTGTGTTTCCACCTCGTGTAAGGGGGTTATCGGAGCAGTCTCGGGGGGAACCGAAGCTGCTTCACATCTTTCGGGCGATTCGTTTCCGGATCCCATTCGGTTGCAGACTGGGTGTCGGGATACACGAAGTCGTCGCGTGTCCCGGCATATGCGAGGGCAACTTGCTTGGGAACGATGTAGAGGACGCCAGGCTTCTCTGGTGGGAGAAGGGCCGAATGGTAGTAGACGCGACGCGTAACGGGAATGCCTCCTACAGTGCATTCCACGGCGTCTTTGGTTACTAGGCGAATTGAGACATTCGATGGCTTAACCGAGATAACGGTCCCAGAGGGCATCTCTACGTCAATGCAGTGGTTACAGCAGTTTTTCAGTGCGTCTATTGATAACGCTTGTGGTTTTGTCACACAACTCGCCTTCCAACCGTGTGTCGTGTCTCGATGGTGTAGGGTCCCGTTCTCGCGGTGCCATCTGCACGAATGTTCATCCAGACGATCCCGCCTTCGAATCCATCACGGAGGATCTTATTTGCCTCGCGAATCCTCCGATCAACCGACCCATAGGGACCCATGACTTGGGGGCCGTTGCCCACGACGATGAGGTAGTATTGCACGTCATCCGAGCACATGTCGCAAAACACATCGCGTTCCGGGAGGCACAGTTCGTCGACGGCGTAGTCCTGCATAGCATCGATGAGGCAGAGGATGCCCTCTGTGGCGTCACGTTGCCCACCTGTGAGCGACTCATGTATCACCAGGAGTTCCGCCTTCTGCTGAGCGAGAAGGGAGAGGTCAACATTTTTGACCTCGATGTCTACCGTCAATCCTCTCCCTCCTGTTGCCCGATCTCGTCTTCGAGGGTTGCCATGTATGTCGGTATCTCGCGGATTGTTGCGAACGGCACTTCTTGGATGAGAGCGCAGTTGTAGTAGCCGCCATCCCCGCCATTTTTGATGTAGGTGTCCACCATCTTTGGCCGGAAATACCGGTTCATTGAAGGCTCCTTCTGGAACCCTCGGTATATCTCCAGGACACCCTTGTCCAGGTTGATCACATATCCCCACTCACAGAAGAGCGAATCCTGGAGGAAGTTGGCGTTCCCGACCATATATCGGAGTCCGCCTGCATGTGCTTCCAAATCCCCCTGTGCCGTCCGTAGGAGGCAATACCAGTCTTCCGGGGTCTGTTTGGACACATCCCCATCGATGAACGGCATGCACTCCGCGATCTGGTCACTGGTTGGCTTCTCTTTCGTGGCCACGAGTTCGATCCGGTCAAAGATGGCGGCCATCTCCTCATCGGTGTGTTTGCAGACGAATGCTGCCACATCGGCACCCAGCCCGGTCGGATAACTGTCCCAGTGGTTGTAGGCGATTTTGTCTACCCCACCCTTGTGGAGGCCGTAAGCCCCTCGCGTTCCCATGTTATTCGTCTCCTTGCATCTTGTTGTTGAGATCCGAGATTCTCTTCCCTTCTGCGACGATCTGCTCGTCGGTCATGTCGTATCGGAACACGACATCTCCGATCTTGGTGAACTCTCTCTTTTTGTTCAATCCACCGTTGGCGATGTGCGCACCGACGCTGATGATATCGCTGCCTGCGAACCTTTCAATAACGATCACCTTGTAGAGGTATTCGATATCGCCGTGATACCGGTTGTTTACATCCACCCCGATGCCGATCTTCAAGAGGTGGTTGAAGTCGCCTGCTACGATGGGATCGTCCCACCGGATATCGTGAGTTCTCTCCTCGAATTTCTTCCTGCGCTTGTCGTTCAGGAAGCAATCCTCGTCGCGCCGCTTGTTCCAGAAGACCCAGTTTGCAGCCGTATACTCGACGTCGTCCATCCGTCCTAGGTTCCACCGGATGAACGTGAGGAGATCCGGAACCATTGAGCCCGGATATCCGTCGTTGTGCCGGTAGATTGTGCGCTTCTCGGAACGGGTCTTGCCGTTCTCGTCCTTCCACTTGTAGATGAATTCTACCTGGCATCTGGTTGACATTATCAGAGCACCTCGGGAGGGTTGCACCGGGATATGAGGAGCCGCTGCATCCTCACCGCCTCCCTGCATAGGGGAGGTCTCTCTTATTGATCTCCCAGATGAGATTGCGGTTTGCATTGAGTTCTCTCTCGGAGAAGCACCCCAGCTCTTCCTCGAAGCCCTGGACGAGCCCGTAATAGATCCCGGGAGATTCCTCCTCGAATGCGAACCAGTACCATCCTGAGAAGGATTCCCAGCCCTTGGTGACTTTGTGCGGAGTCTTCTTTGCGTCGTAGGGAGAGGTGATGTATAAGCCATCATCCTTCTCCTCGAATATGAATTTACTCTGTCCCATGTGTTTCCTCTCCTTTTCGTGCTGCATCGATCTTGGCAATGGATTCTGCGAGGTCTCCGATGTAAGCCTCACCGGTTACTCCGTATGGCCGGGAGTGGACATACCAATCGACCCAGAGGTCGGCTGCGTCGGATGGATATGGGAAGCCGAATGTCTTGCACCAATCCAGCGCGTCATCAAAGAACGTCTTGAGAGTCTCAGGTAAGCACATTACCTTCTGACAGTATTCGTTGGGGGCACCATCGCCCCCGTTCAGCACCTCGATGATGCGCTGCGTCCCTTTGTAGATGGTCGCATTGAACGCATATCCATCCGTTCCCATAACCGAGCGGTATCCCTTGACGGAATACTGATCCATAGCGGTCCTGACTGTGTCCGTTGGAAGAGGCTTGTCGGAATGCTTGAATGCAGCGGTCGGTCCGCTCACAGCGCTCCGTCCTCCGTCCTCAGTTGCCGTAATGCGGGTCTTCCGAACACTGTCCACGACGCCATATCGAGCATCGTCACTTCCTGCCGCATGCCACGTTACTCGGTCGCCTTTTTTGAATGCCATGATTTGAACGACTCCTTGATTGCTTTCTCGTGTGCTTCTCGTTTCTCGGGTTCTTCCTGTGTACATGCCGTGCGGATGTCCGTGAATGTCTCCAGGATGGACCAGTCGCAGTCTTCCTCGAAGAGGTATACGTGATGCGTTGCCCATCCGACCGGCTGCATGCCACGTGGGCATATAGCATAGACAACCCTTGCGCCGCAGGAGAAGTCCCGATATGACACGTCGGTGACATAGCAGGTTCCATCGGATGCATTCGCAAGGTACGTGTGCAGATTGTGCGGCCCTACAAAGGAACCGCAATACGGCCAGATCGCCTCTTTCTCCTCGATGGTGAGTGCCCGGCAGTCTACGACGTAGCCGCCGTGACCGCTGCACGAGTAGTAGTAGGCTCCCTTCCTATTGGTGCGGGTAGCGCTCGTGCCACCGGTGCCCCACATGAGTTCTGCAATGTGGCGAGCGTTGATCCGGAACTGGGAGACGGGGACGGGTTTAAATACCATCCTCGTCCTCCCCGAGTGCTTCCGGAAGTTGATACTCGGGATCGTGCTCCCGGCAGTAGTCCCTCGGACGGACGGCTTCAAGGCAGTAGAAGGTGCCCCTTCCCGGGTCCCACCCTCGTGAGACTTCGACTGACCATCCGTCTTTCCGCATGCGGCGGGCGATGTAGTTCCGAGTACTGAACGAGTTCTCGTCCTCATCAAGCCATCCAGCGTTGATGATCTCGAACTTGCGGAGGAACTCGACGGTATACACGGAACTACAGGAACGGAGTCCTGAATTGTCTTTGATGATGCACTCCCACGCATTATCGGAGAGATACCCGGTGGGTATCTCAATCTTTGGTGACGATGTCATAGGGTTTCTCCAGGATGCTTTTTGCGACCGCATCACGTCCGTTTGCACGGAGATGATCGGCCATCTCTTCGGCAGTCACATTCCAATACTGGGCGACGTCTTTCGATGCTTGCAGGAGTATCGCGCCTGCAACGATCATAGCGGATGCCGCGATCTCGTTCCTAGACTGGAGCCACCTCTCGGTTACTCCCGCATCGATGCACTTGGAGTAGAGCACACTTGCAGATGCCACCGCGGTTTCATGGGCTGTAACCCAGCACTCTAGGAAGCCGCTCTTCTGAGGCTCCTCTAGATCGCCCTTGATGATGGCAACCATGTCCTCACAGGATATCTCGTTGCTCCGTGCCCGGTTCGCTCCGACCCATGCAAGGGCATCCATCGTGTCAAGTGCAAAGCCATATGCATCGTCGGTCATGTGCATCGTGGCGATGACTTTGGCAAGGTTCGCGCTTGCATCCCACGTCATGCGAATGTCGTCCACAGCCGCCTTCATCGTGGGGGCGGGCGGAAAGGTTGCTTTCTGTTCGGTCATGCGTCATACCTCAGATGTGGCAGTCCACCACCGTGACCGTCGTGCCGTCCGGGAGGTTGTCGATGAAGCGCTCCCTGAATGACTGGGAGAACTCGGCATGCTCCTCCGTAGAATCGGAGTGTGTGCCCCACCATCCCATCTTCCCGGGAGAATGCCATTCTCCGTCGTCGGTGATGATGGCATATGTGGAGAATACGCCTTCCTTGCGGAGGTAGTCCTCCTTGTCGGAGAAGGCGCCATACAGGCGCTGGAACTGCTCCTCGGTGCGGGTGTTCTTGGCTTCGTCCCACCTCTTGGAGGCAAAGTCTCGCTCCATTGCATCCATGCGATCCCAGTCGACATCTTCGACGTTTGCAGAATCGACGCCTGCTGGAGTCTCGTGTTCGTTGCACCAGGAGGGCATGCCCATCCGACCGGTGCGGCCTTCCTTCATGAGGAGAGTGCCCATCCACCGGCCTCCTATGACGAACCAGTCCCACGATGCCTTGGGATTGTGGTAGTAGCCATATCCCTTGCCCGGCACATATCTGTATCCATCCGACGCCCGCATATAGGCTGGGACGAGAAGCGGATCGGCGAGTGCTGCATCAGCCTTGACGATGTTGTCGTGGCACAGTTTAACCCGGCTCTCTTGCTCGGATGTGACGAGCCGTATAGCATCCTGTAGTGTATCCAGTTTCCGGAACTTCTGAGTGAGATACTCCGATGCCTGCTTTTCTGGGTTGCTGAGGATGCTCATAGCATCATCGTGTGCAGAGTACCAATGTGCCCGATCTTCCACGAGGTATTCGTGTATGGCTTCGGGGGTGTCTTCTATCTCAACCTCAAAGACCGCTCTAGAGTCGGTCTTAAGTGCGGCCTCTGGGAGATCCAACTCCCAATAAGGCTCTAACTTGTCTTCCACGTTCTCTCCGATGACGAGAACGACAAAGTGCGACATTGCTTTCTATCTCCTTGCTTTACTCACGCCCCACATCCATAAAAAGCGAGATGTGAGGCTTCGTGGTAAAAAAAGAGGGTAATAGAGGATCAGACGCAGGACGTGCAGTTATACCTCGTCGCCCTCGGAGAACCCGTGCTCATCTAGGATGTCATTGATACTCGCATTCCCGTAATATCCATAACAGGCATCGAATGAATCCATCCCGGACGCGTGTTCATGGAAGAGTTCGGTGAGTTTGGATACTGTGAGGTCATTCAGGCTCGTAGCACCGTGGGGTTCGAGATCCTCTGGCTCTAACTCCAGGATAGCCCGCTGGTAGCCATAGATCCTCCCGGCGAGGTAGTCATCATACACCTCCACCTCGGAGCGGAGCACCTTCTCGGCGTCCTTGATGGCCACGTTGGAGACGAATTGGCGAGGCTTGTACTTCGGTGGGTTACGTGAGATAACGACCGGGAACTGCTCCCTGATGTCGTCCTTTGTTGCATAGATGACCCCTATCCATCCCCAGTCCCATCCCATGCCATCGATGCTCTGGAACCTAGAACTTCCTACGGAGATGGCGATCCCACTGTGATCGTAGAGGTATAGTGGAAGCAGGACGGCGATGTTGGGATATTCCTTCCTCACAGCCTCCATGAACGCCTGCTCGTCGGAATACTCGCTCGGATGGAGAGATATATCGTGATCCTTATCTCCTAGGTTGTACCTCCCATGCCAACATGCCATGTGCCCGACGTTGTCGAACTCGGTGCGAGGATCACAGGGATCGGTGTCCCGTATAATCCTAAGCACATCGTTTCCTTTCTTATAGATACCGATGGTTTCAGTCATTGGATTCCCCCCGTCCTGTTGCAGCGCCATATGGAAGGTAACTCTTCACCAGAAGGATAGCATCATCGACGGTGAGATGTGCCGAATCTCCGTAGTAGTAGCCGTATACCCTGAGAACGCTCTCCTGTGTCTTGTGGTAGGTGAGCGACGTGATGACATTTCGGAGGTAGTCATGGAACGTCTTGTTCGCCCGCGGTTCGACACATCGCTCGTCCAGGGGATAGATGTGGGTTCCACTCTTACGGATGACCCAGATAAAGACGGTAGGTTCGTGCTCTGCAAGGTATATGCGATCTCGTAGGTAGTCTCCCTTGTAGGCAGAGATGCCGGACTCCCGGATCTCATATTCCATCTGAATGAGTGCTTTCTCGGTGTATGGGTGAATCATGTGAATCATCGTCCTATTCAGGTGAGGGATCTTCGTCGGATGGTGAGGGATCTTCGGAGATCGGTGCAAGAAGGTAATCCATCACAGCCTCCTCACAGAACGCAATCTTCTTCGGTGGGAGTTCCATATTGAAGAGATTCAGGAACGCTTCGTCCTTGATGACGGCAACCCGTCCTGTCTTCGGTGCCATGATGAGCACTCCCACAGAGAGGTATTTCTCCCGGCATGTCTCGCATGGTTCCGGGGTAATGGTTCGCATCTCGAAGCTGTCTCGCAGGTGGGTATCCATCAAGATGTCACCTGTCTCTTCGTGGCATATGGGACAAATTGCCATAGTTACGTATGATTTAACCATGTGATCTCTCCTAGTTGGAATCCGTGCTCATATTACCGGAGTGTTCGGCGTTGGCTTGTGACAGGAGTTTCTCTACATTGCGTCCGATCTCGGTAATCTCAGCGATCATATTACGTGCATTGCGTGCCTCGTTTAGGTAATGCCGTGCTATCACATCGCCGCGATCTAATGGGGTCTCCCCGTCTCTCATGGATGCAATCACCCTGATTGCTTCATTGTAGAGCATCCGTGAAGCAACGTCGAGTTTCTCTGCGACGGTGGCACCATCGGAAGTCCGTGCAACAGGGCCGCCCTGTGGTGTGCCGAGTGGGTTCTTGCCATGCTGAATGAGAACGCTCCGGATCTCCCATCTGATGCAGGAGGCGTGCTCGGGATCGTTAAACGGGCATCCGTCACATCCATCTGGAGCATACTTGCAGTTATCTCGTGTATACCATCCGATGATGGAGAGAAGATTCTCAAATTCTCTTTCCATTACCATGTGTCATCCCTCGATGATGTCAGATACCTTCCCACATCGCTCCGATGCAGGAAGAATCCCCTCGATCAGTGATTCAACGTTCTTCAACTGTTCATATGCATGTTCGATTGCATCAAGGTCGGAGATCCCCTTGAAAAGGCGATCTCTTCCCACATCGTTAAGGATCTGCCCATGCTTCGTGGCATAGGCAGTCTTTGCGATATAATCCAGAACCTCGCTCCGTTCATCGTCCAGAGCGAGGTATATGTGAGTAAACATTGTAGTTACCATGATTCGCACCTACTCGGTTGCCTGCATCTCTGCCGGGCACCCATAGAACAGGGAGTTAAAGACAATGGGAGAAACGTCCTTTACGTGCCTATTAAGCCGTAATCTCCCGATCATCGCTCCCAGGGTAGTTGTTTCAACGATTGCATCCTTCACTACGACGTAGGGATGTCCTCTATAGGCAGCATCCCTATGTAGGTCGCATAATATGCCGAATTGAACCTTACTCATAGCATTCGCTCCTTATGTCACATTACGACGGATAGATCGACGGAATGATAAACGGATAATTAAAAAGAAGGTGGATTAGCGTTTAACAGAGAATCCGACGAACGCACCGATACCGATCCGATTCTTCTTTATACCGGATTCAGCCTTTTTAATGCATTCGTTGTTAGGTTCCCAAAAATCGCATATAATGAACGGTTTCCCGGTATGCTTCATCCTAATGCCTGTTTTTAGGCATGTGGTTCTATAGGGATAGGCACAAGTGCAAATAGCCTGATACTTGCAGAACTTACACTTCACCTGATAGCGAACGCACGTTAAACCGTCACCCATAGGCTTAAAGCACTCGTTAAAGCCTATATCCTCTTTCGCTCCTACAGGTGATGATCGCACCATAGGAACGTAATATTCCTGCATTCCGTTGTCAGTTGTCATATCGTCACCGTCGAATATCGCCGTTTAGGGTTTCAACCCTGATCACAAAACCGCGCGAGAACCCCATATTAGCGTTTTGAGCGGTGATCACCGTAAAAGTGAGGTATTGGTATACCGGGCGGATCATAGTGCCGTAAAACGCTAATATGGAGCTCATAAAAAAGGGGTTACTTGCGAGGGATTAAGACGACGTCGAATCCCTTAACCGCACCGTCGATACCGAATCGCTCTTTCAGCCCATTTATGGAGAGATACAGGCTTTGGGTAACAGGCTTCGGGTGAAGAGCGAACGCCACACCGAGCGCTTTTTCCTGTTCCGCGCTCATCGGGATCCCCTCTTTATAAACCATAGAGGTATCCTTGCTACTGTTCTTCTCGTAGAATACGCTAAAGCGTATTTCCTTCGGTTTTTGGTCGATTTCAGCCATATTAGGATTTCTCCTTTGTTTTCTCATTCCGCTATCGGCGATCTGGTGGATCAATTCCAAAAAGCGGTGATCATCTGTTTATTTTGAAAGCATATAAAGATATGGTTAATTGAAATTAACCACAATAACGGTTTTAAATCACCGTTATCCGTCATTTTATCATTATTTGCGCTAAAAATTTATCAAGTTTCCCACTTGATCCCGACCGGTCCCGCCTGGAGGCACCGCCGCCGGGTGAGGCACAACGAGCCGGTCCCGGCGTCCTGGAGACGGAGGGTTTGACATCTTCACCGGGCGGCCGCCAACGACGGCAACCGACCCGGATCGACCTGGAACGAGCCGGTCGGGGCGGAATATGCATCGCCACGATGGCGCGAGGACGGGTGACCATGAACGATCCGGATCGTCATGGATCGAGCCTTTCGGAGTCGGTTGTTCATCCCCGAGCCACACCGAGCCACAACGAGCCGGTTGCAGACGAGAGTGCCCGGAAAAAGTCCATGGAACACGAAAAACGATAGTGCCAGCACGCAGGCCCGCCGGGGTGATAGTTCACATCACCCCGCCACACATCTCCTACCAGGAGAACGTCATTCTGGGCGTTTCAGGAAATGATGCCGTTCCGGACCATGTAGTGCTGGTTTTCCATCACATCCCGGATGTCCGACTGCAGTGCGGTCCAGTCCATGTAGACGTCGCCGATGCGAGAGTTGGTGTGCCCGAGGATGGCGTCGATGAGATCCCGGGACACCCCGAGCAGACGCTCCTCGGTTTCAAAGGTTCGCCGCCCGAACTTCGAGGTCACCCGGAGGCCACCCACTGAGTAATTCTTGATGCGAGAGGTCAGCCATGTGTCGGGTCGCGGGACGGGGATCTCGTCGTACCACGTCATCAGGAACGGCGTGATCGCCTCGTGCCACGCGAGGTAGCGCCACGCCTTCGTCTTGGCCGTCTGGATGAGCATCGAGCGGTCGTCCCAGTCGATCTTGGCATACGCGAGATTGTGTCCCAGTTCGACCGCTCGGGCGCCGAAGTAGAAGTGGAGGACGACCCCCGAGTAAACCACCGGATCCAGACGATCCTTAGCCATCTTATAGAGGAGCGCGTGAACCTCCGCGGCGGTGGCCGTTTTCTTGCCGTATACCGGCTGTTTCCGCTCACGGGTCACAAGCTGCAACTGGTTCGACCGCTGCGTCTCGGGCATGATTCTCCCGCTGGTGAGCGGGAGGGATCCTGTGCGCCACCGCTGGTATCCCCGCATGGCCGCGAGGAATGTGTTGGCGGTGTTCGCATTCCGTATGCCGAGTTGTCGCTTGTAGGTCTCGACGTCAGTGGTAAGATAGCATGAGATATCCCGGTCCCGTTGGAGTAGCCATCCGTCGAACCCGCGGAGTAACGCCCCGTAGGTTCGTGCTGACGGTTCGCGACCATTCAGCACGAGATACGTCAGATACTCCTCGATACTGGTCTGCTCAAGCTGCGTCATTCAAGTATGACTCTGTAATAGTTCCTAGGCCAAAAATGCTTCGCCTCGGCTTCGCGAGTCGCATAGTGCTCGATGAGCCCGTCGACTTTCAGGTGATGGACGACCTGGCGGAAGGCAGTCGGCGTTCCCTCGGGGATCTGCCGCCGATGGCAGTAGAGCTTCCATGCGTTATACATCCCCTGCACATAATCGCCTTCCTCCAGGCGGTTGCCCGCAACGAACTCCTCTTTGCAGGCATTCAGATACTCGAGAACAAAGTCCCGCTTTTCACTCTTCGGTCTGCCGGGAGACAGAACCACTTTCCGCATGGCCGGATTCAGTTTGCCGATATTCGCCATATAAATCTCCTCTATCCCCGGGCGCTGCGCTGTGTCCCCTTCTCCCGCATCTCCCGGAGGTGGTCTGCCATCTCCCGGGTGAGCGTCTCCATCCTGGTTGCCTCGACGCGAATGTCAGCGAGAAGCGATGCACAACCACCTATCTCAAGCAGGTCGTGGAAATCTTCGGATGTAGCGGGTATGACACGGTTACTGCACCCTTGGTAGTTACCGTTAGGCGAGGGATACATTTAAAGCCTCTCCCGGGGACCGCCCGGATAAAGGGGTGCTCGCAACATCCACATCGTAAATACCACGAATGCGCTCCACATGACCGCGATCAGAGCTGCATATGCGGGAGGGGGCAAGGTGGCAACGCCCACTTGTGCAAGCAGCATGATCAGCACGATCCCTGCCATAAAAAAGACGCCCTGGTTCACCTGTCATCACATCCTTATGGTTTGCTCCGGAGTGCTCGATAGACCACATATCCAGCGGCACCTATCCCGACCAACATCAGCGGTGACAGCCCCCGTGCCGTGGGAGTGAAGTCATCGGCGGATCCCACGACAATCGGCGTTTCATGACGAACCTGATCGGATCCCGACGCATTCGCCACCATCAAGGTTGGATAGTAGACGCCCGGATGGGTGTAGAGATGTGTGGGATTCTGTGCCGCCGATGCCGCACCATCCCCGAAATCCCATGCCCATGACCCCGGGGATCCGGTCGATGCATCAATGAACGTGACCTCGAGCGGGGGGTCGCCGTGTGTCGGACTCACGCTGAAATCGGCAACGGGAACGGGCTGGTTAACCTGAATGCGTTTCGTCACGCCGGCGGTGATGATATCATTGCCCGCCTGCATCGATGTGACATACTCCCCGGGCTGCATATACACATGCGTGAACACAGAAGGACGCTCGGTGAACCCGTGCCCGTCACCGAAGTCGAACTTCCACCATGAAATGTCGCCGTGTGATAAATCGGTGAATGTAACGAAGAGTGGCGCCGGACCCTGCCGGGGGTCGATTGCGAACTCCACAAAGACGTCATCTGCCATTGTGGCTAACATCGTTGAGGGTGGTATATAAGAGTTACCGCCCGCTTCCAATGAACGCGACGTAGATTGCGACCCCGATTGATAGCAAGAACGACCCGATGGATGCGGCCGTCTTCAGGGTGGCCATGAGCCCACTGTGTGCAGACTTGGCATCGCCCAATTGTGAGCGGATCGCCGCGTTCTCTGCCCACAGTTCTTTGATCTCTGCCTGCAGACCGTTGACACGGTCATCAAACCCGTCCGACACGTCCTTCACCCACCGCATGTCGTTTGCCATAATCACCAGCCGCTCGCGGGTGTCACAGAGTAGATCGTAGAGTTCTCGGAGGGTGATATAGACGGTGGAATTGGAACGGTCATCCCCGTCCATACAACCACCCCGGGTTACCCCGTCAGTATCTTCTGCGTCGATGCTTCGAGTACCTCTTCGGGAGGTTCTTGGTTGTCGATGGCCACGAAGAACTCAGTTACGGTTGTTCTCATCTTGCAGTACTTCTCCTTGATCTCATCCAGTTCCATCTCATTGACCGCCATGTCCTCGAGCGAGATCATGACTACGTCAATGAACTCCCGCGTTGCCCGGTTCGCCTCGACATACCTCTCCATCGCGTGGGCCTTCGTCTGGAAGAACCGAGCAATGAGAGCCAGCAGAATCGTCAACACAATCAGGATGATGTCCTTATACTCCCACAGAGTGTCCAGAATCATCGTCTTCTCCAGTTAACGATGGAGTATCAGTAAGGGTATATAAAAAGGTTTGGAACGTAGGACCTGGTCCTAGACGGCTCGTGGAGTCTTTTCGCGGCTGGTGGGCGACTACGGTTGGCATCGGATCCCCGTTACCCAACGAACGTCCATGTGTGCGCCCCGCACTCACAGATTGTATAGGTGGCCATGCACTGTGGGAACACTCGCTCCCTCGGCAGCACATCGAACTGTCGATAGGTATAGCGCCTGCCACAGCACTTGCAGTAGGCACCGGGCGGTCTGATATAGCGATACCAGATGTTCTGCCCGACCCAACTCTTGAGGACGGCATTTCGGATTTTGTTCCATAGCATGCTGGCCTACACCCCCCACCCCGGGATTGTCTGCAATTCCACTGGACCCAGCGAGAGGATGCAATACCCATGGGGCAACCCAAACCCATTGGTCAGGATGTAGGTAACCGAGACAACCAGTTCCCGCCCCGTCAACCCACCAGCGCCGTCTGCGCTGTAGGGAACGAACTCCCGCAGGTGGAGAATGTCCCCCACGGCGAAATTCCGGTCGTTCCGTCGAAACTCAAACCGCTTCACCCCGCTCAACACGGCGGCGAATGGGTCGGGCCAGGTTTTCAGAATGTGGTGTTCAGGCACGAGTATCCACCCACTTACAGTCACCCTGGGGATCCCCGGTCGTCGCGACGAACCGCCCATCGGTCTTCATGCAACGACGCACGACGGTGATTGAATCCCCGGTGCCGAGGTCGACACATTTCTCAAGCACCGTCTTCCCTTCCTCCACCGATACTAGGGCGACGGTGCAGGGCCGCTCCGCCACCAGCACATTCCTATTAATACGAGTTACCGCGCTCATGGGACTAGCGCTCCATGAGACGACTCCGGACGTTCCGGTGATAGGATTGTGCCATGTTGTCAAGCGTGATCTTGAGAGCATCGGCCTTGGCAATCGAATCCGTCACGAACTCCTGTAGAACCTCGCGGTATACCATCCGATTCGCATTGAGGACCAGGAGGGCGTTCTCCAGTTTGCCGGCACAGTCGGCATAGCAGGTCATGACCCAGTAGATGTTGTCCTGTGCCATCGCCCGCTCGAGTTGCGCGATCCCCTCGGTATCGACACACGCCACCATCTGGATCGCGGCCTTCAGTCGCCGCTCGGTCGAGATCAGCAGGTGGACGGCGCCGTTTTCGATGTTGCACGTCTCGTGCTCATACCGCACCGGTCGGTGACTATCGCCCATCGTCCTGCACTCCCGTCCCGCCGCATGCATTGCAATGAATCTCAAGCATCGCCGGATCTGATATGCACAGCGCTTTGCCAATGTATTGCGGGTCAAGAACCCGCCCCTTTCCCCCGCACACGGGGCACCTTACTTTCATGATAAACCCTCGGATCTAGTCTGGGTTGTACGAACCGTCTGTTTTGCAATGCGACCTGTCGCAAATGCGCGTTCGCACTACACTCCCCTATGACGCGGCAGATGAAAAAAGTAACGGTGAGCCTATGCTCACATCACACTCTGGATGTACTCGTAGGCGTAGGTTGCAGGGGTGCTTGCAACGGTCGACTTCACATGCACGACCACCTGGGCCCACTTCTCAGTGAGCGTCAATTCCGCAACTGCCCCCGCTACAGCCGCCGTCTCGGTGACCTCGTCTACCGAGAGAGCCCCGCCATGCTTGGCATAGCAGGTCACCTTGTAGTCAAGGCTGTTCGTGGCGTCGGTGTTCGCCAGCAGGAGTTTCAACTGGTTGTGCGCCCGCATGTCAATGGTTGCCGCAGCGGCATAGGTATCGGCGGTTGTGCCGTCGCCGTTTGCCTCCACATAGCCCATTGCAGTCGGGGTGACCTTGCACTGGTCCCCACTGTCCCAGTCATCAATCGCCTGCAGCGCGGTGACCGCATCTGCAATCTGGGAGGTGACGAGCCGGAGTTTGGCAGAGAGCGTTCCCTCGGCACCCGCGGCCGCCGCCACATCCGTCGAAGCGCCGAGGGCCGCGTCGTCGCCATCAGCAACGAGCACATCGAGCTTCCCCGCGGTGCTCGGGGCTGCTCCCGCGACCTTGACGATATCCACCCCGCCGATCTCATTGGTCCCGGCAGGGAGTGCGGTCTGAACAATCACCTTCTGATTGCCATCGCCGTCGCACTGGGCGAAATGGGTGTCGACGCCATCGTCAAGGCATATCTGCACACCCTTCGTCGCGACGCCGCCTTCCGCCACAATGACATCCTGAATATCGTCAATCTTCTCGGCGGCGGTCTTAATTGCCGAGAGATTCACATCGTCCGTGGCGATAGCCACCCGCTGGGTGCCCGCATCGAGCACACCGCTGTTGACGGACACTACTGTCCCGGCAACCTTGGTCTGATTCACCCCGCCGATCTCCTGTGTTCCGGCAGGCAGCTCGGTCATCAAGGTGTTCTTGAGATACCCGCTTGCGTCGCACTGGGCAAACTGGGTATCAAGACCATCGTCTAGGCTGATCTGCACACCCTTGGTGGCAGCAATACCTTCGGCAACCGTGGCGTCCTGGAGATCATCGATCTTCTCGACCGCCGTCTTGATTGCCGCGAGGTTCGCGTCATCCGTCGCCACGGCAACCCGGAACGTCCCGGCGTCCGCCACTCCCGTCCCAACCGCAGTCGCTGTGCCGCCAACCTGGGAGATGTTCATGCTATCGGGAACATTCCCTCCGATATCCACATAGATCGGGTTGGCCGCCGTTCCGATTTCAGTACCGTCGCTCTGCCGGAGGTTGGCCTTCACCAGTCCGCCGAGGACGGTACCAGCAAGGCTCTCCAGGTATGCCACAATGCTCTTGATCCGGGGTGCTCCCCCGCTTGTCATGTCTCCCATCTATATCATCCCAACGTTGCGACGATGATCTTATCGGCGCCTACCTCTGCAACTGCGTAGATCAAGTTAGTGTTCCCAACCGAGAGTTCCTGGGTCTGCCCTGGCTCCAACGGGATGCCGGTCGTGGACAATACCGTTGACCCTCCGATCCACACAAGCCCCGTGTTGTCACGATGTGCAATGACGATACAACGTTTACACACGGCTTCGGTTAACTGGGTTGCACTCGTAGACAGCGTCTGTGCAAACGTCGAAAAGGCCGTTGCCGGCGCAGGCATTGGAGGAATCGACGACTCTGGAATCCACGTGTCTGCTGTTGTATCCTTCACATACGACCTAATCTGCCCTTCCCGGATCGTCAGTATCCTATCGAGCCCGTTGACGACCAGTTGCCCCGCAAGCGGGGATCCTTCATTACTCATTTCAGCACCTTCCCATATTGAGACACCGGCCACAGCCGATATGTCACCGTAGTACCCGTTGTGCCAACAACAGGTACTGCAACGCGCTCACTGCAATAGTCTGTGGCTCGTGCCTTGACCTCTAGTATTGTTCCTGTGGGTATCACATCAGGAAACACGAGTTCAAATGACCCATCTTCATTCACATCGGCAACCATATCCTCGTATGACACTTGTGCCGGGTATATGGGAACATCTCGTGACACCGCGAACGTTTCCCACGCGTCATATATATGGCCGGTCATGGT
>WOYI010572802.1_pt1 | contig 63632 bp, 68 predicted proteins | sample 6423411 | NCBI WGS metagenome assembly WOYI01 (sample SAMN13441803, study PRJNA592873) | oil field metagenome | biome: oil field; feature: oil-well bore; material: oil-contaminated soil; isolation source: oil-contaminated soil from oil-well borehole | place: Germany: Wietze | collected 2016-10-18 ... | reverse complement strand
GCACGGTATTATGAAGAAGACAAGTGAGGTTCCCCAGGAGGATATGGCAAAGGCAAGAAAGAGGATGATCGACTTTCAAATGCGTTATAATGAAGGCAAGATTAAATTACCCAGAATAGAATAAATATTTAACGATTAGAGGTGATACTGATGAAAAAAATAATAGTTCCCAAAACAGTGAGTCAACATATTGAGGAAGAGTTTCGCAAGAACCCTGAGTTTAGAAAAGCCTATGATGAGGAAGTAGCGAGGTTGCAGATAGGCTATAAGATTGCTCAATTGAGGCAAATGAGGCATTTAAGCCAGGCAGAACTTGCAAAAAAAGTCAATACTACCCAGCAGACAATCTCGCGCTTGGAAGATTTAAGAAATGCGCGAATTAATATTAAAACCCTTGCCCGGCTCGCCGCGGCATTAAAAGCAAGGCTTAGCATAGACTTTATCCCCACTGAATTGAGTATATAGTTGGTTCCTTTCCACAAAAAACGATATTTACACGATATTAATTTCCATCCCAGATTTTCCCAAAATTTTTATATCTCTATATCCATAAGCCGCTTGTGAAATGCCTTGACGTGGTAAGTCCTGTATAGTATATTTATGATATCCACAGCAAAAAACGCGAGGGTGGGTTGAAAAAGATCATATTCTCAGATCACGCTCAGGAACGGTTAAAAGAACGCCGGATCAGCGAAACAGAAGTCAAAAAGGTATTGAGCGAGCCTAATATTACCGCGCCGACACGCCGCCGCCGCAGAAAGCGCGCAATGAAAACACTCGACGGCCGAGCAATAGACATAATTTATGAAGAGCGAACAGATATGATTTTTGTGATCACCTGTGCTGTTCTTTGTAAGGAGGGATAGAGATGTTGATTAATATTGATACACGTGCCGGTGCGGCATACATAAAAATCAGTGAAGGCAAAGTTGCTTACACAAAAGAACTGTTACCGGAAGTCTTTGTCGACTACAACAGCAGCAAAGAGATTTTAGGCATTGAGTTGGTCAGCCCGTGCGTGCTTACATTGCGTAAAGCATTGAAAATTCTGCGTTTACCAGGATTGAACCGCATAAAACACCCGCTGGAAGAGTTAATTTGCCATAAACCGAATTAAGCCAAACCAGTAAAAAGCCCCGCAACAGCGATTTAACGGTAAGCTGATCCGGCGGCAGGTTCTTTACAAGTTCCTGTCCGGAAGCAGTTATTAACGTACTCACGGCTTCACCTCTTGTTCTTTTTGCCTGGAATACTGGCAGTTGTTACATACAGCAAAAGGGGGGAGCAACATCCCTAAGATGCACAGAATCCTGTTTTGTTGCCTTTGCTGTCCAGATGTTCCTGTCCGTAGTTATCGCACTCCCGGCAATGCCGTATTTCCGGCTCTACTGGATTTCCAACAGGGTTATCAACAGAAGGTTTTCCCGTCTGTATGTCTGATAACGGTAAAGGCGGTACATCTGCCGTAGGATAAAGTCAGGCTTAGAGAGCCGAAGCAGCTTAAAATCGAGGAACTCGCTGCTCCAGATAGGGTCGAAACCACGTTTGAGCCGGCTTTGGGCCATATTTTATTTCTCTGTCTATCCACGTATTGCCCACTCTTCAACTTCCTATAATATATCTTATGTTAACTACACCTATAGGTAAAAATATCAATAGGCGGCTGTAAAACACCCCCTGTCTCTAAGACACTTAACTGCGACTCACACTTGACAAATCAAACTCGAGGCCCTCGAAGGCATCCGGATATTTATGGAACCAATCAGATTTATATTGGTAGTCATTTCGGCTCGTATCTTCTATGTGTTTATCACCGGTAAACGTATCGCTATAACCGGTTTCACCTTTTCTGCGAAATTCGCCATTCTCTGTAATAAAGTAAGTACCTTTATAGTAAATCTCGCACCATTCATGATAAATCTTGCCCCCGGGCTCGCCTTCGTCAGATTTACTGCCCCATACTATGACCGCGGGAATGCCTTTGGCAAGGAAAATTGAACAGGCAAGTCTCGCCCAATCCCGGCATATTCCTTTACCGTGAGCGTCAATTATCTCTTCTATATCAAGAGACCGGGCAAAACCGTTCTGAACGCGTTCCGGGGTCAGCCGCCATTTCATTCCCAGGCTTTCTCCTTTATTGTAGCCGTCATAGGCATCCTTAAAAGATAACCAAATAGAATCGATGTTATTACCGGTAGTATCCTGAGATATTGCCAGATGCGCGGCCAATTCCTGCAGTTTACTATTCCCGGGGGCCACGAAATATGCATTATCTATATTTGCATTATAGAATATATCCGTGTCCGGACCGGCAGACTGGATCACTAACCTGTCTTCCTCGCGGCTGCCGGATAGTCCTCCGCCGATCGAACTTCCTGAAGACTGCCAGGCGCCGCTCGATCCGTAACTTTTCGGGAGGCTGAAGCCGCCGCTGTTAGCGCCCCAGCTATTTCCCCAGGCATATACTGGTCCTGTGAAACAAAGACAGACGAAGCTTTCTATCACTGCTAAATACAAATATTTTTGCTTCCGGGAACCAACAGGCGCCATTTTTACCATAATTCTTCCCGCATTTTTTTATCTATTTTTTCCGGCGCTTCGGCCACAGCCTTGGCGGCTTTGCCGGCGTTCTCCAGGTCTTCGCCGGCCCCTCTGGAGGCGCCTGCCACGGTTTCACATCCCGCCAGCAGAACGGCCGCGCTGAAAAATAAACAAATCGGCAAAATGTCTATACGGAGCCTCATCGTAGCCTCCCTTCCCCCTTTAAACGATTACCTCTCAAATACCGCCAGTTCCCGCCACCAGCGGCTGGAATCCCATTTTTTCAAACGTAGGAAGAGCTTTCTGGCAAACCGGCTTTTCAGGTATTTTTCTCCCACGCTCATAAAATTACGGGTATGCAGATTGCCGGCGTCCAGGTATTCTTTGGCCTGCAGGACGCACTCCAGTATATCCGCGTCCCTGGCGATCACCGCCTCGCGCGTGGTCTGGCCGGAATATTGCGAACGCAGAACAGCCATTTCCAGCCGCACCTGCCCGGGAAGGCCGGAAATCTGCCCTGAATAGGCCTTGTCTTCGGCTTTCTTGAAATTTATATAACGGTGCCCTACTTTATGCAGGTCGTTTATCCTGGCCTCATGTATATCGTTAAAAAGGCACATCATCAAGACTTTATACGGATCGGCTTTTTCGGCCCTGGCGATCAAGTAACCGAGTACCGCGCAGCGGAAACAGTGTTCGGCCACGCTCTCCGGATGTTGGATACCGGTAATCCACCAGCCGGAACGTTTGACGCGTTTTAACTGTCCGGCTTCGGCAAGAAAATTAAGGACGCGGTCAACTTCGCTTGCGCGCATACCTTCAGGTTTTATTTTCATAATCCGCTCTTTGCGACGCCGCCTCGTAACAGAATATCCCGGTGCTGACGGCGGCGTTCAGGGACAACGCCGCACCCCGCATCGGCAGGGTAAAACGGTAATCCGCCTCTTTCAGAAGCCCGGAACGCACCCCCTCCCCTTCCGAGCCGATGATCAAGGCCAAAGGGAAGTTCATAGATGCCCCGCGGCGGGGATCGCTCCCGCCCTCTACCACGGTTACGGCTATCCAGTATCCGCTTCTGCGCGCTTTATCAACGGCTACGGAAAGACTGGAGACAATGCAGACCGGGACGTAATTCTCCGCGCCGCACGCCACTTTAAGCACGGCTTCCGTAACGTCCACTGATTCATGTTTGGGCAGCACCACGCAGAAGCTCCCCAGGCAGGCGCAGGTCCTTAAGACCGAACCGAGATTCTGGGGATCGTTTATGCGGTCCAGCATGATCAGAGTCGGTTTTTCTACGGAGTCAAGCACGTCGTCAAGGTCGGCGTAAGCGAATTCCTCCACCTCTGCCGCAATCCCCTGAGAGTGGATGCCGCGGGTCAGGGCTCGGAACTGCGTTGCCGGCATAAGCTCAACCGGGACCTTACGAGATCTGGCCAACCCGGCAATATCCTGCACTCGGGCGCCGCCGTGTTCCAATATAACTCTACGCACGCTTTCCGGAGCGGCCTTCAGCCGTTCTTCTATAGAGCGTTTTCCGTAAAGATATAACTTTTTACTCTTATCACTATCTGCCATCTTCAAGATGCCTTTCTTCGATATTCATACCGGATAATTCGGATAACCCATACCCTTCCTGGACCCACCCGCGGCCGAAATCGTATTCGGCCAGGCATGCTTCCGCCTCGGAATACTCTTGCGCGCTTATCCTGCGTGAAAGTTCTGAATACTCTTCGGCCCTGTTACAGGGAAGATATTGGCTCATAAGACTGACACATACGTTCTGCGGGGAGACGATACCGGCCAGGCGTTTTAATACTTCGCGCGTGCCGGAAATGTCTTGCGGCAAAACGAGATGCCTTACTATAACCCCGCTGCGCATTATCCCCGCGCCGTCGAAAACCGGCGCCGGGCGCTGACGGCACATTTCCTTCACCGCGTTCAGGTTGAATTCCGGATACCCCGGCGCGGAGGAATATTTCACCGCGCAGCTCTCCGAGGCGTAACGCATATCTGCCAGGTATATATCCACGACGCCTTCCAGCAGGCGGATTGTTTCAGGCAGGTCATAACCTCCGGTGTTATAAACCAGAGGGATATTCAGCCCGCGTCCGGAGGCGATATCGAGCGCCTGAACAATCTGCGAGAGGACATGTCCCGGGCTGACCAGATTGATATTATGGCACCCCTTTGCCTGCAGCGCCAGCATAATCTCCGCCAGTTCCCCGACAGACACTTTTCTTCCCGGCAGGCCGCCGTCTTCCGCGCTCATCTGGCTGAACTTGTAATTCTGGCAGTAAACGCAGCGCATATTACAACCGGAAAAGAATACCACCCCCGACCCTTTATCGCCTGATATCGGCGGTTCTTCCCCGTGATGCGGGAAATAGCTGTAAACATAGGCTTCTTTCGCGGTGCGGCAGAAACCTTTTTCTCCTGCGGCGCGGTCAACGCCGCAGGCTCTCGGGCATATCCGGCAATTTTCCAGCATGCGCGCGAGCCGTCCCGCCAAAAAAGAGAGGCCGGCATTTTTGTAAGCCGGCGCCGGAGAGCGGTTCACTTCCTCCCTCCTGCCGATATCTGTTCATAATAAATAGACCTTATTTTTTCAAAAATCGAGAGGTAACAGGAGCTCCGGTAATCGGGATACGTCCATTCAAGCGGCCGAAAAGTGCCGCAACGGTCATACAGGAGCGTTATCTCGGCGTATATGCCGCGGGAAATATATATACGGTGGCTGAAATCTTTGGTGGAGGCCAGCACAAGCCTGGCAAGATCAAGATAACCGGGGTCAAGATTGACTTTACGACAGCCGTCGGCGCTCAGGGCGATTTCGATGCGGTTGGTGATAAGCTTGATACCGGCAAGACTGTCTGCTGCGATCAATTTCTTGAAGGAAAAGAACTTACGCCGCAGTCCGCTGCCCATTTCTTTTTGGTAATATTCGGTCTGCGTAAAGGAAACACTGCCGCTTTCGAAATCAACCGGCCCAAATCGGCGGCGCAAACACCCTGAAGCCGCGGCGCCGTCCTTTTCTTCCCTGTAAAGCATACCGCAGACAAGTTTAACCGGGATGTTTGTTTTTATTCTTCCCATAAGGGGCGCGGGTCAATGGGGAAGGAACCGGTTGATGTATTCCGCGATACTGTGCTGCTGCGCCGGTTTTATATCGTTGAAAAATACGGCAATGTTGAAACCTCCGGCGGGGTCATCCTCTGTCCTCACCACCACCCCTTTGCATGCCACCTCGACCTTTCTGGAGGCGTTGGGCTTTACGGGCAGACGCAGTTTTATGTTCAATTTCGTAAAAGGCGGGACGTATTTACCGATATGGCAATAAGCTCCCAGACAGCTGATGTTCCTGGTAGTGCTCATAAAGTCGTAACCGTCCGCCATCACGTTTATGGGCATACCGAGGTCCAGCCGGGGATGAAGACGCCTGTCGCTATAATTAATGTCGGCCATTATTTCCGCCCTTCTCCGGAAGCGGGAGCGGTTTTCGCCTTTTTCCAGCATTTCTTATCGCAATAATACTTGCCGTCCCGGTAATATATTTTGATCTTCTTGAGGGGTTTATTACACCCCAGACAGTTTGTCTGTTTTTCTTCCGCTGCCGTCTCCGCAGTCATGGTTTTTTCCTTTCTCGTTCTTTACTGCTCCTCCGGCGAATTGCCGACGGATAAATATGTTTTTAGATATTTCCTGTCCAGCGGGTTCATCTCGAGAAATTCCACGCCCATCCTGTACCGGCTGGAGCGTGATGAAATATTTACCCACGCCACTTTGCCTATGGAGCAAACGCATCTTTTCGCCAGCATGAATTGTATCATCAGGTTGGTGGCAGGCGGTATGAAAGTGTTCCCGGTGATGCCGACTCCGCCGGCGCTGATATTGTCGCTGGTAACCATGCCTGAAGCGGCCTGATTACCCCGGACGTAATACTTTACAGGGACCTCAAGATTGTATCTGCGTAATCTCCGCTTATTATTTTGCATTGCGCCTTAGGCGATGGTTAAGTGGATGAACGCATGTTTTCATCGTAAATAATTATACTGGATTTTATGCTTTTTTCAATATAAAATATTACAAAATACGAAAAACAAATTCGGCCGCGGTTTTTACGGGCGCGGCCCCGCCAAAAAGGGGTGAATCATGGAGAATGACACCACTACAGAGAACCGTAAGACCGCTGCAGACGCAAAGTCCGCGCCGCCGGCCGGACAGCAAATCTTTCACAAACGAACTCTCTACCTGCTCGTAGCTTTTGCCGGTATGCTGGCGGCGAAATTGTTCTTCGACTTCGCTTCTTCCGGCAGCCGGGCGCCGCTGCCTCCGGCCGCGCCGCCGACGGTATCAAAAACCGCCGTCTCCGCTCCTGCGCAGATTGCCCCTCCAGCCGATACCGCCGCGAATAATCTCTCCGCGCTTTCCGGCGCGCCCGGAAGCGCGGATAACGATGCCGCAGAAGACAAAGAGAAAGCGGCCGCCGAACCTCCTCTGCTGATATTAAACGGGACATTACTTTCCGACGGAGAGCAATTCGCCATAATAAACAATCAAATAGTAAAGGCCGGAGACGAGATCAAAGGGGCAGAGGTAATAAAGATATCGGCCAATAGCGTGGAATTAGAATTCTCCGGCAGGACGCTGCGCATTACTTCCGAGGAGAATTAAAAGCCGAGGATTTCCGAGCAAGGGGGATCGAAAGTTCTCTAATTAATCTTTCGCGAATAGCGGACAATCAGTGGACACTAAGAGTTTTTCTTCAAAACTTCCTTTATAAAGCTCAAACGGACATCTCTTGTTATTTTCACCCTGCCTGGCTTCTCAAGCAGGACCACCCGATTCATTCCGCCTACGAATTTCTTGTCCCTGCCGAAAGCTGAGAGCAGACGGCCGGCATCTATTCCCCGCGCTTTCAGGGGCAGGCCATAAGCCCGCAAAAGCCTTTCCAGACGCGTCAAGGCGTTTTTGTCCTTGAGTATTCCGAGCCTTTCGCTTAGCCGCAAAGCGCACAACATCCCCCAGCCTACCGCCTCCCCGTGGCTGTAGCGCCGGAAACCGGCGGCCGCCTCCAGGGCGTGGCCGAAAGTGTGCCCAAAATTCAAGGCCATGCGTATCTCTCCGGTATCGAATTCATCCCTTTCCACATACCGAGCCTTTATAGAAGAACAGCGCGAGACGATAAATTCCATTGCCTTCGGACTGCGCTTAACGATCTTCTCACGGCCAACCTCTAAAAAATTCAGCAGGCTTGAGTCGGAGATGAATCCGTACTTGATTACCTCCGCCATCCCGGAATTTATCTGCCTCCGGTCAAGAGTGGAGAGAAAGTCCGTGTCGCTCAGCACCAACTTCGGTTGATAAAAAGTGCCGGCCAGGTTCTTACCGGTCTTCAAATCTACCCCGTTCTTTCCTCCTATCGCCGAATCCACCTGGGCAAGTAGAGTCGTGGGTATCTGTATTAAAGGCACTCCTCGTTTAAACACCGAAGCGGCGAATCCCGCGACGTCACCGGTCACTCCGCCGCCCAAGGCAATCACGAATATCCTGCCTTTTCCGGCCCATCCGGACAGCCCGTTGACTATTTTCTCCGCGTTGGGCCAGGACTTTCCCAGTTCGCTGTCCGGGATGGTATGGAAATAAAAACGGCAACCGGCTTTTTTCAGGCCGTTCGACAGCGTCCTGCCCCACAAACGCCGCACCTTAGCGTTGGCGACGATACAAGCCAGGTCGCCGGCAACGGAGACCCGCAAATGCCGGTTTAAAGAGCAGATCGTTCCTCTGCCCACGATAATCGGATAGCTCCTTTCTCCCCCCAAATGCACCTTTATGCTTTTCATATCAGAAGACCCGCAATAAACCTTACCAGCGGCCAGATGACGTAATCAAACGCCCCGGCCATGGAAAGAAGTATTATTATGATAAAACCGTAAGGCTCTATTTTCGCGTATCCGGCAGCCGCGGCCGGCGGCAGAAATCCGGCTAACACACGAGAACCGTCCAGCGGGGGAAGCGGAATAAGATTGAATATCCCCAGGACCAGATTGATCAGCAGGAAATGCGCCGACAGCAGGCTGAGAAGCGATCCCTGCGGAAGAACCCTGATAACGGCCGCGCTGGCGCAGGCAGCCGCTATGTTCACCAACGGGCCGCTGGCGCCGATAAATATTACGTCCCTGGCCGGATTCTTAAGCATTCCGTAATCGATCGGCACCGGTTTAGCGGCGCCGAAGACGAAGCGCCCCCCGGTGCTGAAGAAAAATAACAGCGGGATTATCACGGTGCCTACCGGATCGATATGGGCCAAAGGATTGAGCGTTAACCTTCCGGAAAGCCTGGCGGTCTGGTCACCGAATTTATAAGCCGTCCAGGCGTGCGCGAATTCATGCAGAGTCATCGCGACCAGCAAGAGCGAGAAAGAAAGAATCAATGCCGGCAGGTTCACTCCACAGCCTCTATCTTGAATACTTCCACCACCGGCAGTCCCATGCAGGAAGAAACGGGTTTTCCGCTCACCCGGGCTTTGCGGTTCACCAGAGCGTTGAGGGTCTGCTTGTCCCCTTTCAAAAGGAATATTTTTTTATCGAAAGCCACCAGCTTGTGGGTTGCGGGGCGTTTAAAAACCATCCCGTAAGGTTTGATGACGCCTTCATACACGCTAAGGCCGGGAATCTGTTTGTCTTCGCCTGCCTGGACGGCAGCATTTTCAGGTTTCGCCTCGCCTTCCGTAACGGGCAGGACCCCGGCAGATTGTGTCCCCTGTTCCTTCGCCGGCGCCTTAAACGGGGCCTTGCGGACGAAATCAGCGTGTATCCAGCCGTAACTGCCGGACACCGGTTTGATGCGGTACCAATTGTTCTCCATACCGGTGAAATTCAAAACTTCATTTTTCGAAACGCGCCCGATTATGGGAGAGGACTCATCCGGCCGGAGCCTGACGTTCACGCGGTCGCGTTCGACCTTGATCGTGTTGAACCTCGCTCCGGTCTGTTCCTGAGGGGTGAAATTCGCGCTCTTTACTTCGACCGCCGAGACCATATCTGCCCTTATATAGCTGGGGGCGGTATCCGGCAGGCGCACCTTATACCAATCGTATTGCCCGGAAAGAACCTCTACCGCGGCGCCTTTATCCATCCTGCAGATAACTTCCGAGCTTGTGGTCGAATCGACACGGAGGTTTATATCCGCCGCCGTAACTTCCCCGGCAAAAGGGAACGTTTCCTCTTCCTGGGCGTAAGAAACGGATAAAAGCAGCGCGCCAAAGACGACTGCGCGAATTCCCGCCAGAACGAAATCTACCCGGGATAAAACCCGGATAAAGCTTACCACACCGGATACGCAAACGTGTGTCTCGCGCGCGCGAACGCAATGCACGCCATCCGGCTGAAAACCCGGGAATTTCTGTGTATTGAGTAAACGCGGATTATGCCGCATAAAAACAGCTCCTTTATTTCTTTTCGGCCGTTTTGCCGGCGGCCGGGGCGGCTGCGGCCGCGGTTCCATCCGCTGCCTTGGCGGTCTTTTCTTTCTTAATCCTGATCTTCACGGTCTTCATCTTGGGAAGACCGCAAACTCGGTCGCCCTCTTTCCACTGGTTTTTGGAAAGCATTAACTTCAGGCGCTCAGTTCTCTTCAATACAGAACGCTGTTTGGAATCCTGACCGGCTGATCTCAACGACGGGTGAATCGACATTTTACAACCTCCTTACATAACAATCGCGATATTGTTTTTTAAATTTCAGTCGCCATAATTCGGCGGTACGGCTTTCCTGGAAACTACCCGAGCAAAGCACGTAATAAGGCCGCAGGTAAATGACGGCCGGAGCAAGTCCGCGTTTTTGCAGGGCCTGGGCCTCTTTTAACGCCTGCTCTTTTGATTTATAACTCGCCAGTTGAACGGTATATTTACCGGTTATCCTGGGCGCCGGAGCCGCCTGAGCGGCTTGCTGTGATACCACTGCCGTCGGCTGTTGTGCGGGTCGCTGAAGCGCCGCTGTAGGCCGCGATTGTGCCGCTGGAAGCGCCTGCCGGGCCGGCTGGGGCTGCGCCGGAGCAGCAGTTTCCTGCTGCTGCCTCAGAGCTGCCAGATGTTTCAACACCGAATTTTTGCCTTTTTCCACCCCCGCGATGAAAGAAAGCACGGACACCGCAAGCAGGAGTATTATAATCAGAATTGTCTTCTCATAAGCGCGCAGGTATTGCAGAAACGCTCCGGAGACTTTCGTTGCGCCACCGCTTCCGCCGCCGTTGTTCTCGGATCCGGAAAACAGTTCGAGTTGTTCTTTTTCCATATCTTTCCGTTATCTCCGGACGCGGAATCCCGGTCACGCCTGGTCGGGGAACTGCTCTTGCGCGCTGCCGGAATATGCTGGAATGTTAAACAAATATTATATATTTATTGTTTCGCGCTTTGCAAGTATTTTTTTGCTTTGAAATTTTTCGCTATTTTCAGGAACGCGTCCACCACCTTGGGATCGAACTGCGAACCGCTCTTGCTCTTTATTTCCCGGATGGCGGAATTGATATCCTTTCTTTCCCGGTAAGGCCTGCCGTAAACCATGGCCTCAAAGGCGTCTGCGACCGCCATGATCCTGGCGCCCAGGGGGATCTGCCCTTTTTTCAGGCGCGAAGGATAACCGGTGCCGTTGTATTTCTCGTGGTGATGCATAATGATGGGAACCGCGGGTTTGAGTATCTGCAGCGGGCGCAATATTTGCGCCCCTTTCAACGGGTGGTTCTTTATTATGGTAAGCTCACGGGCCGTAAGTTTGGTTGTCTTGGTAAGTATCTCCGGAGGTATATCTATCTTGCCGGTATCGTGCAGAAGGCTGGCGTATTTAAGACTCTCTATCTGTTTATCGTCCAGATGCATCTGTTCGGCTATGGCGATCACCAACCGGCTGAAATTACGGGAATGCGTGTATTCCTGCGGTACACGCATATCGAGTAAAGTGACCAGGGACTTTATGCTCCCGAACACCACCTTTTGCTGCTCCTCGTAAAGCTGAAGATTGCGTATGCCTATCACCGCCTGCTCCGCCACCGTCGAAAGCATATCCTGGTCGAAGTTGTCGAAGGGGACGTCGTTGCGGTAACGCTTGATTATCATCAGACCCAGGAGATCGTCGCCTATCAGCGGTATCGCCAGAAGCCATCCTCTGCGCACGGAGGAGGACTTGCGTATTATTCTTTTCTCCAGCGGATTGGTTATCTTTATTTTTTTGTCGTGAATGTATTTCTTGCGCTCGCTGGCGAGACACTTGAAGATGGAGTTTTTCTTGCTGGGATCAAGGAGTATGATCAGGCAATATCGGGAATTGAAGATCTGGCAGATAAGCCTGCTCAACCTTATGATCAGCTCTTTCTGCTCGTACGTCGAATTCACCAGCCGGTAAATGCTGTGGATCGACGACATCAGGATCTTATACTTTTTCGTAGGGGTCAAATAGCTTTTTGTATTCATCAAGAGCGTACCTGTCGGTCATTCCCGCGATGTAATCGCAGACGACCTGTTTTTTGCCGTAAACGCTTATTTTTCCCTGTTCAGCCGGCGGCAGCTGCGCCGGAGACTCCGTGTAAAGATGAAAAATCTCGGTTATGAAGCGCCGCGCCTTGTTGCTCATACGCATCACCCTGTAGTGATGGTAAAGGTTATCCATCAAGAATCCCCTCAGGGGCCGCCTTAATTTCAGCATGGCCGGGCTGAAAACCACGGCTTTTTCCCCCGCGCTGCGCACGTCGCGCTCGCTCTTCAGGCTCATACCGTCAATGCGCTTCCGGGTCGCTTCAATCAAATCGGTAACCTGCATATTGATCAGAGATCTTATCACGAGGTATTTGCGCTTCTGGCCGTCCGCCCTTCCGCCGATACCCGATGATATTTTATCCCATATCGGCAATTTTTCAAGCTCTTCCTCGTTTAGCAGCCCGGAAGCGAGGCCGTCGTCGAGATCGTGATTGTCGTAGGCTATCTCGTCGGCGATATCCACTACCTGCGTTTCCAGAGAGGGCGTCTCGTTATCCGGGAACCCCGCCACTTTCTCCGTTTTGTCGAACTCCGTGGAATGTCTGATTATGCCTTCCCTGACCTCGTATGTGAGGTTCAGTCCCGGAAAGTCAGGATATTTGTCCTCCAGCTGGTCTACCACACGCAGACCGTGCCGGTTATGGTTGAATCCCCCTTCATCGGACATCAAACCGTCCAGGGCCTCTTCCCCGGCATGACCGAAAGGGGTATGCCCAAGGTCATGGGCAAGAGCTATAGCTTCCACCAAATCCTGGTTCAGCCGCAATGCTCTGGCGATGGTGCGCGCTATCTGGGAAACTTCTATACTGTGCGTCAGCCGGGTGCGGTAATAATCGCTCTCGTGTATGACGAAAACCTGGGTTTTATATTCCAGGCGTCTGAATGCGGCAGAATGCACTATCCTGTCCCTGTCGCGCTGGTAGGAGGAACGGTAAGGATGCTCGGCTTCCTTGTGCACGCGCCCTCTGCTACGGCGGCTTTTCATAGCGTAAGGGGCGAGCAGTATATCTTCGGTTCCTTTTTTATTCAAACAACCCTCATTTCTTTTTCAATAATTCAAGCAGTTCTTGAAGGGATTGGGGAATGACCTTGGTTCCGGAGGTAGCCGGCATAAAATTGGTGTCTCCGACCCAGCGCGGCACGACGTGTATGTGCAGGTGCCCGGGTATACCTGCTCCGGCGGCCCTGCCTTCGTTTATTCCGATATTGAGCCCCTCCGGCCCCAGTTTTGTCTTCAGCAGCAGCCGGACATTCCTGAGCAGGGAAAAAAGGCCGTCCGCTTCTTCAACGCTTAAACCGCCGATGTCCGCCACGTGCCTGCGCGGAGCCACCATTACATGACCGTTGTTGTAAGGATAGATGTTCAGCACGGCGAAAGCCTTTTTGTTGGAGGCAAATACCATGTTCGCCCGGGGGTCATTCACCGCGGCGCAAAAAATACATCCTCGCGTCTTTCGCCGCCCGGCGGCAGGCCGTAAATACGCCGCCCTCCAGGGAGCCCAGAGTTTTTTCACATCCGTCATATCCGCACTATCCTAACTTCGATGCCGTTTTTTATCTCGATAAGCCCGTAAGAATTGTATGGTGCGTAAACCTTGTCGGTGGGGCTGCCCGGGTTGAAATAGATGACCCCGTTCCTTTCGATCCTGGAAGGCTGATGGGAATGCCCGTAAACAGCCACTTGCACGTTCTTACCCCGAAATTCCGACTCGACGATATCCAGCAGCCCGGCAGGTGCTCCCCATCCGTGCATAACCCCTATCTTAATGCCGCCCGGCAAGTCTATGATCAGTCTGGCGGACAGTTTTGTCTTAAGCTCTTCACCATCCATATTACCGTAAACCGCCCTTACGTCCGGGCACACGCTTTTTAGTTCCTTAAGGACAGCCGCCTGCACCAAGTCTCCGGCGTGTATTATCATATCGGCCTGTCCGGCTATCCGTAGCAATACCGGGGGAACGACTCCGCTGATGATATGGGTATCGGCAATAACCGCTATTTTCATAGTTTAATCAAGCAGCAGAATCCCCCGGAGAAACGTTTCAAACCACCACTCTGGGCCGGTGGAATATATCAAAAAGCTGGTTTATATTCTCGAGGTTCCAGGTTATGATCTTCTCTTCCAGCGCTCTCAAGCGGGCATTGGTTTCCACATCGTGGAGCGCCACTAATATCTTTTTGCCGAGTTTATTCCTGTACTTGCGGCATTCCTTGGCGAAGGCGGTAATGTCGTCCTCGGTGACCGGTTCATTCTTGAACCCCATTATCCACAAGGCATCCCCCGACCTCCCTATTACTCCGTCCCTCACTCCCCCGGCCCCGAACTCCAGCGGCTTTATTTCGCGAAACTGCGTGAGCCGGATCTTCCTGCGCTCGATCTGTATCACGTCGTCCTGGAAAAGTCCGAGCAGTTCCGTAACACGTTCCTGCACGGGTTTCCGCGTGTCCTTGATAAACGCGCTGATGTCTTCCTTGAGCCGATTGCGGAATTCTTCTTTCTGCGTTTTATCGTCAGGGGAGAAAGAGAGGTTTTTCCCCTGGTGGACGAACTTAAGCCAGAAACCGAACATCCTGTCGGTGAACTGCAGGAATTCACCTGCCTTCAGAACTATATCGTTATCCAGCAGGTAACCGATGCGGTTGTTCAATTCCGCGCGCTTTTTGCCGAGCAGATGCCCCAGGTCCCGTATCTTGTTATGACCGCCGGCTATCGAATGCGCGAGCTGCACGTAATCACGCCCGCAGGCCGCGGAGGAAAGCTTTTGCATGACTGCGGAATATTTTTGAAAAAGTATTCCGCACGGCTCGCACATCAGTTTTTCCATGATATCGACCAGCCCCGCTCCCGGAGACTTGATGACGGCCTCGCTTACGACGGTCAGATAGAACGGCGAGCCGCCGGTAAAATGCACCAGGAACCCCTTCCAGCCGTTCTCGACCTGTTTCAGGCCGCGGAAGCGTTCCGTGAGAAACGCCTCGCTTACATCGTTAGCGAAGTTTTCGACCGATATCGTCTCGAAATTGCCGAAAAGCAGGGACAGGTCCCGGGCGAGCACCTCTTGGGTCCTGGAAACGGCGGAGCTGGCTATAATATACATCACCTTCTTCTGCATGATCAGCTTTTTCGACCATTCCTCGTAGAGGCTGCGAATACCCAGCTTCTCCAGATCAAGGAATTCGTCCAGCACCACCACGCAGGATTTCCCGGTCTCCTCGGTGATAATGTCAAGCAGGGCAAGCAGCGGCGAGAAAAAAGAACTTTTTGAACGTTTGGTTTTTATTTCCGAAAGGAATTTCTTGACGGCCGCTGAAGTGCGCGGGATGTATTTCTCGGCCTTCGCGACGAGGAAATCGATGTCTTCCTTGACCGGGACGACTCCCGCGGAGAGAAAATTATAAAACAGGGCCCCTATGAACCGCCTGGCAAAACCCTCGAAGTTTTCCGGCCTGGTCTCCAGGTATAATATGATCAGCCTGCCGTCCTGGCATTTACGCAGAAGAGCCCGTATGAGGGTGGACTTTCCGCAGGATTCATAGCCTATCAGCGCTATATTCTGCCTGTAGCCCTCTTTGAAATCTCTTATACGTTTAGTCAGGATATCCAGGTATTCCCTTCTATCCCAGAATAATTCTTCTTTCATTCTTCTTTATCTAAAATAAGGCCTTTAACTCCGCGTATGATAAAACTGCCGGGGAAATCTTCCGTCATCTTAGCGCTGTCCACGCGGCGTAATTCGCTACTACTATTATTATTATATTATATATCACCGGCTCAGCCTGGCAAGTAAAAATACGGATTTTGGGCCGTCTGTCTTTTCCTTATTTCGAAATGAAGATATGGCAGTTTGTCTCTGCCGGCACGCCCCACCCTGGCGATCAAGGCGCCTTTTTTTATGTAATCGCCTTTTTTTACCAGAAGTTCGGAATTCCTGCCGTAAACGGTAGAAAATCCGTCACCGTGGGAGATGATCAATGTCTTGCCGAATCCGTAAAACCCGGAAGAGGCGAATACTACTTTACCGCTGCGCGCGGCCAGGACCGGGGCGTTCATCGACGCCTGTATGTGAATACCCTTATTCAACATACCCCTGGAATACCGCCCGAAAGAGGAAATGACCTTGCCTTTTACCGGCCAGGAGAAGTCTTCGTCCTGAAGCGTCCCGTAAGGCTCTGGAACCGGGGCGCCGGCTTTTTCCTCGGGGATGAAAAGCAGCTGCCCTTCTTTTATGCATTCGGAATCGGAAATGTTATTGATTTTTACCAAGGTATCGAGCGGGATGGAATAAACGCGGGATATCTCCCAGAGGGTCTGCCCTTTGGCTATTTTATGGTATTTACCGGGCAAAGAGGCGGCAGGCGGGGCTTCCGGAACCCGGGGCAGGCCCGCACAGCCGCAGACAATAAAGGCGCATAAACAGACGATTGCCTTATCCAGCCGGAGTGGAACAGGCATAGAAACGTGCTTATTTTTTTTCTGCATCCGCGCAAGTAAAGAAAAAGAGCGGGTGAGCGGAATCGAACCGCCATACACAGCTTGGGAAGCTGTTATTCTGCCACTGAATTACACCCGCATGAATGTTCTATATGTTGTGCGGCCGGAATGCCGGCCGTGTGAAACCATGCGAACAAACCCGTATCATTTTAAACAGCGTTTTGCCAGCCTGATCGAACAATATTTACCGCACATAGTGCAAACTTCAGATATCCCCGGTAACGAGGACTTCCTGTAGGCGGCCGCCTTTTCCGGATCAAGCGCGAGTTTTAGCTGCGTTTTCCAGTCCATACAAGCCCTAGCCCGCGAGATCCGCTTGTCCGGTATCAGCGCGCCCGGCAGGCCTTTGGCAATGTCGGCGGCATGAGCGGCAATCCTGGAGGCCACCACCCCTTCCCTGACGTCGTCCAGCCCGGGATGGCGCAGGTGCTCGGCCGGCGTTACGTAGCAAAGGAAATCCGCGCCGTTTGCGGCGGCGACCGCCCCGCCGATGGCGCCGGTTATGTGATCATAACCGGCGGCGATATCGGTCACCAGCGGACCGAGAACATAGAAAGGCGCGCCCCGGCATATCTTTTTCTGCAGGCGGACGTTCCTGGCTATATCGTTCAGCGGAACATGCCCGGGCCCTTCTATCATCACCTGAACATTCCTGCGCCTGGCCCTGGCGGCGAGCTCGGCGAGAGTCTTCAACTCGCCTATTTGCGCCGCATCCGTAGCGTCAAGAATGGAGCCGGGCCTTAACCCGTCACCCAGGCTCAGCGTAATGTCATAATTATATGCGATTCCCAGGATTTTGTCAAAATTCTCCCAAAAAAGATTTTGCCTGCGGTGCTGATGCATCCAGGCGGCGAGTATCGCTCCACCCCGCGAAACCACCGGCAGTATGCGGGGTTTCTTTTTCAGCAGAGCGATATTCTCCCGGGTCACGCCGGCGTGAATGGTAAAAAAATCCACACCGTCGCGCGCCTGGGCTTCCAGAACTGCCAGCATATCGTCGGCATTGAACTTCAAAGGATCGCCGGATCTCTTGTCGGCAATAGCGGCCATCTCGTACACGGGGACCGTGCCGAAGGGCACCGGGCATTTCTCCAGCAGTCTTTTTCTGATATAACGGAGATCTCCGCCTTCACTGAGATCCATCACGGCGTCCGCCCCCAGGCGCACTGCCAGTTCAAGCTTGGCCGTTTCCTTTTTCAGGTCTATCTTATCCGTGGAGGTGCCTATATTGGCGTTTATCTTTGTGCGCAGTCCCTCGCCTATTGCGCAGGGTTTTCCCTGAGTCCGCCTGCTGTTATTAGGTATTACCGCCCTGCCGGCGGCCAGGGTTTTAACCAGATGCGCGGACGGCACACCTTCCAGTGACGCCGTCTTCCTTAACAAAACGGTGATCTTTCCTTTTTTAGCGGCTTCCAGTTGTGTGGTCATTTATGATAATCCCTTGGTTTGCTGATGATACTAATACACAGCGGCGCGTGTATTATCCGCGTCCTTAAGGGCGCGTCTTTAGCGGCGCCGTAGTAAAGCCGTGAAGCGTTCCACTTCGGCCGCGGGATCGGCGGCCGTTATAACTGCCGAGCATACCGCGACCCGGCCGGCCCCCGCGCGTAAAAGCTCCGGCAGATTAGCGGCGCAAATCCCGCCGATACAGAAAAACGGGACCCGCACCGTCTTCGGAAATAGGGCCCCTTTCGAGGACAGGTCCTCCACAAGCGCGATTCCTGCGTAAGCCGAACATTCTTTCGTGGCAGTCGGGAAAACCGGTCCGATGCCGAGGTAGTCGGCCCCGGCTGACTGCGCGGCGAGGGCTTGCTCTAAAGACGAACAAGATATCCCGATAAGCATTTCCCGGCCCATCAGCCTTCTGGCTTCGCCCGCCGGCATATCCAGTTGCCCCAGGTGCACTCCGTCGCACCCGCAGTCAATCGCGATATCCGGATGATCGTTGAGAATAAAAAGCGTTTCAGAACCGGCGAACACTCCGGCAAGCCCTGCGGCTTCTTCCCTTATCCGGCTGCGCGGGTATATTTTATCTCTTAACTGCACCAGCCCGGCGCCGGCATCCCGCAGTTTCTCCGCCAGCCCGAAGATGTCTATTCCCCGGTCCGCGCAGACCTTTCCGTCTATCAGCACGTAAAGCCGAGAATCTGCAAGCCGTTCTTTTCTCGATCTCATATACACGGTATCGCGTCTTTTGAAAACCCGCCGCCGTCCCGCGGTTTTTCAGTTTGGAAAATTCCTCCAAAACGCGCAGGGACTCTTTTACCCTTTGGATGTTGGCGTAAAACACGTCTTCCAGAGAAGCGCGGCTGAACTCTCCCGTGGCCGTGATCGTCGTTCCAACGTCCGTGCCGGTAGAACGGCTGCCGATAAGCGCCTCCATCCGGTTCAAACGCGAGAAAAGCATATCGGCGTCGTGCCGCAGGCGCTTGAACGCCGCGGTAAGACCGGTGTCCTCAAGGACAAAACGGCAGACCTCCTCGCAGACGCGCAGACCCTCTTTGAGCCTGTTGATATTGGCGTCCAGTATGCGGTCGACGCCCCGGTATATCCCTGCGGGTGAAAGTCGAGGATTCATCTTTTGGGACAGGAACGGATAATCTTGTCTATGAGAGAAGACGTGGAGAAACCGTCCACGAAATCAAGCGAAGCTACTTTCCCGCCGCCGGCTTCGACCAGGTCGAAGCCGACAATCTCCTCTTTGCGCCAGTCTCCGCCTTTGACCAAAACGTCCGGCTTGACGGCCTTGATCAGTTCATACGGGGTGTCTTCTTCGAACAGCACGACGAAGTCGACGCTCTGCAGCGCCGCGACCATCGCCGACCGGTATTCCTGACGGATCACCGGCCTGGACTCGCCTTTCAGCCTGCGGACTGAAACGTCGCTGTTTACGCCGACAATCAGCACGTCGCCCAGCGCTGCCGCCTCCTGCAGGTAAAAAGCGTGCCCGTAATGCAGTATATCAAAACAGCCGTTGGTGAAAACTATCTTCCTGCCCGCCTCGCGCAGTTCCCGGGCCAGCGCAGTTATTTCCGGCAGTGTTTTTATTTTTGACTGTAGAAGAATCTGTGTTCTACGATCTCGCATATAATATGCCCGATGGTGATGTGAGCTTCCTGGATACGGGCCGTTATTGTCGAAGGGACCACGACGCAGACGTCCGGTATTTTCGCCAGTTCTCCCCCGTCCCCGCCGGTCAGAGCGGCAGTGGACATGCCTATCTTTTTCGCCTGTTTTATTGCGGCGGCCACGTTCTTCGCCTTGCCGCTTGTCGATATGCCGAGGGACAGGTCGTTCTTATGGCCGAGGGCTTCTATCTGCCGCGAGAAGACGGTTTCGTAGCTGTAATCGTTCGCGACCGCGGTGAGCACCGACGTGTTGACGGTCAGCGATAAAGCCGGCAGGGCAGGCCTGTCTTTCTGAAACCTGCCCACGAACTCCGCGGCGATGTGCTGGCTGTCGGCTGCCGAACCGCCGTTGCCGAATATGATGAGCTTTCCGCCTTTCTTCAGGCTGGAAATCGCCATTTCCGCTATCTCGATTATGCGCGGGATCTCGTTGCGCATCAGCTCTTCCTTGATACGTATGCTTTCCAGGAAAATGTCTTTTATCTGTTCTCTCATATCTCTACCCGAAGAAAACTTTGGCGATATCGTAAAACTCTTTATCCACGGTCTTCAGCTCCTTGACGGCGTCGCCGAGCGGCACATCCACTATTTTATTGCCGGAAAGGGCCGCCATGCGGCCGAATTTCTTCTCTTTCAGCAGTTCGACGGCTTTCACCCCGAATCGGGTGCCCAGGACCCTGTCGAAAGCGGTCGGGGAACCGCCGCGCTGTATGTGCCCCAGCACGCTCACTCTGGTTTCGAACCCTGTGTGCTTTTCGATCTCCTGGGCAAGCTTCTCGCCGATCCCTCCCAGCCGCACGTGGCCGAAATCGTCAAGTTTCTGTTCCTGCGTGACGAACGTCCCTTCCTTGAACTGGGCGCCTTCCGCCACGACGACTATGCTAAAGGTTTTGCCTCTCTGATGACGCTTATTTACTATAGCGCAGACCTCGTCGAGGTCTATCGGCACTTCCGGGATGAGTATCACGTCCGCGCCGCCGGCTATCCCGGCTTCGACCGCTATCCATCCGGCGTGCCTTCCCATTACCTCGGCGACTATTATCCTGTGATGGCTCTCCGCCGTGGTGTGCAGGCGGTCTATGCATTCGGTAGCGACGTTCAGCGCCGTGTCGAAACCGAAGGTATAATCGGTACAGGAGAGATCGTTATCTATGGTCTTAGGCACTCCCACCACATTGATGATGCCGTCTTTGAAGAGTTTGGCCGCCACCCCCAGGGTATCCTCGCCTCCCACCGCTATCAGCGCGTCCAGGCCCAGCCTGGAGAAATTTTCCTTGACCTTCTCCACGCCGTTCTCTTTTTTGTAAGGGTTGGTGCGGCTGGTCCCAAGAATGGTGCCGCCCTTGGGCAGGATACCTGAAACGGTATCTATGGTTAAAGGCATTGTGTCGTTCTCTATCAACCCTTTCCAGCCGTTCTTGATACCGGTTATTTCATATCCCTCCAGCAGACCCTTACGCACTACCGCCCTGATAACGGGATTCAGCCCCGGGCAATCTCCCCCTCCGGTAAGTATTCCGACCTTCTTCATCTCCCTGTCCTCCGTTGTCTTTTAGTAATTATTAGCTTTTTATTGTCAACGTTTTTGTTCGGTCTGTCTGTCTGTTACGTCATTGCGCCTTTATGAAGCTCCCCGGGGCTTTATAATCTCCCGTATCCTCCGTAAGGCAGACCGGCCTGCTGTTCCACCGGATCGGCTCCGGACTGCGGCTTGCGTTTTTTATCCTTTTCTTCGCTGGTGATTATCTTGGCGATATGTATGCGTATATTTATCTGTTCTTCTATACCGAGAGCGCTTTGTATTTTGGATTTGGTCAATTCCTGCAGTCTGGCGGTCAGTTCCGGGATATTGGCCTCGGACCTCAGGATCACCCGCAGGTCAACCATAAGCCCTTTCTTTCCGGCGATGACATCCGGGCGCAGTTCGCGTATCTCCGGAAGAAGAACGGCTATCCTGCGGATCAGGTCCTCCACCGCCGACAACGCCACGGTCACTTCGCCCGAAGGGGTGGTAAAAGCGATCGTCTTTTCGCTCTGAAAACGCCCCAGGATGAGCTGGGCGAAAGAAAAGCTGATAAGAATAAGCAGCAGGCCGGAAAGGCCGACGATCAAACGGGTGTTCAACCCCGACTGCAGGTAAACAAGGACGTCGCTTATCTGCGCGGGCTGGAGAAGATTGAAAGAATAGATGATAAGGCCGGCGCCTATGATAGTAATGACCGTAGCGTAAAAAACTATCCCCAGCGAATTAAAGAACCTCATTTGGCCCCTCCTCCCATTCTCATCCGACTGCAGGATGGATTCTTATGACTGCCTTGAAGATGCCTCATCTTTTTCGATGCCCTGCACCGCTACGTTTATGTTCCTGACGGTGAGATTAGTCATTCTCTCCAGGGCGTTGCGAACATTCTCTTGCACTTTATTGGCAACTTCAAGCACGTTAAAGTTATATCTGATCACCAGCGGAAGTTCAACGCAGACCTCGTCGTTCTTCTCGAACATCACCTTTACGGAAGAATAACTTCTCCTGCCTGCCATCTCCCAAAGGCCCATCTTAAAATCCTTGCCTATTTTCCTGACCCCTTCGATCTCCAGGGCGGCGAGGGACGCTATGGAAGCGATCACGTTCTTGTGTATCTTTATCGTTCCCAGGTCGAGTGTGGATTCTTCTTTGTGCATCACTCCTCCGCTTTGACTTCTTTATACATGTCCTGCACGAAATGAGTGGAAACGTCCCCTTTAAGGAACAAGGTATTCTCCAGCAGGCGCTGGTGGAACGGGATTGTCGTCTTGATCGGGCCGATGACCAACTCGCTCAAAGCGCGCTGCATTATCCTGATGGCCTCCTGCCGGTTCCTGCCGTGCGCGATAATTTTGGCAACAAGCGAATCGTAATGCGGGCTGATCTCGTATCCCTGATATATGTGGGTATCCACCCTGACGCCCGGCCCTCCTGGCAGCAGCAGGGTCTCGATCTTTCCCGGGCAGGGCAGGAAGTTCTTGTCCGGGTCTTCCGCGTTTATGCGGCATTCTATGGCGGCGCCGTTAATCCTTATCTCTTCCTGATGCACCGAAAGACGTTCTCCGCAGGCGATCTTGAGCTGTTCTTTTATCAGGTCTATGCCGGTGACCATCTCGGTGACCGGATGCTCGACCTGGATACGGGTATTCATTTCCATAAAATAAAAGTTGCTGCGCGCATCAAGCAGGAATTCCATCGTTCCGGCGCTGACGTAATTCACGGATTTTACGCCCTTCACCGCCAGTTCCCCGAGACGCTTGCGCAGCTTGCCGTCTACCGCCGGGGACGGCGACTCCTCCAGGAGCTTCTGGTGGCGGCGCTGGATACTGCAATCGCGCTCGCCCAGATAGACGGTTTTGCCGTATTTATCGGCGAGAAGCTGTATCTCGACGTGTCTCGGTTTCTCGATGTATTTTTCTATGTAAACGTTGGGGTTGCCGAAATTATTGTCCGCCTCCTGCTGGGCAACCATCAGGCTGCTCATCAGGCTTATATCGTTACGACAGATGCGCATTCCCTTGCCGCCGCCTCCGGAGGAGGCCTTGATGATCACCGGATAGCCGATCTTTTTGGCGATCTTGACCGCTTCTTCCTTCTTCTCGATCACCGCCGTGCTGCCGGGAACGATCGGCAGGCCGGCCTTCTGCATGGAGAGGCGCGCCGCCATTTTGTCTCCCATCAGGCGTATGTTGTCGGTGGTCGGGCCGATGAAGGTTATCTTGCAGGATTCGCAGATCTCCGCGAAATGCGGGTTCTCCGCGAGAAAACCGTAACCCGGATGTATCGCCTCCACGTCCGTTATCTCGGCCGCGCTTATGATCGCGGGGATATTGAGATAACTGCCGGCGCTGGCGGCCTTGCCGATGCAGATCGCTTCATCCGCCATGCGGACGTGCAGGGAATTCCTGTCGACCTCGGAAAAAACGGCGACGGTCTTCACACCCAGCTCGCGGCAGGCGCGGATTATGCGCAAGGCTATCTCGCCCCTGTTGGCTATCAGTATTTTAGAGAACATCGGCGCGGTTTTTTTAGACGGGTTCGATAAGAAATAAAGGCTGGCCGAATTCTACCGGCTCGGCGTTATCCACCAGGATCTGCACGATCCTTCCCTTTATCTCGGATTTTATCTCATTCATCAGCTTCATCGCTTCTATGATGCAGATCACCTGCCCCGTTTCCAGGGGCTGGTTGACCTCCACGTAAGGGGGCGCCTCGGGAGACGGCGCCCTGTAAAAAGTCCCTACCATAGGAGATTTTATTTCTATGGTATTGCCGGCAGGGGCCTTTCCGGCGGAAACCGGGGCCTCTTTGACCTGCGGGGTCTCTCCGGCCTTTTCCTTATCGATAAGTATGTGGCCGGGATAGCCTTCGGAAGCAGGGCCGCTTTTCTTGAGCCTGATGCGCATGCCTTCTTTTTCAATCTCCAGCTCCATAAGACCGTTCTCGTTCATCAGGGTTACCATATCCTGGATTTCTTTGATGTTCATCTGGCACCTGCCTTTCCGGAGCGCGGCTTCACTTGTTTATACGTTCCACGTATCCGCCGCTGCGGGTATCGACTTTTATGGTGTCGCCTATCTCGATAAAAAGAGGGACCTGGACCATGGCCCCGGTTTCTATCTCGGCCGGTTTGGTCCCGCTCTTCGCGGTGTCGCCCTTTATGCCGGGCTCGGTGTGTTTTATCTTTACTTCGATGAAATTGGGGAGATTCACGGTGAGCACTTCGTTCTTGAAGAAACAGGCTGTGACTTCTATGTTGTCCAGGAGGAACTTGGTCTTGTCCCCCATATCTTTTTCGTTTATGCTGATCTCCTCGAAATTGTCCTGGTCCATGAGATAAAACATCCCGCCTGAGGCATACTGGTACTGGAGCTTGCGTTCCTCTATGTAAGCCTCCTCTATCTTTTCGTCTCCGCGGAAGGTCATCTCCTGAACGTTACCGTTCTTGACGTTGCGCAGTTTGACCCGCACGAAGGCCGCGCCTTTACCGGGTTTGACGTGATGAAATTCCAGGACCGCGTAAACTATATTGTCCACCAGAACGGTCAATCCGTTCTTGAATTCATTTATCGAGATCGCCACTGAGTACCTCCGTTCCTTTCCCGCCGACCAAAACCATATCCTCTATCCTGATGCCGAACTTCCCCGGCAGGTAAACCGCCGGTTCCAGCGTGAAGACCATTCCCGGCAAAATCCAGCCGTTCTCGTTCTTCGAGATACGCGGAAGTTCATGGACGTCCAACCCCACTCCGTGTCCCACGCTATGCCCGAAATATCTGCCGTATCCGCTGTTGACGATATGCCTGCGCGCGGCGGCATCCACCTCGCAGGCTGGAACGCCGGCTGACGCCGCCTCCAGCGCTTTTTCCTGCGCAGTCAGCACGATTTCATACACTTTTGACTCAAGAGGAGTAATTTTACCCGAAAAGAAAACCCTTGTCAAGTCGGATTTGTAGCCCTGGTATTCGGCTCCTATATCCACCAGCACCGGTTCGTTTTTAAGTATCTTTCGCTCTGAAGTAAGATGGTGCGGCTTGCTGGAATTGGGCCCCGAGGCGACTATGATGCCGAACGCCGGCCGCTCCGCTCCCATTTCGCTCATATATGACTCAAGCTCAAAAGCAACCTCTTTTTCGCTTCTTCCGGCCAGGCGCATGCGCGAAACCCTGCGCAGAGCCGAGGCCGTGATACGAACCGCCTCCCTTATTTTCGTCATCTCCTGGGCGGTCTTAACCCTGCGCAATCCCTCCGCAATATCCGGCAAGGAGAACAATTCCGTGCCTTGCCCTAAAGCGGCGGAAAGACGACTGTAATAGAGGTACGTCAGGTGCTCCGGCTCGAAAGCGAGTCTGCGCACCTTAAGCCTGCGGCAGACAGTCTGCACTGAGGCGGAAAGCGAAGATTCTACCTGTATTATCCGGCAGCCTTTTATTGCGCGGGAGGATTCCTCAAAATAACGGAAATCGGTAAGATAAAAACACTCTTTTGCGCTGACCAGCAGGAAAGAATCTCGGCAGGGATAGGAACAAAGATAAGATACATTCGCGGGGTCGATGAAAAGCATGGCGGCGCCGCCGCAAGCCGCCAGTTGTTCTCTAAGCGCCTTCAAAGCCGGGATATTCATTCGGTCTGAAGGATATCCAGGAGCGCTTCCAACCCGAGCCGGTAACTATCCGCGCCGAAACCGGCGACCACGCCTCTTGCCACCGGCGAGATCAGCGATTTACGGCGGAACTGTTCGCGCGAATGGACATTGGAAAGATGCACCTCCACTGCGGGCAGGCCGGACGCGGCTATGGCATCGCGGATAGCGACGCTGGTGTGCGTATATGCCGCGGGATTTATCAGGATACCGTCAAAGCTGCCCGGCGCGGCCCCTATCTTTTTGACGATCTCTCCCTCAATATCGGATTGCAGAAAAGACAGTTTCGCCTTCCGCGGCGCGGCAGTTTTTCTTAAAAGCGCGTTTACGGCGTCCAGGGTAGTTCTGCCGTAAACCGCGGGCTCGCGCCTGCCCGACAGGGCCAGGTTAGGTCCGTGAATAACAAGTATCTTTTTGGAAACAGGCATAATTTTCAACCTTTTGACGGCAATTTCGCCTTCTCGATGATCAATATCGGGATACCGTTCTCAACCGGATAACGTCTTCCGCAGGATAAACAGTAGAGAAAATCCGCGGCTGAGCCGCACTTCATATCTCCCCGGCAGGCCGGACAGGCCAGGATATCCAGTAATTCTTTATCGATGCCGCAGGTTACGCTTTGGCTGTTCGCGCTCTTGCCGGCGGTATCCGGTGTCTTTTTCATTTGTTATTCTCCACGTATTGCAGTCTCAATTCGTAAAGCGCGTTCTCCAGCAGCCGCCCCTCTTCTTCGCTGAGATTACCGGAAGTCTTCTCCTGCAGCATCGCCAGGGTATCTATCAGGAACTTCGCCTGGGAAAGATTGGACTCTTTTTTCCCGGTAGAAGGGTTGGCGACGATGCCCAGCGCGATGGATGCCTGTAAAGCCATGCTGGTCACAAAGAGGTTGAAATCCGCTTCCGGCGGCTTAAACCCTCCGTCCTTGCTCTCTGACGACTTCTCTTTTTCGACCGAATCCTTCCAGGACTCGTCGACCTTTTTCTTCTCGTCTTGTTTATCCATGCATTTTTCCTTTCCCGCTCCCGGCCTTCAGGAGACAACGACCCCGGCGTAGCCTACAACGCTGGAGAAATCTCCGCTTACCTCTCCGCTGTTGGCATATTCTATGATCTCAGCCTTGACCGCGCCGAGCCGCTTTGCCGCCTCAAGCAGAGACATTACAGGGCCGTAACCGCACATACTTATATCCATCTCCAGGACGCGCCGGTAAAGCTCCTCGGCGTCAAAACCGCAAACCGCATCCAGCGCCGCCCTGTCCTTTTTTCCGGCGCTTAAACTATCTTCGTAATGCGTCATGTCGCTGCTGGCCGCTATCAACACCGACCCTGGAGGGAAAGACTTCTTTACCGCATTCGCAATGGCGCGCCCTAACTCTATCAGTTCGCAAGGGCCGCCCCCGCCTATGCAGACGGGGAATATGCGAAAATCCCCGCCGAGATATTGAAAAAACGGTAATTCCACTTCCAGGGAGTGTTCGGCCTTATGCGCGCTGTCGTCTTCGCGAAGCAAAGCGCATTCCGCGGTGAGGGCGGCCGCCATCTCATCATCCGCGCGGCACTTGCCCAAAGGCGTTTCCCAGGTCTGTAAAGAAAAACTGAACGGGCTTCCGGCGCCGGTATGGTTGGGCCCGAGCAGTATGAGGTGAGGCCTTATGCGTAAAGACGAAACCGTGCGGCCCGCGACCTTACCGGAATACACATAACCCGCGTGCGGCAGTATGCATCCTACCGCCTCGGTTTTTGAGCGTCCGGTGTCCACCAGCGATTCCACCTGCCTGCGCAGGGCCTCCGGAGCGCTCTCGTAAAAACGCCCCGCGACCGCCGGCGGACGTAAACGCGTCTTAAGCATGTATTATCCTTTCAAGGAATGAAAGCGACCCCGAAACGCTCTCCCCGGAAGCCGGAGCATGCGCCTCGATCACCCGCAAAGGGCATCCCCTTATTTCCGCGGCCATACTCCGGAAATCTATCTCACCGTCCGCCGAAGGCGGAAGATGATCCTGAAAGTCTTTAACATTATGTAAATGCAGGCCGCCCAGAAAAAAAGAATATCGTGCCATAAAAGCTCCCGCGGCCGCGAACCCGAGGTTCTCGATGATCCTGCCGTGGCCGGTATCATACCAGAAACAAAGGCTTGAACCGGTGAAGCGCCGGAATATCTCGCCGGTCTCTTCAAAAGACGGGATCTCCCGGTAATAGAACCTGTTCTCTATTCCGAGTTTTATGCCCCGGCGCGAAGCGTAGGCGTCGAGTTCCTCAAGGCTGCGCAGGGCGTTGGAAAAGAAAACACCTGCGGCATTCCTTCTTTCGCGGATGAATTCCTTTCTGGTCTGCGCCAGAAGGGCGTTTCCTTCTTCTCCCTTGAGGCGCAGGGATATCATTTCCCGCGTCCTGTCCTTTATCTCCACGCGCCCGCAATGCAGAACAACCGCCTCGGCATTCAATTCCGCGGCGGTATCTATGCTTCTTTTGGCGAATTTCACGGCGGCCGCGCGCTCTTGCCGGTCCGTAGAAGACATGGAATAACAATCCGGCAGGGCCTTTCCCCTTTCCATCCCTTCCGGCACCGGGCAGTAGTTATGCACGCTGGATACGCGGAACCCGCGTTTGCCGGAGGCTTTCTTCACGCCGTCAACCATTTTCCGGGTGAGGTTGAATCCTAATTCCACCTCCGTAAACCCAAGAGACAATATCTCTAAAAGCATTTCCCCGCCGGAAGAATGCCTGAAAGCGTTCCAAGAGGTCGAGAGCGAAAAAGGCATCTTTCCGCGTTAACGATTACGGCGCGCCTTTTTCCTTCGTTTTTCACTCGGCTTTTCGTAATGCTTGCGGTCGCGCACTTCTTTCAGAATACCTTCCTGTTCGATCTGCCTCTTAAAACGGCGCAGCGCCGCTTCAAACGACTCGTCCTTCTTGATCTCTACTTTCGACATTTGGCATCATCTCCTTTTGCAACAATATAACATCCTTGAAAATCCTTGTCAATCAGGTTCTATCGATGCCGTTGCTTCTGCCCCGGATATCCTTAAACCACCGGCAGGTATTCTCAAGCCCTTCATCAAGCGGGACCAAAGGGCGCCAGCCGAGCAGCTTTACCGCCAGGGAGATGTCGGGTTTCCGCTTACGCGGGTCGCCGACAGAGGCCTTTAGAAAACGCAGTCCCGCCTTGTTGCCGGTAAGACGGTTTATCATCCCCGCCAGCTTGAGTATGCTGATCTCCTGCGGGTTGCCGAGGTTGACCGGTCCGGGCACTCCGCGCAGGGCCAGGCGCAGCAGTCCTTCCACCATATCCGCTATGTAGCAGAACGACCTGGTCTGTCTGCCGTCACCGTTGACCGGCAAAGGCCTTCCTGAGACTGCGGCGCAGATCATATTGGAAACCACCCTGCCGTCGGAAGCCTGCATCCCTTCGCCGTAAGTATTGAATATCCTGGCTATACAGCCCTCGGTTCTGCCAGCGCCGCGGTAAGCCGCGACCGCGGCTTCCGAAAAGCGTTTTGCCTCGTCGTAACAGCTGCGCGGACCCACGGGATCGACGTTGCCGAAATAATCCTCCCGCTGGGGATGCATCAGAGGGTCTCCGTAGACCTCTGATGTGGATGCCAGTATAAAACGCGCGCCGCCGGCCGAGGCGGCTTCCAGGCAGTTCATCGTCCCGACCGAGCCGGTGCGCAAGGTCAAAAGAGGCAGGCGCATATAGGCTTTAGGAGAAGCCGGGCAGGCCAAATGAAAAAAATAACCGAACTTGCCGGAGAGCTTGAAAGGCCGGTTGATATCGAAACGCAGGAAATCGAAACGGGGATCGCGCCTGAGTCCGCGCAGGGCCTGGGGGCCGCTTGTCACGAAAGAATCAAGGCATACCACGCGCATTCCTTCGGCTATTAGACGGCGGCATAAATGGGCCCCGATGAACCCCGCCCCCCCGGCCACCACCGCCGTCTTCCTCTTTGCGCTCATAGTTTTTCTATACCATCGCCGGCGGCGGCGTAAACGTTACGGGTATCGAAAATGAAAGGGGCATACCTTTTGATACGGGCGTAATCTACGGAGGAATGATCCGTGGCGATAATTACGCAGTCGCAGGACTTGAGCACGGACGGCGACAGCGGCTGCGATTTCAGGTCTATGGAGCCGATCTTCAGATAAGGTATCAAGGGGTCGTGGTAAGACACCTTCGCCTGCCTCAAGCGGAGTATTTCGATGATATCCAGGGGCGGAGATTTGCGCAGGTCTTTGATATCCTTTTTGTAGGTCACCCCGCAGACCAGGATTCCGGCTCCCTTGAGGCGCCTGCCGCGCGAGCGCAGCGCGGCCTGCACCCTGTCTACAACGTAACGCGGCATATGGTTGATTATATCGGAAGAGAGCTTTATATATTTCGATTTGAACCCGAACGACTTCGCCTTCCAGTAGAGATAAAGCGGGTCCTTGGGAATGCAGTGCCCCCCGACCCCGGGGCCGGGATAAAACGGCATGAAGCCGAAAGGTTTGGTCCCGGCGGCTTCCACCACCTCCCATATGTCTATGCCCATCTTGTGGCACATCATCGCCATCTCGTCTATCATCCCGATGTTGACGATGCGAAAGGTGTTTTCCAGCAGTTTCACCGTCTCGGCAACGCGGGGAGAAGAAACGGGCACCGCCGCGCAGGTGATGCGGCGGTAAAGCGCGGCGGCCAGTTCAGAGGCCTCGCTGGTCACCCCTCCCACCACTTTGGGTATCTTGTTAACCGGAAAATTCCTGTTGCCCGGGTCTATGCGTTCCGGGGAAAAAACGAGAAAAAAATCCCTGCCGCAAACCAGGCCGGACGATTCCAGCAGGGGCAGTATGACCTCCTGCGTAGTGCCGGGATAGGTGGTGCTCTCCAGTATCACCAGCTGTCCCGGCCGAAGGTTCTTCCTGATCTGTTTCACCGCCGAGATGATAAACGAGATGTCCGGGTGGTATTTGCGTTTCAAAGGCGTAGGAACGCAGATAAGAATCACGTCGGCCCCGGACAAAAGACTGAAATCAGTGGAAGCGCGCAGCAAACCGGCGGCGGCGGCGCGGGATATCACCTTATGCGGGACGTCGGAGATGTAGGAAGTGTTATCGTTGAGCCTCCTCACCCTGTCCTCATCGAGGTCCACCCCCGTGACCTTAAAACCCTTGAGCGCGAACTCCGCCGCCAGGGGCAGTCCGACATAACCGAGCCCGATCACGGCCACCGCGGCTTTCTTCCGTTCTATCTTTTTCTTCAATATCGCGAAATAATCCGGGAAAGACTTGGACATTTTGGGTTTTCTTTTCATCGCTGGGAACCTGAAGAGGGAGCGTGATAGGACTGGTCAAAACCGAATTCCATCTCAGGGAACGCCTTGAGATGGAAGATCACCCAGATGGTGTGGCCCGTATCTTCCTTGATATCGTAAGCAAGATTCATTGTCCAGCAGTGCAGGTCGCGCGAAAGGATATACTGCTGTTCTATGAAACCGCTGTCCCTCTGGGTGGTCCGGTTGACCTGGTAACGCTCGTATAATTCGAACTTCCACTTAGGATTGAATCTCCAGACGGTGCTGAAGGTGATCTGATTGCCGCCGTAATTGTTGTCATAAAGCTTGTTCGTGTAACGCTGGCCGATACCGAAGGAGCGCTCTGCGGCGACGTAATAGTTGATATCGTAGTTGATCTCTTTGAAATAGTCGCCGATGTGGTCGTACCTGGCCGAGGAACTGAAACGGACGTTGTCGTAAGGCCTGGCGTCGAGATAAATGAGCAGGTCCCCGAACTTGCTGCCGGATTCGGACACGGTCTGGCGAAAGGTCTCGGGATGGTAAGCGACAGTCCTGGGATCGAAAGAATAATCCGTCTGCAGGCGCAGTTCCACGATGTCCGCCCTGGACCCGTTGCTGCGCTTGGTCTGCAGTTTGTTCGAGAGTTCCAGGGTAAAGACGTTGCTGCGCGTGATGGAATCCACCTCGTCGAAATATTTAAGCCGCTCTGCCGGCAGCGTGGGCGCGTGGTTGTAGGCGTATTTTATTGAAGGTGTGATCACGTGTCTCAAGCCGTTGATATCCATCCCCAGCAGGCGCGGGCGCACGTCGAAAATACGGTAAAAGCGGGTGCTGGCGTCCGCCCCGGCGTAGAAAATCGTGCGCGGACCCGGCGCTGCATTATTTATGTCCCTGTCGTAAAAGGTCTGCCGGCTGCCGACAAAAGGAGTGAGTTCTACGAACGCTATCTTGGTAGGCAGAGAGACCTTGTTGTAGGTATCGAACCGGTTGACCGAGACGTCGGCCGACGAAGGCGAAGGTACCGCTTTTTTATAATTCAGGTTGGCGAAAGAGCTGCCGTTCTCGAAATATAAAGGCCCGTCCCAGAGCGGAACGCCGGGAAGGCTGTATTTTATCTCGGGCAGCTTCTCCAGCTGGTCATACCAGCGGTTCGTGCGTTTTTGCAGGAGGACGTCGAAGCTGGAACCGGAAAATGAATGGTGCAACAGGGTGTATGACAGCGGCCTGGAATCGGATTCGTATTCCCTGTAAAAATAATCCTTGAGTATGAAGTGATCCTTGCCGAGAAGCGTGTATTTGGAATCTTGAATCCTGTAATATTCGTTAATCAGGGAGGTGCTGCGGTCTATGTCCCATTTATGACGCCAGCGTATCAGGTACCGCTCAAACTCGTCCGGCGTCCCCTCGTCAAGGTTCGTGTCTTTCTCGTGCGCGTAATAAAACTTGAAGTTGCCTTTACCGGCGATCCTGGTGTCGTAATTGGAGCCGACCCCCTCGGCCACGCCGAGTTTGCTCCTGTAATCAAGGTATATCCGGCCGTCCGCGTTATCGCTGATGTCGAAACGCGTCGTGGTAAGCAGGAACGTCCCCCATTCGCTGCGGGTGCCGGGGGTCAGCTGGATGCGCATAAAGGGGTCCGCGAAAGAGTGAGTGAAATACGGCAGGTATAACAGGGGCATATTCCAGAAGCGGAAGACGTTCTCCCTGGCGGTGACGCGCTCCCCGGTCTTAAAATCCATCTCCTCCGCGCTGAGCCTGTAATCCGGGGTATCGTATTCACAGGTGGTGTAATAACCGCGCCTGGCGATTATCTCGTTCTCCCCCACCTGGCTTACCGATTCGGCCCTGCCGAAGTAAGGCGGCGAATTGAAAGCGGCGTTGCTCGCTTCGCCGGTCTTTGTTTTCAGATTATAGGAAAACGACTCTGCCTCTATGATGCCGCGGGCATCGGAAACCTTGACGTTTCCGGAAGCCTTCGTGTCCTTGGTAACGGTATCCGCCTGAAGGCTGCCGCAAGTCAGCGTGCTGTCTTTGTATTTCACCTCTACGTTGCCTGAAGCGGAGACTTTTTTCTCTTCAGCGGAATACTCCACGTTATCGCCGTTGACGGTCACTCCCTGTTCCGGATCCTGCGCGAGGGCTGCGCGCGCCGCGGGAGCCGACAGCAGCGCCGCGATGAGCAACCCGTTTGCTATGAAAGATCTCCTCATTCTACGCCCCGGCACGGTTCAAACCGCTGAAGTGTTAAACTGCGATATCTTATTCCAGTCGTTCAGGAACCTTTGCACCCCGATATCGGTCAAGGGATGCCTGACAAGCTGTTCGATGACCGCGTAAGGAATGGTCGCGATGTCCGCTCCGATCTTGGCAGCCTCGGCGACGTGTACCGGGTTCCTTACAGAAGCCACTATTATCTGCGTCTTAAAACCGTAATTCCCGTAAATCAGTTTTATGTCCCTGATCAAATCAATCCCCACCTGCGAGACGTCGTCCAGCCTTCCGATAAAAGGCGAAATGTAATCCGCCCCGGCTTTCGCCGCCAGCAGTGCCTGGGAAGATGAAAAACACAGCGTCACGTTGGTTTTTATCCCCTTCCGGGAGAGCATTCCGACCGCCTTGAGCCCTTCTTTAATCAAGGGTACCTTTATAACGATGTTCCCGGCGATACGCGAAAGCCGCATCGCCTCCTCGACCATGCCGCCGGCTTCCATGCCGACGACTTCCGCGCTGACCGGGCCCGAGACGATGGAACATATCTCCTTCAACACCTCCACGGGGTCGCGTTTCTCTTTCGCCATCAGGGTAGGATTCGTGGTCACGCCGTCTATCAATCCCAGCGCCGCCGCTTCCCTTATCTCGCCGGTATCGGCCGTATCCAGAAATAATTTCAAGCTCTCGTCCTCCCCGCGGCCGCAAGAGCCGCGCCTATCAAACCCGCGTCACTGCCCAGCGCGGCCCTCACCACCTTAACCCTGCGCCCCTGCACCGGCATCGCCCGTCTCAGCAGATTTTCTTTTAAGCCGTCGAAAAGAGGACGGCCGGCCGAAGAGACCCCTCCTCCGACAACTATCACATCCGGGTTCAAAACGTTACTTAATCCAGCCAAGGCTATGCCTATATGTGTTGAGGCCGTCCGCCAGAAGCGGAGTGCTTTTCTGTTTCCTCCGGCAGCCAACGCGCTCGCCTTTTCCAGAGTAATGGAGGCGCCGAGAGCGGCGCGCGCTTCTTTAAGCAGGGCTCCGTTTCCTGCGTATCGCTCCAGACAAGCCTTTCCTCCGCAGGGGCACGCCGGTCCGTTCTCGTTCAAAGGCAGATGCCCGATCTCACCGGCGGCGTTGTCCGCGCCGCGGTAAAGTTTTCCCTCGATTATCAATCCGGCGCCCACCCCGGTGCCCAGAGTAAGGCAGACGGCGTTACGGCTGCCTTTAGCGGCGCCGAGCGTGTATTCGGCCAAAGCCATCATCTTGGCGTCGTTATCCACCACGCAAGGAATACCGCAGGCAGAGGTGAACACGGAACTTAAAGGCACGTTCCTCCAGCCGGGTATATTCGGCAGGAAATGGACAACCTGCCTGTCAAAATCCACCGGACCGGGCACGCCGATGCCGGCGGCAGAGATAGATCCGGCGCTGATTTTCCGGCGGCTTAAAAGGCCGGCCACCATCTCCAGCACGGCTACGATAACCGCCTGCCTGCCGTGGAGGACGGGAGTAGGGCAAGATAGCCTATCCCGCATCTTGAACCCAAGAGAGAACAAGGCTACTTTTATATTAGTGCCGCCAAGGTCTATAGCGACAATAAAGCGCGCGGACTTCAAGTTTTTCTTCATTCTTCAATGGGATTCAGAATAGAACCATTTGCTTCAAGCGGAGATAATAAAACTCTCCGTGCTTGAAGCCGGGGTTCTTTTCAATTCGTAAGATATCTTATATTAAAGACCGGTGTTTTTCAAGAGAAAACTCCTGATGGATATTGGTAGTCTACACACTACCGTTTACGGATCAAAGCACGGACCGCCGCCCGGCGAAACGTCCCGTCATCGCGGCCCGCGAGAAGAAATACCACAAGTAATACAGAAAGTCCAACGGCGTTCTTTTTAAAGATTGAAGAGCGATCTTTAATATCTTACCCGGACGCAGATAAAATTTGCGGTAAGCATATTCCTTCATTTTGTTCACCTCCGCCGGAGAAAGTCCGCCGCAGTTTATAGAAGCCTTACCGCTGGAATCAAACTCCTCCGTCTCCGGGTCTATCCAGCCTTTACGACGGCATTCATCCTCCAGTGGCGTCCCCAGAAAAGGACAGGCGACGGAAAAAGAGGCGATGTAAGGATCAAGCTCCAGAGCCAAGTCGAGAGTGGCCCGCATATCCAGCGCGCTTTCCCCCGGCAGACCGAAAATAAAATATCCCAGCACATCGATCCCTTCCAGTTTGCAGGCATCGAAGGCCTTTTCAACGGTGCTGCGATCGCTCCTTTTTCCGTAAAGCTGAAGTATACGGTCGCTCCCGCTTTCCACGCCGATCTCCAGAAGATGGCACCCTGCCGACTTCATTACGCGCAGCAGACCGCGGTCTATGGAAGCGGCGTGAGCGGCGGCGCTCCACCTGATCCCCTTGCAATTACGCGAAATCCCTTCACAGATAGCTTCCACCCTGGCCCTGTTAACGGTGAAATTCGGATCAGAGAACATGATTTCCTTGATACCGGCGCGCTTCAAATAACGGAATTCCGCGAACAGATCATCTAGAGAGCGCGCGGCGTAAGGAAGCCTTCCGTAAAGGCAGAACCCGCATCCGACCGGGCAACCGAAGGAAGATTTAACGCAGGCCAAAGGTTTCTTCCACGCTAAAGGCGTGCGGTAACGTTTGAGCGGAAAAAGCTCGTAGGCCGGAACGCCGTAGGAAAAATCCCCGCGGCAGCGGATTTTCTCTTCGCCGCGGATGTCACCGCCGGCGCCGCGGTAAAGAAGGTTATATCCTTCTTCAGCCCTTAAAATATGCTCCGCCAGATTGTTGTCGGCGAAATTCAGTATCACCCCGTCGATAAAATCATACCTGTCCAAGAACTCTTTTCCGTGAAAAAGCAGCGGGCCGCCGCTCAAGAATACCCTGCTTTTGAAAACAGCCCCGGCCCTTGAGGCAAACTCCAGGTCGCTTTTCAAGGTGACAGGACCGGCGAGCATGACTATTATGTCCGGCTCGAAATCTTTGATCAGGCTCATGCATTTGCCGGGCGGCAGTCCCTGCGCCACGGCGTCTATCACCGAGAGCGTAAAATACCGGCGGAGTTTACCGCTCAAAGCCAACAGGTCTATCGGCGGCCAGTAATATCCGGCTTTGGAAGAGCAGCCGTAATAATTATCCCTGATTGCCATACGCTCCGATGGCGGATTGAGCAGAAGTAATCGCGGCATCCTATATTTTACCCTCTCCTGAGAAGGAACATATCCAAGGCATTCAATACCAGTCTCCAGAACTGGCGCGGACCGAATACCCTGAGTATCTCCAGCAGCTTGCGGGGCCGGGCGTAAAACCTGAAATACGCCTCTGCGTATTTACGTTCCAGCAGGATGTCACGGCCGCGTGAGAAATACGAGATCTTGCCAGCGTAAGCTCTCGAAGGATGAGTCGAAAAAAGCGGGGTGCCTGGAAACACCACCAGTTTTGTCAGGCTCATACAAAGGGGATCCAGTTCTCTGGCAAAAGCGGAAGTCTTTTCCATTTCTCCCGCGCCTTCGAAAGGCAACCCCATCATGAAATATCCGAGGTAAACGATGCCTTCTTCGCGGCACCATGCCGCGGCGGAGCGAAACTGCTCCGGAACCAAGCCTTTTCGGATTTTTCTCAAGCTCTCCCTATCCCCGACCTCCGGTGCGATCGCCACTTTCCAGCATCCGGCTTTCTTCAATTCCCTCAGCATTTCCTTGCTTAAACAATCGACCCTGATCCCGTTCTGCAGTTGCCAATGGAATTTCAAACCCCGCTTTCCGATCAATTCGCAGATATCCATCACGCGGCCCTGGTCGGCGGTGAAATTATCGTCCTCTATGGATATCTCCCGGGCGCCGATCTTCTTCACTAACCATTCCATCTCATCCACCACATTGTCCGCGCTGCGTTTTCTCCATCTTTTCCCTGCTACAACCTGGCTGCAGAAAATACAGCCGTGCCCGCAACCGCGGGAAGTCACCATGGAAACCAACGGTAGCGCCCGGTAACCAAAAGTATAGTAACGGCGCACGTCCAGCAGTTCGTAAGCCGGAAAAGGAAGGCTGTCAAGGTTCTCCACCGAATCACGCTCTATTTTTTCGAAAGAACCAAGGAAATCAACGTCCCTGCAGGACAGGACGCCGGGCGTAGGCGCATCGCCTCCGAAGCGGCAAAAGTTCAACATCACCTTTTCCGACTCGTAAGGGATCACGTAATCCATGTCCGGGATGCGATAATCTCCCGGGGAAGCCGTAGGCTGAGGTCCGCCGACGACAACCTTTACTTTTCCGGAGAAACTTTTGATCAAAGAAGCGATCTCCGCGCATTGCGCACTATTGGAGAAATTGGCGGATATCCCCGCCAGCAGAGGCGTATCTTCCCGCAAAGCCGCCTTGAGCAGTGGACGCCAGAGGGAAACGACATTAAGGTCCAGAAGGCGGACTTTCACGCCCGCGTCCCTTAAGTAAGAAGCGATATACAACAACCCCAAAGGCGGTTGCCTGGTGAGACAATATTTCCCTCTACCGGGGGGATTTATCAAAAGCACACGGTCGATCATCGTATGGCCGCCTATCCTCTGGGTATTAAGGGATGAAAGCGCTATTCCGGCGGGATCAGGCGCAGAGACTTAAGCATCTCACCGTACACCGCCAGCTCTTTTGCGCTCCGCCGATCGTTATGATAGACAAGATCCAGCAGGATCATTATCCCGCCGGAATTGAAAAGGTAACTATCCACCCTCACGCCGCGCATCCACACCTTCTCCCATTCATCATAAAGATTTTGAAAGTCGAAAGAAAAGGTAACCGCGGGGAAACCGTTGACGGTCACTGACTTAAGGGGAGAGCTTATAACGGGAACGCTTCCCGAGGAAGAGGAACGTTTAAAAAGATCGTCTATGACTTTAGACCCCATCGCCTCCAGCGGCGAGTTATCCCTCCAGCCCGTGACGTATATCCTGGGTGAATCCTCCTTGATTTTATCGGGATCTCCCACGTATACGTAGAACAGCAGCGGCGGACCCATCTCCATTTCCCGAGAGATCCATCCAGCCGGCCATTTGACGGAAAAACCCCATTGAGCGTTCAACTCGGAAGCGGCCAGTCCGTCGCCCGTCAGGGCCGGGCTCTGAATCTCGGAGACAAAATAAGGGATCACTACCCCGAATCTTTCTATCTGGGCGATCTTGTCGTTATAGGACACTACCTTTCCTTCGAAAGTCTGTCCATTCTTCAAGATTATTTGTTCCGCCGCTGAAGGACAATGTCCCAGTAGAACCACCGGCAGCGAAAACAGTATAGCGGCAGTTGCGGTTTTTATCATCCGTGGCCTCCCATTTTTTACCACTGTGACCACCAATCCGTCACAACGGGCAATACATATTTACAGGTTATCCGACGCGATACGCTATTGCCGGACGGCCGCCAAAAAGAAAAACAACGCCCATACGCCCGATGCAGCCAGGATATTTGCGTGTTTCAGAACGCTGCGAAAAATGCCGTCCGTCTCCCCCGACCTCAGTACCTTCGCGTATTCTAACAGGCAATATACAGCCGGGGGCACGCTAAACAAAAACAGATAGAACGAAACAATGGACCGCGCAGACAAAGACTTGAAAACAAAGAACAAATACGAAAAGATAGACAGCGCAGCCGATACTTTCAACGCAGCATCCAGTCTTCTCTCTCCGTAACGCTGAAAAACTTTCCGCGTGGATAAAGGGTCCACACTGCGGACTTTCAAAAGCGTCAACTCCGAGCGCCTCTTGGCAAAGATGAAAAACAGACAAAGAAAGAACATGCAAATAAGAACGCTCTTATCCATTCGGCAGCCGGAGACCTCCGCGCCCGCCGCCAGACGCAGAAAAAAACCCGTCACTAATGACAGTATATCAAGGAACGCTGTCTTCTTGAAGAAAAAAGTGTATGCCAGCGCGTTAAGCAGATAGGCGAAAAGGACATGGTAAGCGCCGCGCTCCATAAAAAAAGCCGTGCCCAGGCTGACCGCCGTTAATATCAATGCCAGTGCCGGGACCAGTGTCGAGGGAAGAGATCCGGAGGCCAGCGGACGCGCGCGCTTAAAAGGATGCAAACGGTCGCAAGAGATATCGGCTATGTCATTGATCAGATACATCGCGCTGGACAACAAACAGAACGCCGCGAAAAGACCGCAAACCCGGACAAACGTCCAGAAATCCCCCCCACGCCCGCAATAAAGCATGGGGAAAAAGACCAGGGAGTTCTTGCCCCAATGCGCGACCCTCAGCTGTATGCCCCATAAAACAAAGCGCTTCCAGACGGCGGCAAAAGCTCTTTTGAAGAATCGGATAATATTCATATTGTCTAAGGTAAATATTTCAGCAGGCGAAGTATTTTCTCCGGAGGATGGTCGCTCTTATTCTCCTCCCCGGAGGCAGATTGATTATTGATATACCAATCATAAGCGGAGTTGAAGGCCCCGGCATGGGTATATTTCGGTTTCCAGCCGAGTTCTTCTTTAGCTTTCGACGTATCCAGTATGTATTCCTTGTCCGCAAACAGATACTGTTCCCTCGAAAACGCTACAAGGTTCAGAGCATCCAAGATTCGCATCCCGAGTTTAACCGCGGTGGCATTCAACGGCACCAGGGCGGATGAACTGCGCGCGTGCCTGATAAGCCCGGCGAGAAGTTCCCTGACCGTGGGGACGCCGTCGGCGCCGATGTTATAAACGTCATTCTTACCCGAACCGGCCACGAGCAGACAAGCGTCGATTAGGTCCTCGATGCCCACCATCTGAAAACGATTGTTTCCCCTGCCGATGGTATAAACCTTTCTGTTCTCCCGCACCCAGCCGAAGATAACCTCCAGAATCCCCAGTCTGCCGGAGCCGACGATAAAACGCGGTCTGATGATCGAAACCCTCATCCCGGAAGAGATATAGCCGCGGCAGACCTCTTCTCCAAGCAGCTTGCTCCTGCCGTAATCTCCAACCGGATTTACGGGAGAATCCTCCCTGAGCGGCAGAGCCACCGGCAGCCCATAGACGCAGCTGGATGAAACATAAACCACACGTTTCACCCCCTGCCGAAGGCAAGCCTCCATAAGGTTACGCGTGCCTTCCACGTTGACTTCGTAGAATCCCTTGCCGGCCCTGGCGCACGGCAAAAGGGAAGCCAGATGAAAGACTGTGCTTGCGCCTTCGACCGCTTTGCCTACATCCTCTGGTTCTCGAATGTCCCCCCGGAAGAATTCCGCTCCGGCCGGTAAATCCCTCCCGCCGCGCAAGTCGAATATACGCACCGACATCCCGCCACAGGCGGTCAATCTGCGTGCGAGGCCGGTTCCAAGGAATCCGCTTCCGCCGGTTATAAGATACATTTCACAATTCCCCTCTCGCTCTGCAAAACTCGATGGAACGCCGCATCCCTTCGCGTAATTCCACCTCAGGTTTATAACCCAGTTCGACCGCGGCCTTTTCCACACTACAGAATATGTCCTTGTTCATCTCACCAGCCACGTGTATTTCCGTCAAATATAACCCGGCGAATTGCAACACCCTGTCAGCCAGCGCGCAAATATCTGGGACTAACCCGGGCAGAAAATGCGGCCGGAACCGCTTTACCCCCAGCAATTCGGCGATCGTACTGTATATCTCCAGAGTGGTGTAAGGCCTGGCATCGGCGATCCAGTAGGTCCGGCCGGACGCCTCCTTTCTCAATGCCGCCAGCGCCATCGCGCGGCAGACATTGTCCACATAACTCATGCTGCGCAGGTTAAAACCGTCCCCGAAGATGAACGGAGACCCACTGCTAATCATCCTGAAAAATCTGCTCTGCCTGCGCGGTTGGTTAGGCCCGTAGAACCAGCAGGGACGCAGGATCACAGTCTCCATTCCTCCCGTTCCCTGAAAACTTCGCACTATGCATTCGGCGTAATACTTGCTCAATCCGTAATTCATATACGGACGCGGTTCGTCGGTCTCTCGCATCGGTTTGTGCCGCGCCTTGTTTACCCCCGCAGCCGAATTGCTGCTTATGTATACAAACCGGGTGACGCCGTTTGCGCTCGCCTCGGATATAAGATTGAGCGTCCCCAGTGTATTGACGGTGAACAGTTTAGGCGGCCTGCTCGGGTGGATGAGCCCGGCGGCGTGTAAGACTACGTCCACACCAGAGCAGACGCCCATAAGGGATTCTCTCCTGGTGATGTCAGCCGAAAATATCTCCATCTTGCCCGGACCGGAAAGATTAGGCACACTATCAACCGCCAGGCCAGGCTGAACCAGGCAGCGGACGGAACATTTCTCCGTAATCCCGAGCTCAGAGGCGAAAAGCATCTCCAGGAAACGGTTCCCCAGCCATCCGGGCACGCCGGTCAAAAGTATTTTCATCTCTCCTCTTTCATGTTTCGCTCATACTTATTTTACAGATGACCGCCTTAAACCCCTTCAGTACCCTCAGGATATTCTCCGGATAACGTAGAATTATGCCCAGATATCCCAGAATGATCCTGGCGCGGAAGTAAAACCGGCGGTAGGCGTATTTAGAAGATGATTCCAAATCTTTAACCGTCAGCCCGAAGGGTATGAAAGAAGGGTTATGCATATTCATCTTGTCCCAGTCCGGATCGACCTTACCGTAGCGGTCAGCCAAAAGCGCTGTTTTAGTTCCCGGGAAAGGGTTGTAATAAGCGATGTGGAAATCATCCAGTTTCAACTTCAGCAGAAGCCGCAGCGTCGCTCTCATGGAGGCTCGGTCTTCGGAAAGATGCCCCAGCATAAAGAACCCCCGGGCACGCAGGCCCGCCTTTTTTGTGTCGTTGACGGCACGTTCTATACGCTCCAACGTGACCCCTTTGCCGAGGAAATCCAGTATGCGCTGTGAGCCGCTTTCTATGCCGTAGCTTATCTGCCAGCAGCCGGCCTTTTTCATCAAACGGAAGAGCCCCTCGTCCCCGTGGTCCACGCGAGAATAACACGACCAGGAAAAGGAAGGCCCTTCTTTCAGGATCGTTTCGCAGAATTCGCGGACCCTCTCTCCGCGAGAGACGAAACTATCGTCGTAAATACTGACATCCTTTATGCCGTAGTCGTTTACGAGTTGTTTGATCATACGCATTACGTAACCTACGCTAAAACAACGCAGATCCCCGAACATCGCCCTGCAGCTGCAGAATATGCAATTAGAGGTGCACCCGCGGGAAGTCACGATGGGGGCTGCCGGCAACCTTATATAGGAGGTGGCGGAAAGCCGGTAAAAAGTATCGCGGCCGCCCGCGAGATCCCATGCAGGCAACGGTATGGAATCGAGATCAGAGATGAAAGCCCGCTCCGCTGTCCTCACCGGACCGCCTGTTCCACGTAGAACCACACCGTTTACCTTATACAAACCGGTCTTGTTTTCAAACGCGGCCAGCAGTTCCACTATGGTCTCCTCCCCCTCACCCACCACCCCGATGTCAAAACCGGGGAATTCCCTCATTGTTGCCTCCGGAAGCGCGCTCACGTGCATCCCGCCGATGATAACCGGAACGCCGCAGCCGCGTTTTTTGATCTCCCCTGCCAGTGCCCCGGCGTTCTTGATGGAAACGGTAACCGCGGAAATACCTATATAATCCGGACGCAGCCCCGTCACCGCCGCGGCGGCCTCCCGGATACCGTAATCGGAATTGGCAGCGTCCACCACCCTGACATCGTAACCGGCCTTCCTTACCGCCGCCGCCACGCTTAAAAGACCGTAAGGTATCGTTCTGCCTATCGCCGAAGATAAGAGCGATCCCTGCTGCCTGCTGCTCAAAGGAGGATTAACCAACACTATCCTTTTCATCTCTGCACCGTGAAGCCGGAAATACAGGCCCTGTTTTTATAAAGCATTATGCGCACCCCGCCGAAATTGGCCGTTTCCCCGAGCGCGTAATTCTCCCCCGCCGATGACTCGAACATGCACAGGAGCGCTCCCGGATCGCTCCCGTCCCATCCCGCATGCACAACCCATATTCTGGGATAGTCACGATCGGGGAAAACGATACCGGAACGCCCCTGTCTGCCGTTCCCTCTCAGGAGCACGAGATGAAAGGCGTGCCCGCGTATGTCATGCAGGGCCACTTTTGGCGAAGTCTTATAGGTGAAAAAATAATCTTCGGTGAAACCGATCATTTCCGGAAGGGAAACCATTCGTCCGCGAGAACCGCCGGAGGGCTTATAATAGTCGAAAGAAAGCGTCGAAATCTCCGAGAGATGCAGCAGAGCGTCGTTTTCCCCGAAACGTGAATATAAATAGGCGGCGGCGGCTTTGTAAGATTTTCTGGTATCGATCCCCTGCCGTCTTTCAAAAGGAACAGTCCAGCGATCCGTATAATATCCGTATAAAGATACCGCCTGCAATACGAACAAACACAGCGCCAGCGCTGCCGCCGCCGGCTTTGCCCGGACGAAAAGCCGCTCCAGCCCGCAGGCCGCCGTTATGTAGAAGAACAACATACCCGTAAACAGATACCTGTCTGTATAGATCAGCGCGAAACGTGAAACCAGAAACAGACAAAGCATAGGCGCGAAAACCGCCGCCGGGACCAGCCACCCCGAAAACTTATCCCGTTTATAAAAACACACTGTTCCAGCGCAGAATAATCCCGATAAAAGAAGAAAAGAACCGGCCCGCACCGGCGCCGGGCTGTAATACCCGGCGCTGAAATTCGCCAGGCTGTAGAAAAGGCTCATCAATGAGACCTGCGTGTTGTAGGGTGTGATGGAATAAACGCCGCAGGCGGCGTTCTTTAAGACGATGACCCGGCCGAGTTCCAGCGCCGTCAGGAACAGCCAAGGCAGGCATAGAAGCAAGAAAACGACGGCGGGTAGCGCGCAGCTCCGGATTCCGCCGATGAAGCTCCCCGGGTTGAAGCCCGGGGTTTCTTTCTCGATTAACCCCGTGTTGTAAGATACCGGGAAAATCCCTTCGGCATTTTTCCGGCACTCTGCGGGGTTATCTACTCCACATTTTCGCACAAGCGAATACTTGACCTTCCGATTGGTTAAAGTAAATCCGGCTTGAAAGCCGGGGATTTCTGCGGTTTGATTAAAACGTTTTCGGGCGCAAAGATAAAAGCAAAGCTGTAAAATGACGGTCATCACGTAATAATAGATCAGATACAGGCCGGCAAGATTACAGGCTAAGTTAAGCATCAGATACCGTCTGCCGCCGGTCCGCTGCCAGCGGAAAAAAGCGTAGAACGAAATCGCCATTAACAGACAAGCCGCGGCGTAGGGAGATATCTCCTGCGAAAAGTTGACGTGGAACGCCGAAAGCGCGGTGAATAACGCCGCGATCAGAGCGGTCCTGCGCCCGGACATCTCGCGGCCCAGCAGGTATACCGCCGGAACGCATGCCGCCCCGAAAACGGCGGAAGGCAAACGGTAAAAAAAAGCCCCTTGCCCTAAACCCTGCCACCAACTCATGAAAAGGTTGTAAATGAAAAGCGGACGGCTGTTCATATAGCCGGCGGCAAGTCCCGGCAAATCACGCGCTCCCACAGTGATAAAAGAAAAAAGTTCGTCGAACTGTAAATCAAACCTTTGCAGGTTAAATATCCTCAATGCCAGCGCCAGTAGAAAAAGCACCGCCGGAAGCAGTGGGAAATCATTTTTTCCTGGCATGGTTTTTTGCCGCATACGCCCTCTCAATAGTGAAACAAATCACCGTTTACTAATTTTTTTAGAAAATTTCCGTGTCTTTCACGCAGGGAATCCAGGTATTCCTTATCGTAGCTCAAAGCCTCTCCGGCTACCCGCGCGCAATAACCGCAGTCGGAGCAGCCTTCAGGCGGACAGCCGGAAGCGACGAATTTCCCTATGAAACCGTTCAGTTTGGTGTTGTCTATGCGGATTCTAAAATCCTGCAGTATACTCCCAAGCTCGGTCAGAGAAAAAAGATTGAGTTCGCGAGGATGAAAAAAATATCTGAGTTTCAACGGCAGCGTGCGGGAATCAAGCACGGTCTTGCCGTGAAATATCGGCAGCAGATCCACCAGGTTACCGTCGTATCTACGGCCGGCGTAAGCCCGTCCGATGAGCAATAGTTTCTCCGTGGAGCAACGCCTGTCGATCAATTTGAACATCCCGATACCGGCGGATTCATAAACAGCCAGGTCTTCCGGCCTGATCCACTGGGAAGAGATGAACTTCACCGGGTCGCTAAAGCGGATCAGCTTGCAAAAAAGATTGCAATAATCCACGGCGAAACCGGGTCTGCGCGTAGAATCCGCCTGCGAGCTGTGGGCGTCGTAAGCGGTATGAAACCTGGAGAGAGGACAATCCAGCAGGCAACTGGTGTTGGCGATCAGCCTCAATTCGCAGGAGATTTTCTTCTTCAGCAGCCTTATCAGGGCGAAATCGCGATTCGCCAGGTTATGCGAAAGCGTAATCTGATCCGCCCCGAGCTCCTGCCAGAAAAGCGCTTTTTGCAGAGAGGCGACCTCGGCATTGGTAGAAACACAGATCTTAAAAACCGGGTATTTCGTCTTTATCATCTGTAGGAAATACGGCGAGGCCACGGTAACGGAATCCACCCCGGCGTCAGCCAGCCAACCCAACAGTTTCCGTACCTCCCTATCCCCGGAACGGCTAAACTCCCGGAAAGAACCGCAAGCGGCGTTTAAAAGATAATTAAATTTAATCCCCGCCCCGTGCAGCTTGCGGATATGCCCGGCGACTCGGGTACGGGAAACGTTCGGGAGAATGAACGCCGACCGACCGCCTCCCACGACGTCCACGGCAAGCTTACCGTAACATTCGGCTATTCCCAGCTTCTTATATTCGGGGACCAGCGCGTCGTCCCAGTTCGTAGGCATCAAAAGTTTCATCGTCCACCCCTCCATAAACAGCGGTTTCTACGCCTCAGGAGCATAATCCCGGCCTTACGCGGTAATTCAGGCTAAAAAAACCACGCGGCCCTACACGGCCAGCAACATTTCACCGGAGAGCGCGTTCAACTGCTCCGCCAGATAATCCACTTCATCATCCTTCGTATCGAACGGCAGATTAAGCAAAAGCGTGCTTCGGTCAAGCAAAGCGGCGCGGGGATTTCTCGTGTCCAGCAGGAACGAACAGTCATAGGCGTAGCCGTTATTAGCGTCTATCCCCCGTAGCAGCAGTTGCCTGTACAGCCTACGTCTGTCCCTTGCCAGCAGCGGTATCATAAAATAATTCGATCCCTCCGCGGGAGCCGGGGGCGCGCCCGTCCCTTTTAATTGCCGATAAAGCCTCTCGCCGCAGCGGCACTTCGCTGTAAACATCTCTGTGAGTCGATCCATATAGCCCAGACCGACGCAGGCCTGCATATTGCTAAACCTCAACCTCCGATCTGCAAATTCGCCGCGCGGCATACTATTATACTTCACCCAGGGATCCCAACCGGACAATCCTGCCAGCACGGCCGCCGGATAGCCGGCCAGGTTAAAAAAGACCCTCCCCGTAATAAAAGAATACGCGTAAGTAAAAAGGCGCATCCGGATCAAGTCCAGGGGATGAGGATAAACGCAGGCATCAAGCCCGGAAACTATCTTCCGGTATAATTCCTCGCTATTTGTCAGGACCATACCGCCGCAAGAGGTATTAAGCGGTTTAGAACCCGAGAAACTCAGGAAACCGAAATCCCCGAAAGTTCCGGAATGTCTGCCGCCGATCATCGTTCCCAAGGAATGCGCGGCATCCTCTATTACCGTCAGGCCGCGCCTGCGCGCGACGGCGCAAATCCCCCGAATATCGCAGGGTTGTCCGTACAAATGAGTGGCGATTACGGCGCGCGTGCGAGGACCTATGCTGCTCTCCATCGCAGACGCGTCCATCTGGAATCCTCCGGGCCCGACGTCCACCGGGACGACCCGGTAATTCTCTTTCAGAAGTGCCGCCACTAGACCGGGATAGTTATAAGCGCAAACGATTATCTCGTCCCCCGCGTGCAATCCGGCAGCCTTGAGGATCAGGGAAAGCGCGCAGCGCCCGGACCCGGCCGCCGCCGCATACCCGGCGCCGGTGAATTCAGACATAGCGCGTTCGAACCTTTCTATTTCACCTCCGTGAAGCAATTTCCCCGAACGCGCCAGTTCAAAAATTCTTGCCGGTTCCCCGGCATTAATATAAATGCTTCTTTTGGGAAACTTGCGCATTTTTCTCCCTCAAAGAACTTTTCAGAAACTCAACAGCATCCCTGACAGCCGCAGCAACACCCGGGGATTGCGCAAATAGAAAAAACCATACCTGCTCAAATGACGCAGGATGAAGAAAGGATCCAGGCACAGCCGCAGATAGAAAAAAGCCCTCAGTCTTCTCAAACCGGGAATATCCACCGCGCTCAAACTGCGCTCCGGAACCGCGTAATGATGCGGAGTACAGCACGATGCAGCAACTCCGGCGGACATCCGTGAATCCGCATAAGGAGCGTAATAGTGCACCTGGATGAAATCCGGCTTCATGGAAGAACAAAGCCTCATCGTCTCTCCGATCTCCGGTCCCGTCTCTCCCGGGCTGCCGATCATAAACATTGCGTCGCAGGCTATCCCCTCGTTAGCCAGCCAACCGGAAACCTGCCCGGCCAGCCGTTTCCACTCAACCGGATCCGCACATTTACTAAGCCCTTTCAAAACCCGTTCGCAGCCGGATTCGACGCCCAGTCGCAGAAGGATACAACCGGAACGCTTCATCAAGCGCAGAGCTTCCCGCGAGAGCTCGTCCAGACGCGCCTGAGCAGTCCAGCGCACGCTCAATTTCCTGCGCAGTATCTCCTCGCATATCCCGGTCGCGTGCTTCTCCAAACAACTAAAATCATCGTCGGCGAAAGAAATGATGTTGGCTCCAGCTCCGACAAGTGACACCATCTCGTCCACCACGTTCCCGGGACTCCGAAAACGCACACGGGAACCGCAGCTTACCCTGATCGCCCCGGAACAAAAACCGCAGTCGTGGGGACACCCCCTGCCGGAAAGCACAAAACCATACTTGGCCCTGCCGTTAAAACGCAACGGGAATATCCCCGAGTAACCTTCAATTTCACGGCGGCTGTAAGACGGGAACGGCAGACTGTCCGGATCCTCCACGAGGAATTCCTTACCCGCGCATTCCTGGGCCCGGGAACGCAGACGCTTGGAAGAAAAATCGCGCGCGCGCGCGCACTCCTTTATTACCTCCGCAATTTTTACTTCTCCTTCTCCGCTTATGCATAACGGAAAGAGCTCCGCGGCATCAAAAAGATCAACCCCCGGCCCTGTCAAAATGAACGATTCCATCCCCCGCGCGCGCGCCAGCTCGGCAAACTCCCGCGCCGGCCGATACGTTAACACATCTGCCTGCATCACCAGACAGTCTGGCGCGAAAGACGCCGCCTTTCGCACCAGCCCCTCCGGCGTAAGCGGATAAAGCGAACAATCCGCCAATTCAACGCGGAAGGAACCCTCTTTCTCTAACAAAGCCTGGACGTATTTAAGAGTAAACGGCGGCATCACCCCCAAAGGATGCGTCAGTTTTATCCCCTGCCGCGGGGAGAAACGTACCAGCATTATCCGGTTCCGTTCTTTAAACGGTTTTCTTTCCATATATGCACCTACACATCACCATAAGGCGAAATCACAAAACATTGCCGGCGTATTTGACGAAACGCAGGAATTGGAGCGGCCCCATGGCCAGCAAAATACGCATTAGTTTCTCCGGCCTGGCGTAAAAACGCAGGTATGCCCTGGTACACATCCGGTCGACTTCGCGGTCACCGCCTTTATATTGATAACTGTGCGCTTTTTTGTATATGCTCCGGTCCGGGAACCTGGAGAAATATGGAGTATCCGGGAAAGGTACTATCTTGTTCAGATCCATCATTAAAGGATCCAGACGCAGGGCGAAATTCACGGTATTCTCCATGTTGACACGGTCCTGAAAAGGGAATCCCATCAGAAAGAAACAGAAGAATTCGATCTTGAGCTCTTTGCACCATTGCGCGGCGCGAACAAAATGCTCCATAGTCATGCCTTTACTCAGTACTTTCAGACTCTCCTCATCTCCGACCTCCGGGGCAATGGATATCTTCCAGCACCCGGCCCGTTTCATAACGGCCAGCAGTTCCCTGCTCAGTCTATCGGCCCTTACCCCGTTGGAGAGCTGCCAGTTGACTTTTTTCCCGCTGGAAAGGATAAGCTCGCAGATCCTGAAGACGCGCTCAATGTCATAAGTGAAGTTATCGTCCTCTATGAGAAGTTCCCTTATACCCAGAGATTCCTTCATCCAGAGCATCTGTTCCGCCACATAACCGGCGGAGAAAGCGCGCCAGCGACGGTCGAATACCCCCTGACTGCAGAATATACAACTATACGGACACCCCCGGGAAGTAACTATAGACGCTAACGGCCTTTTCCTGTATATACTCCCTATATACCCGCGCAGATCCACCATGTCATAGGCCGGAAAAGGAAGACTATCCATATCTTCCACACAGCAGCGCTGGATACCGGCTACCGCTTTATTCACGTCCCCCCGCCTCAAAGAGACTGCTCCGGGAACGGCGCTCTTGTCGGAAGAAGCAAGAAAATCCAGAAGCGGCAGTTCCGCTTCGTAAGGGATGACGTAATCTATGGAACCGCCTGCGTACTCCTCCGGAGCGATCGTGGGATGCGGCCCGCCTGCCACCACGGTTATGTTCTCGTCGAACCTTTTGACCATCAAGGCGATCTCCAATGAGAGTGCCTTATTGGAGAAATTGCTTGAGATCCCCACCACCTCCGGCCGATGCCCGCTGATGAGCGCGCCGAGTTTAGCGCGCCAGCGCCTATCGGCGTTGAAGTCGGCGACCGCAACTCCAAAACCGGCCCGTCTCAGGAACGCCGCTAAGGAGAGCACCCCCAGGGGAGGCAACACGCAGATGCAATCTTTTCGACTAGATGGGGCGTTTATAAGAAGTATTTTTTTTCTCATTTCCGGTTCCGTCAACGTCCAGCCAGGAGTACCCGGCAGGCGTAACGAGCCAGCGAACAAAACTGCCTGATCCCTATGGCCGAGATTATCCTGCGCAGTTTTCCCGAACGCAGGTAGAAATCAAGATACGCTTTTCGGTAATAACGCTCTATAAGCGGGTCCCGTCCTCTGTAGTAATAGGAGATATTCGTTCCTGCGCCGGAAGCAAGCGTATCGTATATCTCCGTACCGGGAAAAGGGACGATCTTGGACAGATCCATCAGCAGGGGATCCAGCTCTTCGGCAAAATCTATTATAGCACGCAGTTCTTTTTCCCCCTGGAAAGGGAACCCCATAAGAAAATAAGCGTAATAAACCATGCCGGTCTCCCGGCACCAGCGCGCGGCCTGCCGGAAATGCTCCATGTTCATTCCCTTGCGTATTCGTTTCATGCTCTCATCGTCGCCGACCTCGGGCGCGATGGCAATCTTCCAGCAGCCGGATACCTTGAGTTCGCTAAGGAGGTCCCTCGTCAAACGGTCGGCGCGCACGCCGTTCGCCAGCTGCCAGGGAATGCTGATTCCCCGTTTTCTCAACAATCCGCAGAACTCGTAAACCCTGCCGATATCCGCCGTGAAATTATCGTCCTCCACGGATATTTCCCCTGCGCCTATCTCCCTTGTGAGCCATTCGAATTCGTCGGCCACGTTACCGGCGGAACGCGCCCTCCAGGAACGCCCGGAAACGGCCTGGCTGCAAAAAATACAGTTGTTCGGACATCCCCGAGAAGTAAGCACGGAAACAATCGGCTTCCTCTTGTAACTGTTTATGTAATAAGGCCTGATGTCGATCAGATCATACGCCGGAAAAGGCAGGTCGTTCAAATCTTCGACGGGATACCTGTCGGCCTTACGCACTGAATCCGCCAGCCCGGCGTCCCTGCAAGAAAACACATTCCTAAGCGCCGACCTGTCAGATCCCGCCCGCGCAAATTCCAGCATCGCTCGTTCCCCTTCGTAAGGTATTATATAGTCCGCTCTGCTGGCGAAAAATTCACCGGGAGAAATCGTAGGCTGCGGGCCGCCCAGCACTATCGTTATCCCCGGATCGACGGCCTTGATAATCCTACAAATCTCAATGGCCTCCTTACGGCTGGAATAGTTGACCGATACGCCGATTATGGCCGGTCTGAGTTTCTTTACCAGATAATTAAGCCTGCCGCGCCAAAACGGCATAACGTTAAGGTCTAAAAGAGCTACCTCCACCCCGTGTTTACGAAGATAAGAAGCTATATACAATAACCCCAGGGGCGCCTGTCTGGAGACAAAAAAACGGTTATCGCAAGGAGCGTTTAGCAGAAGCACCACTTTACCGTTCGCCATTTCTACGCAGATAGTCCTTCATAGCGGACTCAAGCTCGGCTTGCGCGGGCGTGACCGGACGCCCGAAACCGTAAAACAATACCAGTTCACTTCCGACCGTCTCCATCCGGTATTCAACTCCGGCAGCGGACAAATAATTTCTCAGCATCCCGTAATACGGAAGGCGGGGATCCAGGCGAAAGAGATAGGCGTAAGAAGCGCCCTTTCGCACCGCATTATCCACAACTTCCTCGTATAAGCGGTACGAACTGCCATAGACACGAGAGTCGCTTGCTCCCTCAAAATCAGAAAAATAGAAGAACGGCATCCCTTCGCAGGAAGCGATAACTTCTTCCCCGCTTTCGAACAATATCTGCCATTTCAGAAAATATTCCGTGTAAACATATTCAATCCCTTTTTCCTTCAAGCGCGATATCGCCTCCGGTAATGGATAGGACTCCCAGAAATCCTGTTTACCCGCTATACCGGTCACCCCGCGCCAGGATATCAGGATAATAAACGACACTACCGCCAGCGCGCAGGCCTTAACCGCTCTGCCTTTTCCTGAAAACAACGCTGATAACGAAACCGCGCAAAAAATCTGGAATATCGGGTATAGGGGAAAGAAATACCTGTAATGAAAGAACGTCGGCCGGCAATAAGCGCTAAAAAAGCAAACAACAATGAATAAAACCGGCAGCGGCAGCAGAAGCGACTCCGGTCTGAGATCGGAAGACGCGCCGCGCTTGCCCTCTCTTTTCAAAAAAATACCTGTAGTCATACGCCGGAAAGATGAACGGTTCACCCATATCAAATACAGCCACGCGCCGCAGAAGAACAAAACGTAGATCTGATTCCAGTAAGCCCGTCCCGGGTAATAGCCGAAGAATTCGAAATGGAAAGAGCGCGTGAATTCGGAAACAAGAAAAGGGAAAAACCATCTTGTTTTTTGCGCCAGCCCCGCGGGCGTCTCCAGGAGCGAACCCAGAAATAACCGGCTCTGCTCCGGATACAGGCATGAAGAATAAAAATACGGCAGCAGCCCAAGCAGCAGAAATGTGCCGTATAGGAGTAATTCTCCTCTGCGCAGGGATCTGCCGCGCAGCATAAGCCAGACGCCGAAGGCGAACGCCGCAAACAGAACGGAGGAAAACAGAAAATATGCCGCCAGCCCGGAAGCGAACCCCAGGGCCGCGGTAAGAAACATTCTTTTTCTTTCTCCGCATCCTCCTTCGGGAACAAACATGGCAAGAAGAATATACATCAGCACTATATCAAGAAAAATCACCAGATATTCTCCGCTCAGGAAAAGCGAAGTGTAATGAGAATAAGACGGCGGTGACAAGATGTAAAAAAAAGCGGCAAGAATGGCCGTGGTCCCGCCCCAGAACCTTCTAACGAAGCAATAAAGCAATAGCAGAATGGCGGCGCTGTGCAAAAGGGAACACCAGCGTAACGATAATATCGAAACGCCGAACATTTTACACAACGGCAGCGCAAGCAGGCAGGAGATAAAAGAACCCCCGGAATACGAAAGGAAATAGTCAGAAAGCGGGACCGCACTACCGCCCTCGATAACGTGTTTTATGAACAACCCCAGTACGGCTTCTTCGGGATGAGCGACGTGTCTGCAGCAATACAATTGAACTATCCTGAAGGTTATAAAAAGCAGCGTCAGCAATATAAAAGGCAAATGAGGTTTTAGGTATTTTAACGATGTTTGTTTCTCTGCGCGCATGTAAACCGCACCTCCTGTACCGCAATATTATACCATATTCTCCGGATGCCCGGCCTTTTTCCCCGCTTTCAAACGGGAAAACGCCATATTCAAGGCCGATCTCGCGTAGCGCAACAGCCGGCGGAAAGAACGCGCCTCGAAAAGTATTCTCATGATCTGCGTCAAACGGAAATAAAAACCGATATTGGCCCGGTGCACTGCTTGCAAAAGGGCAGCCTGAGGAATAAGACAGCCTGCGGCTGATATGTCATCATCCCTATTTCCCCTGCCGATATAATCCCGCCAATAATCATCCCCGCTTGCCTTTATCTGCATATCGTAGAGCGCGGTCCCGCCAATAGGAGTCAATTTCGTGAATTGCGCGAAATCAAGCCCTATGCTCTTCGATAAATTTATGGTACGTTCCATAATTTCTTCGGTCTCCCCCGGGATTCCCAGCATAAAAAATCCGAAAACGGCGATACCTTTCCTTCGCGTGAGGCGGATCTTCTCCCGGATCTGCGCGACGGACAAAACAGGGCGGTTCATGCGGCGCAAGGAACTCGCGTGAAAAGTCTCGATGCCATACATCAGCATCCTGCATCCGGCCGCAGACATCGCGCCGAGTATCTCTCCGTCCACCAGGTCAAGACGCGTCCTCGCGGTCCAGGAGAAAGGCAGATTCAGTCCGCGTATCGCGCCGCACAAACGCAACACCCGCTCCTTGTCGTAAGTAAAAACCGAGTCGTAAAAATCGATGTTCCTGATATTGTATCGCTTGAAACATTCTTCCATTTCCGCGGTGACACTCTCCAATCTGCGGAAACACAAATTCCCCGCGAGACAGCAGTAAGAGCAAGAAAAGGGACATCCGCAGGAAGCCAGCATGGCGGTAAAGCCGCCTCCTCCGCTAAAAGGAGAGAAATAACGTTCATACGGCAGCAGATCGCGCGCCGGAAATAAAAAATCTTCCACCCCTTCTTCTCCTGGGACGGAAAAATTCACCTGCACTTCATCTCCATCGCGCAGGCAGACTCCGGGGATCATCGCCGGAGCGCGTCCTTCTTTCAGCGCCACCAGCAGTGCCGGTAAGGAATCACGCGCCGTGCCAACGATACCATAATCGAATTCCTGATACCCCATCACCTCGCGCGGAAAAAGACCAAGAAGGGCCCCTCCTGCCAGCACAGGAACGTTCACCTCCACGCGTATGCGCCTGATCCACGCACGCACCCCATGAAAAGTCGGGGTCGTGAGGGTGAAACCCAGCAAATCGGGAGAAAACTCCTTTAAGCGCGAAACTATCTCTTTTCCGGAAAGAGACATTATGTTGGCGTCTATGATCAACGCGTCGTGTCCGGCCCGACGTATAATCGAAGCCGCATAGGCCAGGCTCAAAGGGGGATAACCGCTCATATTGCTGATGTAACCGTCCGTGCCGAAGGATTCCCTATCGTATCCCCTGATCTTCGGATAAATAAGCGCTATCCTCAATGCGCTCTCCTTTTAGTTTCCTCGCCGGTCATATTCTTCAAAACCCGCTCAAGGCTCCTCAACGCGCGCAGGCGCTCATTATCCTCGTATTTTACCGCCTCGCGCGCCTTTTCGGCGCAGAACCGGCATTCGCCGCAGGCCGCGCCGTTGCAGCCGGCTTCGTAAAGCCTTTCGATGAAGCCGTCAAGCTTGGCGTTGTCCACGCTAAAAACATCTCTTCCCGCCTCCGTCCTGTTCTCCCACAAAAGCAGGTCAAGCAGATTGCCCCGGTAAGCCCCTTGAGAATAAGCGCTTATCAAAATCCTTAGTCTTTCCTCCGGCAGCGAAGAACCGGAAAGCTCCAGAATATCCACACCGAGACGGTTGTAAAAACCGGCGTCTTCCGGCCTGATCCAGGAGGCCTTCAGCAGCATTGCAGGGTCGGAGAGAAATATCCGCCGGCACCCGGCCAGGTCATAATCAAAAAGAGCGGTTTTTGCTTTGCTGCGGTGCGCGCCGAAGAACGGGCGGTGAAAAGAGAACGGACAGTTCAATAATCCGGGGGCATTGGCTGACAGTCTCAGCGCGCAAGGTACGGCGGAGCGTATGGATTTTATCAGACCGAAATCGCGGTTCACCCTGACGGAGGACAAGGTCAGGGAGTCAGCGCCGAGTTCAAACCATACCCGGGCCCTGGCCGCGCAATCGATATGGGCGGAATCGGAGACGTTTACTTTGAAAAGCGGGAACCTTTTTTTTATCAGCTCCAGCAAATACGGAACGCTCACGGTCAGCCTGTCGGCTCCGCATGCGGCAAGCCGGTCCAGCAGGTTTTCAATACCGCGCTGCCATTTCCTGCCCCATTCGCGGTTATCCAGGCACGCTTCATCCAGGAGATAATTAAAAGAGAACCCTTTGGCGCGCGCCGCCCGTATGTGCCCGGCGTGCCGGGCCTTCAATCCCGCCTCCGCTTTCCCGCGCACTTCTTCGACCTTCCGGTGAGAAAGGCTCTCTATAAAAGTATCGTCCCAGTTCGCGGGCACGGACAACCTCATCTTATTCCCCCCGTACGGAAGAGAGCGCCGCCGGCAATCTCTTCAAGGAAAGCTTCGAAACGTCCGGACGCCTGTTTCAGATAATCCGGATCTATCTTCACCGAGCGTGCGGCGACATCTTTGCAATAACCGCACTCGCCGCAGTCTTTATGCGCGCAGGAAGAATGAAGAAAGAAATCCAGGAATCCGTCAAGCGAACGGTTGTCTATGAATATCTTTCTGTGCGAAACGATGTCCCGGAAAGCGTAGAGCCTGCGCAGGTCCACGCTCAAGGGCCGGAAGAAGAAAAAAAGGTTCCTAAACCAAGAGGCCGCGCGGCGGAGCGTATCGGAAGATTCCGAAAAAAGGTCCGCCAGATTGCCGTCATAACGTCCTTGACTGTAAGCCGTGACTATCCGTTTTATCCTGCTCGTGGGCATAGTGCGGCTGACCAGCTTCAAGGCGTTTATCCCTCTCTCTGCGTAAATCCCCTTGTCCTCGGGACGAATCCACCCGGAACGGATAAAGTGCTCCGGGGACTTGAGTTTGATGAGAGAACAACGCAAAAAACAATAATCTATCACGAATCCCCCGCTCCGGTGCCCCTCCTGCGAGGCATGCGAACTGATCGCGGAATGATACCTGAAAAAAGGACAGCCGTAGAGACAATCCAGATTGGCTATCAGGCGCAGTTCGCAGCCGACGGCCGAACGTATCTGCCGTAAAGCCTCGAAATCGCGGTTGACGTCCGTTGCCGAAAGAGTCAAACCGCTGGCGCCCATCTTTTCCCAGAAAACGGCCTCTTCCCCGGTTTTTATCCCCGCCTGCGTGGAAGCATATATCTTCAAACACGGATAATTAACCTTTATGAATTCCAGCAAGTACGGTATGGAAACGGTCACGCAGTCGGCCCCGCAACCGCATATCCAGTCAAGCAATGCGCGCAATCGTTTTCTGCCCGCCGGGGTCAATTCGGCGTTGCCCATACAAGCCGAATTCAGCAGATAGTTGAAAGACAGCCCTTTGGCGCGGATCGAAGCGATATGCGCGGCGGCTTTCGCGCGGCCGACAGGGGGTAAAATGCAGGAAGGCCTGCCTCCCCCGGTAAAATCCCGGTCAAGCTGGCCGTAAAACCCGCTTATCTCCCGTAGAGGAAGCTCCTGCAGAATATCGTCCTGCCAGTTTGTCGGAACTATCAATTTCATGATCGTTTTAGAAATAGTTTTTTTGTCTTTTTCAGACTGCCGAAAAGAAAAATAAACAACAGCCAGGCCCCGCCGAAAATAAGATTGCGCAAGGTTATTGTTCCCCGGGAGAGGTTTTTTACTATGACTCCCGGACGGGCGTAGTATTCCATCATACCCTTGCGCTGGAAATAACGCAAGGCGTCGCCGCTCATGCCTTGCGGGGCATAGACCAGCCCCCCTCCCAGGTGTGTCCAGTCAGCCCAGCTGGTGAACTTCTCCGGAGATTCTTTTATCAGGTTTTTTCCGTGTTCCTCGAAGAAACGGGACCCCGGATAAGGCACCGCAAGATTGAACTTTACTATGTCGCAATTCAACTCTCTGGCGAAATCTATCGTCTGCCTGCATGTAGCCGGCGTTTCCCCGGGCAGGCCGAGAATAAACAACCCCTGCGAAAAGATACCCGCTTTCGCGGTCTCCCTCACCGCGAACCGGGCCTGTTCCAGGGTGGTGTGCTTGTTCAACCGCTCGAGCACCTCCCGGCTGCCCACTTCTATCCCGTACATGATAAGATGCGCCCCGGCTTCCTTCATCGCGCGCAGCAGGCGCGGAGTCACCTTATCCACCCTGGTCTCCGTGCACCAACGGACCTTTTTATGCAGACCGCGCTCGATGATTATCCGGCAGAAACGCAGGCCGCTATCTTCGTCCCAGGGGAAATAAGCGTCGCTAAAACCGCAATATCCGACCCGCAAGGTATCGGCAAAATACTCCATTTCGTCGGCCACTTTCTCAAGGTCACGGAAACGCATGCGCGGATATACCTTATCCTGGGAACAATAATAACAGCGGTATTTGCATCCCCGGGAAGCGATAATCGGGAACGCGCGGGACCTGTTGATCGCTACCAGAGGCGCCTCCTTATAAAGGTCGGCGTCGAATAAATGCCAGGCCGGCAACGGAAGGGAATCGAGGTCGTCGCGCAGAGGCCTGTCCGGGTTTTCGACAACCGCGCCGTCTTCGCTATAGCTTATGCCCGGCGCTTCTCTCCAGGATTTGCCGGAACGGATGTTACGGCAGACCTCCAGCAGGGTATCCTCCCCTTCTCCCCTCACTACGATATCCGCCATGCCGTCTCCCAGCATGTCCGCCGGAAAACACGTGGCGTGGATATGGCCCAGAATTATCGTAACGTCCGTGTTTTCTGCGCGGATACGGGATATCATCCTTTTAATGTCCGGGACAACGGTAGTTAGAGCCGCAATACCTATCACCCCCGGTCTGAATGAAGATATCTTCCGCAAAAGAGCGTCATCCCCGGTTTTCAGGGCAAACTGGTCATAGACGGCGACCTCAAAACCGTCTTTTTCCAGCACGGCCGAGAGATAAGCCAGCCCCAGAGGGGCTATCGGAGCGCAAAATTTACGATAAGCCCAGCTTTTAGATACCACGCTGGAATCGGGATTGATCAACAATACTTTCATATTTTGCTCGCGTACAGTCTCATCTCCGCAGCTCGTAATAATAAATCTCTACTCCTTCGAACGCGCGGTTTTCCTTTACGAGCCTATGGCGAGAAAGAAACTCCTCCATCTCGGCCGGAGGCCGGATTATCTCCCTGTTCCAGCCGCTGCATATCAGCCAAACCCCGCTCCCGGCCGGCAGATCGCGCCAATGGAGAGTCTTGACCCCGGCGGTCCTCAGCATGCCGAAGAGAGTGCTCCGGTCATACTTGCTTTGTATAGGTAAATCCAGCAAGAACATTCTGGCGCGAATCCCCTGCGGCAAATAACAGACGAGCGGATATAAGATGCTATGATGAGACAATACCACCATGTCCCCGGCATGGTAATTGCGCGTTATGTATCCGCCGACCTCCCGCAGAGGTTTCCGCATCACTACTCCGGCAGAGGGTTCGAAATATTCATTGCGGTAATAGCTGCGCAGGGAGAATAGAGAGACCAGCAGGAATAGAGCCGCCAGACATACTGCCGCGGCCCGCCGCCTGCTCCAGATCCCGCACAACCCGGCGGCAAAGAGCAGATAACAAGGGCCGGAGAGAAAAATGAACGGCCGGTCGAAGAATACAGGGCGAAAGACAAAGGAAAGAACCACCGCGGCCGCTGGCGGGACCAGCAGAAAGGAAAATATGAAAAAGGCGGAATCCCCGGGATCCCAGAGATTCTCCTTCCGACCCTCGAGAGCCTCCCTGAATATAGACACAGCTCCAAACAGTGAAACGGCCGAGACAACAACCCATCCGGTGAAAAACCACGAAAAACCCGTATGATAACCGAAAAAGAAATTCCTAAAAACCCCGATGAAGTCCGCAATGGTGAAAGACGGCAACCAAAAATTGTCGTTCACCCGGCGGAGGTGTTTCAAGGCGTTAATGCTCCATGGTAAGAAAAATAAAAACGCCAGAAATAAAGAACCGGCCCAATATTTCAGCTTCCGTTGGGCGCCGCGGCGCAATAAATAGACCGGAACAAAAACCGCCTGCGCGGCCAGCAGCATCGCGGCGAAATAATGCGTGTAAAGCGCCAGGGCGCTGATTAACGCGTATCCTCCCCAGTATAATCTCTTATCGCTCTTCAGAGCTTTTATGAAAAATAAACAGGATAACAGACTTAAAAATTGCAGCAAGGCATAGATCTTTATTTCCTGCGCGTAATAAACCTGAAAAGCGGAAACGCTCATTATTCCCGCCGCCAGCGCGGCCGTACCGGCGCCAAAAAGCGCCTTGCCGAGCAAAAAAAACAAAAGAATGGAAATGAGACTGAAGGACACCGAAAGCAGGCGCAGAACGATCTCGCGCGGGCTTTCGCGCAGGTCGGTCGCCATTAACGCAGGGGCGCCTTTCTCCTCGGAAAGACAAGATGTGGAATCTTTCACCAGCACACCGGAGGCCCCCTTCATCAACCAGTGCGCCATAAAGCGAAAAAGGGGCGGGTGGATTCCCTCCGCGCGTTGACCGAGCACTTTGGACAGCGGTTTGCCGGCCTCCAAAACCACAAGAGCCTCGTCAAACCACAATGCTCTCTCCGCCAATCCGTTAAGGCGAACAGCGGCTCCTGTCAAGAGTGCTATAACCAGAAGCGATATCCCGATACGTTTTTTCATAAGCCCCCGGGTGCAACATTGTCTATCTTTCATACAATATCCTGTCCGGACCGCAGCGGTTTGAAAGAATCAAAAAACCTCAGCTTTCATACCATCCGGGGCGCCTTAAGCGCATAAAACCGGTCAACCCTTCAACACTTTTTTTCCCGCGCAGGGCATCCCAAAGAGACAAAAAAAGCATCTTCAGGGTATTCTTTAGAAACCAGCGGTAAAGACCCCTCTTATGTTTATGCGGTGAGAAAAGCCCGCGTATCAACCAGTGCGGCCTGTAAAGCACATAACGCTTGTTCAATTCCATATTCAAGGCTGAAAGCTCCGCCCTGGACAATCCGGTCTCGGAAGACATCAATGGGGTTGCCCAGTCGTATTTGCTGAAATCGGTTTCCAGGAGACGGCCCTGCGCTTTAACCTCCTGGTAAAGGAACGTGCCGGGCACCGGGGCTACCGGATGGAAAGCGGGATAATCTATATCTATCTCCACCGCGTATTTAACGAGATCAAGCATGGACTTCCTGGTGTCGAACGGCAAACAGGTAACAAACGTCCCCTGACGAAAAACGTGCGGGTATTTGTTCTTGAATATCGCAAAAACCTCCTTGATCATATCACGAGTATAGGCGGTTTTCTTAAGGAGGCGCAGATCTTCAGAACAGCACCGCTCCACCCCGATCAGCGGATGCACCATTCCGGCCCTGACCATTTTTTCAAGTATGCCGAGTTTCTCGTCGCGTAAAGTGAAATCGGCTCGGATAAAAGCCCACCAGTAAAGATCTTTATAATTTCTCTTCAAAAGGCCTTCGCAAAACTCGTTTGTCCACTCGGGCTGAACGTTGAAGGTAGGGTCGGCCCAAATAATATAACGCCGTCCGTATTCTTTATAGATGATATCCACCTCCGCCAGCGCGCGCTGAACGCTTTTGGTCCGGTAACGCGGAGAAACTTCAAGCTCGCCCTTCTCGATCTCGCTGCGTTTCTGCGTGCCCCAGAACGTCCATAATGAACAAAAATTGCAGCGGTCCACGCAGCCACGGGAATGCTCCAATGTGGCGCTTTGCGGCCAGATATAACCGAAACGGGAATATTTGCCCATCGGCATAAGGTCATAAGCCGGCAGCGGCAGGCTGTCCAAGTCGGAAACCATCTCGCGCAGGGCCGTGCGCACGGCCCTGCCGTTCTTGAGGTAGGCGATCCCTTTAACCCCGGAAATATCCGCCCCTCTGCGCAGGGCGGCTATAAGCTCCACGATCGTCTCTTCCCCTTCGAAACGCACAATAAAATCCAGCGGGAACGACTTAAGGCTGTGCTCATACATCCAGGAAAAGAAATGCCCGCCGGCCACGGTAACTATGCACGGATCTATATCCTTGGCGAGAGAAAAAAGACGGACTGCCTCATGGTGATAAAGGGCCTCCTCCCCTGCCCCTATAATATCCGGTCTTTCGAACTCGATTATCTCTCGCAGGCTCTTCCAGCCGATCTTTAAGGGAGGACAGTCTATTATCTTGACTGTTATCTCCGGAAAGGCCCTGCGCACCGAGGCGGCTATACAGGGGAGTCCTAGCGGCAGAAGAAAATTATCCGATTCGTTTATAAACGGCCATAAATAACGAGGAGGCCGCACCAGCAGGATTTTTCTGATATCCGTGGAATTAGACATAAACGATTGCCCCCTTTTTTTATGCCCGGCATTCGTTTCAATTCGTAAAAACCGGGATTTACAAATGAAACTCCGCGGCTGATTCTTTGACAAGCCTTGGTAGTGAACCTGTCTAATTGCTTAAGTCAAGCGTCCGCTATTTGCCGAAGCGGAATACTGCTATCATTCCAGGATTTTCGAAAGGAGCGGCCAAACCCTATCCGCGCATGTATAAACTCCAGGCGCAGAGTTCATCTCCCCGCGGATAGAAAAATTCCATTCGCGCTTTTAAGCGGGAAGAAATATATTCCCTGGTACGCCTTTCGGGCAAACCGCGGTTTTTTATTGCCGTATCGAGTGATCGGTCCAGGACAACACCGGCGCGGGGACATACCGCATGACCTCCGCAGATTTTATGATTATAGCATCTGAGGCGGAATTTAGAAAGCCGGATTTGAAGAAATGCCCTCGGTTGTTTCACGGACAAGCACACCGTGTTTGTTTTCTTCCGCTCCGGCTTTTATCCTTGATAAAAAAATACCTCCTCCGGCGAGATCGTCGAGAGCCCTGCGATAAGTCCCGAGCGCGGCCTCTTTGATGCCGGCAGAGACGGTCAAAGCTTTGGAAGCCGCGTCGCGGCAGTAACCGCAGGAGGAACAATCATATCCGCGGCACTTTCCCTGACGAAAAAATCCCAGAAAGCCGTCCAGTTTACGGTTATCCAAATATATCCCTCCGGCAGAAAGCACGCGACCGAGAGCAGCCAGGCGCAGAATGTCGTATTGAAAAGGCCGGAAGAAATAAAAAAACTTCTTTAAAATCTGCGGGCCGGAATTAACCACGTATTTATCCGTGTTAAAAGGAAAGAGATCCAGGAGATTCCCCTCGTACCTGCCGGCTGTATAAGCCGAAACGATGCGCGCCAACTCCGCGGTCTTCATTCCCCTGTCCACAAGCTTTATGCGGTCAACGCCGGCTTCTTCGTAGAAACGCACATCCTCGGGACGGATCCATACCGCCGATAACATCCTTTCCGGCTCAGACAAACGCATGAACCTGCAAAGAAGAGAACAATAATCGACATGGAAACTTCCTGTTTCGCGCCTGCGCGAGGCGTGGCTGGAGATATTCCCGTGATACCGTTGAAGATGACAATTGGGCAGACACGGCAGGTTGGCTATCAATTGCAGACGGCAGTGTACGCGCCTGCGTATAGCGCCCAGCAGGCGAAAATCACGGTTGACATCCGCGCAGGAGAAGGTAATCTGTTCGGCCCCCATATCTTCCCAGTAAGCGGCGCGCGCCGGTGTATCCACTGCGGCACCCACCGAAACCGAGATCTTGAAATGAGGGAATGATTTCTTCACCAGAGCCAGCAGATAGGGTGTTGGAAACGGTCACCCCATCCACCCCTGTGATAGAAATAACGTCAAGAAGACGGCGTATCCTCGCCTGCCCCCTCCTCGTCCATTCCATATTGCCTGTGCAAACCGGGTTCAAAAGATAATTAAAAGCCAATCCCAGAGAATGAGCGCGCCCGACCTCGCGGCAAAGCGCTTTCCTGCCGGCTGAAGGAAGCAGGCAGTAAGCATGTGCGCCGCCCAGGCAATCGGGTTCCATTTTGCCGTAAACTTCGGCTACCGACGAAGTATCTATCGTATCCAGTAGATCCGTCTGCCAGTTAGTCGGCACGGAAAACTTCATTACAAACTCCGTTTTTTTGGGGCCGCCGTCTGAGATATCATTTGATTAAAAAGAATCCGGCCTCTCGCGCTCCGGCAGTATTATATCATACAGTACTTTGTTCGAAAATATTTTTCTTCCCGATTATTTTTAAAATCGTCATTAACGTAACTTTTGCG
>WOYI010916478.1_pt1 | contig 64040 bp, 55 predicted proteins | sample 6423411 | NCBI WGS metagenome assembly WOYI01 (sample SAMN13441803, study PRJNA592873) | oil field metagenome | biome: oil field; feature: oil-well bore; material: oil-contaminated soil; isolation source: oil-contaminated soil from oil-well borehole | place: Germany: Wietze | collected 2016-10-18 ... | reverse complement strand
AGCAACTTAACCTGATCGGGAAGTTGGGCAAAATGGGTGTTTCGGCCTGAAGATCGAGGGAATACACGTATAAAGTTGCCAGCGCCTATTAAAAAGCTTTGCATGAAGGGGATTTGGAAACCCACTTTATTGTGGAAAGATTTTTATTCCGAAATACAAGGATGAAAGATTGTGTATACCAATATCTAACTCGTGTGTCGCATAGAAAATCAGCAGACCCTAAATAATACTCCTGATTAACTCATTGGCGATATTCGAACTTTCTATCCGCATGATACTTTCTTCGGCGTTACCATAACTTAGCAGGTTGATGCTTCCATACCAAGAAACTTTTTGGTCAACAACGGCAAACTTTTGATGGATATTTGATTTAAAGACTAAAGCAATACCTGAACTTTTTATCAATTCAATTGTCGTTTGCCAGGAAGTCAAATCCTTGTCTTTAAAATCTTCAGATGGTCTGGTCACTACAATTACTTTTACGCCGTTTTTGAGAGCAATCCTAAGATTTTGTATCATCTGTAAAGTACGCCGTTTTGTAACAAACGGGCTTACAATTATTATCTCCCTGGAAGCATTGACAATATCATTAGAATATATCGGTAAAAAATTGCTTTTATCAAAAATGATATCCGTAGATTCTGCCGCAATATTTTCCCCTTTTGCCCTATAGCCAATAGACGCATATCCGGCAAGCCGTTTATTGTACATCCTTTCAAGCATTCGTACCCGGACATCTACATAGTCATAAATCAGCACTTCCTTTTTCGTTTCAAACAGTCGGTGAAGTCTCCCTGCATATTGTTGTAAAGTTCCTTTCCATGAAATGGGCATCGCCAGGAACAGGGTGTCAAGCCTTGGTTCATCAAAGCCTTCGCCAATATAGCGCCCCGTTGCAACTAAAGTCAGCGGTTTGTTTTCCGGGGTTTCTGAAATCCGGGTTCTGGTTTCCCTGGTTTCCTTTGTCCCCATTCCACCCATGAGTAAGATGACATCCGGAATCCTTTTGCTGAGTTCGCTGGCAAGTGATTCAACGTGAGTTGTCCTTTCTGTCAAAACCAGGCAATTTCTGCCATTTTTATGACATTGTACCACGTCATCAATGATCAACTGATTTCTCATTTCATTTTCGACGATCCCAGCGTACAATTCATGAATGGGGATATCTTTCTCTTCCTTATCCAACGGTGTATTGAAAGAAGTGAACCGGGGTATGACAAAGTGGTCGAAAGGTCTTTTCTCCGCTTGTTTTTTTGCATCGTCCCGGTATCGGATTGGGCCACATTGCATAAAAATAATGGGATGGTGTCCATCTTTCCTGGTCGGAGTAGCTGTTAACCCGTAAACATATTTAGCGTTCACATTTTTCAATATCATTTCAAAACTGAAAGCAGAAACATGATGGCACTCGTCAACGATGACCATGCCATAATCTTTCACACATTCCTTTACTTCTCCCATCCTGTTGAGCGATTGCATGACAGCAATATCAATGACGCCGCTCAACGCTTGTTTTCCACCTCCCATTTGTCCGATAATGCTTTTATTTTTTCCTCTTTTTCTGGCTCCGGGAGTGTCGGTAAGCGGGAATGGCTCATTGATTGTCAGAAAGGCTGAAAGTTTTTCCTTCCACTGCGATACCAGGCTAACCTTGTCAACAAGGATCAGGGTGTTGACCTTTCTTTCGGCGATCAGTTTTATTGCTGCGACTGTTTTCCCAAAAGCCGTTGTTCCGCACAAGATTCCGTTATCATTTTCCAGTAGTTTTCCAACAGCCAAAGGTTGTTCATCCCTCAATTCCCCATTAAACACAACATTTATCTTTCTGCCGTGATTGGTTTTATCGATCCACAACACTGTCGTTTCCATTTCCCCGAACAGCAATTTTATATCCGTTTCACATCCCCTTGGTAAGCACAGGTATTCGGGTGTTTCATCCGAACAAGATATAATTCTGGGTTTATCAAACGTCGGTAGGCGCATGGCCTGGGCTTTGTAAAATTCAGGATTTTTAAAAGCAGCCAGACGTTTCAGGTGATTCAATGCTCTTTGAGAAAATCCGGATTTGGAAATAAACAACATATTGGCTTTTACAACTTCTATTTCCCTGGGGAAATCATTTTTGCTGACCTCCGTCTTTTTTGTGCTTTCCCAGGGTTTGGGTGCTTCCTCATCGTCTGTTTTCAGTGTTCCAAGCTCATTCCCCGGGGACAACTTTGATGTTAGTTCTTCCAGATTCTTTTCGGAAAGCCTTTGAATGGATGAAAGAAAAGCCCATTGATCTTCTATTGGGTGAAAATACTCATCAATAAAAACGCTGTTGTTATCTCTTCTTGCTGTTTTTTGCAGAGGTAGCGCTATTAAATTACCAAAACCACCTTTTGGCATCGTATCCTGGTTCGGGAAGAAACGATCATAAGATTTAAACGTGAGTTCGTGACGTTTGCTCATGGCGTAGGTTAGCAGGGCACTTCCAAATTTTCGGGCTAAAGAAGCCTGTACAGGGTCCTCAAAGAAAAACCATGCATGGGCTCCATTTCCCGACCGTGACCTTTCAACAGCAATAGGAATCTCAAATTCGGTGCATATCTCCCTGAGTGTCGTTACATCTTTTTGCCATCCTTCATCGTCGAAGTCAATTGCCAGAAACCAGCAGGTTTCATTGGATAGCAAAGGATAGAGTCCGGCAACAAGATTTTGCCTACCACGTAAATGCGTGTCAATAGCCATTTCATCCAAAGGAAGAAAATCCTGATGTTTACATGCTGAACATTTTATTTTTGGCTTCTGGCAAATGCCTGGTTTCCATTCATTACCACAGGCAGGTGAATAGCCGGAAGTCCCTTTTGCCTTGTTTTCCCATCTTTTGGCATACACCTCGTCTCTTCCCCTGAACAGCGATCGGAAGAGTCTAATTTTTGCGCTGGCATCAGATCGTTTATTTAGAACTTCAGAAGGTGTTGACGGTTTGGTTTCCGTTTGCCGATCAAATAATTCCGGCTCTGGTGCTGCAAGATATTCAGAAACTTTGCTGTCTGAACCCTGTAACTCTTCATGTCTTGCGTCCCCACCAAGCTGAGTCTTCAGCCTTTTTATTTCTTCTCTCAGGCGGTTGTTTTCAAGAAGCAATTGCTGGTATTTTTCTTTCAGGGCTTTAAAATCCATTTTTTACGCGTTTCCTTCATTTGAATAACTATCGTTTTATACCAATTGTTGCAATTTAGTAAGATACGCCGTTGTCTATCACCCATGATGAAAGGAACAGGGATTACGAAGGGCAACTTTTTAAGCAACTGGTTTAATTTCATTGGCAGAAAAGTACTAAGGGTACAAGTTTGCCAAAATAGTTAAACCAACAATTCTGTATTTAAAAGAAACTACATATATTTGTATTATCGCAATGACGGTTACAGTAATGAGCATTACAATTAAAGTAGTAGATAATGAAATTCTATAACAGAGAAAAAGAATTGGCGTTTTTAAAATCAATTAAAGAACGTACGAAAACAGAGGCGCAAATGACGGTGGTTGTAGGACGCCGGCGTATTGGAAAGACAAGTCTTTTAAAGAAAGCTGTTGAGAATGAAGATACAGCTCTTTATTTGTTTGTGACCCGCAAAAATGAAGTTCTGATTTGTGAAGAATTTAAGGAAGAGATTGAACGCAAGTTGCAGGTTAAGCTGTTTGGTTCGTTTACACAGTTTAAAGACTTGTTCCAATATCTGATGGATTTATCTGCAACGAGAATCTTTTCGCTGATTATTGATGAGTTCCAGGAGTTCAATAATGTCAATCCATCCGTTTACAGTGAAATGCAAAATATCTGGGACAGTTATAAGGAGCGGAGCAGAATCAACCTAATTGTCTGCGGATCAGTTTACTCACTGATGAAGAATATATTCGAAAATTCAAAGGAACCACTTTTTGCCAGGGCAACTGAACGTATTCACCTGAAACCGTTCCATGTGGATACCCTTAAAGAGATATTGGCTGACAATTATCCGGAATATACACCTGAGGATTTATTGGCGTTTTACGTATTGACCGGAGGGGTTGCCAAATATGTGGAACTTTTGATAAGCAAAAAAGCATTTACACTCAGTAAAATGTTGGACGAAGTCTTCCGGGAAAATTCATTGTTTATTGACGAGGGACGCAATGTCCTGATTGAAGAATTCGGGAAGGACTATGCAACCTATTTTTCAATTCTGTCACTTATTGCATCGTCCAAGACATCCCGTTCTGAAATTGAATCAATTCTTGGAGTAAGCATTGGAGGGTATCTGGAAAGGATGGAAAATGATTTCAACTTAATCCGAAAAGTACGGCCAATGTTTGCCAAGCCGGGAGGACGAAATATCAAATATGAGATTGTAGACAATTTCCTGAATTTTTGGTTCCGTTTTATTTATAAATACCAGAGTGCAGTTGAGATAGGAAACTTCGGGTATCTGCGTAGTATTGTAGAGCGCGATTACCCGACGTACAGCGGAAAGATACTGGAGCGGTTTTTTACGGAAAAGCTGGTAAATCTTCAACGGTATTCAGCAATCGGAACCTGGTGGGAGAAAGGGAACCAAAATGAACTGGATATTGTAGCAGTTGACGATTTTACCAAAGTTGTGTTGTTTGCAGAAGTGAAGCGAAAAAAGGAAAATATCAGCATATCGGTGTTGCAGGAAAAGGCCAAAAAACTGCTTCAGTCTCAGTTAAAAGATTATACTGCGGAATACATGGGATTTTCCATGGAAGACATGTAATATTTTCATAAAATATTTGAGACTAATTCTCATTTTTCAGCATAAACAGAATTATTTAAAATTAATCCTCATGGGACTCGAACCTGTAAGTATCTATTTTTAAACTGATTACGTCTTTATTGAAATGTCCTTGATTTTAGTTCGAACACACAAAAGCCCCGTAATAACAATAATTACGAGGCTTTTATAAATTTAAGGTGACCCTGGAGAGACTCGAACCCCCAACCTTCTGATCCGTAGTCAGATGCTCTATCCATTAAGCTACAGGGCCAGTATGTTTTTGCTTTAAAAGCGGTGCAAATATATAACTAATTTGTAAAAATCCGAACAAACGAATTAAATTAAGTATACTTTCCCATTTTGTCTTCAATGGTAACATCGCTAGCAAAGTCTACCTGTATCTTTAGATTGGTCAACATTTTTTCGGTCCCCTCTTTACAACACGCTTCGTGAATTTTATTCAGCAATTCCGGAAGATCGTTGTAAGTGCACTCTACCACCGTTTCGAAAGGGCAAACCTGGTATCGGTGCCCTGAATCGCGAATGGCAGCAATTGCAACATCCACCAGCGAATATTTCAGTTTTCCATCTGCTTCGGGCAAAACCTGAATGGCTACATTAATCTTCTGTGTCTTCCAGTTCATCAGTATTTTCTTCTCCTTTATGGTTTACAATTTGTAATATTTCGCCGCGCGACAACACTTTTACATTCGTTACCAATAAATCTTCATGTAAAAATCCACCCAGTTGGTTACACTCATCTATCACTGTCTGAAATACCGTTTTTATTTCGGCAGTTAAGGGTAACATAACGAGTGCGGACGAAAATCCTTCGATATAATCCAACGACTCTAATTCGCCTTCCTGTTTTTTGAGTTCAAATAACAGTTCGTTTTTTAATATCTTCTGTTGCGTCTTTGTCAGCAACATTTCCCTGTTTTTTCCAATAAAAACAACAAAGTACCGCAGTTTCTTTCCCTTTCCACCCAAACCGGTCGAAATAAAAACCTGTTGTTCATCGAGCAAAGAAGTATGCATCAACATTCGGCTTTCCTGTAAGGCAAGTATCCCCCACTGTTTAAGTTCCCCGCTTGCTTCAGAAACATATTTCTCGAGCGTGCGGTATGCTTTCACATCGTCGTAAACGGCAATCGAAGTCAGAATGTCTTTTTTACGGTCGATTCCTGTTTCCGGGATAAAAAGTTCGTTGCGGTGCTCAAAACATTCTTTTGCAATCTTTTCTTCGCGTACAGTTTTAGAGTACTCGAAGTATTTCATTTGAACTTCAATATCAATCTGTTCCTCGAGAATGCTAAAATTCTCGGGCAGGTCTTCGAGCACCTTCTGGATATTTCTATAGAATTTTTCTCCCTCCATACAACAGTTAAACGACAAAAATAGCGACTTGTTCTTAGCTGGTAAAGAACAATTCAATTTTATTTAATTTGAAAGGAAAATAAATATCTTTGTTGGCTTATTTTTATTTAATTTAAATCAAGAAACAGAGGGCGAAGGGAAAAAGTGAAGTTAAGCGAGGTAAAACATAACGAACCGGTTGTAATTACCAAGATTTTGGGACATGGGTCCTTCAGAAAACGAATTTCTGAAATGGGTTTTATTCGGGGGAAAGAGGTACGTGTGATCAAAGACACGCCTTTTAACGGCCCCATCGAATTCAAGATTCTCAACTATAATGTTTCGCTCCGCAAATCGGAAGCCGACCTAATTGAAGTAGTTCCGATGCACGAGTTCGACCCTGCTAATAATGGAAACTATGAAGGTATCATCGATAGGAATATCGATCTGATCAACCAATCGGAAAGAACCCGTACTATCAATATTGCCTTAGTAGGAAATCCAAATTGCGGAAAAACCACCATTTTTAATTTTATTTCCGGTTCAAGAGAAAAAGTAGGTAACTACAGTGGTGTAACTGTCGACATTCACAAAGCAAGTTTTAAGGCAAAAGGCTACAACTTTAATTTTTTTGATTTGCCCGGAACTTACAGTTTAACAGCCTATTCGAAAGAAGAAATATTTGTTCGTAAATTTATCTACGAGCAAACACCGGATATTGTAATCAATGTACTCGACTCAACCAACCTTGAGCGAAGCCTGTTTCTGACCACACAACTGATCGACATGGACCTGCGTACCATTATCGCGCTGAACATGTTCGACGAAATGGAAAAAAACAAGCTCAAACTCGATCAAAAAGAGCTGGCGAGTTTGGTTGGTATCCCTATTGTTCCTACGGTGAGTTCGCGTGGCAAAGGAATCGACACCCTGGTTGACAAGGTGATAGAAGTGTTCGAAGGAAAAGACAAATTCTCGCGTCATGTACACATTAATTATGGCGAAGAACTTGAAAGATCAATCCAATTGATCAGGCAGAAAGTAAAAGAAACCAAACCAATCACCGATAAAATTTCGTCGCGTTTTATTGCGATCAAACTCCTTGAGAAAGATAACCAGATCCTTGAATTACTCTCAGACTACCCCAACTACAATGAGATCCGGGAAATCACTGACAAGGAAGTTCGCAAGATCGAATTGCTTGAAAATGAAGACAGTGAAACGGTAATTACGAACGCAAAATACAGTTTTATAACCGGAGCATTAAAAGTAACCTACAGCAACCCTGTTGAAGGCCAAAAAACACGTTCCGAGAAAATCGATGGAGTTTTAACCAATAAATATTTTGGTTTTCCAATTTTTACCACCCTGTTGTTTCTGATGTTTTATGCCACCTTTAAAATAGGTGCTTATCCGATGGAATGGATCGATTTGGGTGTAAGTTCACTTGGCACCTTTATAGCCAATCTTTTACCTGCGGGAATGCTGAACGATCTGCTTGTGAGTGGAATTATTAACGGGGCCGGCAGTGTGCTGGTGTTCCTTCCCAACATTCTCATCCTGTTCTTTTTTATATCCCTGCTCGAAGGTTCGGGGTATATGGCGCGTGCTGCCTTTATTATGGACAACATTATGCACCGTTTTGGTTTACACGGGCGTTCGTTCATCCCGATGATTATGGGATTTGGGTGCAACGTCCCTGCCATTATGGCCACTCGTTCGATGCGGAACAAAGGCGACCGGATTTTGACCATGCTGATCATACCATTTATGTCGTGTTCGGCCCGCTTACCGGTTTATATCCTGATCATTTCAGCTTTCTTTACCAAATACCAGGGACTAATCCTGATCGGGATTTATGCAGTAGGAATTGTATTTGCATTTTTAACTGCCCAAATCCTGAATAAAACGGTTTTTAAAAATAAGGAGACCCCTTTTGTTATGGAGCTGCCCACGTATCGTTTGCCCACCTTCAGAAATGTATTGTACCATATGTGGGATAAAACCCAACATTATCTTCGTAAGATCGGATCGATTATTTTGCTTGGAGTTATCATTGTATGGGCCTTGGAGTATTTCCCGCGCGAGTCGGGAAAAACGGCTTCGTTCGAACAACAGAAGATAGAAATCACACAGAATGCAAAACTTAGCGAAAGCGAAAAATCATCTCAAATTGCAGTTGTTCAGCAAAAACAGGAATCCGACCGCTTAATCAACTCGTATCTTGGACGTGTTGGCCGTGTTATCGAACCGGTGATGAGTCCTTTGGGGTTTGATTGGAAAATGAGTATTTCGCTGCTGGCTGGTCTTCCGGCAAAAGAAATAGTGGTGAGTACCATGGGGGTTCTGTACCAGACACCAAGCGACGAAACTACCGTAAGTTTGCAGAAAAAACTTCGCGAAGAAGTTCACACAAGTGGAAAAAGAATTGGTCAGCCGGTATTGAGCGGGCCTGCTGCACTTGCGTTCCTGATTTTTATTTTGATTTACTTTCCGTGTATCGGAGTAGTGGCAACCATCAAAAACGAGTCGGGATCTTGGAAATGGGCAGCTTTTTCAGTACTTTACACCACAACACTGGCATGGGTTTCAGCATTCTTGGTTTTTAACGTTGGTAACCTATTTTTGTAAACAATGATTCAGGAAGTTATCACATACATGATTATCGGATCGGCAATTACACTGGTTGTATTAAAAGCTATTAAACGTTTTGCGCCTAAAAAAGCGAGATCAAAAACAGCCCAACCAACGAGTATAGCCGGAGAAACCCACAACTGTGCAGCCTGCTCAGCCGAATGTCAACTACGCGATCTTCCCAAATATATTGTTGAAAAAAACCTGGATGAATGTGTTCAGGTCGAAAATAAATCAAAGCTGTTTCAACCCTGAAATGACTTCTGAGGGATTTTCAGCCCCAAAAACAAAGCTTCCGGCAACCAGTACATTTGCTCCGGCTTCAAACAACCTTTTCCCCGTTTTGTAATTCACCCCCCCGTCCACTTCGATCAAACATTCTGTTCCGGCAACATCAATCATTCCACGGAGTTGACGAACCTTTTTATAGGTGTTTTCGATAAACTTCTGCCCGCCAAAACCCGGATTTACCGACATTAATAAAACCATGTCGAGATCGTGGATGATGTCTTCGAGTGCAGCCACCGGCGTATGTGGATTCAAACAAACACTGGCTTTAATCCCGAATGATTTTATTAGCTGAACAGTACGATTCAAATGTGTGCAGGCTTCGTAATGAACCGTGAGAATGGAAGCGCCTGCCTCAGCAAACGGTTCAATAAAATGATCGGGATTAACGATCATCAGATGCACATCCAAAGGTTTCCGTGCAATTTTTTTGACATGCTTGATAACCGGAACCCCAAACGAAATATTTGGCACAAACACACCATCCATCACATCGAAATGAATATAATCTGCTTCACTCTGATTAATCATTTCGATATCTTTCCCGAGATAATTAAAGTCAGCCGAGAGAATCGAAGGTGCGACCAATCGCTTCATTTGCAATATTTTATTTCCCCAGATACGATTTAAGCAATCTGTTCCGGTACTGGTTTTTCAACTTTTTAATGGCTTTTTCCTTTATCTGACGTACCCGTTCGCGGGTCAAGCCAAATTCGTCGCCAATTTCTTCGAGTGTGTGTTGCTGATAACCTTTCAACCCAAAATAAAACCGAAGTATCTCGGCTTCGCGTTCTCCCAATGTGGCCAGCGAACGCTCTATTTCCTGTCTCAGCGAACTGTCCATCAGCTCTTCGTCGGGTCGCGGCGAGTCTTCGTTCAACATCACATCGTACATCGTGTTTCCTTCTTCATCGCGGAGTGGTGCATCCATCGACACGTGAACATTCGAGAAATTCACTGAATCCTCAATCAGTTCCGATTTCACTTCCATTATATCCGCGATTTCTTCGGGTGTGGGTTCTCGTTGAAACTCCTGCTCCAACTTGTTGAATGCCTTATTGATTTTATTGATCGATCCGATTTTATTCAATGGCAAACGAACAATCCTGGCTTGTTCGGCCAATGCCTGCAAAATTGATTGACGAATCCACCAAACGGCATACGAAATAAATTTGAATCCTCGGGTTTCGTCGAAACGTTCGGCAGCTTTTATTAAGCCAAGATTTCCTTCGTTGATCAGATCAGGAAGACTAAGGCCCTGATTTTGATACTGTTTGGATACTGAGACTACAAATCTCAGATTGGCTTTAATCAGCGTTTCAAGCGCTTCACGATCTCCCTTTTTAATGCGTTTGGCAAGCTCTACTTCTTTTTCTGCAGACAACAATTCTACCTTCCCAATTTCGTGCAGGTACTTATCCAGCGAGAGGGTGTCGCGGTTGGTAACCTGCTTGGTAATTTTTAGTTGTCTCATATCTACGTTTAGTTAACATCCACCTAAGCATCAGATGCCCGGGTTCTTGATTTACAAATGTAATACTCTATTTGAAATAACGTATGACTTGGGGTTTTATTCATATAATTTATAAAACAAATACTATAAAACACCTCTCTACCAACACCTTACACTTCCAACAAGAGGTAGTTTCTAAATTCTGTAAAGTCGGTTCCAAGGCTAACTGTTTTCTTGGTTCCTTTCATAAACGCAGCTAACTTACCGGGAAGTTCAACTTTTCCTTCTCCAATTACCTGTTCAACAGTTTCAGTAAATTTGGCCGGATGAGCAGTCTCCAAAAAAACTCCTACCTGGTCTTCTTTCAAAAACTCTTTCAATGATTGGTAACCACAGGCGCCGTGCGGATCGCAAAGGTAACCTGCTTCAGTGTAAACATCCAGAATAACTTTCCTGATCTCCTCGTCGGTATAATGGAATCCAATTATCTTCTCTGAAATGAGTTTGTGTGAATTTTTATACAAATCCAAAATACGGGCAAAATTGCTGGGTGCGCCAACATCCATGGCATTGGCAATGGTTTCAACTGATGGCCTCGGTTTGTACTTGCCTGTCAACAGGTATTCATATACCACATCGTTTTGGTTGTTGGCAGCAATAAATTGTTTGATTGGCAGGCCCATCTCGGCAGCAATTAATCCTGCGGTAAGGTTTCCAAGATTTCCACTGGGCACCGAAACTACCAGATCTTTTCGTTCGAGAGTTCCGGATGCTTTCAGTCGAGCATAGGCATTAAAATAGTAAAAAGCCTGCGGTAAAAAACGCGCAACGTTGATCGAGTTAGCCGATGTAAGCTGCATTAGAGTATTAAGTTGCTTATCAAGAAACGCAGTTTTCACCAAATGCTGGCAATCATCAAATGTTCCGTTAACTTCCAGCGCTGTAATATTCTGGCCTAAGGTTGTAAATTGTGCTTCCTGAATTGGACTCACTTTCCCTTTTGGATAAAGTACATGTACATGAATTCCATCCACTCCCAGAAAACCATTGGCAACAGCACTTCCGGTATCGCCTGAAGTGGCTACCAACACATGCACCAGGTTATCCTTTTTTTCCAGAAAGTAATTGAGCAGACGTGCCATAAAACGCGCGCCAACATCTTTAAACGCTAATGTTGGGCCATGAAACAACTCAAGTGAATAAATGGAATCAATTACGTTTACAAGCGGACAATCGAACTCAAGTGTATCATATACAATTTCTTTCAAATGTTCGGCTTCCACATCCTCACCAAAAAATTTTAGTGCAACTTCGAAGGCGATTTCCTGAAAAGTTAATTGTTCGATGGTGTCAAAGAAAGAGTTATCGAATTTCTCAATCGTTTCAGGCATGAACAAACCATTATCGGCCGCCAAACCCTTTATCACCGCTTCTTTTAACGAAACTTCCGGGGTATTTCTATTGGTGCTGTAGTACTTCATATTGTACGACAAATGTAAATGATCCTTACTAATTACATGATTGAACACCGTTTGCAAACATGACTTATATCATAAATTTAACAGGCTGGCAGATTTTAATGGATTTTGTGCTGTCCCAGAAACTCGCGTATAAATCCATCGTTTTTCACCAATCCAAGTATCCCTTTTTTCGTATCGAACTCATCATACACCTCAACCAAGTCAGCTTCCAATCCCGGTTTGTAAATTGTAAAAGGCACTGGTTCACGTGTGTGAGTTTTTAGTGCGCATGGCGTTGGATGATCGGGCAAAATAGCAATGGCAACTTCTTCTTCCATTTTTTCAGTCTCCTCCAGGATGTATTTCACTACACGCTGATCGAGGTATTCAATAGTACGTGTTTTTAATTCAACATCGCCTTCGTGCCCGGCTTCATCGCTTGCTTCGATATGCAGATAAACCAAATCGTGATTTTTAAGTGCGTCGACAGCGGCTTTTGCTTTGCCTTCGTAATTGGTATTGTACAAGCCTGTGGCCCCTTCTACTTTAATAACTTCCATGCCTGCATAAACTCCGATTCCCTGAATCAGGTCTACTGCGGAAATAACGGCAGATTTTTCGATACCAAACATTTCTTTTAGCGTCGGCATAGCTGGTTTGTAACCCGGCGACCAGGGCCAGATACTGTTGGCCGGCTCTTTTCCAGCCTCCCTCCGCTTTACGTTTACCGGATGATTTTCAAGTATTTCCCGAGATTTCAAAATCAGACCTTTGACAAAATCGGCGGTTGTTTGAGCTTCTTCTGAATTCGCTTTTGGTAACACATTGCGGAAAGGTGTGCCCGGAACATCATGCGGAGGCGTGCAATTAAAATCCTTTATCCCGCCTTTTATTACAAGCAGATGACGATATGAAACTCCGGGATAAAATTTAACGGTGTCGCTCCCTAACTCATGATCCAAAAAGAGGATCAACTCCGCTGCTTCTTCATTTGAAATATGACCGGCCGAGTGGTTCTTTATTTTTTCGTTTTCAATAGTTAGCAGATTACAACGCAGTCCGAGATCACCAGGCTGAAGTTCAACTCCCATGCTGGCTGCTTCCAGCACACCCCGTCCTTCAAAAACCTTCTCGACATCGTAACCCAACACTGCCATATTCGCAATTTCACTCCCGGGGTGCATTGTTTCGGGAACGGTTTTAAATTGTCCCGACTGGCCGTGTTTTGCCAGCCAGTCGATGTGCGGCTTTTTTGCCATTTGCAAGGGAGTTTTTCCACCATATCCAGCAATAGGCTCATCCGACATCCCGTCTCCCAGTATGATTAGATATTTCATTCGTTTAAATTTATTATTTTCAATGGCAACTCACGGAACTCACATAAAATTTAATCATTCTTCTGCGTATAATTTTGAATGCTGAAATTTTATGCTCGTTTCATTCTTTAGTAATGTGATTTTAGTAATGAGACAAAGAATTTGGTTAAATGTTCGACACCTTGATCAGATCGGCAAAAACACCGGCTGCAGTTACCGATGCTCCTGCTCCGTAACCCTTTATGAGCATCGGAAATTCATGGTAACGTTCGGTAGTGTACATTACCAGGTTATTGCTTCCTTCCAAATCATAAAACGGATGTCTTGCATCCACTTCTTCCAACCCGGCTTGTGCTTTCCCTTTTTCGAAACGAGCCACAAAACGCCACTTTTTATTGGCAGCCTGCAACACTTTTCGGTTCTTTTCAAATTCTTCATCCAGTTCAGTAATTCCTTTCCAGAACGCTTCCTGGCTTCCTTCAAATAGTTGATCGGGGACAAATCGCTTAATGGTAACGTCTTCCATTTCAATCCGGTATCCCGATTCTCTTGCCAGGATCAGTATTTTCCTGGCCACATCTACCCCACTTAAATCTTCACGCGGGTCAGGCTCGGAATAACCTTCATCCTTTGCCATTTTGATGGTTTTACTAAATGGTGTTTCTTCTGAAATGGTATTGAAGATAAAATTGAGCGTACCGGAAAGTACAGCTTCAATTTTAACGATTTTGTCGCCTGAATTTACGAGGTCGTTCAACGTATTGATGATCGGCAAACCTGCACCAACATTGGTCTCGAACAGGAATTTAACCCCTTTTTGTTTGGCAATTTTTTTCAGGTTGGAATAATTATCGAAATCTGATGATGCCGCCACTTTATTGGCAGCCACCACTGCAATGTTGGCATTCAGAATTTCTTTGTATAGATCGGCTACAGCACCGGAGGCAGTACAATCGACAAAAACAGAATTATAGATATTCATGCCCTTCATTTCGTCGACAAACGCCTGTAATCCCGATTTCTTATCCGATTGTTCCAGGTATTGACGGAAAGTGGCGATGTCGATCCCTTCGCGGTTGAAAAGCATTTTTCGGCTGTTCGCCACGCCTGTTAATTTCATGCGTAAGTGTTTCTCATTCAAAAGTCGTTCCTGTTGTTGCTGGATTTGCTGCAACAAGTTGCTTCCCACTGTCCCGATCCCCATCAGGAAAACATTCACTTCTACAAATTCTGATAAGAAAAACGACTCGTGCACTGTGTTTAAGGTTTTTCGAAGTTCGTCGTTTTTTACCACCCACGAAATGTTCAGCTCCGAAGCTCCCTGTGCAATCGCAATCACATTCACGCCGCTTCTACCCATTGTCGAAAAAAGTTTTCCGGCAATGCCGGTAGTATGTTTCATATTCTCGCCCACGATGGCCACCACCGATACTTCCTTTTCAAACCCGATGCGGTTAACCTGCCCGGTAGCTATCTCTTTTTCAAATTCGTCGCGAATCGCCCGATCGGCGGCTTCCACGCCAATTTCATCAATAGCTACACTAATCGAATTCTCGGATGAAGCTTGAGAAATCAGAATAACGTTCACATTCACACTTGCCAGTGCAGTAAACAAACGCATCGAAATGCCGGTAACTCCAACCATACCAATTCCCTGCAAAGTAAGCAATGCAATTCCTGAAATTGATGAAATCCCCTTGATCGGACGGTCAAAACCATTTTCAACAGTCTTTACAATTTTTGTTCCCGGGTTTTCGGGCTCAAATGTATTTTTTATGAGTATTGGAATACCTTTTTGATATACCGGCAAAATGGTTGGAGGATAGATGACTTTGGCTCCGAAGTGTGAAAGTTCCATTGCCTCGGAATAGGTAAGCTCAGGAATAGTATAAGCTTTTCTGATAATTCGTGGATCGGCAGTCATAAAACCATTTACATCAGTCCAAATCTCGAGCATGTCAACATCGAGGGCGGCTGCGATAATCGCGGCAGTATAATCCGAACCTCCCCTCCCCAGGGTAGTAAATTCGCCTTTTGCATTTCGGGCAATAAAACCAGGAGCCACCACAACACCTTTAAATTCGCCAAAAACTTCGGCGATCATCGAATTGGTGATCGAAAAATCGACAGCGGCCTTTCCGAATTTGCTGTCGGTTTGAATAAAAGTGGAAGAATCTATCCGTTCGGCACCAATGTATTTTGCCACAATATGCGATGAAATTCGCTCGCCAAGACCCGCGATCCGATCCAAGGTTTTTGCGGTAAGTTCGCCAACCAAAGTAATTCCGGTAAGTATTTGTTCGAGTTCGTCAAGCAGCTCATCCACAATTTCTTTTACCGGATTTTTATCTCCGAAGAGTTCATGCAGGATTTTGTCGTGTTTTGTTCGAATTTCGCCAAGTTCAGTATGAAAGTCGCTTGTTCCGGAGACAGCTAACCGGGCTGCCTTCAGAATTTTATCGGTTATACCGCCCAGGGCGGAAACTACCACGACTACATCGTCCTTCTGACCGAGAACAATGTCTTTCACGCGTTTGATGTTGGCGGCGGAACCTACGGATGTTCCACCAAACTTTAAGACTTTCATCTGTTCACTTTTGAGAATTCATCATTATAAAAAAAACCGGATGAATCGACAGAACCAATTCATCCGGTATATGCTGTCATATTTTTACACAAACTAAATGGCCGGAACTTTCCCTGTTATGGTTTCCACAATTTTTGTTTCCAGTTCGTGCGCCAACTCCGGGTTATCCATAATCAGGGTACGAACCGATTCACGTCCCTGTCCGAGTTTAGTGTCGCCATACGAAAACCATGATCCGCTTTTCTTGATGATATTGTAATTCACGCCCAGATCAATAATCTCGCCCGAACGCGAAATGCCTTCGCCATACATAATATCAAATTCAGCTTTACGGAAAGGCGGCGCCACTTTATTTTTTACCACTTTCACCCGAACGTTGTTCCCGTTCACCTCATCGCCGTCTTTGATCTGGCCAATCCGGCGAATATCCAAACGAACCGATGCATAAAATTTTAGCGCATTACCACCGGTTGTTGTTTCAGGGTTCCCGAACATTACCCCGATTTTCTCGCGCAACTGGTTAATAAATACGCAACAGGTTTTTGTTTTGCTGATGTTGGCCGTGAGTTTACGCAATGCCTGCGACATCAACCTTGCCTGCAAACCCATTTTTGATTCGCCCATCTCGCCTTCGAGTTCGGCTTTTGGTGTTAAGGCTGCCACCGAGTCGATCACTACAATATCGAGTGCCCCCGAGCGGATCAGATTATCGGCGATTTCCAGGGCCTGTTCTCCGTTATCGGGTTGCGAAATTAAAAGGTCGTCGATATTTACACCCAGTTTTTTGGCGTAATATGGATCAAAAGCATGTTCTGCATCGATAAAAGCAGCAATACCGCCAGCTTTCTGAGCTTCAGCAATCGCGTGAATTGCGAGGGTAGTTTTTCCCGAAGATTCGGGCCCATAAATTTCAATGATCCGGCCTTTGGGATATCCTCCAACTCCCAGCGCAACATCGAGTGCAATAGAACCGGACGGAATGGCTGGAACATCTTCGTGAGGATGGTCGCCCATGCGCATGATGGAGCCTTTCCCATAACTCTTTTCAATTTTATCCATGGTCAGCTGAAGGGCTTTCAGCTTTTCTTTGTTCATCTGACTTTTTTCTTCTTGAGTCATTATTTGATTAGATTATAAATTTAGTGCTTCAATGATTTGTGAGGTGTGGTTTTTTGTATCCACTTTTTCAAAAACCTGTTCGATCACGCCGTTTTCATCGATAACAAAGGTGGTGCGCAAAACACCCATATATTTTTTCCCATACATCGATTTTTCACCCCAGGCGCCATAGGCTTGTAGAATTTCTTTTTCGGTGTCGGCAATCAAATTAAACCGAAAGCCGAATTTAGTAATAAAATTCTGATGCGATTTTTCACTGTCGGGACTCACTCCCACCACATCGTACCCTTTTGCCAGCCAGGCGTCGTAATTATCATTCAGGTTACACGATTCTGCTGTACATCCCGGGGTGTTATCCTTCGGATAAAAATACAGAATCAACTTCTTCCCCGAAAAATCTTTCAAACTAATTTTATCTCCATTCTGATTTACTCCTTCGAAATGAGGAGCTTTGTCTCCAACTTTCAATTTTGTCATGTGTTCTGTCAAATTACGTTCTACAAATATAAGCGATTAAATGGTAAATCTCAGGTTCTTCTCTCACTTCACTTCCACGATTTCAGATTCATTTAAATTCTTCATTATCTACTTTTTTGTTAAATTTACATGTCGGAAAACACAATGTTTTGAAATGAATTTTATAAGAACCTACATACTCTTAACAATATGCGCCTTTCTATTGTTTGCGCCTTTCTCGCTTTCTGCCGGAAGTCAGGAAAATCCATTGGTGCAGGCGATCAAACTTTACGATCAGAACAATTTTAAAGAGGCAGAAAAAATACTGGCTGGACTCTTGGAAGAAAAGCCCGATCACTTAATGGTAAACTATTTTTATGGCGCCTGCCGTACCGAAAATCAACATTACGGCCAAAAGGAAATTTTATACCTTTTGAAAGGCAGCACAGGAGAATCGCCTTTAAAAACCGATTATTACCTGGGGGTTCAATACCAGGCTCAAAACCGCTGGGATGAGGCTTTGCAATATTACCAAATGTTTGAAATAAGTTCTTCCAAAGAAGCAAAGGAGCTGAATGTTGAGGAAAAAATAGACCAGTGTAACAAACATATAAATCCTTACAAGAACGAACCGGAAGAACAATCCGAAGAAGATGAAGAGCTAACTGATGTTCTTCCGGCACCGATCGACCGTCCTGAAGGAGCAGTGGCTGCAATTTCGGCTGAAGCTGTATATCCTGAAGCTGATACAATCGATTCGATGCAGGCAATTTCTTCGTCGGCTGATTCAACTTCTATTGAGACCTTACCTGTTGAAGTGGTTCCTGAAGTACCGAAGCCAGTTAAACCCAAAGCAGGGCCAATCGAATTTTGGGTGAATGAAGAACTTACCTACATCGACACAGCTAATTTCCAAACCCAAGATGGACTTGGGTCATTTCTGGCATGGGAGCTGGGCACCAAAAGATTAGATTCATTAAACGCTGACCTCGATCGTTGGCGATCGTATTATGCTGCTGCAAAAAACACTGTAAAAAGAAACGAACTGGCACAAAAGATTATTTCTGCAGAAAGCGAACAGCTCGGGTTGCAAAAACAAACCAAAGAACAATTAAGGATGGCACGGCTTTCCGAAATCAATTTCTGGAATAGTAAAACAGAAGACGAGATAACAGCCTTTTCAGAACAGTTAAAGAAAGAGAAACAATTACTAAAACAAAACGATAAAACGCCACTGTTTGTGCCGGATTCCGCATTGATTCCCGTTGAAGTTTTCGAAGAAATCGCGCCTGTTACAAATACCCCAACACCGCCAGGCGAAAAAAACGAGCTGGTTTACAAAATTCAGATCGGGGCGTACAGTCGCAAACTTCCGAACTATGTGAAACAAAAGTTTGATAAACTGGCGGTTATCCGTAAAATTGACAAGTATACCGACGACCGCGGGGTAGTTGTTTATACAACAGGAAACCTGGGGAAACTGGAAGATGCAGTGAAAATGCAAAAACAAGTTCGTCAGGAAGGTATAGAAGATGCCTTTGTTGTTCCGTATTTTAACGGAAAAAGAATAACTTTGGAAGAAGCAAAAAAAATTGAACAGGAACGATGACAATTAGAGAACCAAAAAACATTCCGTCAAAGGATTCTCAGGAAGAAGTCATAAACGAAAACTTCCTGATCTTGCATAACGATGATGTTCACACTTTTGATTATGTAATTGATGCATTGGTAGAAATATGCGAACATGCCTACGAACAAGCTGCACAGTGCACTATTTTGATTCATTACAAAGGGAAATGCGATGTAAAAAAAGGTTCGTTTGCCGCACTAAAACCAATGAAAGAAGCACTTATTGAACGAGAACTAAACGCCACAATTGATTAATATACCATGTCGATTTTTACCATTATTCTTTTGATTCTTCTGGGACTTGTACTCTTGCTGATTGAGTTTGCCGTTATCCCGGGTGTTACCATTGCCGGAATTGGCGGAGTCCTGTTATTGTTGGCCAGTATCTATATTGCGTTTACCGACCTGGGGACCGTAGCGGGCTTTATAACGCTGACTGTTGTTATTATTGTAGCGCCTGCGATGGTCTATTATTTTTTCAAATCGCGGACCGGGAAGAAAATGATTCTGGAAAAAAACATTGTAGGCAAAGTAGATCTGATCGATCAGGAAAAAGTGAAAGTGGGCGACATTGGAAAAACTGTTGGACGTTTAGCCCCGACCGGAAAAGTAAAAGTAAACGGCGAAGTATCCGAAGCACAGTCAACCGGCGCGTTTATCAATCCGAATACATCGGTTACCGTTATTAAAATTGTATCGAATAAATTAATTGTTGAACCAGTAAATAAATAATAAAATGGAAGTAGCAGGAACCTGGGGAATGATTGTAGCAGTTATTGTATTGCTTTTTATCATCCTCTATTTTATACCAATTGGGTTGTGGTTTTCAGCCCTTGTTTCAGGAGTTCGGATCTCATTGATCCAATTATTTTTAATGCGTTTCAGGAAAGTACCTCCGGGTATTATCGTCAGGGCATTAATTGAAGGAACCAAAGCCGATGTCCCACTGGGTAGAGATGCACTGGAAGCTCACTACCTGGCTGGGGGTCATGTTGCCAGAGTGGTACATGCTCTTGTTTCGGCAGCAAAAGCCAACATCGAATTGTCGTTTAATATGGCCACAGCCATCGACCTGGCTGGCCGCGATGTTTTTGAAGCAGTGCAAATGTCGGTAAACCCGAAAGTAATCAACACTCCACCGGTAACTGCTGTTTCGAAAGATGGTATCCAGCTTATTGCAAAAGCAAGAGTTACCGTTCGTGCCAACATTAAACAGTTGGTGGGTGGTGCCGGTGAAGAAACCGTTTTGGCCCGCGTGGGCGAAGGTATTGTTTCTTCCATTGGTTCTTCGCACTCGCACAAGTCAGTGCTCGAAAACCCGGATTTTATTTCGCGGGTTGTACTCGAAAAAGGACTTGATGCCGGTACTGCTTTTGAGATTCTCTCGATTGATATTGCCGATATTGACATCGGTAAGAACATTGGAGCAGTTTTACAAATGGATCAGGCTGAAGCAGATAAAAACATTGCACAGGCGAAGGCAGAGGAACGCAGGGCCATGGCTATTGCTTTGGAGCAGGAGTATAAAGCAACCGCACAGGAAATGAAAGCGAAGGTGATTGAAGCAGAAGCACAGGTTCCACTTGCCATTGCCGAGGCTTTCCGTACAGGGAACCTGGGGATAATGGATTATATGAAATACAAAAACATAATGGCAGACACTTCAATGCGTGACTCAATTGCCGGCGAGTCGAACTCGCCAAGAGAATAAAACTTAATGTGGAAAATACGTAAAGCCTTCCATTAGCTAACGGAAGGCTTTTTTAGTGAAAATTACCCGTATGTTAACTTTTGTGCGAAAAATGTTATAAAACACATTTCTTAACCTTCCGATAACCACTATTAAACTTATTCGCCATATATTTGAACCATAGTTTTAGTTCATAGGTTTAGGTTTGATTAGTTTTATTGGTTTAGTTAGATGAAAAGGATAGGTGTTGACCTATCCTTTTTTTATTTCTATCCCGATCCATTCCAAAACATTAATATTTCTGAAGCAAGCCCAATAATTTACGATCGAGCTTATAACCATGCCAGTCCTCGTAATCCACATCTTTTCTACCCGAGTTAAGAATCCCAAAGGTTCCTCTGAATTCCCAAAGTCCCCAACCAATATTATTTTCGGTCAGAACACTTAACACATCCCCGAACCAGGCCAGAAAAACCTCATGTGGAGTTTCATTCCAGCAACCACACTCGCCACAATGCACTCCTACCCCCTGTTTCACCGCATCAATCCATGGCTTGTAAAAATCTTCTATACTTTTTCGGTCGAAATATTTTCCATCAATCGTCCCCGGCCAAACAATGGCAGGCGAGTCATCCGGATTTTCGAATACCCATGGTGCCCGGTAATGTGAAATGTAATGCGGAAAATATCCACGACAACTCTGCCCTACGTCCAGATCAGCAATTTCCGGGATAAAATCAGCCCCTACATTGTTACCATCAGCCACAACTGTTCGCTCAGGATTGTGTTTTCTAATCCGTTCCATGCTTTTTAAAACCACTTCACGATAAAGTTCCCCGGGAATCGCTCCCCGTTTTGAAAACTGATCATTCATATCTTCACGCGTACATGGCTCGTTCACCAGGTCGAAACTGATCTGGTCGCGTGTTTTTGAAGCAAAACGCTTCGCCCACATTTCCCAATGTGTGTAAAAAGCTTCCTGTGCTTCTTTATCTTTCCACAAATTATAAGGCTCGTTAAAACCGGCATTTACACAAAAACCGGGAGCCCTGTGCAAGTCGAGGCTAACATGAATATTGTATTTGTTGGCCATGTCGACCAAAGCTGCCACTTCATCCACTACTTTCTCATCAAAATTGACAACTTCGTTGGGAGTAATGTTTTTTGAAGGATCAAACTTTACATAGCGAGGATAAGCCATTGGAATTCGGACAAAATCAAATCCCCAGTCGGCCATCCACTTTAACTCTTCTTCGGTGGTCAGCCCCCGACTTGAATCAGTTTTTGATGGTGAAAAATAGTCGAGCAGGTTAAATCCACGCCAGCGGGGTAATTTATTTGTAACCGTTTCCGGATATTTTAATGCCGATGACAGTCCGGCCACACTTAATCCTGCTGTAGTTAAGGCCGTGCTCTGGATAAATGTTCTTCGTTTCATTGTAAAGGTAAAATTGGTTTCAGGTAAAGATACAAATATTCAGATGAACACAGCGGAGTCAACTATACAGAACACCCGAAAAGACAAATTGCAAATGAAACACCAACATAAATTGTATTTTTGAGTGGAACAAAACAAAAGTGTATGCAAAATAAATATTTGGTAAAAAAGGCATCGGGTGAGGTTGAACCTTTCTCGCAGCAGAAATTTGAAAACTCGCTTCGGAAAGCCGGGGCCAGCGATGAAACCATCCAGAATATCGTAAGCGATATAAAGAATTGGCTTCACGAAGGTGTTTCTACCCATAAAATATATGCCCGGGCATTTGGCCTGCTAAAGAAAAAAAGCGGTGGATCGGCCGCACGTTATAAACTCAAAAAAGCGATGCTGGAGCTTGGCCCAACCGGTTTTCCGTTTGAGCAATTTATTGGTGAACTGATGAAGCAACAAGGTTTCGAAGTAAAAACAGGTCAGTTGATTAAGGGAGTATGCGTACAACACGAGGTAGATGTGGTAGCTACCAACCATAAAATTCAGTGCCTGATGGAATGCAAGTTTCATAACAGTCCTGAAAAGATTTCGAACGTTCAGGTACCACTTTATATCCGCTCACGGATGAACGACATTATTGAAGTTCGAAAAAACGATACTGAGTATAAAGGACTTGAATTTCAAAGTTGGGTGGTAACCAACACACGTTTTTCGAGCGATGCCATCGATTACGGGACCTGTAGCGGCTTGAAAATGCTGAGCTGGGACTTTCCTGAAAATAATAGTTTAAAGGATTTAATTGAGCGTTACCGGATCTTCCCGATCACTACACTCGTACATTTAACCCAAAAACAAAAAATTGCTCTAACCGAAAAAGGCATTGTGCTGTGCCGTCAATTGTGGCAAAAGAAGGAAATACTCGATGAATTTGGATTGAGTAATACAAACAAACTTAAAGTGATTGACGAACTGACAGCACTTTGCCATTAAAATCAAAATCAGGTTTCCAGCTTTTTTAACACCTGCTCTTTGTAACCCCGGCTTACCGGTAGTTGTTTTTTACCGGTCTCCTGTTTTCAACACTGTAACACCCGACAAATTTTCAATTTTCGAATCCTTCACAGCAAAAATGTGTGAAACGTATAAAAATTATGAGTTAACTCTTTGAGATTTTGATATTTGAAAACGAAAGTGAATTTTCAGAAAATCCCAAAAAACGACTGGGACACCCAAAATCGGCAATTTAAATAAGATATAATATTGTAGATGAGCTCCTTAATGTTTTTCTTTAAAAATTGTGCCGAAAACAGGTGAAGCTGCTCATTTATTTGAACAGCCTCTTTTTTTATCCTTCAATCTTTTGATGGACGACTTTTAAAATTTCAGCTTCCTTTTCTTTCGCCGAACGAAGCAGAACTTCTGCTTTTTTCAGGTTCAAGTCCATAAACTTTTTATCAGCAAACCCAGCCGCGTTAATCTTTACGTTCAGGTAAGCGCCTTCAACAGCCGTTCTGGCACAAAGCGCCCCTACTCCAACATCAGAAACCGAATTGGGATTGCCGGTTTCGGCCATCGCCAGTAATACTTCCATCGAATCATGGGCCAGTTGCATTACTTTTAGCGGAACTTCAATGGCATTTTTTGTAGCAACTTGAATGGCTTGTTTCCTTTCATTTTTTTCCTGTTCACTGGCTTTGGGTAAACCAATTGCAGCCATAATTTTGTTAAAAGCGGCAGTGTCCTCATCCACACATTTCAACAGCGCCGAATGATATACTTTTCCCTTTTCTGCCCAGTCGGAGAATTCTTCCCACCTTTCATCCCAACCCCGCTTGTGCGACGAAAGATTGGCCACCATCGACCCCAGCGCAGCTCCAAGAGCTCCAGCATAAGCAGATATGGAACCACCTCCAGGAGCCGGTGATTCCGACGCAGTTTCATCTTTAAACTGCGCCAAAGTCATGTCGATGAGTTTCTTTGCTGATTTATCTTCAATTACATATTCGATGATTTTCTTTTTCGGGTCGAAAGGGGCCAGTTCGTCCAGCCCAAGCGATTTAACAGCAATTTTTATGATTTCTTCATCCGAAATTCCGGTTGAACGCTGCTGTTTTCTCAGGAAGTATTTCCCGGCATCTAACATTGCCCGGAGCGGAATCAAACCAACCAATTCGGAACCGGTGGCCCGGATTCCCCGTTCGCGGGCTTTTTCCGAAACCTCATCAAAAGCCACATGAACCGGGGTAACCGTAATATCGGTAAGATTAATGGAAATCTGCGCAATACCATATTCTTCGATGTACCAGCCAATGGCACGGGTCTTTTTTAATGTTCCGGGAATACGAACAGGTTCACCATTTTCATCTGTCACAATTTTCCCTGTAACCGGGTCACCTTCACGTAAAACACGTCCGGCTTCGCGGATATCAAACGCTATAGCATTCGCGCGACGGGTCGATGTCGTATTCAAATTCACGTTGTAAGCCACCAGGAAATTACGGGCCCCAATCGCGGTGGCTCCGCTTCCTGCAACACGTTCAGACCAAACATTCGGGCCAAAATCGGGCTTCCATTCTGCGGTAGTAATTCGCTCTTTTAATGCTTCGTACCCGCCAGAACGACAATTCGCAAGACTCCTTCTTTTTTCATTGAATGCTGCAAATTCGTAACAGAATACCGGAATATCCAGTTCTTTTCCAACTCTTTCTGCCAGTTTGCGGGCATATTCCACGGCTTCTTCCATCGTTACATTGGCAACAGGTACCAGCGGACAAACATCGGTGGCGCCAAAACGCGGGTGCTCGCCATGATGTTTACTCATGTCGATAAGTTCAGCAGCGCGCTTGATACCCCGAAAAGCAGCTTCTATCACACGCTCAGGTTCGCCTACAAAAGTAACCACTGTACGGTTTGTTGCTTTGCCGGGATCGACATCCAGCAAGCTGATTTCAGCTACGCTTTCAATGGCGTTGGTAATTTCTTTGATTATACTTAAATCGCGGCCTTCTGAAAAATTGGGCACACACTCGATAATTTTTTTCATTTCGTTTCTTTTTTAAACCACAAAGGCACTCAAAGATCTTCACAAAGATCCTCAAAGGTTAAATAATTACGCGTTTTATTCCGTCTTTTAATCTTTTGACATTAAAATTCACCAACAATCAGAGTTTACAAGTGGACAGTTTTTGATAAGTTGATATTTCTGGCACTGTTCATATGTACTTTCCAATAATCCCGGACCTAATTCAGTGTGTACTCTAAATGTGCAATCCAACACTTGTTTAAATATCTTTTCTGCATCCATATCTTAGTGTTATACTTAGCGATCCTTTGTGGTTAAATTTTCAATAAAAATCAACCCGGCGAAAGTAGAAATCTGTATAATAATAGTTTATGATTTTTCACAGTGAATCTTAAAATGATTGAACCTCGCCGTTTAAAATTACGGTTTCGATAAGATTTGAACCGAAAGCATACGGCAGGTATTCAATCCCGGGAACCTCGTGTGTAATAAACAAGTTTGCTACCTTTCCCCGTGCAATACTTCCGTACGATTCGCTAATTCCCATTGCATATGCGGTATTCAGAGTAGTGGCATTGATCACTTCTTCGGGTAACATTTTGTACTTGATGCAACCCATCGCGGAAATCAAGCTCATATTTCCACTGGGCGATGAACCCGGGTTAAAATCGGATGCAAGAGCTATTGGTAATCCGGCGTCTATCATTTCGCGCACTGGAGATAACTTCAATCCCAGGAAGAAAGCGGCACCCGGTAAAACGGTTGGCATGGTTTCGGTGTTTTTTAAGGCAGCAATTTCATCCTCTCCAATAAATTCAAGATGATCAACCGATAAAGCGTTGTACTTCACTCCCGCCTGAACCCCGCCGGTCAGACCGAGTTCGTTGGCATGAATTTTAGGCCGCAGGCCATATTTCATTCCGGCCATTAAAATTCTTTCCGTGTCTTCCACTGAGAAAAATCCCCGGTCGCAAAAAACATCTATATAATCTGCCAGTTCTTCGGCAGCCACCTGCGGAATCATTTCATTGATCACAATATCGACATATTTTGACTTGTTGTTCTTGTATCCAGGCGGAATGGCGTGCGCTCCAAGGAAGGTAGAGCGTACACAAATTGGGGCGGTTTCCCTGATCCAGCTGATAACTCTAAGCATTTTAAGCTCATCTTTGGTATTTAACCCGTAACCGCTTTTAATTTCAACAGCTCCGGTTCCCAATTTCATGATCTCTATCACCCGTTCCATCGCGCTGTTATATAACTCCTCAGCCGACATATCATGCAGAAGTTTTGCAGAATTCAGGATTCCTCCTCCACGCCGGGCAATTTCTTCGTAGGAAAGCCCTTTAATGCGGTCGACAAATTCCTGCTCACGGGCGGCCGGATAAACCAAATGCGTATGCGAATCACAAAAACTGGGGTAAACGAGCCTGTCTGAACAGTCAATTTCGATCAAAAGATCATCGTCGCGGTATATATCCTTTAACTGCGACATGGTACCAAAATCCTCGATAATTTCGTCACGGATAATTAAAAAGGCTTCTTTGATTGTTTTCACATTCGCCATTTCCTTACCCGCTTTAAACGGCACAGTTTCGTCTTCAACCTGAACAAGTTCCTTTATATTTTCGAGAAGTATCTTCATCCTTTTTTCTTTTAATACGATAAGGTACAAAATAGAACGGATAAATCAAGGCTTTCAAAACAATAATTCAAATGACCAATATCAGTCTGCTTAACGTAATTTTAATCAACTAATATTGTTATTTTCGAGAATCAAAACGTACAACCATGCTCAGAAAAGTTCCACACACTTACGTTATTATTTTTGTATTGGTCATTTTCAGTGCAGCTCTAACCTGGTTTATACCTGGCGGTGAATTTGCTCGTGAAACTGTGCTGGTAAACGGAGTAGAACGCAGTGTAATTCAACCCGGTTCGTTTCATTATATCGACAGCCAAAAACAAACCTGGCAAATACTTTCGGCATTTTTCGATGGCTTTGTAAACACGGCAAATATCATCGCATTTATTCTGATGATTGGTGGCGCCTTCTGGATTCTGAATGATAGCAAATCGATTGATATTGGTATTTACAGCTTCCTGAAGTTCTCAAAAAAGTGGGAACGTTCGCGGCTTCTGCGAAAAATTGGGGTAAACAACATCATCCTAACCGGTATCATGTTCATCTTCAGCTTATTTGGAGCTGTTTTTGGGATGAGTGAAGAAACCATCGCTTTCACGATTATATTTGTGCCACTGGCCATTTCGATGGGTTACGACTCGATTGTGGGAGTTTCGTTGTGTTTTGTGGCGGCAGCACTTGGTTTTGCAGGTGCTTTTCTAAATCCGTTCACCGTTGGAATTGCGCAGGGACTTTCTGATTTACCTTTGTTTTCGGGCATCGAATACCGGATTTTTATGTGGCTGGTAATCAATGTTGTTGGTTTCGCTTTCATTTTACGTTATGCTTCCAAAATCAAAAAGCATCCCGAAAAATCGTTGGTTTTCGAGGATGACGAACACTGGCGAAAGAGAAATGAGGAAAGTAACACCGATTTTGAATTCAATGTGCCACGACGGGCCTGGTTTTCGTTTATATTTCTTTCAGCGATATTGCTACTGTTTTCATTTTATTATCCAATTAGCGAACTCAAAATCGGGAACAACATTCTGAGAGTTCCGGCTATCCCTGTAAGTACGGTTGCTTTTATTCTTACAGGAATTTTTTCGTTGCGCAAAACAGTGCATTATTATATCCTGGGTTTGCTCACTTTTACTATCGTTTTTCTGATTGTTGGAGTGATGGGCTACAGTTGGTATGTGATGGAAATTGCCACACTTTTCCTGGCATTAGGTATTTTTTCGGGAATTGCTGTGGGGAAAAACGCCAACGAAATTACCGGATCGTTTATTGAAGGCGCCAAAGATATTTTATCGGCAGCCATGGTGGTAGGACTTGCAGGCGGTATAATCGTTATTTTGCAGGATGGAAAAATCATCGATACCATTTTATACGAAGTCTCTAAATCGATGGAAGATCTTGGAAAAGTGGGCTCGATTAGTGTAATGTATCTTATCCAGACTTTTCTGAATATTTTTATTCCGAGTGGTTCGGGAAAAGCAGCGCTTACCATGCCCATGATGTCGCAGTTTTCTGATTTAATTGGGATCTCGCGTCAGGCAACAGTAGTAGCTTTTCAATTTGGCGATGGGTTTACCAATATGATTACCCCAACTTCGGGAGTATTGATTGGGGTGTTGGGTGTAGCCAGAATTCCTTATGAAAAATGGTTCAAATGGGTAGCGCCGTTTATTATTTTACTGAGTATCCTGGGATTTTTCCTTCTTCTTCCAACGGTATTGATGAAACTAAATGGTTTTTAACAAAAGAGCCTGCACGCAAATGCGGCAGGCTCCTGATTTTTTATGTCGTCCGGCTTATTCGTCGATTGAAATAGCCTCAGTCGGACAAACTTCTGCGCATGATCCACAGTCGGTGCACAGTTCAGGGTCAATCACGTAGATATCACCTTCTGAAATCGCGTCAACCGGGCACTCGTCAATACAAGTTCCGCATGCAATACATTCGTCTGAAATTTTATATGCCATAACAAATGAAGTTTTATTTTTACATTAACGTTTTCGCAAATGTACAAAGATTGGTAAAAAAACAAAGTTCAGATTTCATTAAATTCCCAACATTCCATCCACATGCACTCAAAATACTGATTTAATGCAATTTAACTACAGGATTATTATTAAGATTGAATTAATCTTTGGCCCTAAAACCATTGTTGAAGATTGGGCCTCAATGCTCGGTTGAACTTTTATCGAGCAATTTTATTTGTTCCTCCAGGTCAGCTTTCGGATAAAACCTCTCGCTTACAAAATTCAGGTACTTCAATATTTTAAAAGCATTGAATTTCTGAAAGAACCGCTTTTGAAATACTTCTGCCGTGGAACAGTTTTTGGAAAGCTCGTCAAGCTCAAGACAAAACCGATCGTTTTCAAGGAAATCGTTAAGCGCTTTGGAAAAAGTTTTAAACCTTGCTGTACATTCACCCAAAGATAAGTCGTAGAATTCCCGTCTTCGATCAAAGAATGTTTTCAGATCGAGAAAGCCCTTAAAATTATAAGTCAGGCGAAGGTCCCCTTCTCCCTTCATCCAACTATTTAAAACAGGTCCGGTTCCAAAAGGAACCCTATCCGACAATCGAGCCGACGGATAAACCTTAGTAGCTGTAATTTCTCCAACCGTGCCAATCTGAACCAGGTTTTGCAAAAAATAGAAATCCTCGCCGGCTTGTCTGCGGTTCATACCGCCTCGTTTTACATAGGCAGATGCCTGCACCGAAAACGCCGATCCGATGGTAACCATTGCATAAGGATATCCCGTAAATTGCAGCGCCTTTTTGTAATAGCGAAGATACTTCTCATACAACTCTATTCCTTTTTTGTGTGGCCCGCTTAGAGCATCTTTCTGGTGTTCGAAATCCAAAGTAGCACCTGCATTTTTTGGGTTCTGCCTAAAGTGATTTTCTATTTCAACCAGGTAATTGGGATCAACCAGAGTGTCGGCATCAAGCGAAACGATAATCCCGTTTTCTTTCTCCAACAGGTTGAAACGCCTCACCGCTTCGTCCATTCCCTTTTTCCGGGCAAGCCCGGCCCCGGCCCATTTTTTGCGTAACTCAACAGGAAGAACAGCGTAAAATCGCAGTCCCGATTTTGAATGCTTTTCAATCCAGTTTTGAAGCTCAACATACGTTTTCTTATTGCTTTCTTTTACTTCGGGGCCGGCAATTTCGGAGTGGTTAATCAGAACAATTACTTCTACAGTGGCAGCCGGGAGTTTGCATCGGTTCAACGATTCGAGTGTTTGCAAAATATCAGGTTCATTCAAGCACGGAATAACAATGATAAGCCCCAGTGCAGAATCGGGCACTTCAGAAATGAGCGCCACATTTTGATTTTTTAACAGGTAATTATTTGCAAACATGTAAACAAAGCTAACAGAATTGCAAAAAAAAATCCGGACATGTCCGGATTTCTATCTTGTAACAGATGGTGACTATTTTGTTTTGTTTGCCTGGTACTCCTGATTGAGCGCTTTTAAAACCGAAGCAGTAATGTTATGCGCTTCGTCGCCAACCAGCACATCTGCGCCATTTAGAATATAAGAATACTGAGCTTTTTCGTTGTAACGTTTCAGGTAATCCAAGAGGCTGTCGAGGATTTTCTGGTTGTTTTGCTGTTGAATCTCGGCCAGTTTCGCAGAAAGTTCCTGGTCAAGTTTCAGCACTTCCTGTTCTTTCCCCAATAAACGATCGCGTTCCTGAACAGCACGCTCTTCTGTCAGAAATCCGCCTCTTTGCAGTTTCTCCTGAAAAGCAGCAGCTTCTCTTTCAAAAACCTGACGTTTAGTTCCATATTCTGTAGTATATGCTTCTTGCTTTTTTGTGAAATCATCGTGCAGGTCTTGTGCCATATCGTAATTCAAAATTACTGAATCGGCTTTTACATAGGCGATACGCAGATCACCGGAACCTGCCCCGGCGGAAGAAATCATGGCACCCGAAGGTGTGTTTTTTTCACCACCTGTAAAATGCAATACATACAAAACGGCAATAGCAACGAATAAAACTATGCTAACGATTAATGACGATCCTTTCATTTTTTCTTCTTTAAACTTTGAATTCTATTAGTTCTTCTCGATTTTTTTAGTTCGACAAAGATAATTTTTTGTTTGAAATGCAACAGCCCTTTATCACTTTTTTCATCTAACTAATATTCAATCACTTCAGAAAAAACCTGCGTTAAATCATACTTGCCCACTGATAAACATCATTGAAATAAACCAATTTTGGGATGTATTTTTATCCTGCTCAAAAAACGTATTAAGCTAATCGAACATGTTGAATAAATTAATTGCAAATATGCTGCCCTACATGCCTAAAAAGCTGATATGGGTATTCTCGAAGAGATACATTGCCGGCGAGACTATCGAAGAAGGTTTGCTTGCATCTAAACTTTTAAATGAAAAAGGAATTGAAGTAACTGTGGATGTGCTTGGTGAATTCATCACCACTTTGGATGAAGCCGAAGCCAACATGCACGAATATTTCGAATTGATCGAAAGATTTACCAATGAAGGAGTTAAAGGGAACTTTTCGATAAAACCTACCATGTTTGGTCTGTTGATCGACAAAGATGTTTGCTTCAATTACATTCACGAAATTGTCGCACTTGCAGCTTCTAAGAATTCGTTTGTACGAATCGATATGGAAGATTCGCAGTGTGTTGACATGGAAGTGGAAATTTTCAAAAAACTACGCAGCGAATTTCCTAAAAATGTTGGCCTGGTGCTTCAGGCATATATGCGCCGTACAATAAGCGACCTTGAGGATATGAAAGAATTAAATACTGCTGCCAGCCCTATTAATTTCAGATTGTGCAAAGGTATTTATGTTGAACCCGAATCTGTTGCCTTTAAAGGTTACGAAGAAGTTCGCGCCAACTTTCTTGCCGGTCTGAAATACATGTTCGAGAATAAAATGTATGCGGCTATTGCCACGCACGACAAGTATTTAGTAGATGAATCATTGAAAATGATCGGTGAAATGAACATCCCGAAAAACATGTACGAATTTCAGATGTTATACGGGGTAACGCCCGAGTTGCGGCAATCAATCGTCGACGATGGCCACCTGGTGCGGGTGTATGTACCTTACGGTATAAAGTGGTTTAGGTATTCAACCCGCCGTCTGAAAGAAAATCCGAAAATGGCTCAGCACATAATTAAGGCATTATTTATACGGGGTTAGTTTAGGGAGGTTATAACAGAAAAGGACGGCAATGCCGTCCTTTTTATTTTCATTTCAATTTAAGGTTTCAGGATAATCTCGTCGAGCGGACGCTTGGGCACATGGTGTACACTTTGTTCGTCGCGCCAGTATTTAATATCACCTTCAGCAGTTTCGAGCGCCACTTCTTCAGCCGGTTTTCCAAGAGCCAGAAGCCATAAAATTTCGTACTTATCTTCCAATTGCAGTAATTTCGCCACTTTGCGTTTATTTACCGTGCCAATAATGCATCCTCCAAATCCGTCTTCAACAGCTCCAAGCAAAATACTCTGTAAGGCAATGCCATCGTCGCAATAATGATTTTCCGATATCGAACGGTCTTTTACCACAACCAGGTAGGCCACCGGTCTTTCGTTTTCATCCGGGCCTTTCCAGTTTTCGAGATAACCAGCCCATCCTAAAAAAGGAAAAATTTTGGCACATAGTTTTGGATCGGTCACAATTCGGTATTTTAGCGGCTGATTGTTACGGCCACTTGCCGACATTCGGGCCAGGTCGATCCATGTTCTTATTTGGCCTTCACCGATTTTAATGTTGCTATCGAACCGTCGGAAACTACGATTCCGCATAATCAGGTCACGTATCATAAAGTTGATTTTTCTTGTTGCAAAAGTAAGGGAAAATTAAAAGAAAAAAGGATAAAAGTGAAGCATATAAAAGAATTGCTGACCAAACTTAACCACTAGAAAAATAAATACCCCACTTTACCCTTTTCTAACTAAACGCCATCATCAATGGCTTATTATAAAACGCTCAATTAATAAATGTTAAAAGTATTTCAGAATAAATACAATCAGGAAGTTCACACACAAGCAGATTTTCGTAGTTTTGTAGAACAGAACAGAATGAGTTATAAAACAGAACATGCCTGAACTAAAACTTAACATCGACAACAATTCGAGCGTACTCAAATTTCAGCAGTTGGTAGATGCCATTATCGACGCTATTAGTCAGAACCAGCTGAAACAGGGAGAAATGCTGCCTTCTGTAAACCAGATCATGGCAGAAACCCAACTGTCGCGCGATACGGTTTTTAAGGCTTACGCCGAACTAAAACGCCGGGGAGCAGTCGAATCGGTCCCCAACCGCGGATACTTTGTTACCCGGAAAATCACAAAGGTCTTCTTATTCCTCGATACATTTAAAGCGTATAAGGAAGTCCTTTATCATTCATTTTTAAACCATCTTCCAAAAGAAGTCAGTGTCGACTTGCATTTTCATCACTACAACATCGGTGTTTTCGAAAAGATCATCGACGAAAGTGTTGGCAAATACAGCAAGTACATTATAATGAACTTCGACAATCGCAAAGTGGGCAAGATTATTTCAAAGATACCACACGAACAGTTGCTGGTTATCGACTGGCGCATTCATGCCGGGAAAAATACTTCGGTAGTTTACCAGGATTTTGGCGATTCGGTTTTTCGTTGTTTGAGTGCAAATATCGGGACGCTAAAAAAATATAAGGAATTTGTATTTTACTACCCTACTTTTACCTACCATCCAAAAGAAACCATCGAACATTTCGAAAAATTATGTACCAGCCACAATTTGAAGCATTCGGTAATTTATGCTGATGATGCTTTTAAAATCAGGGAGGGTGTGCTGTACCTGCTGGTGAGCGACCGGACTTTAGCAAATTTTCTCGATCAGTGTGCTGAAAAAAAATATGAACCGGGGCGTGAAGTTGGCGTGATCTCGTACAACGAAACCCCGATGAAGAAATACGTTAAGAACGGTATTACTGTTTTATCGACAAATTTTGAGCTGATGGGACAAAAAGCAGCCGAATTTGTAGCGTCGAACCAGCCGATAAAATTTGAAGTTCCTACCGAACTCAAAATCCGGCAATCCACATAAAATGTTATACAACATCTAAACGCTTTTTCAAGCAGTAACAAAAAGCGTTAAATTTGGCTACATAACAGAACAGAACAGATTAATATACAACACGAGATTAAATAAATAAATGTCATGTACTTACTAGGATTCGATATTGGCAGTTCATCAGTGAAAGTTTCATTAATCGAGGGGGATTCAGGGCAGTTGCTATCCTCTTCGTTTTATCCAAAACAGGAGATGAAAATTACAGCGCATCGTGCAGGATGGGCCGAGCAAGCGCCCGAACTATGGTGGGTAAACCTAAAATTAGCCTTGCACGAAGTATTATCTGGATCAAAGGTCGATCCAAAGCAAATCGGATCGATCGGAATTTCGTATCAGATGCATGGACTGGTAATGGTGGATAAAAATGGCGAGGTAATCCGTCCTTCTATTATTTGGTGCGATAGCCGTGCTGCGGCAATCGGAGACAAAGCTTTTAACGAGATTGGAGGACAACGCTGTCTTTCCAACCTGTTGAACTCGCCGGGAAACTTTACAGCATCGAAACTAAAATGGGTAAAAGAAAACGAACCTGCGCTATATGAACGCGTTCATAAGATTATGCTCCCAGGCGATTACATTGCCATGAAACTAACAGGCGAAATGCAAACCACTGTAAGCGGCTTGTCTGAAGGAATTATGTGGAATTTCAAAGAAAATAAACTGGCTGATCTTTTGTTTGACAACTATGGATTTTCATCTGAAATCATTCCCAATATTGTTCCAACCTTTGCTCCTTCAGGACAAATTTCAGCATCGGCTGCCCGTGAACTTGGACTTTCAACAACGACCACAGTGAGTTATCGTGCCGGCGACCAGCCCAATAATGCGCTTTCGCTAAATGTTCTGAATCCGGGTGAAATCGCTACTACAGCCGGAACTTCGGGCGTGGTTTACGGAGTAAGCAAGGAAATAAAATTCGATCCTCAGTCGCGTGTGAATACTTTTGCGCATGTGAATCACTCGGCCAACGATCCACGACTCGGCGTGCTGCTCTGCATTAACGGCGCCGGCATTCTGAATGCGTGGCTCAAACGCATGGTGGGCGAAAATTTATCGTATGGCGCCATGAACGAACTCGCTGTTGAAGTACCAATCGGTTCGGAAGGACTGTCGATCCTTCCATTTGGAAACGGGGCCGAGCGTGTGCTGAACAACAAAAATATCGGGTCTGTTTTTTCAGGCTTGAATTTTAACATCCATCAGAAAGGGCATTTGTTACGCGCGGCCCAGGAAGGGATCGTATTCTCGTTTAAATACGGGATGGAAATTATGAAAAACATTGGTATCGATGCCACAGTCATCCGTGCAGGAAAAGCCAACATGTTCCTGAGCCCTATTTTCCGTGACACGCTGGCGGGTATTTCCGGAGCCGCCATCGAATTGTACAATACCGATGGTTCGGTGGGCGCTGCACGCGGAGCCGGTGTAGGTTCGGGCTATTACAATTCGTTCGAAGAAGCTTTCAGAAATCTGCAAAAGCTGGAAGTAGTCGAACCCAATAAATCAAATACAAAAGAATATTCAGATGCCTACGAAAACTGGAAAGTTCAACTCGGGAAAGCATTGTAATAAATATTAACTCAAAAAAATAAACTAAAATGGAAGTATTAAAAGGAAACAAAGAGTATTTCAAGGGAATCGATCAAATTAAGTACGAAGGCCCTGAATCGAGAAATCCACTGGCATTTAAATGGTACGACGAGAACCGCGTAATTGGCGGAAAAACCATGAAAGAACACTTGCGTTTTGCAGTGGCTTACTGGCATACTTTCTGCGGGACCGGTGGCGACCCATTCGGTCCGGGAACCCAAATCTTTCCCTGGGACGGAGCCGCAAACGAAATGGATGCAGCCAAAGAAAGAATGGATGCAGCTTTCGAATTCATAACAAAAATGAATATTCCTTACTACTGTTTCCACGATACCGATATAGTAGGCGACGGTTCGGTTTTCGAAATTGAAAAGCGTCTTGAAAAAATGGTTGACTATGCCAAAGAAAAACAAGCCGCATCGGGGGTAAAACTACTTTGGGGAACTGCCAACGTTTTTTCGAATCCACGTTATATGAACGGCGCTTCAACCAATCCTGATTTCAACGTGCTGACCAACGCAGCCGTTCAGGTTAAAAATGCCATCAATGCTACCATCGCACTCGGCGGTACCGGTTACGTTTTCTGGGGAGGACGCGAAGGTTACATGAGCCTGCATAACACCGATACCAAACGCGAACTGGCGCACCTTGGCCGTTTTCTTACTGTGGCGCGCGATTACGGCAGAAAAGCAGGTTTCACGGGAACCTTTTTTATCGAACCAAAACCAATGGAACCTACCAAACATCAGTACGATTTTGATGCACAAACAGTAATTGGCTTCCTGAAAGCTCATGGGTTGGATAAAGATTTTAAACTTAATATCGAAGTAAACCACGCTACTTTGGCGGGTCATACATTTGCACACGACCTCAGAATGTCAGCCGATGCCGGAATGCTGGGATCGATCGATGCCAACAAAGGAGATTACCAAAACGGCTGGGATACCGACGAATTCCCAACCAACATTTATGAAATAACCGAGGCAATGCTCGAAATTCTGCCAACCGGTGGATTTACACACGGTGGTATCAACTTCGATGCAAAAACACGCAGAAACTCTACCGACCTGGAAGATATCTTTATTGCACACATTGGAGGAATGGATGTTTTTGCCCGTGCACTCGTAATTGCCCATAAAATTCTGAATAACTCGGAATACCCTGTCATGCGTAAGGCCCGCTACGCCTCTTTCGATTCGGGTAAAGGAGCTGAATACGAAGCCGGTAAACTTGGCCTCGAAGACCTTTACAATATTGCAGCCACAACCGGCGAACCGGCACAGATCAGTGGCAAACAGGAATTGATCGAGCAATTGATTAACTGGTACATCTAATGAAAGAAAGAAATACGTTCTATATTGCTGTTATAACATTAGTGGCCACCCTTGGCGGCCTTTTGTTTGGCTACGACACTGCCGTAATTTCCGGTGCAGACAAATCGATACAGGCATTTTTGATCAACAGCCAGGGATTGAGTTCACTTGTTCATGGTGCAACCATCTCAAGCGCTTTAATCGGGTGTATTTTGGGCGGTAGCATCTCCGGGATACTTGCCTCGAAACTGGGTAGAAAAAATACACTGTTTTTGGCGGCCATTCTCTTTTTTGTTTCAGCACTTGGCTCAGGCAGTCCAGAGTTCCTGTTCTTTGAAAAGGGAGTTCCAACCATGGGATTGTTATACATGTTCAACTTCTACCGTATTATTGGCGGAATTGGAGTTGGGCTTGCTTCAGCAGTCAGCCCGATGTACATTGGCGAGATTGCCCCAGCCGATATCCGGGGGCGCCTGGTATCTCTCAACCAGTTTGCAATTATTTTCGGGATGCTGGTTGTTTACTTTGTGAACTGGGGCATTGCCAACGGGCAATCATTGGAATGGATCAATACCATTGGCTGGCGCCGGATGTTTACTTCAGAAGCTATTCCTGCAGGATTATTTGGCGTGCTCCTGTTTTTTGTTCCTGAAACGCCGCGCTACCTGGCGCTCAAAAATCAGGATAAAAAAGCATTGCAGGTTCTCACCAAAATTAACGGCGCTGCACGAGCAAAAGAAATTATGGAGGAGATCAAAGGATCGGTTGTAAAATCTTCAGCCAAATTATTCTCGTACGGGAAAGTGGTAATCCTGATTGGTATTCTTCTTTCAGTATTTCAACAGTTTGTGGGTATAAATGTCGCGCTTTACTATGCTCCCCGTATTTTTGAAAGCATGGGTGCAGCCAAGGATGCTTCGATGATGCAAACCATTATTATGGGGCTCGTGAATGTAATCTTCACGGTTGTCGCCATTTTAACTGTCGATAAATGGGGACGTAAACCTTTGTTGATGGTAGGTTCTGTGGGAATGGCAATCGGTATGTTTGCGATAGGGACACTCGCATTTATGAAAATAATTGGTATTAGTACGCTGGTTTTCATCATTATTTACACCGCTTCTTTTATGATGTCGTGGGGACCAATTTGCTGGGTATTAATTTCAGAATTATTCCCGAACAAGATTCGCGGAAAGGCAGTGGCAGTGGCAGTTGCCGCTCAATGGGCTGCCAACTATTTTATTTCGTCGACCTACCCTGCAATGATGGAATTCAGCAGTGGCGGTACGTATTTCTTTTACGGAATAATGAGTGTCTTGTCACTGATTTTTGTCTGGAAGATGGTTCCTGAAACCAAGAATAAGACATTGGAAGAGATGGAATTTCTTTGGAAGAAATAAGTTAGTTTTAAATACTGTACACAATCGTCGATCCCGTATTATGAAGATAATCGGGGTTGGCGATTTTCTTTTTACAGCCTATTCAAAATCGATCATAGCTTTGATCACACCATCCTGATATGCATCAACCATTTCGAATGCCCTTGCCGTTTCACTAAACGGAAAATGATGGGTGACCATTTTCTTTACCTCTACTTTTCCTGAACGCACCAGTTCAATGGCTTCCTCAACGCTATGATTCTGACGACGGACATTTATGACCGTAATTTCCTTGCGACGCATGAGGTCCATATTAAAAACATATTGTGCCAGCGGTGGAATTCCGACCAATACCAATTTCCCTCCGGGTTTTAATATTCCAAGGGTTCGATTACACCAACATTGTTGATTCCAACGGCTAACAATTTCATTAAAATACTCAAACCAATGGGACCTGCACCAAAAATGGCCACCGAAACGTTCTTATCAAAAATCTGAGACAGGTTAACTGCATACACGCCAATACTGAGTGGCTCGATCAGAGCAGCTTCCACCGGATGCAGCATATTTGTAACCCCGAAGCAGGTAAATTCAGGCATCACCAGATAATCGCCCGGAAATTGCAACTGCGGTTCAGACGTTTTAATCAACGCCATTTTTCTAATTCCTGTAAGAACTACCTGTTTCATTCAGTCTTAAATATTTTTCGAAGGTATCTTTTTCAGTATAATTTCAAAAACAGTTTATACTGACAAACACATTACGAAATACATGATTTTTATCATATCGTAAAATACTGTCACTTTTAAAACATCCTTTTGAGATATTCGAAAAAAAGTCCTGGTTTTTTAAAACATATTGCAATTTTCATTTTACCTAATTACCAATAGTTTACCTTTTCAAATTTCAGAGACGTTAACAAATATTAATTAATTTTTAAAAATGATTAACGTATAAGTCAATTTTATACTATCTTAGCGATGCCTTAATAAAAATGAATTAGAAACTTATTAAAACTACCTTTTCTCTATTGAACCAATAAGTTTTCTGATCTAACTAAACTAGACTATGAACAATCGGGTTATCGAACTAAGGGGTAACCCGTTTTTTTTTATCCCAATTCAACTTTCAGAAGATAATTTTTAAAACGCAGATAAAACAGAATTCCTGCAATTGCCAAACCGATCACGTATCCGTACCAAATACCCTGAGCCCCAAATTCGAAAACAAAAGCCAGTACATAACTACCAGGAAGGCCAATCAGTAAATAGGCGATAAAGGCGATAAACATGGGCACTGTAACATCCGACATGCCACGCAAGGTACTCTGCATCACCACCTGTAATCCATCAAACAATTGAAAAATAGCGGCAATAATAAGTAGCGATGCAGCAATTTCAATTACCGCGGGATCGGTTGTAAAAAGATAGGGGAGCAAATTCCGGGCAAGGATAAAAACCAAGGCAGCCACCAACATAAACGCCAGCACCAAATGTGTGGATGCGAAAGCCGCAGTTCTCATCGAGACATAATCTTTAATACCCATCTGGTGACTTACACGAATGGTATTTGCCTGTGAAACACCAAGCGAAATCATATATGTAAACGAAGCCATACCCATGGCAACCTGATGTGCAGCAAGTGTAGTCTCCCCAATCCAACCCATCATTACTGCACCTACTGCAAAAGCAGTAACTTCCACAATCAACTGGAATCCGATCGGGATTCCTATTTTCAAAATTCTAATAATGCGTTGAAGTTGCAATTTTTCGGCGTTCGCCTTTATAAAGTATTGCAGATACTTTCTGTTCCAGACAATATATGCGGCAAACATTATGGGCATTAATACCCGTGAGGTCAGGGTTCCAATTCCGGCTCCGTACAAACCCATGGCAGGAAAGCCAAACTTTCCGAAGATAAAAACATAATTCACCACCACATTTACAAGGTTAGCGGTAAGTGTTATGTGCATCGCCATTTTTGTATTCCCGATTCCTTCGAAAAATTGCTTCGATGAAAAAAAAAGCATAAAAGGCAGGTACGAGAAACACAATAATATATAGTATGGTTTTGCCAGCTCCAACACGTCAGCAGGTTGCCCCATCAAGGGGAGGAAAAAATAAACTCCGAACATGATCAGCGATAAAAATACAGCTGCTAATAAATGCGAAAACACGCCGTTTTTTAGCCACGCCTCCATTCCATCCACATCCTTTTTACTAAATGATTCTCCAACCAATGGCGTAAGTCCGTAGGTCACTCCCATTCCAAACACCATCCCAATCATAAAAACACTGTTGGAAAAGGCAGCGGCTGCGAGCTCGGTGGTCCCCACATGGCCAACCATCATATTATCGACCAGGGCCACACTCACCTGCCCCATTTGTGAAAGAACAATTGGGAAAGCCAAATGAAGGTTCCTTTTATAAAACGGTATGTAATCTCTGAATTTCAATGATTCAAAAGTATTGAACGGCGCTAATTCCAGGTGATAGCACACAGTTTTTTCGGGGAGTAAAGATAAGCTTTTCGACTACAACGAAAACCAGTAGCTCAGTTTAATCATGAAAGCATTTTGCGCACCCAGTTTCCCGATCCCTTTCAAACTATCGAATAACGAAGAATTATAAACTTCCTCGTAGTTCGAACGGTTATGGGTCCACACAAAATAAATAGTCGACCCTGTTTTGTATTCCCAGCGAGCTACAAAATTCGATCTGAATTCCTGAAAATTAAAGTCGAAATCGTAATCGGAAAAATCGTGGTAAATATTATTGGCGCCATCAACTAAAAGTCCGTTGCCGGTTTTTGTGAGCATTTCAAATCTGCTTTCAAGACTTTGTGCTTTCGAGTCGGCAACTCTTCGATAATCGAGATACTGACCGGTTGAGACATATGGACTTCCGTAATATTGAAGCGAAAATTCTGGCGTAATAAAGAATTCGGCGCGCAAGGTTGTGTAGAAAGTCTGACGATCGAGCTGGCCAACCAGGTACTCTTTTCTGCCATCTACATTAGCCGATCTGAGGTATTGATTGTTGTCTCCCTCAAGCGAAAATACCGATCGTGATGACAAATTTAAACGATTGCTTACTCTCCAGTAAACAATAAATGAATATGAATTCTCTTTTGTTATTTTATCATCGCTCCGAACAAAGGTACCTGTCAAACCAACAAGTAGATCCTTTTGCGAACTAGTCCGCACAGCAACATCGAATTTATTCTCGGGATCTTTACGTAGCGAAGGACCGCCACGTAAAACACGTGTGTCAATATTTCGAAATATCCTTTTGGCCGCAAAGTCAGTCTGCCAGAAATTTTTGTATCTAAACGTTGAATAAAAATACAGATCATCGTTAAGATTTTCTCCCCCATAACTCCAAACATGTCCTTGTCGCAAACGAAGACGGTAATTCAATAATATGCCTTTAGGCTTATTGTTTCTATACTCCAGGTTAACCTTTTCATCGACATAATCAGCCTGCCTCAAATAACCTAAATCATTTAATTCAACACCCGGCGAACGCCATTCCAGATTTCCATATATCCTGAACTTTCCACTTCGTTTACCCCCGCTGATATCGCCACCCCAACCATTTAAAGTTGTTAAGCTGTCATTAATCTCTAAATAACCTGCGTCTTCCCGCTGATAATAATGCCTCGAATTTCGCTGAAGTTGATAAATCGCTTTTTCGCTTCCGTTCACATTCGAAAAAAAGCTTTTCCCGGTAATATAATATTTTCGGTTCTTCCAATTGTGTTCAAAATCCAGTCCACCCACCAGCGAATTATCGGGCAGGAATTCAAGATGCTCGTCTTTAATATTTCGGATGGTTGAGGTTACCATTCCGCCAATTACAGTGCTGCCGTGGTTAAAATCCTGCTTTGCCCGGCCAATGGTATAATTAGTAAATGGCTCGGCAGCCATCGTTTCTTTCGAATCGCCGTTTCTGATAACCGCTTCTTCGCTTGAAGTGATACTGTTTACAAAACCCATCGAAAATCCCTTTTTGTTTTTCCCGGTAAGTTTGAGTGCGTTAATTATCGAGGTATTATCGGGAATCGAAAGCGCTTCGCCGGCATCTTCATCTACCGAAGGCACATAACTCGGAGCATGACCGATTCTACGCGAATAATAAAGCATATCGCTGCCCGAGCTGAATTCCATAATATTATTTCCTTCAAGAAAAAACGGACGCTTTTCGTCGTAAAAGACTTCGTACGAAGTAAGGTTTAGTTCAGATGGATCGGCTTCAACCTGCCCAAAATCGGGGTTAAAAGTGTAATCCAGGGTAAAATCGGAAGTAACGCCAATTTTACCGTCAACGCCAAACCCAAAGTGTTGATTATCGTATGAATCAGGAACATAGCGTGCTTTTGCATACGGCATTATCTCGAAATTTCGTTTATATGGAATGTCTTTGATACCTCGTAATTCGCCAAAGATATAAACCATTGCCGGTGCATCAATCGGGATGAGTTTCCAATGGCTTTCTTCCGCCATTCGATAAATATAACGCCAGATGTGCATTCCCCAGGTGTGTTCCTCCTTATTGGCAAACCTGATCTGTGTAAACGGAACCCGCATTTCGGCATACCAGGCCGAATCGCCCAGCGACGTTTTACCGTCCCAAACTGCGTTCCAGTTTAAATCCCACCCGTATTCACCAAGGTGCATCAAATCCACTTTTTGCCCTGCCGAAGTGAGGTTAAATTCAAACGCGGTTTGTTTATCGTGGTAGGTATCCAGCGCCACACCGGCAATATCGCCCACAGTATAATCATCGCGCGGCCCTAACAAAGGACTCATTTTTTCGGGTTCGTGGTCGTGTGCCACAATGGCTATGTACAAATATTTATCGTCGTACAAAATTTTGATCTCAGTTTCCTGCGAAGGAGGCTGTGCCTGGTGAGGCTGCTGCTGGATAAACCCGCCATCCCATTTCCCGATCGTTTTCCAGCATTCGTCGTTTAAGCGACCGTCGATTTTGGGAACAACAGAAGTGCGCGTCGCATTATATACACGTTTAATACTGGCGTAGTGATTCACAAGCGAATCGTCGGAAAGCGTATAGTTAAGGTCCTGGGCAAATGCGTTTAACATTACAACTCCCAAAAAGAGAGTGCTAACAATAGTTCGAATCATGGTTGGTCGTTATTCTGTCACAAATTTAATTTTGTTTGTTAATTAACAAAATTTAAAGTGGTAAAAATTCAATTTTAGACCAAAAATGAAAGATGTTCAAATTCATAAAATCAAAAAAACCAGCATTTTGATAAATTTAGAAATATTAACACAAATGAATTTGTGGATTTGGTTGCATGAGATATTTTTCGGGGTCGTATTTTTGAGCCGTTAAACAATTTGAGGGAATCAGAGTTATTATAACCAGATTTGAGACAGCTTAATTATTGAATGGAATTCTATGAATAAAATCAAAAAGATTCTAATTGCAAACCGAGGTGAAATTGCAATCAGAGTAATGCGTACTTGTCGCGAACTTGACATCGACACCGTGGCTATATATTCGGAAGCCGATAGAACTTCGCTCCACGTACGTTACGCACACGAGGCTTATTACGTGGGCAAAGCTCCATCCTCGGAAAGCTACCTGAACATTGAAAAAATAATTGAAATTGCAAAGCTTAGCAATGCCGATGCCATTCATCCAGGCTATGGATTTTTGTCGGAAAATGCAAAATTCGCACGAAGATGTGCTGAAGAAGGGATCATTTTTATTGGTCCGTCTCCTGGAGTAATCGTGCAGATGGGCGACAAAATCATGGCTCGCGAAGCAATGCGCGCCGCAGGCATTCCTGTTGTTCCCGGGACCGACGGCGAAATAAAATCGGAAGACGAAGCTCTGGCTACAATACGTGAAATCGGCCTGCCTGTAATGATAAAAGCCTCAGCCGGAGGAGGGGGTAAGGGAATGCGTCTGGTAAAAGACGAAGCTGATATTGTTTCATCGGTACGGGCAGCACGTTCAGAAGCCAAATCGGCTTTTGGTGACGATGCAGTTTATGTCGAAAAATACATCACTTCTCCACACCACATCGAATTTCAGGTTTTGGGAGACATGCACGGAAATACGGTTCATTTATTCGAACGCGAGTGTTCTGTTCAACGACGTCACCAAAAAATGATCGAAGAAACGCCATCTCCGTTAATGACACCTAAATTGAGGGAAGAAATGGGCAAAGCGGCTGTGGAAGCAGCCCGGGCAGTAAATTATGTGGGAGTAGGTACCATTGAGTTTTTAGTCGACAACGATTTGAATTACTACTTCCTCGAAATGAATACGCGTTTGCAGGTAGAACATCCGATTACTGAGCGCGTAACCGGGATTGATCTTGTAAAACAACAAATATTTGTGGCCGAAGGCAAAGAATTGGCATTTAAGCAAGAGGATTTAAAACAACAAGGCCATGCTATCGAATGTCGGGTTTATGCCGAGGATCCGGATAATAATTTTATGCCGAGCGCCGGTAAGATCTACAAAATTTCTAATCCGCTGGGGTTGGGAGTTCGAACCGACGGCTATGTTTATGAAGGGTACGAAATCCCGATTTATTACGACCCAATGATATCGAAACTCATTGTTTGGGGCAATAACCGCGACGAAGCAATTGCCCGTATGCGACGTGCCTTGTACGAATACAAAATCACAGGTGTTAAAACTTCGATCAAGATCCTGGAAAGGGTGATGAACAACGAGAACTTTATCTCCGGAAATTACGATACTCATTTTATCGAAAAAAACCAGGAACAGTTGATGGCTAAAGCACCTAGCATGGACCCGGAAGATTTGGTGGTCATTTCTGCCTACATCGATTATCTGGATAAAATTGCAACACCGACATTAAATAATAAAGAATTTGTTTGTGCACAAAGCCGCTGGAAAAAGACACCTTACGTAAATCATTTTTAATAAAAGAAGATGCCAGTTGAAATTAAAATTGGAGACAGAGTTGCCTGGGTAAACTTAATAAAACAAGAAGGCAACATGCTCTCGATAGAAGTGGATGGTAAGAAATATGACGTGGACCTGATGCACACAGCCGACGGCACTTTCTCGATCATTGAAAGTGGCCACTCGTATGATATCAATCTCGTTCCAAAAGACTCTCCCAAAAAATATACTGCATATACATTGTACGAAACCTTCGATGTGGAAGTAATCGACGCTGAAGCCCGGTATCTGCAAAATCGAAACGTCGGTAATGGCGTTGCAGCCGAAAGTAAAATTAACTCACCCATGCCCGGGAAAGTGGTGAAAGTACTGGTATCGGAAGGCGACCCTGTAAAAGCAGGTGAAACCGTTGTCATTATTTCGGCCATGAAAATGGAAAGCGAATACAAAGCTCCGAGAGACGGCGTAGTTAAAAAAGTACATGTAAAAAATGAGGATACCGTTGATGGTAGCCAGGTATTAATTGAATTAGAGTAAATAAGAAAAGTATGGATTTAAAAGCAAAATACGAACATCTGGAAGCCCTGAATGCACAGGCAGAATTAGGCGGCGGACTTGAACGAATCGAAAAACAACACGCTTCGGGAAAGAAAACCGCCCGCGAAAGAATTCTTGCACTACTCGATCCGGGAACATTTACTGAAATCGATAAACTGATGACCCACCGCAACTACGAATTTGGCATGGAAACCAACAAAGTATTGGGTGATGGTCTGATCTCGGGATATGGGAAAGTGAACGGAAGACTTGTGTATGTTTTTGCCCAGGACTTTACTGTTTTTGGAGGTTCGTTAAGCCGTGCCAATGCCGATAAAATTGTGAAAATACAACAGCTTGCCCTTAAGATGGGAGCGCCGGTTGTTGGGTTGAACGACTCGGGTGGCGCACGCATACAGGAAGGCGTGGAAAGCTTGGCCGGTTATGCCGATATTTTTTATAACAATGTAATGTCGTCAGGTGTAATTCCGCAGATCTCCGCGATTTTGGGACCCTGTGCCGGTGGGGCCGTTTACTCCCCTGCCCTTACGGATTTCATTTTTATGGTGAACGAAAGAAGTCACATGTTTGTGACCGGTCCCGAGGTGATCAAGACCGTAACACACGAAGATGTAACCAAGGAAGAATTGGGTGGAGCACACACACACAGCAGCAAGAGCGGGGTGGCTCATTTTACGGGTAACGACGAAGATCAAACGTTGATGATGGTTCGTGAACTCTTGAGTTTCCTTCCGTCTAACAACCTCGAAGATGCACCGATAAAACCAACAATCGACCCAAGCGATCGTGTGGACGAAAAGCTACAAAACGTTGTTCCGGCCGATCCGAACCGTCCTTACGACATGCACGAAATCATTCAAACGGTAATCGATAATCAACACTTTCTTGAAGTTCAGCCACACTATGCACAAAATATTATTGTAGGATTTGCCCGTTTTGCCGGTAAACCGGTTGGTATTGTTGCCAATCAACCCAGCCACCTGGCTGGCGTACTCGACATCAACTCATCGGTAAAAGCGGCCCGTTTTGTTCGTTTTTGCGATGCATTCAACCTTCCGTTAGTGACCTTTGTCGATGTACCCGGGTTCTTACCCGGGACCAACCAGGAATTCGGTGGAATCATTAAGCACGGGGCAAAATTGTTATATGCATTCTCTGAAGCAACTGTCCCAAAGATTACCATCATCACCCGAAAAGCCTATGGTGGCGCCTACGACGTGATGTCGAGCAAGCACATTGGAGCCGATGTTAACCTGGCTTATCCTACAGCCGAAATTGCAGTAATGGGGCCTGAAGGCGCAATAAACATCATCCACCGGAATAAGTTGAACGATACAGAAAGAGTGCAGGCGGTGCAGGATTACCGCGAAAAATTTGCGAATCCATACAAAGCTGCGTCACTGGGTTATATCGACGAGATAATTCAACCAAAATATACGCGTATGAGGATTATCGGCGCACTTGACATGACACAAAACAAACGCAAATCGAATCTGCCAAGAAAACACGGGAATATACCTTTGTAACGTGGATTGATTTGGCAAAGCCATTTTTCATAATTAAAATAGGGCGGATATTCTGACAATATCCGCCCTTTTTTTATTCAGAAAGAATCTTTCTGTCGGCAGGTTGGGAAATCCCTCAAAAAAAGATATTTTAGAGCCTCTTAAAACTGTTGTCATTCTTATGAAAATCCTAAAACTTAAGCTGCACTGGCAAATTCTGATTGCACTTTTTCTTGCTGTTCTTTTTGGGTACTACTTCCCTCAAGGTATTCGTTACACCGCCTGGATGGGTCAAATTTTCCTGACTGCATTGAAAATGGTAATTGTTCCCTTGATTATGAGCTCCATAATTTCGGGAGTAACCAGTATGGGGAGCGGAAAAAATCTTGGACGGCTGGGTGGAAAAACACTCTTGTATTACATTTCTACCAGCACATTTGCCATTTTTACTGGACTTATCCTTGTGAATTTAATCCGGCCCGGAGTGGGCATCGAAATGGGTTTTACACAAAGCGTGGAAGGATTGAATGAAAAAGCAGGTTCGGTGAACGATATTTTAATGCGCATTGTGCCATCCAATATTTTTGAATCGATGGTAAATGGCGATATTCTTCCGATAATCTTTTTTGCGATCATATTTGGAGTATTTATTGGCCAGGTTGGTGATAAGTACCGTGTAAGTTTGACTACCTTTTTTGAGGCCGTTTTCGAGGTAATGATGAAAATGACCATGTTCATTGTAAAATTCACTCCGCTGGGAGTCTTTGGAATTGTTTCGCGGGAAGTGAGCCGCAATGCAGCCAACCTTGCCGAGATTGCTGGTGGGATGGCCATTTATATGCTAACAGTTGTTCTTGCGCTTGGTATCCATGCCTTTTTTACCTTACCAATGATCTTACGTTTTGTAGCCAAAGTTCAGCCATTTAAACACATGAACAACATGGTTACACCACTTTTAACCGCATTTTCAACTGCATCATCAAGCGCTACGCTTCCGCTAACCATGGAAGCAGTAGAACACAAAAGTGGCGTTTCGAACAAAATCACCAGCTTTACTTTGCCGCTGGGAGCCACCGTAAACATGGATGGAACAGCACTTTACGAATGTGTGGCTGCCATGTTTATTGCACAGGTTTACGGAATCGAATTATCTTTTTTACAGCAAATGCTGATTGTGATAACCGCCTTACTGGCATCGATCGGTGCAGCCGGAATTCCAATGGCCGGATTGGTGATGCTTACCGTTATTCTTACCGCTTCAGGGTTACCACTTGAAGGAATCGGGTTGATTCTGGCAGTCGATCTTCCACTGGATATGATGCGCACCACAATTAATGTTTGGAGCGACAGCTGCGGTGCCGTTACAGTGGCCCGGTCGGAAAAAGAAGAAACGAATATAGCTTATACAAAAGCACAGTTTTAATCTGCAAAACCATCTTTCTGATCTACAAAAACACACGTTTAAACGACCAGGGGCAATTGGACGATATCTAATGCTTATTGGCAGAATATCAGCATCTTATTCAAGAAAAAGGCTTACTATTGCATTGCGGGTTAATGATAAAAATAAATAAATTCAGAGCCCTATCTGAAATGTGTGATTGACTAAACGATTTTTATGACTGCTATAAATATTTTTAAGTACAGGGTACTCAACCACATCCTTTTTTGGATTGTTATCTTTAGCTTTTTTACGGCGCCAAGAATCATTTCCTATGGTTTTACGTTTGATGCCTTTGTAAATGTCCTGTACATACCTTTCGATATTATTGCAGTCTACGTTTTTATCGAATTCCTGGTTCCACGGTATATTTTACGGAGCCGGAATTTGCTTTTATTTGCATTAGGTTCATTGATTACCATAACTCTGAACATCCTGGTTTCGCAATACATTATGTATGAAATCCAGCCTAAACTCGGAATTTGGGTGATGAAACGCCCACTGATTTACGAGCTTTTTAACTGGCTGCTAAATAACCTGATGATCATTGGGGCAGCCACCGCACTAAAACTTTTCAGCCATTTTCATAAAATCCAGCTAAAACAGTCGGAACTTGAGCGAAAAACAGTACAGTCTGAATTGGGGATCCTCCGTTCACAGGTTAATCCGCATTTCCTGTTTAATGTACTCAATAACATCGATTCGCTAATTTTTGAGGACAAGGAAAAAGCATCGAATGCCATCTTTCTGCTTTCGAAAATCATGCGTTACATGCTCCAGGAATCGACCCACGAAAAAGTAAACCTCGACAAGGAAATTGAATATATCAAAGACTATCTAGAACTGGCCAAACTAAGTTTTAGTTCGCCCGGATTTTTACGCTTCGAAGTTAGAGGATCTACCACAGGCAAGGAAGTTCCTCCGCTGCTTTTTATCCCCATCATCGAAAATGCGGTTAAACATTGCAATAAACAATCGCAAACACCCGGAATCGAAATTGATTTCGACATTACCGACGATTGTATCGAACTTCGCACATCGAACTACCAGAAGCGGAACGATTTTAAACTACCGGACAGCGGATCGGGTACCGGACTAATAAACGTGGAGAAACGATTGAAACTGTTACATAACGTGGATTACACTTTTGATATCAACAAGAATATGGATAAATTTGATATTCACCTGAAAGTTCCGTTCAAAAGCACTGCCAAATGAAAATGAATTGTATTGCCGTTGATGATGAGGTGCTGGCCCTGAAAAAGATCCAGCGTTTTGCTGAAAAAATCGATTACCTGAATCTTTTGGGCACCTTCGACAATGCTCTTTCTACTTTTTCATTTCTCCGCGAACATAAGGTTGACCTCATATTTCTTGACATCCAGATGGATGAGTTTACGGGAATACAGCTTCTTGAAACCATCAAAGATCCGCCATATGTAATCCTGACCACTGCCTACAACGAATACGCACTAAAAGCCTACGAACTGGATGTGGTCGATTATTTATTAAAACCTATCCCCTTCGAACGTTTTGTAAAAGCTGTTGAAAAAGTGTATGCCCGTTTTCTGAAAGATCAAAATCACAAACAAGTGGCACAGGTAGCGAGTCCGCAAAGCACTTCCACTGAACCGGCCGATTACACATTTATTAAATCAGGGAATAAAACGATTAAAGTTTATTTCAATAAGATTCTTTATATCGAAGGACAACGCGACTACCTGCAAATCCACACCGAGGACAGCAAAATTATGACCCTGCTGAACTTTAAAAAAATGCAGGAACTGCTCGATCCCTCCAAATTTGCAAGAGTTCACAAATCGTATATCATCGCGGTCGACAAAATCGAATACATCGAAAACAACGCCATTAAAATACGCGACAAACTCATTCCGGTGAGTAGTACCTACAAAGTTGCATTCTATAACCTTCTCAATCAGAAAAACATACTCTAAATCACAATTTTTAACATTCTCCGAACCGGTGTTTTTTAAGTTTACTCCTTTTCATGTGATGTAAATCCTTATTTTTACGGCTGTTTTTTTAGAAAAAAGCTGATTATGATGAAACAAAACCTTTTTGTATTAACACTGGTATTTTCGGTATTGCTTATGATGAATGGCTGCAAAAAGCCAAAGACCGACATTGTTTACAATAAAAAGTATGTCAAAGAAATTAAGGACGCCAGGAAAAAAGTCAAGTTCCATATGATTCAGAATTTCATTCCCGGGGCCAACATTGCAGTTTCCATCAACGGCGAATTGGTTTATTCCGAAGGTATTGGGCTTGCTTCGAGAGATTTGGATGCTCCTGCCAGGCGAAACACAAAATTTCGTATTGGCGAAGTTTCTACGCTTTACACAAATGCCCTTTATCAGAAACTGGTTGAAGAAGGGAAAATCTACCCCGACTCATCAATTCAACATTACATACCTACATTCCCCGTAAAAGTTGAAGGGAAAATCAGCCTTAAAATGCTCGCCAACGAAATTTCCGGAATCCAGCCGCCGTTGGATGGCGGCGAAATGCGATTGGTAAATAAATCAATTGAAGACGGGATTCAACTCTTTAAAGATGAGGCGCTGGAAATGCCTCCCGGAATGTTTCAGGCCCAAAGTTGTTACAACTATAACTTACTGGGTGTCGCGATGGAAAAAGCCACCGGTAAAAAATATTCCCAACTTTTGAAAGAATACGTTACCGACACGCTTCATATGGATAACACGGTAATTGATAATCCTTTTGCCATGATCAAAGGCCGCAGTAATTTTTACGAACCCAATATTCTGGCCCAGGTTGTGAATACCACTTTTTACGATCTGCGTGCCACTGCTCCTTCGAAGGGTCTGTTGTCGAATGCCGAAGACCTTGTTAAATTGGGAAATGCCTGCTTGTCGGGAGATTTTTTCTCGGAAGAAACCAGGAAAAACTTATTCGAGCCTTTGATACTGTTTAATAACAACACCTCGCGAATGGTGAATGGATGGTTTGTATTTAAGGATCCCTACGGAAGAACTGTATACGGTTTAGAGGGAAGTGTGGTGGGAGGGTCAGCCTCCGTAATAATATTACCCGAATCAAAAGTGGTGGTTGCCTGGGCCTGTAACCTTTCAACAGCGATAAACGATACGCCCGTTTTCCTGGTAGCCAATGCATTTTTGGGGGCACCCGAAGGAGAACAACAACACCGCTCGAAATTGAAATAATAGGAAAGTCCATTTTGATCAGGCACATTTTAAACAAGCTGGTTGCCGGGAGTTTTGTAAAAAGCCTTACTTTAGTGTGAAAGACATTGTTATGGAAACCCTGATATTTTTAGGTTTGATAATTGGGTTAGCGAGCGGCGTGGCACTTACCAGCCTGTATTACAGGAACCTGAAACAAAAACAACTCCAGGCCCAGTCGGTGGTATTGATGGAGAAAATCAAACAGGTATGCAAACTGATCACGGTGGAAGGCGAATTTACTGAGATTTTTACCCACCGCGATGAGAAGGACTGGTTCTTCAAACTTTTTCAATTCGAAAAAAAAGCCCTCCTTATTGTAAAGGCAAAAGTAATGATCGGTTTTGATCTCTCGAAAATCAACATCGAAATCAATACTCACAAAAAACGGGTACTGCTAAGCAGTTTTCCCGCACCCGAAATCTTAAGTATCGACAGCGACCTTGAATATTACGACATCCAACGCGGAATAATCAACAAATTTTCGAAGAACGACCTGAACAATGTGAACAAGAAATCGAAAGATTTTATTCGCGAAAAGGTAGCCGAAAGCGAGTTGTTTTCGATTGCCCGAAAACAGGCCAGCGACACCGTTGGAGTCATTCACGAACTGATCGAATCGGTGGGTTGGGAACTTCAGTCCGAGCCGCTCGCGATTGATAAGACACCCGAAACAAAACTTCTCGAAAACTAATTTTTCCTTCTCTGAACGCTTTAAAAATTGTTGAACTTTTCGATAAAATCCCTTTCAGTTTAGAGAATTCTTAACGCGATTTCAAAAAATACAGCCAAGTGCCATGTACGCGAAATTAGTTTCTAACTTGCTTTACAGAAGAGGCTTCAAAACACTTAGCCTGAATTATTTGAGTTGCTGTTCATAAAATTTGTTCCGATGCGATACTTTAAAATCTACCGGCTGGCCCTACCCATTGCAGTAATTATTTTGTTCCAGAACTGCCAGACAAAAAAAGATAACTGGGTACTAATAGCAGTAACCTCTGATCCGGTTCAGATGGTTTATTTATACCAACTGAACACCTTGATGGAAAAATCGTTGATCGATTCGACGCAGGAGGAGAACGGAAAATTTACGATCGAACACAGCAATACCGACGACCAACTTGCTGCTTTTGTAATTGATTTTGACAAGGATGAAAAAGGCGGCGTTGAGATTATTATCGCGAACGGCGATCATTTAAAGGTGAACGTAAACGACGAGTTCGACAGTGAATTTTCGGGAACACCCATAACGCAAGACGATAACAAATACAATGTTTTTCGCCATGAAGCTATGAATCATTTCACAGAACTTCAGAAGTTGCTGTCACAACCGGATTTAAATACGGATGAATTGAATGACAGGATGTTGGTTTTAAAAGAAAAGATGCAGGATTTGGAAAACGAAAAGATCGGGTTTCTGAAAAGTATTCAAAATCCGGGGGGCTCAACAGCTACCGGGTACTCAACGAGGTCGTTTCAACCGGAATAATCGAGAAAGAACTTTTTGGAAAATACGTGGGCGCGCTCACTCCCGAAGGTGCCATGACCAATAACGGGCACAAAATTCATCAAATTAATGCGGTTTTCGATGCCTACGCGTTAAGCCGCGAAGTTGATATTTTTGACACTGCTACCATTTGCGAACGGTACGCCAAATTGGATGATGGGGGTAAAACTTCGCCTTATGCCGAAAAGGCGCTGAAATACCTTCTGTAATCCATTCACATTATACATAATAAGTTGGCTCTATCGTTACTCTATTTTTCGATGAGCTGCCCATAATATCGTTTTCTTGCCCAATGCAAAAGAAATTATCTCACGTGAATATGTGTCTTTTTGAACTTAGCTTATATTAATTGCAAGATTATAAAATGCCGGCTTTGATACCGGCCATTGGGCATATTCTTTTTGTGTTGTACAAAAAAGCTCATTTGTTGACCGATAAATGTGGTACTTTGGTCGGTTTATGAACGATCATTCGGAAGGATGTTATAATTTAGCGATTCAATGAAAACAAAGAACAAAACGCAGAAATGTTAAGACTCAAAATCCTTATTTTCTTTCTGTTGTCAGTAACTTTGCTCCGGGCTCAGGATGTAAGCCTGAGTGGTTATATAAAAGACGCTGCCAATGGAGAGGCCCTGATTGGTGCAACTGTTTACATACCGGTTCTGAACAAGGGGACAGCCAGTAATGCGTACGGTTTCTATTCGCTCACCGTTCCTTCCGGAAATTACAGCATTCAGGTGTCGTATATCGGTTATACCACCATACAACAGCAAATTAAACCTACCGGCAATCAAACACTCAGCTTTTCGATGCACGACGACTCGGAACAGATTAAAGAAGTAATTGTAACCGGCGAAGCATCCAATGCCAATGTTGAACGGATTGAAATGGGGATGGCAAAACTGCCCATAAAAACCATTCAGAAACTCCCTGCATTTATGGGAGAAGTCGACATCATAAAATCTATCCAGCTTCTGCCCGGAATTCAGAGTGGCGGCGAAGCCAGTTCGGGATTGTATGTGCGAGGCGGAGGCCCCGACGAAAATCTTATGATCCTGGATGAAGCCCCGGTGTACAATGCTTCACACCTGATGGGTTTTTTTTCGGTTTTCAACTCCAATGCGATCAAAGATATCCAGGTATATAAAAGTGGCATCCCGGCCGAGTATGGCGGAAAAGCCTCAGCGGTGGTCGACATCCGGCAAAAAGACGGCAACTCTAAACAATTTGGTTTCGATGGTGGAATCGGAAACCTATCCAGCCGACTTACTCTTGAAGGTCCCATTATCAAAGAGAAGTGGAGTTTTATCGTAGCCGGCCGCCGCACATACTACGATGTAGTTGGAAAAGCCGCAGGAATTGAGGAGTTGAAAGACAATACACTGTATTTCTACGATATGAATGGAAAATCGAACCTGATTATCAACGATAAAAACCGGATTTATTTTTCAGGTTATATGGGAAAAGATGCGTTTTCGCTTGGCGAATCGCTCTACATGAAATGGGGAAATGCCACTGCCACCGCGCGCTGGAGCCATATTTTTGGCGATAAACTTTTCATGAATCTTTCAGCCATTTATTCCAACTACGATTATAACCTTGGTGTACCGGGCGATAATGCCGACAATTTCGACTGGTCGTCGCGCATCCGCGATTACAATGCCAAAATTGATTTCACACTTTTCTTTAATCCACAAAACACCATCAAGTTTGGGTTGAACTCTATCTACCACGAATTTTATCCGGGGAAGGTGGAAACCAAGGGCGATAATTCGATGTTTATCGACATGCAGCTGGCCAACTACCACGCCATCGAATTGGCTGTTTACCTTACCAACGAACATAAAATATCTGAACGTTTCTCGATGCAGTACGGATTGCGATTGAGCCACTTCCAGCAGGTCGGCCCGGGCAAAGTCAACCTGTATCAGAATCCCGAGAAGCTGCAAAAAGATGAAATTACTGAAACCATTGAATACAAAAATGGCGAGCGAATTGGGGATGCTGTTGTTCATCTCGAACCCCGTTTGGGAATGAAATTTACACTCAATCCAGCTAGTTCGGTAAAAGTATCGTATAACCGCATGGTACAAAACCTGCACCTGATCACAAATTCACAATCACCGTCTCCGCTCGATATCTGGTTACCAACCAGTACCTATATCAAACCCCTGATTGTTGACCAGGTTTCGATGGGCTACTTCCGAAATTTCTTTAACAATCAATGGGAAACTTCGGTGGAGGGTTACTACAAGGACATGAAGAATATTCTCGATTACAGGGAAGGCGCCCAATTGTTTCTGAACGATGCTATCGAGACTGAACTGTTACACGGCAAAGGAAATTCGAAAGGGCTTGAATTGTTACTCCGGAAAACACAGGGGAAATATACCGGATGGGTGGGTTATACCTGGTCGAGAACCATGCGCGAAATCGAAGGTATCAACAATGGAAACCCCTACCCGTCGTCGTACGACCGCACCCACGATATTTCGGTTGTTTCGAATTATGAACTAAACAAACGATGGAACTTTGCTGCCAATTTTATTTTTGCCACCGGAAACCCAACTTCGTACCCGGTGGCTAAATATGTAGTGCAGGGAAATCAACTTTACGAATATTCGGCCCGAAACAGCAACCGCATTCCGAGTTATCACCGGCTTGACCTTTCGGCAACCTACGATTTTAAAAAGAACGAACACCGCCGATTCGAGCAATCGATCAACTTTTCGGTGTACAATGTTTACGGCCGCCGAAATGCTTATTCAATTACACCGCGAGCTAACGAAGACAATCCAAACCAGACCGAATTTGTCCGGCTGTCGATTATTGGATCGCAGATTCCATCAATCACTTACAATTTTAAATTTTAAGGCAATGACCAACGGATTCAAAATAAAAATACTGGATGCAATAAGCATTTTTGCATTGCTGTTCAGTTCGTGCCAAGATGTGGTTCAGGTAAATCTTGATGATAGTGACCTGGATCTTGTAACCGTAGATGCCTACCTAAATACAAAAGCCGAAAACAATATTTTTGTGAAACTCGAAAGATCGTTACCGGTTGATCAGTCGCAGGAAAACCCTGCAATTCATAACGCTTTGGTACAAATTTCAGATGACGAGGATGAACCCAATTCTGTTGTGTTGGAAGAATATAAAAGCACCGGTATCTATATTCTGCCAAAAGCTACAAGATACCCTGCCGAAACCGGGAAAACTTACACGTTGCTCATCACACTGCCCGACGGAACACAAATTAGCGGAAATGATTTTTTGCGTAGAGTTGAGCCGCTCGATTCGGTTAAAGTGAATTTGTCGGCCCGTGGAGATTACGAATTTCTGGCTGTATTTATCGACGCGCCTAACTATCCCAGTCCGGTGCAATACTATAAGTGGGATATTTACATCAACGGCAATATGTTGTACGAGAGCCAAAACATGGTTATTGCAAACGATGACCTGGTGGATGGAAATTATATTTACAACTTCGAGATTTTCACCGACTTTGCACGCGACGACGATGAAAGGATTCTGTTCAAAGGCGATACAATTATTGTTGAGCAATTATCGATTTCGAAAGCTGCATATGATTTCTATACCGGGATGATCAATCAAGCCTTTACCGGAGGCCCATACAGTGTTCCGCCAGCCAACGTTCCCGGCAATTTAACATCAAGCGACGGAAAACGTGTTCTGGGAATCTTTTCGGCCCGCGACATTTCGGTTGGGAACAAAGTGATTATTGGGGACGAGAATTTCGAACCTCTGTCGTCAACTTTACCTGCGATGAATTAGTAATTATATCTTGATCAAAGTCTTTAAAAGAAACTCAAATTCAGTTCTGACGGAGATCGTATGCGTGTAAAACCCCGCCATGGCGAACAAGTAACATTCCGTTATAAATTGCGGGTCGGGCCCAATGTGGCCCGGCGCCGGCAGCCATCCGAAAAGTACGAACAACATCGAAAGTTGTTGGGCCGGCTTTCACCAAAGCAACATGACAGATATTCGATCGTATCCGCTATCCCTGTTACATAGATTCGTTCAAAAGTAGCAACGTCGAAAATCCTTTTCCAATTCCTTTGGTAGTAAATAAAATATTGGGGCCATTGGCAGGCCATTCTTTTAATAAGCCCCGGTCGGGATAAATCCCGTAACGATTCGGCCCCCGCCACACTGGGTATCCTGTGCCATTAAATAACCCGATGAAAACATCCTAAGAAAAATAGATACCCTCATAGTAAAAATGCGTATCTTCTTTTTCCAATCGATAAAAAGAGAAAAAATGGTTCGTATCATTTGATTTTTATTCGATGATGGTAAAATTTAAACTGCTGGTCTGCTAAATGTCCGAAATACAACCCTTCTTTCTACAATATTTTAAACCCGGTTCAACAAAAGCCATGAGAAACACATCGGACATCCCGATCAAAACAGTTACTCCAGTTTAATCATTTCAAAAAGTAGTTAAGATTAAATAGTTTGCCAAATCGACAAATTGGCAGATTTGGTTAAATTTGTGGTTTTACGTAACACATGAACAAAAGCATGAACAAGCTGCCGGGCTATTTTAAAATAGATAAAATCCGAAATGATAAGCGGATTGTTGTCTATCTTGTTTGTGTGCTGATCGCCACAGTATTGTGGTTTCTGAATGCATTGAGTAAAGATTACTCCACCACTGTTTCGTACCCGGTTAAGTACGTAAATCCACCCAGCAGGCAGTTTTTAGCCAACCAGCCACCCAACAAACTCGATCTGAAGGTGGAAGCACACGGTTTTACACTGCTCCGTCATAAATTGAGTTTATCGTTTTCGCCAATAGTGTTAAACCTGAGCAATATAACCAAGAACATTGAACCGCAGAACGGTTCTTTCCAAATCGAAACTTCGGATTTGTTGCGACGAATCAGCAGCCAGGTGAGTAACGAGATCAGCATTCAGGAAATCCAGCCTGAAATTATACGAATCGTTCTCGACAGCCTAAAAACAAAATCAGTTCCTGTTGTCCCTAATCTTAATCTAACCTTTCATCCGCAGTACAACCTGCAAAAACCGGCTCAGTTAAATCCGCGCGAGGTCCGGGTTACCGGTCCTTCGGCAATTATCGACACCATAGAAAGCCTTCAACTGGAAAAGGTTTCATTAAAAGATATCAACCAAAACATGGCAAGCAATGTAAAAGTGTTGCACCCTGACAAAACTGATATTTCACCCGAGAAAGTGCTTCTTACCATTGAAGTGGAAAAATATACCGAAAAGGACCTTAAAATACCCGTGTTTGTAAAAAACAAACCCGACGGTGTCAATATCAAACTTTTCCCTTCGGAAATAAAGGTGACCTGCCTGGTTGGATTGAGCGAGTTCGAAAATATAACTGCCAAAGATTTCAGTGCGGTGGTCGACTATAACAAGGTGAGCAACGAAAGCAAGAACCTGAGTGTTACCATAGAACAACGTTCATCGCTGATACAGGTTGTGCGAGCCACACCCGAGACTGTTGAATACCTGATTGAAACCAACTAAAATGACACTAAAAATTGGGATAACCGGAGGAATCGGAAGTGGAAAATCAACCGTTTGCAAAGTGTTCAGCATTTTAGGAGCGCCCGTTTTTGAAGCCGACCTTGTAGCCAGGCAACTTATGGAAAATGACCTCCAGATCAGGAAAGGACTCGTTGAACGCTTTGGTGAAGGTGTTTATACCCCAAATGGAAGCGTTGACCGAAAAAAACTTGCGGCTCTCATTTTCAATGACGAAATTCAGTTGCAAAAAGTGAACGAGCTGGTTCATCCCGCTGTACGTTCTGCATTTTTAAAGTGGGCCGATGAACAAAATGTTCCGTACGTAGTGCACGAAGCAGCCATTTTATTCGAGAGCGGATTTTATAAAATGATGGACTTTACCATCCTGGTGAGCGCCCCGGAAGAAGAGCGGATTCAACGCGTAACAAAGCGGGATAGAAGTCGGCTGACTGAAATAAAGGAACGAATGCAAAAACAATGGAGCGACGAAGAAAAACGCAAACTCGCTTCGATCGAAATCAGGAATGCGGATCACGATCTGATTATTCCGCAGATTATAAAAATAGATAAACAGTTAAAAGAATATGGCAAAATTTGGTAAATGGATTGGCGGTGGCCTGGGATGGGCTTTTGGAGGCCCCATAGGAGCTTTAGTTGGATTTATGGTAGGATCGATGTTTGATGGCGGACAGGAGGCCATGAAACACGGCGCGGCTTCGGGTTACTCGTCGCGAACAACCATCGGCGGTTATGTAATGAGCTTGCTGGTTTTGGTAGCTGCGGTAATGAAAGCCGATGGCAAAATCCTGAAATCGGAGCTGGACTATGTAAAAAAATTTATGGTCCACAATTTCGGTGAAGATTCGGCGCAGGAAGCTATTAAAATGCTCCGCGACCTGATTCAGCAAAATATTCCGGTAACCGAAGTTTGCCGTCAGATACAAACGAACATGAATTACTCGGCCCGTTTGCAACTCGTACATTTCCTGTTTGGTATTGCACAGGCCGACGGGCAGGTTGATGACCGCGAAGAAGCACTGATCAAACAGATCTGTCAGCAAATGGGAATTCAGGATTCTGATTATGTTTCGATTCAGGCCATGTTTATACCCAATACCAATGGTGATTATAAAATATTGGAAATTGAAAAATCAGCTTCTGATGACGAGGTAAAAAAAGCCTACCGACGGATGGCTATGAAATACCACCCCGACAAAGTAAGCCAGTTGGGCACCGATGTCCAGAATGCCGCCAAAGAGAAATTCCAGCGTTTAAGCCAGGCCTACGAAAACATCAAGAAAGAAAGGGGAATTTCCTAATTTCGAAAGCGCCAAAAAGGCCTTGTCACAAGCAAAATTAATTCAAATAAAATCGGAATTATGAGAATTGTTTCGACCAATATCGGGGAACCCAGGATTATCTCGCACCGCGGAAAAGAAGTAAAAACCGGTTTATTTAAATTCCCTGTAAATGAATCCATTTTTCTTGGTAAGGAAGATGTAGCAAAAGACCACGTGATCGACCGCAAACACCATGGCGGTGCCGATAAAGCCTGCTACCTGTATTCATCTGATCATTACGAATATTGGAAAACGATATATCCCGAACTCGATTTTACCTGGGGCATGTTTGGCGAAAACCTTACAGTGGAAGGTCTTCACGAAGCCGAAATCAACATTGGCGATATTTTCCGAATTGGCGAAACAGTAGTGCAGGCTACCCAACCGCGGCAGCCCTGTTTCAAACTCGAATCGCGTTTTAACGATCCCATGATCATCCGAAAATTTGTCGATTCTGGTTTTTCAGGAGTTTATGTGCGAGTGCTTCAGAATGGTTTTGTAAAAGCCGGTGATTTAATGGAACAGGTTGAAAGCAAAGGTTCGGTTTCGATTCAAAAAGTGTTCGAATGGATTTATGCTTCTGAATACGATCCCGAAGTTACAAAAGCAATAAACGATCCCTTCATAGCAGCCAGTTGCCGAAAAGATCTGCTTAAAAGATGGGAAACGATCTAAACACACCTGTTTATTAGAGCGGTTAAATGTTAAGAATTATTATCTGGCCAGAGTTAAAAACTATTACCCAGTTGGTTATCTGGAAGCCGCTTTACTCATTTTCATAAGTGTATCCTGGATTGTAAACGGAGGAGCACAAGGGACCATACCCGTATTATATATTGTTGGCTCACTGGCAATGGTTGGAATTGCAAAACCAAAGTATCATTATCTCGTATTCCTAATCTTCTTTTTTCATTTAATCACCATGTTAGTGTTAGAAGAATTTGTTATCGGAGAAATAATTCTACCTTATCCAAACGGTCATGCACATTATCAGGATATGATTTTTACTTACGGCGTTTCGATGCTTATCGTTTTTTGGATTCTTCGTTTTTATAAACTGGCGTACATGGCAGAATACGAAAAACTGGAAATACAAAAGCATGAACTGGAAAAAAACATCGCACTAAAGAACATGTATTTTACCATCATGGTGCACGATTTAAAAGGATCGTTTAATAACATTCTCGGCTTCACTGATTTGATGACAAATGCGGAAAAACTGCCATCTCATGATAAATCGGAAAAATTTGTAAAGAACTTACTCAGAAACAAGGCTGTACAATTTGGGTAGAGAGTTCGCCCGGTAAAGGCAGCACGTTCATTTTCACCATTCCGAAATATCTTTAGTACAACATATTCTTAGTTCACACTAAAATTGTAATCCCCCGATTGAAGTTCAATTTTCTGAATAAATTCGTCGCGATCAAGAATTTTCACCGCACTGTTTTCTAAAAGCAAGGTTCCGCTTTCACGAATTGTTTGATCGGCACGTGCCGGAATATAAACCGTGGCATGCGACCCAACAGGAACAATGATTTCCATGGAAAAGCCACTTTCGTTTTGTTGCCAGAAAATACCGGCTTTGCCCAGCGATGTTTCCGTAAAATATTTACAATAGCCAAGTTCATTTATGGGTTGTGGTTTAAAAATGATGTGCCGGTAGCCGGGTTCATCTTCGTCGGCCTGCATGCCCGCCAGTTTTCGGTAAAACCAAACCAACCCGCCGCCAAACATTGGGTGATTGTGCGAACCATCGGTGTTCCAGTTTTCCCAGGTAGTAGTTGCCCCAAGTTCGAGCCAGCGGCCATAGCCGGGCTCATCTTTTTTATTCATCGCCGCGTATGCCAGATCGTGCATCCCGTTTTCGGAAAGTACTTCAAAAAAGAACTGCGTTCCAAAGATCCCGGTATCCAAATGTCCATCGTTTTTTTTGATATCTTTTTTTAGCGCTGCCACCACCTTTTCGTATTGAACTGATGGCACACCCATTTTCAGTGCAAAAATATTTCCGCCCGCCGGGCCATAACTTCCGTTTGTTTCATTGTAGAATTTTTTCCAGAATGCTTCCCTTGTCCTTTCTGCCAGTTGCTTATAAAAATCAGCTTCCTCCACTTTACCAAGTGCCAATGCCGATCGGGCAGTTAAATCGGCACAGCGCCAAAAATAAAAAGTGTGTACCATTTCGTCGGCAGGCAACTCTCCCGGCGCTACCCAGTCGCCAAGGTTGAACCACTTTAGTACTTTCCCATCGTTTCCGGTTCGTTGCGAGTACATAATTCCATCATCACCGACCCAGGTTTTCATGTAACGGATATATTCTTTCATGGCGGGGTAGGCATCTTCCAGAATGTCTTTATCCCCGTAATGCAGGTAAAATTCCCAGGGCATAATGTTGATCGCTGCCCCCCAGGCTACTCCTCCCCCGCAACCCGGTTGCCACGGCGCTCCGTTTGGCACGTAACCGCTTTCTATTTCCTGAGCGCCAATAATATCGTGGATCCATTTATAATAAAAATTCTGCGCCTCAAAATTGTGCATTACGGTCACACAGGCTACCTGCCCGTCGCCGGTGTAAGGCGAACGTTCGCGGTGCGGGCAATCGCTGGCTATTCCACCGTGCATGTTATCGGTTTGGCTCCGCTTCCATATTTTATTGATTTTGTTGAAAAGTGTATTTGATGTCTCGAATACCGACGACTCCGGGATTTCGGTATTCACCACTTCGGCTGTAATTTGCCCGGGATTTAAAACGCCCGGCCAGTTTACAATTTCAATTTGCCGAAACACAAACCAGTTAAAACGGGCGGCATAGTTTTCCTTACCCTTTCCACTGAATATGTACGAATTATCTCCCGAATAAAGGTTACTCAAATACCTGATCTCAATTTTTTGTCCGGCAGGGCCTTCCACATCGTTCAATCGTACCCAGCCCGAAACTTCCACGCCAAAATCAACCAGGTAATTTCCGTTGTACATTTTTTCAATTCGAACGGGTTTTAGTTGCTCCACCACTTTATCGGGACGGGCAGTGTGTGCTACCAACTTTCCTTCGGGGGCTTTTCTTTCAGCCACAGGCTCCCAGCTCGTTTCATCAAATCCGGCTGAGCACCAGCCTTCCTGTTCGAGGCGTGCATCGTAGTGTTCGCCATAATACACCATGTCCATTAAAACCGGACTTTTGGCTGCTTTCCATGTTCGTCCGCTCACCACTGTTTCCTCACTTCCATCCGAGTAGGTAATATGTAGTTGCATTAAAAAACGTGGTGTTCCGTAACCTAAGGCCCAGTGTTTGGCAGGATTGTAAAATCCATTTCCCAAGATACTACCGACACAATTTGCGCCTTCTTTAAGTTGCCCGGAAACATCGTAAGCCAGGTACATCACTTTATATTCTCTGAAATTATCGGGTAAGGCAATGTATTGATTCACCAAATCGGGGCGTTTCCCATAGTTTGTTTGGTTGGGTACAAGCACATCGTTGCCCACTTTTTGTCCGTTCAGGTACAATTCGAAATAACCCAGCCCGGTAACAAAAGCTACCGCACTTTTCACCTTTTTCTGAACATTGAACTCTTTTCGCAACATCGGTGCAGGCGGTGGCAATTGCTCGGGCAGCATGGCATTTGGGTTACCAGGTTTGGGCAAGGTTTCTTCTCCCTGCCAAGGCGCCCCGATCCAGGTTGCTTTCCATTCAGCTTCATCCAAAATGCCCATTCTCCAGTAAGCGGGCCCGCTCCACGCTGAAACTTCCCCGTTTTTATCCCAAACACGCACCTGCCACCAGCA
>WOYI010321386.1_pt1 | contig 64378 bp, 55 predicted proteins | sample 6423411 | NCBI WGS metagenome assembly WOYI01 (sample SAMN13441803, study PRJNA592873) | oil field metagenome | biome: oil field; feature: oil-well bore; material: oil-contaminated soil; isolation source: oil-contaminated soil from oil-well borehole | place: Germany: Wietze | collected 2016-10-18 ... | reverse complement strand
GTCAAATATATATAATATGGCAGAACCTGTAATTATGCCCAAACAAGGACAATCGGTTGAATCGTGCATCCTTGGGCAATGGTTTAAAGATGTAGGAGAAAAAGTGAACGCGGGCGATCTTCTGTTCTCGTACGAAACCGACAAAGCCTCTTTTGAAGAAGAAGCAAAAGTCAGTGGAACCTTACTTGCCCGGTTTTTCGACGAAGGAGACGAAATTCCGGTATTGGAAAATGTTGCTGTAATCGGACAAAAAGGAGAAGCAGTGGATGAATTCCGGCCCGGAGCCGCACTTGTTGCTGAAAGTGAATCTTCGAAAGAAGAAAAAGGAGAAACAGTGGATGAGACACCAAAAGTTTACGAATTCGAAGTAAATGATAACGAAGAAGGTGCCCGGGTACGAATTTCTCCACTCGCCCGAAATATGGCAGAGAAACTGGGGCTCGATATACTGTCATTAAAAGGCTCTGGCCCTCATGGCCGGATTATAGTACGCGATATTGAAAATGCCACTCAAAAAACACCAACAGTTCAGGGGAAAGTGGCTAAGGCCGCTCCGGTTATGAAACCGGCTACCGCCACCATTCTTTCAAAAGGTGAAGATTTTGAAATCAAAACCATTCCGAATATCCGTAAACTGATTGCCAATGCCATGCACCAGTCGTTGCAGAATTCGGCACAGCTTACTCACCACATGAGCGCCGACGCAAGACAGGTTTTGAAACTTCGGAAGAAATTCAAAAGACTACTTGAAACAGGTGAAGTAAAAGAAAATGTGACGATAAACGACCTGGTTTGTTACGCAGTTGTTCGCGCATTGGAGAAATACCCTCAGGTAAATACACATTACCTGGGCGACAAAATGAAATGGTTCAGCAAAGTACACCTCGGACTAGCAGTTGATACTGATCGCGGTTTGATGGTCCCGGCTTTGAAAAATGCCGATGACCTTTCCATCTCAGGGCTCTCAAGAAAATTAAAAGAACTTTCTACTACAGCCCGCAACGGAAATATAAACCCCGACCTGTTAAACCCGGCGGAAGCTACTTTCACCGTTTCCAACCTTGGAAATTATGGCGTTGAAATGTTTACCCCGGTGATCAATTTGCCGCAAACTGCCATCCTGGGAGTGTGTACCATCGTTCTCCGTCCAAAGGAAATAGAAGATGGCGTAATTGGCTTTGTACCGATGATGGGGCTTTCACTCACCTACAACCACCAGGCGCTGGACGGTGGAGAAGCCACGCTCTTCCTGGCAGAGATAAAAAATCAGATAGAAAATCTCTCACTTTAAACTTTAAATGAAATGACAAAATCACTATACATCAACCCGAAAGAAGTACGAAAACCAGGTCAAATTGAATTTAAACCGATACCGGTTAACCAGTATAACAAAACAGTGGAAGACGAAAAAGAGAATTTTTCGAACGACGACCTGATTCGCATATTCCACGACATGGTGGTCATCCGCGAATTTGAAACCATGTTGAACCTGATAAAAACACGTAACGAATACAACGGGGTCCCTTACAATCATCCAGGACCGGCTCACCTTTCCATCGGACAGGAAGCAGCCGCAGTTGGAATGGCTTACACACTGGGTGTCGAAGATTTCATTTTTGGTTCGCACCGCAGCCACGGCGAAATTCTGGCCAAAGGATTGTCGGCCATCGATAAACTGAACGACGAGCAGTTACAACAAATCATGGGCTCGCATTTTAACGGAATAACCGCGGCGCCGGTAAAAGCCGGTCACACCGGGACAACAAAAGAGCTGGCCATCAAATTTCTGATTTACGGAACACTTGCTGAAATTTTTGCCCGCGAAACCGGGTTCAACCGTGGGTTGGGCGGATCGATGCACGCCTTTTTCACTCCCTTTGGTGTTTATCCAAATAACGCCATTGTTGGCGGTTCTGGGGATATTTCGGTGGGTGCAGCGCTTTATAAAAAAGTGAACCGCAAACCCGGTATTGTGGTAGCGAACATCGGCGATGCATCAATGGCTTGTGGCCCGGTTTGGGAAGGCCTGGCATTTGCTACCATGGACCAGTTTACCCAACTTTGGGAAGGCGATATGAAAGGCGGCCTGCCGCTGATCATCAACATCATGAACAACCAATACGGAATGGGCGGACAAACCTGTGGTGAAACCATGGGTTACGATATTGCCGCACGAATTGGCGCCGGACTGAATGCCGACCAGGTGCACGCCGAGCGTGTGGACGGTTACAACCCGCTGGCCGTAATCGACGCTTATAAACGCAAACGTAAAATTCTGGAAGAAAAACGCGGGCCGGTATTGCTCGATGTGCTTACTTATCGTTACAGTGGGCACTCTCCTTCCGATGCTTCATCGTACCGGACAAAAGAAGAAGTGGAAGCCTGGGAAGCCCAGGATTCGATTATCTGGTTTGGCAAAGAACTCGTAAAAGCTGGCGTTGCCACCGAAGCACAACTCGAACAGATAAAAACTGAAACAACCGATTTAATTACTTCCTCGTTAAAACTGGCCATCGACGATGAAGTTTCGCCGGTTATGGATATGAAGAAGCACCCAAACCTGATCGGCGAAATGATGTTCAGCAACCAGTCGCTGGACAAAATGGAGGATCGCGAAGTGGAAGTCAACCACCCGATGGAAGAAAATCCACGGGTAAAACAACTGACTTCCAAGGAACGGTTTATGTTCGACGAGAACGGCAAACCGCATTCAAAAATAAAAACCTATGGTTTGCGCGATGGTATTTTCGAAGCCATCATCGACCGCTTTTATAAAGATCCAACGCTGATTGCTTACGGAGAAGAAAACCGCGACTGGGGCGGCGCGTTTGCAGTTTATCGCGGATTAACTGAAACTCTTCCCTACCATCGTTTGTTTAACTCGCCTATTTCTGAGGCTGCGATTGTTGGGACTGCGATTGGTTATGCGATGTGTGGTGGCCGCGTAATTCCTGAAATTATGTATTGCGACTTCCTCGGCCGCGCCGGCGACGAAGTATTTAATCAACTTCCCAAATGGCAGGCCATGAGTGGAAACGTACTCACTATGCCGGTGGTGGTCCGTGTTTCAGTAGGATCGAAATACGGCGCACAGCACTCACAGGATTGGACTGCTCTGGCTGCACATATTCCGGGTTTGAAAGTAGTTTTCCCGGTTACACCTTACGATGCCAAAGGTTTGATGAACTCGGCCCTTCAGGGAACCGACCCGGTAATTTTCTTTGAAAGCCAGCGGATTTACGACATTGGCGAAATGTTCCATGAGGGCGGAGTTCCTGAAGGATATTATGAAATCCCATTGGGAGAACCGGATGTAAAAAAAGAAGGAAGCGATGTCACCATTCTTACAATCGGAGCAACATTGTACCGGGCTTTGGATGCTGCCAAAATACTCGAAGAAAAATACAATATGTCGGCAGAAGTAATCGATGCCCGCTCGCTGGTTCCGTTTAATTATGAACCGGTGATTGAATCGATCAAAAAAACCGGGCGGATCGTTATTTCGGGCGATGCATCCGCACGCGGCTCCTTCCTGCGCGACCTGGCTTCGAATATTACCGAACTGGCTTTCGATTACCTTGATGCACCGCCGGTGGTTGTGGGTTCGCGAAACTGGATTACTCCGGCTTACGAACTCGAAAATGCCTTCTTCCCGCAACCCGGGTGGATTATCGACGCGATCCACGAACGCATTCTCCCACTGAAAGGCCATGTTTGCGAAAACGATTTTACCGAGGCAGAACAATTGGACAGGAATGCCAGAGGTATTTAAAATAAGGATCCGATCTTTTGAAAAGGTCGGATCCTTTATCTTCAAAATAAATCTCTTTAGAATAGTTCAATCCGGCTTCAAAAGAGGCCGGATTCTTTAGGTAATAATGCTTTATTTGTCTAATTGCTAATTAAAATCCGGGAGGCCTTCGATGGGGGAAATTTCAATATTCCGGTAAAAAACTTCAGCTCCTTCCGATTGAATTTGAATTTTACCCTTTGTTAAGGGACTTACATTACCGTTTATATTTATTCTGGAATTTGCCAGTATCATTGTTACAACCCCATTTACCACATGAACGCTTGTATCTTTAAAACAATACAGGTCGATCGTATTCCATTCTCCACTTGGTTTTTCAGCGTCAGGATATTTTTTGCAATACCGGCCTATTTCACTGTCTTCACGAAATGTTATCAACTCGCCTTCGGGATTATATTGATAAATGCTGTCTGAATTCATTTTTGCCTTAATATCAAACATTCCTCCTGCCACACCCCAATAGTCGCCGCAATCACCTTCCTGTATTTGAAATTCCTGTGATCTCAACCAATAAGTATCGCCCTCACCCTGGTCCCCAACACTATGATACAGTATTCCACTGTCCCGTTTGCTATTATCACGGGGAAACCATTTTTTGTCCCCCCACTTGAACTGGAGACGAAGATGATAGTTTTCAAATTCTCGTTTTGTTAAAATGGCGCCAAATATTTCCCCCGAGATTCTTAATGCTTTCTCACCGTCCAAATCAACAATTGTGTAAACCCCGGCCTGATCATTATCTAAGCCGAGCAGAGTATCTTCAGCAAGGCTTTGCCCCTCCCCGCCCCGTATAAATCTGGGGCCTGAATAAGTATTCCAGTTTTCCAGGCTGGTGCCGTCAAAGAGTACCTCCCAGTTTTCCCTGGGTGATTTCTGTGTGCAAGAACTACATATAATGCCTATTGAAAAAGCAAGAATAAACGATAGTCTGAGTCCGGTTTTCATAATACGAATTTCGTTTTTTGGTTTAGATTAATTTGATGGTGAGTTACTTCAATAATAAAATAAATCGGTGTACAAGTTACGCATTTATATAATAGATGTGTAAACAAAATAAAGTATCTGGCGCGTAAACTTCGGGAAATATTCCAGTGGCTAATTTCTTGTGCTAAACGATTTCTCTAATACAATTTCAGCGGTTGCCCCACCCGTAAAACCGAACTCTCGGTAATGTTATTCATCCGGCAGATATCTTTAATGGGCGTTTTGTATTTTTTCGAGATTACCCAAAGCGAATCGCCCGAGCGCACCTTATAATATTCGGGAATGGCCGCATTATTGGCGTATCCCTTTGGTTTGAGGGTGCGGTGCAATGCCACCAGCGTGCTGAATTGTTTCGCATCGTCGCGGATTGTTTGGTTCTGATAATCGTAAACCAGTTCCGAATCGAAAGCGGTGCCATCCTGGCGCAGTTCGAAGTGCAAATGCGTTCCGCGGGCACGGCCAGTGCTCCCGGCCAAACCAATGGCTTCGCCTTTGTTAACCCAATCGCCTGCCCTTTTCAGAAATTTAGAAAGATGTGCATAATAAGTTTCGATGTTGTTATCGTGCTGAATGACCATAATATTTCCAAAACCGGTTCCCCATCCCGAGCGGGTAAGATAACCTGAGTTCACTGCTCTCACTGTGTCGCCATGTGCCATTTTAATGTCGGTGCCATAGTGCATTCGTCCCGAACGTGGCCCAAACCGGCTGATAATATTACCTCCGTCGCCAGGCACCAGGTAATCGGCCAGGTAACTTTCGTGCCGAACATTGTTTAAATCGTTCAAAACCCTGTATTCACGTTTGCTAATTGGTTCATCCAATCCGGGAACAACCATCACTTCATCAGTATTAACGTATTGTCCGAAACCAGCCAGAACACTTGAAACAAAGAGCAATGTCAGTAGAAAAAGTCTCATACAATAATCTGATAATCCTATGTTTTCGCAATAGTAATCAAAAATTGATTTTATGATACTTCAAGTTTGCTGTTTTGAATATTGTTAACAATTTTCTCCTGGCATACTAAACTGGTAACTTCTTCCAAACAGCCACAAACAACATAATCCAGCCCAAAATAAAGCCAACTCCACCAACAGGAGTGATTGCCCCCAGCCATTTAATCCCGCTCAATGCCATTGCATATAAACTTCCTGAAAAAAGAAAAACACCTGCTACAAGAAAAATCGCCGACCATTTTAAAGAAGTGGAAGGAAAAGATACTGCCAAAACACCAACCAGCAACAAACCCAGCGCGTGGTAAAAATGATAATCAACTGCGGTTTTCCAGGTTTGTAACATTTCAGCCGAAAGCTGCGTTTTCAGGGCATGTGCGCCAAATGCGCCAAATGCAACAGCCAGTGCCAGCAAAGCGCTTGCAATCATTAAAATTATTTTGCTCATATTTAATTTATTTTACTGAATGAAAACAAGAGACTCGTTATAAAGTTTGATTTGATAAACTTAAGCAGGATACAAAAGGACACATAAAAATCCCGGCTTTTATTAATTTGCAGACAGATTCAGAACAAAGAAAAATGACAGACCTGAAAAGCATATTTGCAAGCTTTCCCACAAAAGAGGAATTGCTACAGTGGGATAAAAACCATAACCCGACAAAGGTTCCCGATATCAACGGACACATTCATTCACCTCATTCGTTTAGCGCTTTCTCAAACATCGAGCAGCCTTTTGAAATGGCCAAAACAGAAGGGGTTTCTGTGCTGGGCATCAACGATTTTTACACCACTGATGGGTATAATGAATTTGCCGAAATGGCTGAAAAGTACCGGGTTTTTCCATTGTTCAACATCGAATTTATGGCCTTGCAGAAAGATTTGCAGAAAGCCGGAATTCGCGTAAACGACCCCAGCAACCCGGGGCGAACGTATTTTAGCGGGAAAGGGCTTTCCCAACCTCCAAAAATGAGCGAAGTTTCTTTCAAAAAAATAAAAACTCTGCAAGAAGAAAGTAACCGCCAGACCTATGAAATGGTGACTCGTTTGAATAACTATTTCAGCGAAAGAGGAATCAATATACAATTCGATGCTGCTGAACTACAAAAGCGTTTAGCTAAAAACCTTTTCCGCGAACGCCATATTGCACAGGCAATTCGAATTGCCGTTTTCGAAAAAGAAAACAGCGACCTTGGCCGGGCGATGCTTTTCAATAAAATTTTTGATGGGAAGGAAATCAAATCGGCCATTGACGATTTTGCCGGTCTCGAAAACGAAATCCGCGGCCAGCTATTAAAAGCCGGTGGGGCCGCTTTTGTTCCGGAAGACCCGAAGGCATTTCTTTCATTGGAAGAAGTGCAGGAACTGATTATTGATGCGGGCGGAATACCCTGCTACCCTGTTCTGCTTGATTTTGGCGATGAGAATTTTACGGATTATGAATCCGACAAAGAAAAGTTATTGGCCGAACTCAAAAGTAAAAATGTAGGCAGCATTGAACTTATTCCGGCAAGAAACAAGTTCCACATTTTTAAGGAATTTGTACGGTTCTTTAATGCCAACAATTTTGTAATCACTTTTGGCTCGGAACATAATACGCCAAAGCTTGACCCCATTAAACTTTCAGCGGGTAGTGGCGTAGAATTGGATGACGAATTGAAACAGATTAATTACGAAGGTGCCGCTGTAGTCGCGGCTCACCAGTATCTGTTCGCAAAAGGCGAAGAAGGCTATTTAAAAAACGGCATCGCCAAAACCCATGAGAAAGCTTCCTTTATTGAATTAGGCAAGGCAGTAATTACGTACTTTTTAGGACTTAAATAAAACTTAGCGTTCCTTTGTGAAATTCTTCGTGAACTCCGTGGTAAAGATTTTTACCACAAAGAGCACAAAGCAGGCACAAAGCTTCACCATGAAATATATCACAAACTATGAACCAGGGAGTTAAAGATTTAATAGAAGTATCGAGAGCATACGGAAGTAAAAAAGAATATGTGATTGCCGGCGGGGGCAACACCTCATACAAAAACGAACAACACCTTTGGATAAAAGCCAGTGGGATAAACCTTGGCACTATCGATGAAAACGGTTTTTGTGTGCTCGATCGTCAAAAACTGAACGATCTTCCGAACCAGACTTTTTCGGAAGATTCGGCCACACGCGAAGAACAGGTTAAAAATGCGCTTATAAACAGCCGTGTTGACCCGTCAGGCGGACTGAGGCCTTCGGTAGAAACCTCGCTGCACAACCTGTTTAGCTACCATTTTGTGGTTCATACTCACAATACGCTGGTAAACGGATTGATGTGCAGCCGGCAGGCAGCAGAAAAAACATTGGAAATATTTGGAGAAGAAGTACTTTATGTAGCCTACTCCGATCCGGGCTTTGTATTGTTCAAGATCATTGCCGAACAGATAGCAGGTTATAATATCCGGTTTGGTCACGATCCCAAAATTGTACTGATCCAGAACCACGGGGTTTTTGTGGCCGCCGATTCTGTAGTGGAAATTGATGCTTTGTATAAAAATGTAAAAGAAAAACTGATTGCTGCCACAGGTTTTGCTCCCGAAACCAAAGAAGTCCCTGTTTCAGAAAAGATCATAGAAGTGCTTCCGGCACTCCGCATGTTACTTTCGGGAGAAAAAATTAAAGTTGCCACAGCTTTAAACAGTTCGTGGATAGAAAAATTTATTGTTTCGGAACAAGCTTTTAAGAATGGCATTGCCAAACCCTTTACCCCCGATCAGATGGTGTATTGCGGTCCGGAATACCTGTTTATTGCCAACAATTCATCAGTTGATTCAATCATTGCGGAAACAAAGAAAAAAGTAGCCGAATTCAAATCCCGGAAAGGCAACGCTCCTAAAATTGTTTTTATTCAGAACGAAGGAGCAATCGTTGCCGAAGATTCTCCGGCTTCGGTAGAATACCTGAAAGATATTGTAAATGATTTCTGCCAGATAAGTGCACTTTCCGCGTCCTTTGGCGGGCCACATCCTTTGACTGACGACCAAATCTCCTTTATCGAAAACTGGGAAGTGGAGAACTATCGTAAAAAAGTGTCGCTGGGGGGCAAACCGCAGGGACGTGTCGAAAATAAGATTATTGTAGTTACAGGCGCTGCGCAGGGATTTGGCGCAGGAATCGCAAAATTGCTTCACAACGAAGGCGCCAATATTGTGGTCGCCGATATGAACAAGGAAAAAGGGCAGGAATTTGCCGAACAGCTCAACTCGAAAGAAACCAAAAACAAAGCATATTTTGTAAAAGTGGATGTGGCCGATGGAAATTCGGTAAAAGCTTTGATCGATGAAACTGTGCTGCGTTTTGGCGGGCTCGATGTGATGATTTCAAATGCAGGAATTTTACGTGCCGGCAGCCTCGACGAAATGGACCAGGAAACTTTTGAACTGATGACGAAGGTCAACTACACCGGCTATTTTCTGTGTGCCAAATATGCAAAACCGGTTATGAAAATGCAGCATTCCATTCATCCTGATCATTTTATGGATATCATCCAGATCAATTCAAAATCGGGATTAAAAGGAAGCAATAAGAATTTTGCATACGCTGGCGGAAAATTTGGTGGCATCGGGTTAACACAGTCGTTTGCCCTCGAACTGATGCCATACAAAATTAAAGTAAACTCGATTTGCCCGGGCAACTTTTTTGACGGCCCGCTTTGGAGCGACCCTGAAAATGGCTTATTTGTACAATACCTGAATACCGGGAAAGTGCCAGGCGCCAAAACCATTGACGACGTAAAAGCGTTTTACGAGTCCCAGGTCCCGGCAGGCCGCGGATGTACCGCCCTGGATGTGGTAAAAGCTATTTTTTATGTGATTGAACAGGAATATGAAACCGGGCAGGCAGTTCCTGTTACCGGAGGACAAAATATGTTGAAGTAAGAGCCCCTCCTAACCTCCCCAAAGAGGAATTAAAAAGTTAACAAATTAGAAACAACTAGAAAAATTGGAAGATGACGACAAAAACGGATAATAAAAAATCTCCCTCCCCATCGGGGAGGCCGGGAGGGGCTGTAACAAAAGCAATACGACTTTACGGGAAGAAAGATTTAAGGCTGGAAGAATTTGAACTTCCGCAAATTAAAGATGACGAGATATTGGCCAAAGTAGTAAGCGACAGTATTTGCATGTCGAGCTACAAAGCGGCAACCCAGGGAACCGACCACAAACGTATTCCCAACAATGTTGCAGAAAGTCCAATAATTATCGGGCACGAGTTTGCCGGAGAGCTTGTTGAAGTGGGCGCCAAATGGCAACATAAATTCAAAGCCGGACAAAAGTACTCGATTCAACCGGCTATTTATTACGAAAACGGACCTGTGGGGATTTTAAGTGCACCCGGCTATTCCTACCAATATATTGGCGGCGATGCAACTTATGTAATCATTCCGAAGGATGTGCTGGAACAGGATTGCCTGCTGGCTTATGATGGCCCGGGCTTTTACCCGGCTTCGTTGTCGGAGCCGCTGAGTTGTGTAATTGGCGCCATGCACGCCAACTACCACACAAAACCGGGCTCGTATGTTCACCAAATGGAAATTGTGGATGGTGGAAAAATGGCCATCCTGGCCGGTGTTGGCCCGATGGGACTGGCAGCCATTAATTATGTGGTTAGCCGCGAGGATCGGAAACCTTCGCTGCTGGTTGTAACTGATATTGCGCAGGACCGCCTCGACCGTGCCGCTGAAATTTTCCCGGTGGAATGGGCGAAAGAAAAGGGAATTGAACTGGTTTATCTGAACACCGGGAATGTGGATGATCCGGTTAAAAAGCTGAAAGAAGCCTCGGGCGGAACAGGTTACAACGATGTATTTGTTTTTGCCCCGGTTACCCCGGTGGTTGAACAGGGCGATGCCATTTTGGCGCACGACGGCTGTCTTAACTTTTTTGCCGGCCCTTCAAATCCCGAATTCTCGGCTAAATTGAATTTTTATAACGTGCATTATGCCTACACCCATATTGTGGGAACTTCGGGTGGTAACAACGACGACATGGTGGAAGCGCTCGATATTATGGGGAAAGGACTTGACCCGGCAGGCTTAATCACACATATAGGCGGACTAAATGCCGTTGCCGAAACTACCTTGAACCTTCCTAATATACCCGGAGGGAAAAAGTTGATTTATACACATAAGGATCTTCCTTTGGTGGCAATTTCAGATTTTGAGGACCTCGGGAAAACCGTTCCTTTTTATGCTGAACTGGCAAAACTGGCAGCTAAAACCAAAGGCCTTTGGAATATTGAAGCCGAGGCATATTTGCTTGAAAACGCACCGGATATATAATCTTTTTACTCATCACCCCACTATGTGAGAATTATCATAGTGTCGCGTCAAGCTTTCTTCCGATGAACGTCATGTTGAATTTATTTCAGCATCTCAGTTTAAAAGACAGATCCCGAAATAAATTCGAAATGACGATATGACATTTTAAAATTGACACGACAATAGTGGGGCGATGACTTTCTTACAGCATACAGTTCTCCTTTACACGATCACACTCCCTTTCTAAAAATTTCAATGTTTCTGGTGAACAATTTCCCCCGCTATACTATTTTATTGGTGAAGCGATGACATAGATCCTCTGCAAAAAATTAAAAAATAGAAAAAAGATGAAACAACTTACAATTTTACTTTTCGCGGGAGCACTGTTTTTTATCAGTGCAAAAACTAAAGCGCAACCAGAAAATTTAAAATGGCTTGATTTGGAACTCAGCAATTACACCTATCCCTACCCGGTAAATTTTATTACTATAAACGCTCAAAACCAGCAGCTAAAAATGGCCTATATGGACGTTAAACCTGACAATTACAACGGGAAAAACATTGTGCTGTTCCATGGGAAAAATTTTAACGGAGCCTACTGGAGAACCACAATAGAACACTTAAGCCTGGAAGGTTACCGGGTTATTGCCCCCGATCAGATAGGCTTTGGAAAATCATCAAAACCCGAACATTTTCACTATACTTTTCAGCAACTGGCATTGAACACACGCCATCTTTTAGATTCGTTGCAAATTTCGAAAACAGCGGTTCTTGGCCATTCTATGGGCGGAATGCTTGCAACAAGATTTACGTTGATGTATCCTGAAATCACCGAAAAACTTATTCTTGAAAACCCGATAGGCCTGGAAGACTGGAAACTCGTTGCGCCTTACAAACCGGTGGAATGGTGGTACCAGAATGAATTGAAAAAAGATTACGCCGCGATAAAATCGTACCAGCTTACCAGTTATTACGACAACAAATGGGAAACAGCATATGACGAATGGGTGAACTTGCTCGCCGGATGGACACTGAACTCCGATTATAAACGGATTGCCTGGAACGCTGCACTTACTTACGACATGATTTTTACCCAACCTGTTTTGTATGAATTCAGCGAAATTAAAGCCCCTACTTTGTTGATTATCGGAACACGCGACCGGACTGCGCTTGGAAAGCCGCTGGTTGGCAAAGAAGTGAGCAAAACAATGGGCCTTTATAACGAACTCGGCAAGAAAACACAAAAGGCAATTCCGAATTCTGAATTGGTCGAAATCCCGGGTATTGGCCATTTACCGCACATCGAAAGTTTCGACAAATTTATTGAGCCACTTTTAAATTTTCTGAAAGATTAACATTTTCGCAGGAAAACTACTGCCTTAACCACGCAATTAGGTAAACTTGCCGATCGTAATTTGATTTGAAATTACGATGAAGATATTTTACACAATTATTGTTTTGCTCATTGGCTTTTTGCTTGCTGTCCAGGGAAGTACCAACACTCAACCGGCCTCCATTGCCGGACAAATAAAGAAAATTCTTAAAGTTGACCATCAGCGTCAACTCATCGTGGGGCGATGGCTCTCTTCCAGTCAGGAGTCCCGTTTCGACTCCAAATAACTCAAGCCCATTCGCAAATCGCTGTAACTAAAATCCTCGCCCAAAGCTTCGCGGGCTGGCGTCAGATTTTTTTCTTCAGTATCTTTGAAATACGCCACAATTTTATCGAGCTTTTCCTGTGGCAGAAACTGGCGTACATCCAATTCTCCCTGTTTTACAAAATGTGCCAGGTGGCTGGCAATGGTGGTTTCTACCAGTCCGCGTTCTTTAGCAATTTCTTCAATGGTTTTTCCCGACTGAAACATTTCGTAGCTCACCTTTTTTGTGTCGGGCTTTGGCGGCTTATTTTTCCTTGAAACTTCTTTTAATGGAATTTCTCCTTTTTCGATATCGTTTTCTTCGCAATATCCCCGGATCAAATCAATAATATCATCGCCAAACAGTACAATCTTACGTTTTCCAAGGCCGTTAATCAATCTCAGTTCGGCCGAATCGACAGGTAAATAAGTTACGAGTTCAAGCAGTGATTTCTGTGAAAAAATCATATAGGCCGGGATCTTTAGTTCTTCTGCCTTTTCATACCTCCACGAACGCAGCAAACTGTAAAGTTCGGGATGAGGAATATTGGCATAGTTTTCAATCTCACGGGCCTTTGGCTTTTTAGGCTTTGGAATATTACTGTCGATGATCGCTTTGGCGCGGGCTTCCATAATTTTCTTCACCGAAAAACCTTCACTACAAACCTCGTAAGCGGCCAGTTTTGTTTTGGCATCTTCCGATAAATCGCTTAATCGCTGAATAATTTGCTTTTTCACTGTGCGATTGTCGATGTCCCAGTCAACGTGCTCCAGTCCTTCTATCAATATCTGCTGAACTTTTTCAGAAAAATATTCGGCCGCTTTCCGTATCCGTTCCTGAAGGTTTTGATTCTTCTCAACATCGGGTTCCTTTTGCAGGTATTTCTCCACTTGTTGTTGAAATTTATCCCCAACATCTGCCAGTTCGTTTTTCAAATTATCCCTGATTTTTCTAAAGTTCTCGGCCAAAACTTCGGTAAAACTCCCTTTATTTTCTTCCATGGTTTTACCTATGGAATTCACAAGATACATTGCCCGGTAAAACCGAAAAAGTTCATTCAACTGTTCGCGCTGAAAAGCCAGTTTGGCATCTGTTAGCTCCTTTTCTCCCGGCTGGTTTTGTTCTACCTGCTGAATAAATCCGTCCACCGTTTCGTCGGTAATAATGCTATGTTTCTGGATGGGAGTTTTCAGCACCAGCCCTTCCATTGTTTTGCAGCGGCTGAGCGCCACATACACTTGTCCGTGAGCAAAAGAAGCCTCGGCGTCGATAATGGCCCGCTCGAACGTAAGCCCCTGGCTTTTGTGAATGGTAATTGCCCAGGCTAATTTTAAAGGAACCTGGCTAAACGAACCTTCTACTTCTTCTGTTATTTCAGCAGTTTCCTGGTCGATTGTATATTTTATATTCTCCCACAATAGACTGTTTACTTCAATTTCCTCGTCGTCGCCGGGGCACTGAACAAAAATTGTAGATTCATCAAAATGAGTAACCTGCCCGATTTTCCCATTAAAAAAACGTTTTTCCGGATCGGGGTCGTTTTTAACAAACATCACCTGAGCGCCCACTTTTAAATGCAATTCATAATCGGTAGGGAAAGAATATTCAGGAAAATTCCCTTCGACATTCGCCGTAAAAACTTTCACCTCCGAAGGCAGCTCTCTCAATTTCGAATCGTTGATCCGGTGGGCCTGCGCGTTGTGGGTACAAAGTGTGATGTATCCTTCGTCGTCATCCGGTTTAAAACCGGGATTAAAACGTGCATTCAACTCGTTTCGCGCTGCTTCATCCAGGATATTATCGCGTACTTTATTTAATATCGAAATAAATTTGTCGTCCTGCTGCCGGAAAACCTGTATCAACTCGATGCTTACATAAGGCGTCTGTTTCAAGGCATTACTGCTGAAAAAGTAGGCGGTTTCGTAGACAGTTTTTAGCAGCTCCCATTCTTCTCTTTTTACGATGGGGGCCAGTTGCTGCAAATCGCCAATCATCAGCAACTGTGCGCCACCAAAAGGTTTCTGTCGGTTTTTAAACCTGCGCATTACCCGATCAATGGCATCCAGAATATCGGCGCGAACCATACTTATCTCATCGATCACGAGAAGATCGAGGCTGCGGATGATGTTGATTTTTTCCTTGCTGAAACGCATCTGTCGGTTTTGCCCACTTTCCTGCCCCATTTGCGGCCCAAACGATAATTGAAAAAAGGAATGGATGGTAACCCCGCCGGCATTGATCGCGGCCACTCCGGTGGGCGCCACCACGATCATACGTTTTGGCGAACTTGCTTTCAGGTTTTTCAGGAAAGTGGTTTTGCCAGTCCCCGCTTTGCCGGTCAAAAAGATATTCCGGCCAGTGTACTGAATAAAACTGTAAGCCAATTCGAGTTGTTTGTTGGTTTGCATTGCGCTTATTTTCTATTAGAAAAATAAAGGTAAGATTTTTAGAGAATAAGATCGGCAACTACCTGTTGTAAAACAGGATGATATTAGCGCCAAACGAATACAAATGCTCTTTTACAAGAGTTTGGCAAACCCTAATCTTTTGAATCAAAAGAAATACAGGAAAACTTATTGTGGATTTTCGAATAAAACTTCCATGCTCCCCATTAGAATCACTGGATGTTTATCCGGATCCAGCCATTTCAGAACTTTCAGCATCTCTGTTTCAGAAATCGCTACACAACCGGCAGTAGTTCCTGATTCAGAATCGCGAAGATGAAAGAAAATAGCGCTTCCTTTTCCTTTTACAATTGGGTTTGTATTGTATTCGATTACCAGGCAATATTTATAATGATCGCTCTTCAGCTTTAAGTTTTCATATGATTTTGCTGAAGTTTCACCACGCACATGTTGGTTATAATCGGGAGACTCAGTGTCATCGATCCATTTATCTTCCGGGGTAGATCGAGTAAAAGGCATTCGTGTATTCACACTTTCCTCGTAGGTAAATAAATGCCCCAGTTCGTATACCCCGCCAGGCGATTTTCCATCGCCTTCAACTTTTTCGCCGTGTTTTGCAAAGCCATTTTCTCCAATGCCGGCCTGTACCGGACCATGAACAATGCTCCATTCTTCTTTATCTTTTTGAAAAGTAAAAAGTTTTGCCTGCTGATCTTTTAGTGTCTCGTTATATACTAACACCAACTGTTTAACCGAATCCGGTATTACGGGAGCTTGCACTTCCAGTATATTTTTAATCACAAGCTTTTCCTTTTTTGAACCAGGTGAACAGGAAACAATAAAAACAGTTAAGGTAAAAAACGTGAGAATGTGAAAACGTCGAATCTTCATCCTGAACCTTTTATTTGTTGGGTTTCAGCACCAAATCTTTGTATTCCGATGGATTGGCTACCGCTTCGATCACAACCGGTCCGTCTAAACTAAATGCTTCTTCCAGCGCCTTTTGATAAGAAACCAAATTTGTTGCACGAATTACCGGAACACCAAAGTAATGATTGGTTGGTTCCTCTGGAAGATTGTTGAGATCGGTTCCGTAATGCGGATCATATCCTTTTTTACTTTGTTTGATATTGATAAGCGACAAGCTCTGATCGTAAATCACTACAAAAACGATTCTCAGGTTCAGTCGTTTGGCAGTTGCGAGCTCGCCAACGGCCATATAAAAACCTCCATCACCCATTAATGCCACTACCGGAAGTTCGGGATGACAAAGTTTGACAGCAAGCGCCGCAGGAAGAGCAAATCCCATTCCCGACCAACCGTTGGTCATTAGTAATTTTTGTGGTGCCGGAGTTCTCCATTGCTGACCTGCAAGATGCAGATGGGCTCCCACGTCCACCGTAAGGATTCCTTCGTCAGGCAAAGCTTTTCGTAACTCGTGAATTACCGCCAGCGGACCAAAACTTTCTTTCCCCGGTGTTAGTTTCCGGAACATCTCCGTTTTCCTCTCTTGCAGTTTTTGAACATCCCATTTTGAAGGTACGGGATCCAGCTTGAGCAATTCTTCCAAAGCTGTTTTCACACTCCCTACAATGTCCATCACCTCCAGAATTCGCCCGGTTTCGACATCTGCCTCTTTTGAACCGATATGAACCAAGGGAACACGTGGTATCCAGTCTTCATAATTGAACTCAACCGGATCGTAACCTGTTCCGATTACCAAATCGGCTTCGCAATAGGTTTCGGCAACCAGGTTTGACAAAGCATGAAACAAGATACCTGCATAGAGCGGATGGTCTTCGGGAAACATTCCTTTTGCCATTGGAGTAAGCACCACCGGGACATTAAATTTTTCGGCAACCTGTAGTATCAAATCCCGGACTCCTTCTCGTACCGCAGTTAAGCCAACGGCCAGCAGCGGTTTTTCGCTATTGACAATCAGTTTTTCAATTTTTCTGATCTGTTCCGGGACAAGTGGCGACCACTTCTTTTTTTCAATCCGAAGGTATTCCAACTCCGATTTTTCAGGATTGATAGCTTGTGTGCCAATTCCGGCCGGCACTCCAATGTGAACCGGGCCCGGAATGTCAGAAGTTGCCTTTCCTGCTGCGTTCAGTATCACCTCTTCCACATTTCCGGTATTTAAGCGGGTGGTGAGTTTGGTGATTGGAAAAAACAATTGCTGGTGATCGATATTCATCTGAACGGTACGGTTCAAGAGATGACCGGGCATTTCATCGGTAAAAGCCAAAAGTGGTGAGCGGTCGAGAAAAGCCTCGCCAACACCCGTACTCAGGTTAGTGGCACCGGGGCCAAAAGTTGCAAAACATACCCCCGGAATTCCGGTCAGCCGGCCACACACATCTGCCATGATGGCGGCAGTAGCTTCGTGACCAACCAAAATAAAATCGATCCCATCCTCTTTTCTGATAGCTTCAACATAGTCGATCATGTTTCCGCTTGGAACTCCAAAAACAAAACGCACCCCCACTTCGCGGAGGGTGTGAGCAAACTGTTGGGCAACACTTAACATGTTTTCAGGAGATAAGGGTTTCCACGTATTCGAGTTCAACATCGGGCCGGGTGATCTGAAACTGCGCTTGCAGATAAAATTCGTTACGTTTCTGAAGGGTTTCGTCAATGAAGGCTACCAACTGGCCTCTCGATTTTCCTTTAATAAGCGGTCGCTCGGTTTTGGATGCCAACAGGCGATCGGCAAGAATAGCCGGATGAATATTCATGTAAATGGTTTTACCGGTTTTATTCATCAGTTCAATGTTATCGAAAAAACAGGGGGCGCCGCCGCCGGTTGCAATAACAATATCGTCAAATTCGGAAAGCTCTTCGAGCGCTTTTCGTTCTTTTTTCCGGAACTCTGCCTCCCCCTCTTCAGCAAAAATTTGGGGAACGGTTTTACAATTACGTTCTTCAATATAATGATCCATATCCACGAACTGCAAGTTCAGGTGTTTCGATAACCGCCGCCCAAAGGTGGATTTGCCGCAACCCATATATCCGATTAAATATATTCTCATAAAAGTTGTTTAGTGTTCCGTGTTCAGCGTTCAGAGAAAATTACCCTGAACTTTGAACTCCCAACTTGAAACTAAAAAAGTGACATCTGGTTGCCATTGTTTTTATCGTCGTCTTTTTTAGGACGATTCACCTCAAACGGAATATCATCGAAATCATCCTCGTTTTCAACGGGTCCCGGATCCGGGCGATCGTCCTCGTCTTTAACCACCGGTTCTATTTCAGTAATATTCTGAACCTCGTAATTGGTCAATCTCTTTCCTTTGGCTTTCCACGATTTCACTCCAATAAATTCGGCTATTTCCACTATCTCGTTTTCGCGTTCGGCGTTTTTCCCTCCAAAAGTGATCTCAAGCCGGGGATAATGTACCCAAGTGATACTGATGAGTTTGTTGTTGGGATGATCGCCAACAAAACGTACCAGTTTTCCTTCGGGTTCGTCGATCTCGAAACGCTTGACATAGTAGAACTGCTGCTCGGCATCGAAATAAACTACCGAAAGCACCTTACTCGGATTAAACTTTTCGATCAGCAGAATATCGGGGTTGAAATGGTTGCTAAGGTCGTAGTTGTACAACTGGAACTCGCCGTTTTTGTATATTGCCAGGATCTGATCTTCGCCTGAAAATTCGCCAAGATAGGTTCCCCGGTTGTCGGCATTTAATCGAAGCACATCCGGGTCGAACCAGATTTTGCGGCCTCCAAGAGTTGAGATACCTTTTTCTTTGAGCAAAATTTTATGGACCTCATACTTAGTCAAAATATTCCCCATCGACTGCCGGCCTTTGATGGCCAGTTCGCCAAGGTCGACTTCGAATACCAGCTTTTTAATCCTTGGTTTTGGTTTCAGGATCACACGCAGAGTTTCAGCTTCCCCGTTCGGGTTTGCCGAGAAATACTGGATGCGTGAACCTTTTTCGTCCCTGGTCAGGTTGTATTCCTTATCGCGTGTTACTCCGGTAACATAAAAACGCTTCATATACGAAACATTCGTTTTTCCGTCTTTGTAAATTACGTTGTAAATTGTTCGGTCGTCGTTCTTTTTGAAAACATCGATGTGCAATGGGTTTTTCCCAATGAATGCTTTTTCAGAGACTTTGGTAACAAAATACGAACCATCGCGGTGGAAAACGATAATATCGTCGATATCGGAACAGTCGCAAACGTATTCGGCTTTTTTGAGCGATGTGCCTATAAAACCTTCTTTGCGGTCGACATACAATTTTTCGTTGTTCACCACAACTTTGGTAGCTACAATATTCTCGAAGTTACGGATTTCGGTTTTGCGTTCGCGACCTTTTCCATACTTCTGTTTCAGGTGTTCGAACCACAAAATGGTGTACGGAACAATGTTTTTGATATTGCCAACCACTTCTTCGATTTCGTCTTCGATCGCTTTTAACTGGTCGCTGGCTTTATCTTTATTGAACTTCAGGATGCGTGCCATGCGGATCTCCATCAGTTTCATAATGTCGTCGCGGGTAATCCCGCGTTTCAGTTTCGGTTTCCATGGCTCCAGCCGGTTATCGATGTGCGCCACTGCGGCGTCCATATTGTCGGCATCTTCGAATTTCTTATCCTTGTAAATTCGTTCTTCAATAAATATTTTTTCGAGCGAGAGTGAATGCCACTGTTCTTCGAGTTCCGATTTTTTAATTTCCAACTCAAGTTTGAGCAAATTCATTGTGCTGTCAGCCGACCGTTTTAATATCTCGGTAACCCCAATAAAAATCGGTTTATCGTTTTCGATTATACACGAGTTAGGCGAAAGCGAAACTTCGCAGTCGGTAAAAGCGAAAAGCGCATCAATGGTTTTATCCGAAGAAACGCCGGGTGCCAAATGAACCAGAATTTCAACATTTTCAGCTGTGTTGTCGTCAATCTTTCTCACCTTTATCTTGCCCTTGTCGTTGGCTTTGATAATCGATTCGATCAGTGAAGTCGTTGTTTTTCCGTAAGGAATCTCGTTGATGACGAGCGTTTTGTTATCCTGTTTCTCGATTTTTGCCCGCACTTTAATCGTACCTCCACGTAACCCGTCGTTGTACTTGCTAAAATCAGCAGAGCCTCCGGTTGGAAAGTCGGGATATAATTCGAAATCAATTCCTTTCAGGTATGAGATGGAAGCATCGATGAGTTCCAGGAAATTATGTGGGAACAATTTGGAAGCCAGACCCACTGCAATCCCGTCGACACCCTGAGCCAGAAGCAAAGGAAATTTAACAGGTAAAGTAAGTGGTTCGCGTTTTCGTCCGTCGTACGAAAGTTTCCACTCGGTAGTTTTTGGGTTGAACAGCACTTCGAGTGCAAATTTTGATAATCGTGCCTCGATGTACCGCGGAGCTGCAGAACCGTCTCCGGTAAGTATGTTTCCCCAGTTTCCCTGGGTATCTATCAATAAATCTTTCTGTCCCAGTTGAACAATGGCATCGCCAATTGAGGCATCGCCGTGCGGGTGATATTGCATGGTTTGACCAATAATATTGGCCACCTTGTTGTAACGTCCGTCATCCATTTCGCGCATCGCGTGCAAGATGCGGCGCTGCACCGGTTTCAGTCCATCGTTAATGTACGGAACAGCTCGTTCTAAAATAACATATGAAGCATAATCCAGAAACCATTCGCGGTACATACCCGACAAATAGGTTATTTCGTCCTGATTTTCGTCCTGATTTAAATTCTCTTCTACCATTCTTACACGTAAAAAATTGAGGTTCCCTTAAGGGTTTGTCTTCAGTTAGGCGACTTCGTCTTTTTCTACATACAGGTTATCGATGATGAAATCCTGCCGTTCAGGGGTATTTTTTCCCATGTAGAATTCCAGCATCTGCGCTACCGATTCGTGCTTTTTCATTTGCACGGGATCGAGGCGCATATCTTTCCCGATAAAATTTTTGAACTCGTCGGGAGAAATCTCTCCAAGCCCTTTAAAACGGGTGATCTCAGGTTTTCCTTTTAAATCGTCAATCGCTTTTATTCGTTCTTCGTCGGAGTAGCAGTATATGGTTTTTTGCTTATTTCTTACCCTGAACAGCGGCGTTTGCAAAATAAACACATGTCCTTTTTTTATTAGTTCGGGGAAGAATTGCAGGAAGAAAGTGATCAGCAACAAGCGGATGTGCATTCCGTCCACGTCGGCATCGGTTGCAATAATAACTTTATTGTAACGAAGGTCTTCCATGCTATCTTCAATGTTCAGGGCGGCTTGCAAAAGGTTAAACTCTTCGTTTTCGTAAACCACTTTCTTGGTGAGTCCATAGGTATTGAGTGGCTTTCCTTTCAGACTAAAAACCGCCTGCGTGTTCACATCCCGCGACTTGGTGATCGATCCGCTGGCCGAATCACCCTCGGTTATAAATATACTCGAAAGCTCTTTTTGCTCGCTGGTACTGTTGAAATGTGTCCGGCAGTCGCGTAGTTTTTTGTTGTGCAGATTGGCTTTCTTTGCACGTTGTTTCGCCAGTTTCTTGATCCCGGAAATCGCTTTTCGTTCGCGTTCTGACTCGACTATGCGCCGGAGCAGCATCTCGGCTGTGTCCGGATTTTTATGCAGGAAATTATCGAGTTCTTTTTGCAAAAAGTTCCCGACGTGGGCACGTACCGATGGGCCGTCGGGCCCGATATCCCGTGAACCAAGCTTTGTTTTGGTTTGCGATTCAAAAACCGGTTCTTCCACTTTAATGCTGATGGCGGCAACAATCGAAGCCCGAATATCAGACGGGTCGAATTCTTTTTTGTAAAAATCGCGGATAATTTTCACCAACACTTCGCGGAACGCCTGGAGATGGGTTCCTCCCTGCGTAGTGTGCTGTCCGTTTACAAACGAGTAATAGTCTTCGCCGTACTGGTTGCCATGCGTAATGGCTACTTCAATATCTTCTCCTTTTAAGTGGATGATCGGATAAACCGGGTCGTGATCCATGTTCTCTTCGAGCAGGTCGCGCAACCCGTTTCTTGAATGAAAACGTTCACCGTTCATTTCAATCGTTAGCCCCGAGTTCAGAAAAGTGTAGTTCTTCACCATGTTCACGATGTAATCGTTGATGTAACGATACTTATTGAACACGCTGACGTCGGGGACAAAAGTTACTTCGGTTCCGTTTTCTTCTTCTAAACCGGTATAATCTTTTTCTCCCTGAATGACACCCTGACTGAAAAGAACCTCTTTGGCCACTCCCTCTCGAATGGCCCGAATGGTAAAGTTAGATGAAAGAGCGTTTACTGCCTTGATCCCAACGCCATTCAAACCAACCGATTTTTTAAACACTTTGTTGTCGTACTTGGCCCCGGTATTCATTTTGCTTGCCACATCCACCAGTTTTCCCAGAGGAATGCCCCGCCCGTAATCGCGGACAGTAACCTTTTCCTGTTCTACTTTTATGGTAATCTTTTTACCGTACCCCATCATAAACTCATCGATGGAGTTGTCCATTACCTCTTTCAGCAAAACATAAATACCATCGTCGGGAGATGATCCATCTCCCAGTTTCCCGATATACATGCCCGGACGCCTCCGGATGTGTTCCTGCCAATCTAAGGTTTTAATGGTTCCCTCGTCGTAATTTGCGCTCATAATCTTCTCTCCTGATCTTTCATCGGAAAGTGAACGCCGACTATTAAATGAAACGAGCATGATCCTGCCTTTTGCGGGATCGCCATAGGTCTGTGGTACTCCGTCGGCTGACGGATGTGTGAATTGCATGTACTACATTGTTAACCAGTAGTTATGAACCATGCCATTCAAATATTTGGTGTGCTGTATTTCAAATAACTGCGGAATTCACCCGATTGCCACAAATATAATTAAATCATCAAGGTTTCTGCGGTTTGTCCCCAGTCATTAACTAACAATTATTCGTTGAAAAGTAGTGGATAATAATTTCGCAAAAACCAATGCTAATTCTTTGTTTGTTGAACACGAATTATAGAATATCAAAATCTACTGTTATTTTTCTTTCAGTACTTTTGATTTCAGAAAACACATGCTGAACAAGTTTAAATGAATCAGAGAACGGTGCGACAAAACAATTGGGTTAGAGGTGAAATGCAACATATTTTTCGCTCCTTGCGTTACCGAAATTTTCGTTTATTTTTTGGCGGACAGAGCATTTCGTTAGTCGGAACCTGGATTCAGCGAATTGCCATGCCCTGGCTGGTTTACGACCTCACCAATTCGGTAGTATTATTGGGAATTGTTGGTTTTGCGGGTCAAATCCCCACTTTTATCCTGGCTTCGTATGCCGGTGTGATCGTTGACCGGAGAAACCGATACCGAATACTGATTGCCACCCAGGTTTTTGCCATGATCCAGGCATTAACGCTGGCAGCCCTGGTTTTCTCAGGATCGATACAAGTGTGGCACATTGTATTGCTCAGCGTAGTGCTGGGTCTGATCAATGCTTTCGACATGCCGGCACGCCAATCGTTTATGGTGGAAATGGTCGAAAAGAAAGAGGATCTTGGAAATGCCATCGCCCTCAATTCAACTATGGTGAACGGAGCACGTTTGCTTGGGCCATCCATTGCCGGTGTGCTGATTTCGGTGGCTGGCGAAGGAACCTGTTTCTTAATCAACGGCGTTAGCTACATCCTCGTGATTTTATCGTTGTTTAATATGAGGATCGTTCCTAAAGAAAGGAAACTCAAAAGTTCGAAAATGATTACCGAATTGAAAGAAGGTTTTGAATATACCTTTGGGTTTAAACCCATTCGTTTTATTATCCTGCTTCTGGCACTTGTTAGTTTAATGGGAATGCCATATTCCGTTCTTATGCCGGTTTATGCCAAGGAAATTTTACACGGTAGTTCGCATACTTTTGGTTTCCTGATGGGCGCTTCCGGGTTCGGAGCATTAAGCGGGGCGTTGTACCTGGCTTCGCGAAGAAATGTAGCAGGGCTGGAAAAACTGATTCCTGTTTCGGCAAGTATTTTTGGCGTCGGGCTCATCCTGCTTTCTGTCTCGCGCGTATTCTGGCTGGCTAGCCTGGTTATGATTCTTACCGGTGCAGGAATGATGTTGGTTATGGCTTCGAGCAACACAGTCATCCAAACAATAATCGACGACAGTAAACGTGGCCGGGTAATGAGTTTTTACGCGATGGCTTTTATGGGGACCGCTCCATTCGGGAGCCTCCTTGCAGGCTCTTTGGCAAAAGTAATCGGGACCCCGATGACATTGGCTTTTGGTGGGATATCCTGCATTATTGGCGCTGTTTTTTACTTTCGGAAAAGGCAGGTTATGCAGGAACACATCCAACCGGTTTACAAAAAACTTGGAATTTTAAAGGAGAATACCTCAAATAATCAAACCGGCCCAACCCCTTAAATAATACCCATTTTCTTCATCAGGAATGTGGCATTCATCGTTTGCGTTACTCCGTCCGAAAGCGTATAATCGAATACCAACTCGTCGTTTTCAATCCTGATTTCGAAACATTTATTAAAAACCCGCTGCGGAAATTCCTTTTCCATTTCGCTTAGTTTTAAATCATGCGTAGCAATTAGCGAAACCGCCTCAAATTCAACAAGTTTGCGAATCAATTCTTTCGAACCGTTCAGTTTATCCACAGAATTGGTACCTTTCAGCATTTCGTCGAGAATTACAAAAATACGTTCGCCATTTTGTAATTTTTCCAGCACCGTTTTTATCCGTTTTAGTTCGGCAAAAAAGTATGATTCATCTTTGAGTAACGAATCGGTAGTACGCATATTGGTGTAAAGATCGACCGGGGTAAAACGCATCCTCCGCGCACAAACCGGCGCTCCCGAAGCAGCCAGTAACAAGTTTACCCCAACCGTCCGTAAAAAGGTACTTTTCCCGGCCATGTTGGCACCGGTTACAATCATTACTTTCGACCAACCAGAGATTTCGAGATCATTACAAACACGTTTTTCGTCCCGAAGCAGTGGATGCCCAAGCGCTTCAGCTTCAAGTACAAATCCATCGCTGTTGAGTTTCGGAAAAACAAAAGCGGGATGATTATTTGTGTAATTCGCCAGGCTGATCAATGCATCGAGCCCGGCCACAGCGTCGAGCCATTCAGCCAAATTCCGGTGATTTTTGTTGTGCCAAACCCACAAACGATACACACAACGAATATCCCAAAGTAACAATGAATTTAATGCAAAACCCACTATAATATTTTGACGGTACTCGAATTGTGCCACTAACTTTTTTAATTCGCCAAAAGTCCTTCCGGCAGACGGTTGTTTTACTTTTTTCTGCAATTTTAACAAGTATGATGACTTAAAATCCTGCGATTCCAACTTTTCAAGTAACTGCATGTACTTGGATAAAAGTTGTGATTTTCGGCCAAAAACAAGAAAATATTGGGTGATCTGTTTCCCGGAAAAACCCAAAATAAACCATTGCATCAAAATAAAAAGTACGAGAAAAAGATCAGTAAACCCCAGAATGGAAGGAATAAAGGACAGCAGTGTGAAAGCAGGAATAATCCATATCATCCATCGGATGGAAGTAGGGCGGTTAAGCGAAAGTCCGGTTACCGACCACGACCTGATTTCTTTGTTTAAAGCTTCTGTTTCTTCAAACATTTTTCCATCAGCCAGAAACTGAAGACGCCACCCGGGCATTTGCGAAAGTTCCAGAATTGCCTGCTGCCGGTTTTCAATTTCGGTAATTTCTTTTGAAGGATGGTTCAGCCAGTCAGCCAATTTCCTTTTACCTCCCAGTGTTACTGTCCTGTTTAAAAACTGAAAAAGCGAGCCGTCGCCAAAAAGGTCAAGATCGTACGAAAAGAAATGATCGGTATCCAAAAATTCTTTGCCAGATGAAAAATGAAGAAAAGAATGTCCGAGCGCCTTTTGTTCGTCTTCAACCAGCGTCTTCAGAATCATTGTGCGTTTTTTCTGACGATCGAAACGAAGATTAAGTTTGATGAGGTAAAAAAATAAAATCAGAAAAAAAAGTGCCACACATACGCTCCAAACACTGAATCCGACAATAAAAAAAGGTACAAAAATGAATACGAAAACCAAAAACCGATAAGCGCCAAACCACCTTAGTTTCGATTTCAATGAGAGGTATAAATCGGAATATTCTTTGGATTTCTGATCGTAAAAATCGTTGGCCGGTCCCATTTACAAATAATTGTAATGATGAAGCAAGTAAGTTGTAATGAACATCCCCGACATTAACAAAATATAAACCAGCCAAATAGTTTTCGACTGATCGGCACTCAAGGCAGTTTCGCCGATTTGCGGAGATCGTGCTTTAAAAAAGCGTTGCTCTGTAAAAATCAGGAGTTTATAAACGCTGAACCCAATTCCCCAACCTACGAGGGCGCCTCCAAGCAGATCGAGAGGATAATGCACCCCCGAATAAATGCGGGTGTAGCAAAAGATTACGGTCCAGATCAGCATCATATAAAAATAGCTGCGTCTTTTAAAAAGCGAGGCAGTAAACACTAAAATGGCCACCGAGTTGGCAGCATGTGCTGAAACAAATCCGTACAAACCTCCTTTGTGGAGTACATTATGAACCAGGTGTTCGATCGCCGGATCGTGAACCGGACGTAGTCGTTGTACCGTTACCTTAAGGAGCCCGGCCAGCTGATCGGCGCCCGCTACCACAAGTACCAATGCAACAATAATCAGTACTGCTTTATTCCGGTAATTTTTTACAATATAATAAAGCAAAGTAAGGTACAGGGGAATCCAGGTTTCTTTTCGGGTGTTCAGCATCATTATTGTATCCCAGAAACCGCTGTTGAACCCGTTCAGGTACAAAAACAAATCCTTATCCCACTCCAGTATGCTTTGTAAAAAATCCATTTAAGCGTTTAAAATATCCCAGATCTTGTCTTTTAGGGCTTGCAAATTTTTTCCTGTTACCGAAGAGAAAAACATGTGCGGAATCCCTTTTAATTCTTTGCTAATCTCCTTCATCAGTTCATTGTCGAGCATGTCGGCTTTACTGATAGTCAGAAAGCGTTCTTTATCGAGGAGTTCGGGATTATATTTATCCAACTCGTCGAGCAGAATGTTGTATTCTTTCAGGTGGTTCTTGCTATCGGCCGGAACCAGGAACAGTAACATCGAGTTGCGTTCGATGTGGCGCAAAAAGCGCAGTCCCAGTCCTTTTCCCTCGTGTGCGCCTTCGATAATCCCCGGAATGTCGGCCATTACAAACGAACGCTGTTCGCGGTGCCCCACAATTCCCAGGTTTGGCACCAGCGTGGTGAACGGATAATCTGCAATTTTTGGTTTTGCGGCCGAAACAACCGACAACAGGGTTGATTTTCCGGAACTGGGAAAGCCTACCAAACCAACGTCGGCCAGTACTTTCAATTCCAGAATTTTCCAACCTTCTTCGCCGGGTTCGCCGGGTTGTGCAAAACGTGGCGTTTGGAAAGTAGCCGATTTGAAATGATCGTTTCCAAGTCCTCCGCGTCCGCCTTTCATCAATATCTGAGATTCGCCGTGTTGGGTAATCTCGAATAAAAACTCTCCGGTTTCGGCATCTTTGGCAATGGTTCCCAGCGGAACTTCCAAAACCACGTCCTCGCCATCGGCGCCGGTGCTTCGCTGTTTCCCGCCTGGATCTCCATGACCGGCTTTTATATGTTTTTTGTATTTCAGGTGGAGGAGCGTCCACATATGTTGGTTGCCCTGAACAATGATATGACCGCCACGTCCTCCATCGCCTCCGTCAGGACCGCCTTTTTCAACAAATTTTTCGCGGCGCAAGTGTGCAGAGCCCGCTCCTCCTTTCCCGGATTCACAGTGTATCTTTACGTAATCAACAAAATTCGTTTCGGCCATATTTTCTATTCATTAACTCCCCTCGGATTCCGACATCTGGTCCAGCAGATCATTCTAAACATTAACAGCACAAAGATGCTATAGTTTTTCAACAACTGCTTTAATTCTTTCGGCAATGTCTTCGATACTTCCCATTCCGTTAATCCCGAAATGTTTATTTTGTGGCTTGAAGTATTCGATTATGGGTAGTGTTTTTTCGTTATAAACGGCAATCCGGTTTTCGATCACTTTTTGATTTTGGTCGTCGGCACGGCCCGAAATTTTTCCCCGATTCAGCAAACGGCTGATCAATTCTTCCTTTTCCACTTCCAAACACAACATTCCCGACATCGGGGTTCCATTATCATTCAATAAAGTATCAAGGGTTTTTGCCTGATCCACGGTGCGCGGGAAACCATCGAAGATAAAACCTTTTGCGTCGCGGTTGTTATCCAGTTTGCTTTTTATCATCCCGATTACAACCTCGTCGGGAACGAGTTCGCCTTTGTCCATGAAACTTTTGGCTTTCAACCCAAGTTCGGTTCCGTCAGCAATTTCGCTGCGCAACAGATCTCCGGTTGAGAGGTGAATGAGTCCGAATGAGTCGATCAGAAATTCTGCCTGCGTGCCTTTCCCGGCTCCGGGTGGCCCAAATAAAACAAGGTTCAACATTTTAATTTTGGTTTAATTTTTTATTATTGAATATATATCAAGCAGGTTGCGGCCGTGACCATCGTAATCAAGACCATAACCTACAATAAAATCATTCGGAATTTCCATCCCCACATATTTCAAATCCACTTCTTTTTTTAGCGCATCGGGTTTTAAAAGCAGAGTGGCCACCAATACTTCTTTGGGTTCCATTTTTTCCAGTTGGTCCTGAATATTACTGATGGTGATCCCGGTATCGACAATATCTTCAAGAATTACAACAGTGCGGCCTTTAATATCTTCGTTTAACCCAATCAACTGTTTTACTGTACCTGTAGTTTGAGAACCCCGGTATGAAGCCAGTTTCACGAATGAAATTTCCGACTCAACAAAATCGATACGTTTAAAAAGTTCGGCGGCAAACATAAATGAACCATTCAGGATACAAAGGAAAAGCGGGTCTTTCCCAGACAGCTCTTCGTTCATTTTATCGGCCATTTCCTGAACCACCGCCTGGATTTTTTCGTGCGGTATAAATAATTCAAATTCTTTATCGTGGATTTTTACCCTTTTCATCGTATTCAAAGTCTTTTCAGCATTTAATGTATTTGGCAATGAAACCTAATTCGTATCATTATCGTTATGAAAGAATTAAAAATTCAAGGTGGTTTCGTCCAAAATGCTTTGATTTTTATTAATTATCAATTTGGCGTATTTTCGCAAAAAATAAAGCGTACAAAATAATAAAAACAATTCGAGTAACAGAAATATAATATAGAAATATGACACCAAAAGTAAGCATTATCATGGGCAGTACTTCCGATCTTGGAGTGATGGAAAAAGCTGCCAAACTATTCGACGAATTTGAGATTCCGTTCGAGATCAACGCCTTATCAGCGCACCGCACACCCGAGGCTGTGGAAATTTTTGCGAAAGGCGCGAAAGACCGTGGGATTAAAGTAATTATTGCAGGGGCCGGAATGGCTGCCCACCTTCCGGGAGTAATTGCCGCCATGACTCCGCTACCAGTGATCGGAGTTCCAATCAATGCGAGTTTATCGGGTTTCGATTCCATCCTGGCGATTCTGCAAATGCCTCCCGGAATCCCGGTTGCAACAGTAGCTGTTGATGGCGCCATGAATGCAGCCATCCTTGCCGTTCAGATGATGGCTACCGGAGACGAAACCCTGATGCAAAAAATGATTGCATACAAGGAAAACCTTAAAGGAAAAATTGTGAAAGCCAACCAGGATTTGGCAGAAGTGAAATTTAAATTCAAAACAAATTAAGCTGAACAAAATATTTTTCGTATTTTTAAAGAGGTGTGTTTGAACAACATACCTCTTTTATATGATAAAAACCTTACGAATACTGTGTCTGTTCCTAGGTATCTATGTCCCCTCGCCGGCTTTAGGTAATTATTCGGTTGGAGCACGTTCGGTTGCGCTTTCGAATGCCTTTGTTTCGGTAAGCGATAGTTGGAGCACGTTTCATAACCAGGCAACATTGGCAGGAATAAAAAATTTCTCGGCCGGTGTTTTTTACGAATCACGTTTTCTGGTTGACGAACTCTCGCTGGCAGCTGCCACTGCAACACTCCCGCTCTTAAATGGAAATGTTGGCCTGAGCTTTTACCAGTTTGGCAGCGGAACCTACAACGAAACAAAATTCGGGTTCGCTTATGCCAGACAACTTTCTGAACGCTGGAACGCTGCCGTTCAAATGGATTATTTTATGAATCGCTGGCCTGAAAACGAAAAAGCCTTTGGGTTTGCCACCTTCGAAGCAGGAATTGTATACCGCTTAAATAACGAAGTGGTGCTGGGCGCACACGTGTTCAATCCGGTAAAAAATGGGATCACGACGTATTACGGGAAAGAAAAAATGCCTTTGATTGCAAGGATTGGTGGCCACTATGAATTTGCAGACCGTGTTTTGATTTCGGCTGAATATGCTTATAACAACGACCAAACCGGACAAGTTCGAACCGGGCTCGAGTTTTATCCGCTTCAAAACCTGGCTTTACGAATGGGTGTTTCGGGGAGACCTTTAAAATACTCGGCAGGACTGGGTTACACCATTGGTGGTTTTACCACCGATATTGCCTTTAGTTACCACGGCAACCTCGGCTTTTCACCTTCGGTTTCTCTTCAATATCGATGGAAATGAATAGAACACGGCAACATATTGCTGTTTTATTTGTGCTGATATTTGCAATAGGGGCCACAGCACAACAACGCGATCCTCATTCGATTATTGAGGCGATTATTGAATCGCATATTGAAAATCTGGATGAGGGAACAGACGCAGTCCTGATTATCGAGGATCTGGAAGACCTGGCAGAACACCCGGTTAATATTAACTCAACCAACGCTGTTGAACTCTCACGCCTGTACCTGCTTTCAACGGTTCAAATAAATAAACTGCTCGACTTCGTCCGGGATTTTGGCCCTGTCCTTTCAATTTTTGAATTAAATACGATTGATGGCTTTACACCCGATCTGTTACAAAAAATGCAACCCTTCATCCGTTTTGGTCCTGCTGAGGAAGAAAAAAGTTCGTTTGGAGAAAATATGAAAAAAGGAAAACACGAGGTGCTGGCGCGAACACTCGGCACCTTGCAGACCGCAAAAGGTTATCTTCCACGCGAAGATGGAACGACACCTTACGAAGGTAATCGTTTCAGGTATTACAGCAGGTATCGTTTTGAAGCCCGCGATGCTTTATCGGCTGGGGTTACTACAGAAAAGGATCCGGGCGAAGCCTTTTTCGATGGATCGAATAAACAGGGTTTTGATTATTATTCGGCTCATTTGAGTTGGACTCCGGGAAAATTTATACAGCAAATAACGGTGGGCGATTTTGTGGTTCGCGCCGGTCAGGGGCTGGCCCTATGGCAAGGATACACCAGCGGCAAATCTCCCGATGTGCTTTCCATTTTGAAAACCGGGCAGGGAACACGTCCTTATACTTCGGTGGATGAAAACGCATTTTTTAGGGGAGCAGCAGCAGTATTAAAATACAAAAAGAATTCGGCTACGTTTTTCATTTCAAGCAAAAAAGCCGATGGGAATGTCGAAACGGATGAAGAAGGGAACAACTGGTTTACCAGTCTCCAAAGCTCGGGATACCATCGCACGCAGAGCGAAATTGAAGACGAAAAAACAATACAAAACCTCAATGCCGGATTTGTTTATCAACTTAACCTGCGTGATGTGAAATTCGGGGCCACGTTTGTTTACCAGCATTTCGATCAGCCCTTTATCCGAAGTGCACAGCTGCACAACCAGTTTCTGTTTTCCGGGAATGAAAATTACACCGCTGGCATCGATTATCTTTTTAGCCGGGGAAAATACCAGTTTTTTGGCGAAGCGGCTGTTTCACGTTCGGGAGGAATGGCATTGATCCAGGGAACCGTGGTTCGACTAAACGACAGGGTTAACGTTTCACTTTTGTACCGGCATTTCGATAAAAACTATCATGCACTTTGGGCCAATACTTTTGCCGACGGCACCAACACCAATAACGAATCAGGCCTGTATTTCGGGCTGCGTTTCCTTCCGGCAAAGTTTGTCACGCTTTCTGCCTATTCCGATATTTACCGCTCGAAGTGGTATTCTTTTTCAACTGCCGGCCCTTCTACCGGCTGGGATGTTTTGAGCCAGGCCGATTTTCGTTTTTCAGAGAAATTCAGCTTTTACATTCGCTACAAAAACGAAGAAAGAGATCAGAAATACATACTCGAAAAACAATATGTGAACCTAACGGAACGAATACAAAAAACCCGGCTTCATTTTGATTACCGGATTACGGAAACCATTCAGGTTAAAACCCGTTTCGAACATGCTTATTTTAACGGCAACTCTCCTGAAAACGGAATTTTGATTTTTGAAGATGTTCAATATAATTCCCTAAGTTTTCCAATTAGTTTTTCCGCACGCCTGGCCTGGTTCAGAACCGATGGGTACAATTCGCGAATTTATGCTTACGAAAACGATCTGTTATATACTTTTTCGATACCCGCTTATTACGAAAAAGGTTTCCGAACTTACCTGAATGCAAAGTACCGGATTTCGGGCAATGCCGAGTGCTGGATCAAATTCGGGAACACGCTTTGGGCCGGCCGCGAGAGCATCAGTTCGGGCTATAACGAAATCGACGGACACAACAAAAGTGAGTTAAAAGTACAGCTTCGGTTGAAATTCTGAGTTTGAATGTGTTACTTTGCCGAGTTAAATCAATACACATGACAGGCTACAATTTTGATGACATCCGCCCCTATTACGACTCGGAAGTAAGACAGAAAATGCGTCTGATGTTAAAGGATAAAACTTTTGACGACGTGTTGATGCACCTTTTTAAAAACCGCCCAAAGGTGGAAATGGTAAAGTTTCAGCTCAGAAGGGTGCGTAGTGTAAAACAATTGCAGGGGGTATTTATTTACGACCTGTTGCACTGGCTGGTGGATAAAACTTCGAAAGGAATACGGTGTACCGGAATTGAGAAACTCGACAAGAAAAAACCTTACCTCTTTATTTCAAACCATCGCGATATTATCCTGGATGCCGCTCTGCTGAATTTCCTGATTTTCGAGAATGGCATGAACACCACACAAATTGCCATTGGCGACAATCTTCTGCAATACGAATGGATCGAACACACCGTAAAACTGAACCGGTCGTTTGTAATCAGACGAAATCTGCCCCCCCGTGAACTGATGGTAGCCTCGAAAAAGGTATCACACTACATCCGTAAATCTATTACTGAAGATAATGTCTCGATTTGGATTGCACAACGCGAAGGACGAACCAAAGACGGATTCGACAAAACACAGGAAAGTGTATTGAAGATGCTGAATATGAGCAACCAGGGAGGTATTTCCGACGGGTTTAACGAACTGAATATTGTTCCGGTTTCGATCTCGTATGAAATTGAACCTTGTGCTTTGGCCAAGTTAAAAGAGCTGATCAAGAAAGAACATTACGGTCAATTGAAAACCAGCAAAGACGATCTGAAAAGTATGTCGATGGGAATGTTTGCACCAAAGGGAAGGATCCGTTTTGCATTTGGCGACCTGATTGAAACACATTTTGCGCTGGCCGACAATAACGAACAGAGAAACAAATACATTCACGATATCGCCGAGATTATCGATTCCCAGATCTACAAGAATTACAAGTTGTGGCCCAATAACTATGTGGCCTACGATTTGCTGATGCAGGAACACCGATTTAAAGACCGCTACACTTCGGAAGAACAAAAAGCATTCGAAATGATGGTGGAACAGGCTCTTATCAACATTGATTATCCAATCACCGACATCCAGGAACGCTTTCTTAAAGTATATGCCAACCCGGTGATCAACAAATTAAAAGTTACCAAACCTTAGCATGCAATCGGTTATCTGGGATTGGAACGGAACACTGCTCAACGATCTTGAGCTGTGTATTTCATCGATCAATCATTTACTCGAAAAAAGAAGGTTGAAGCCACTCGACTCACAGATATACCGGGAAGTATTCTCATTTCCGGTAAAAGATTATTACGAAGCAATCGGTTTTGATTTCAGTATTGAAGATTTTGCAGTACCTGCAGGCGAATTCATCGATTTATACAATAGCAAAGTCGGCGGTTGTGCACTTCATCAAAAGGCAAAGGAAATTTTAGGTGAAATAGAAAAACTCGGTAAAAAGCAGTTTGTTTTGTCGGCCATGAAACAGGATATGCTCGAAAAAACGTTAAAACATCAGGAAATTCTTGACTTCTTTGAAAGTGTAAACGGGCTTGACGATCATTATGCTGTTTCGAAGATAGAACTTGGACAACAAATGATTGATCGTCACCAAATCAAAAAAGAATCTGCTGTAATTATCGGCGATACTATCCATGATTTTGAAGTTGCGCAAGACCTTGGTATCCGTTGCATTCTCATCGCGAACGGGCATCAGTCGAAAAAGCGACTGGAAACCACGGGGACCGTTGTCCTCCCCGATTTGGGCGAACTTTTAAACCACGACTGGATGATTGGCTAACTCCGGTTAAAAAATATCGCGCTTCTTAATGTCGCGGATGTATAGTTGAAGATTTGTTTTCCCGCGGTATTCGTTTTCGTGGATTGAATAACAAACATCGAAAGGCGATCCCGAGGTAATCAGGTCAAAAGCCTCCGACTGATTGAAAGCGATTCCCGGAAAAATCCCTGAATTCACATCCGGTTCTACCAAATCCAGTTTCAGGTGTTCCTTGTTTTTCCCAACCAGGCGACTGGTCCCGGCGTCAAATACATCTTCCGTTACAAAAATCGGCATCATATTGTGCGGACCGTAAGGCGCAAATTGTTTCAAAATCCGGAAGAATCTCGGGGTAATTTCACTAAGCGTAATTTTTGCATCCACATCAATCGACTGCACCTTTTGTTTGTCGGTAATCTGTTTTGTCACAATTTCTTCGAAACGACGACGGAATTCAGGAATATTCTCGATTCTCATGGTCAAACCGGCTGCATACATGTGCCCGCCGTACGATTCAAGCAAATCGCTGCACTGGCCAATTGCTTCGTATAAATCGAAATCCCGTATCGAACGCGCCGAACCCGTTGCCAAACCGTTTGATTCGGTTAAAATAATGGTTGGCCGATAATACTGCTCGGTAACTCTCGATGCAACAATCCCAACCACGCCTTTGTGCCAGTCGCGGTTATACAACACAGTGCTGTTCATCGATTTCAGCTCCTCGCTTTTCTCGATCATATCGAGCGCATCAACCGTAATATCGCGGTCGAGTGTTTTCCGAATTTCGTTAAACGAGTCGATTTCTTCCCCAAGAAGATCCGATTTATCTTCATCATCCGAAACCAGGATCTGAACTGATTTTTTCCCGTGTTCGATCCTTCCCGACGCATTTAATCGCGGGCCAATTTTAAACACTATGTCGCTAATGGTAATTTCAGTTCCATTGATTCCGGCAAAATTGATGATGGTTTGCAGGCCGACACCCGGGTTCGAATTCAACTTTTTCAAACCGTAATATGCCAACACCCGGTTCTCCCCTGTAATCGGGACTATATCGGCAGCTATCGAAACGGCAACCAAATCAAGCAGATCATAAATTTCTTCGTAATCAATGTTGTTATCCTTCGAATAAGCCTGCAGCAATTTAAAACCCACGCCACAACCCGAGAGTTCTTTATAGGGATAATTGCATCCCGGCTGTTTCGGATCGAGCACTGCTGCGGCATCGGGCACGGTATTGGCAGGATTGTGATGATCGCAGATAATAAAATCAAGACCGCGTTCTTTTGCCTTCGCGATTTTATCAACCGCTTTGATACCACAGTCGAGCGCCACCACCAGCGTATAACCGTTTTCTACCGCGTAGTCAATACTTTTGGGCGAAATACCATAACCTTCGCTGTATCGGTCGGGAATGTAGTATTCAATTTCCTTGATCCTTTGCTTCAAAAACAGGTACATTAATGCCACCGAGGTAGTTCCGTCCACGTCGTAGTCGCCGTAAATAATTACCTTTTCCTGGTTATTGACGGCCCTGTTAAGCCTTTCCACGGCTTTGTCCATGTCCTTCATCAAAAATGGATCGTGCAGGTCACTTAACCGGGGCCGGAAAAATGATTTGGCTTCGTTATAAGTTTTAATGCCACGCTGCACCAACAACCGGGCAATGACCATGTTTACGTTCAACGCCGCAGAAAGGTGCTTTACCTCGTTTTGGTCGCCTTGTTTTTTTAAGTTCCAAATTCTATCCATGCTGCGTTGCTGTATTTGATGCAATGATCTGCAAAGATATAAAATGCCCGGTCATATCGAAATAAATCGATGTTCTGCAACATTATTTTTTGGCGAATCGAATATCGAAAAAAAGAGAAAGCAAGTTGTTTTATTATCTTTGCCACAATTTTTCAATTTAATAGTTTTCACCGGGTTATTTTCGGGAGAATGCCGGAAACCGGCCAAATGAACGAGCAAGAAAATGAGTCATCAGGAATTAAGCGAACAAGAAATTATCCGAAGAAATTCGTTGCAAAAAATGCGTGAACTGGGTATCGACCCCTACCCCGCAGCTCAATACCATGTAAATACCACCTCTGCAAAAATAAAAGCAGGCTTTGCCAAAAATGAAAATAATTTTCAGGATGTAGTGATTGCAGGTAGAATGATGAGCCAGCGAATTATGGGAAAAGCGGCTTTTGCCGAAATCCAGGACCACGAAGGACGTATCCAGATTTATGTGAACCGCGATGAGATTTGCCCCGGCGAAGACAAGGCCTTGTATAACGAAATTTTCAAAAAACTACTCGATATCGGCGATATTATCGGAGTAAAAGGGTTCGCTTTTATTACACAGATGGGAGAATTGACAGTTCATGTTAAAGAACTGACAGTTCTGAGCAAATCCTTGCGACCGCTTCCGATTGTAAAAGAAAAAGACGGACAGACTTTTGATGCATTTACCGATCCCGAACAGCGTTACCGCCAGCGCTATGTCGATTTGATCGTAAATCCGCAGGTAAAAGATACCTTTATGAAACGGACGGTCATTTACAACACCATGCGCCAGATGTTTAATGAATATGGTTATCACGAAGTGGAGACGCCGATTCTGCAACCTATTCCCGGCGGGGCAGCAGCACGTCCGTTTATTACGCACCACAATGCGCTGAACATGCCTTTGTATATGCGAATTGCCAACGAATTGTACCTGAAACGATTGATTGTTGGCGGTTTCGAAGGCGTGTACGAGTTTTCGAAAGATTTCCGGAACGAAGGAATGGACCGCACACACAACCCCGAGTTTACGGTAATGGAAATTTATGTGGCCTACAAAGATTACAAATGGATGATGGAGTTCACCGAAGAAATTTGTGAACGCGTTGCCGTGGCCCTGCACGGAACAACCAAAGTCCAGTTGGGCGATCACGTGATCGATTACAAAGCGCCGTTTCCTCGGGTAACCATGACCGAGGCTATAAAAGAACACACCGGCTACGACATCACCGGGAAAAGTGAAGCAGAGCTCCGCGATATTTGCGACAAGTTGGGAATTGAAACCGACCCGAGCATGGGGAAAGGAAAACTCATCGACGAGATTTTCGGAGAGAAATGCGAAGGCAATTATATCCAGCCAACCTTTATTATCGATTACCCGGTTGAGATGTCGCCACTAACCAAAAAACACCGCGAACATCCTGAACTGACCGAACGTTTCGAATTAATGGTAAACGGGAAAGAACTGGCCAATGCCTATTCTGAATTAAACGACCCGATCGATCAGCGCGAACGTTTCCAGGATCAGCTGTCGCTATCAGAAAAAGGTGACGACGAAGCGATGTTTATCGACCAGGATTTTCTTCGCGCACTCGAATACGGAATGCCGCCTACTTCAGGAATGGGAATCGGGATGGACCGCCTGACTATGTTTATGACAAACAGCCCGTCGATTCAGGACGTACTTTTCTTTCCGCAAATGAAACCAGAGAAAAAAGCGGTGGAACTCACCGAAGATGAAAAAATAGTACACAACCTACTGCAAGAAACTTCGCCGGTTGAATTGAACGAACTGAAAACAAAAAGTGAACTCAGCAATAAAAAATGGGACAAAGCCATTAAAGGGCTCACCAGCAAGAAGGTGGCAAAAGTAGAAAATACCGGCGCCGGGCTGAGTATAACAATCTTATAGATCCAAGATTCAAGACACAAGAATCAAGATACAAGCCTTCTGCTTTTGCAGGGGGCTTTTTTGTTGGAGCATATTTGTATGATTCATGTTTATAATGAAGAGCGTAATGTTACAGATCGAGACCGAAAAATCTCAATCCAAAATCAGCCAGGAAAGAAGTAAATCAGAACTTTAATGATTCTGTTTTACATCCTTATAACTTAAATACATCATTACAGACACCAACATCAGCAAGAAAACTGCATAAGTAACAATTGCTGCCATAAACTTCATTTTCAATCGGGACTTAGGGATACAGATAATTATGGAAACCAATTTACAACCAATGAACCAGGCTAAGTATCTGTTTTAGTGAAACTTATTAAACGTGTTATGTTTATATGTGTTATTCAGATTGTGTACTTCATGGGAAAACGAGAAACAATTACTGCGCAATATTGTGGTGAAAATAAATCCCGGAAGTTGTCAAAACGAATAAAATGTGATCTGCCTACCGATAACACGGGTACCTTTTAAAATCGAAAACCAAATATCCAATTAAAATTTCTACCTTCCGCCACTGAACTGCCTACTATGAGGACAATCTCCGGTAAAGTATTACAAAGTCTCGGCTGGAAAATAACAAGTGATTATGCCGGATTAAAAAAATCGGTAACTATCTTCGCACCTCACACAGCCCACATCGACTATTTTTACGGGAAACTTGGTTTTACCGAGCTTGGCGTAAAATTTAAATTCCTTTCAAAAAAAGAGCTTTTCTTTTTCCCTATGAACCTGATCATGCAAAAACTTGGTTCAATTCCGGTCAGGGGTGTTGTTGGCCAGAATGCCATTTACCATGTGGTGGAATTGCTTGATGATGCTGAAGAACTGCACATTGTAGTTTCGCCCGAGGGCTATATAAAAAGAAGGACAAAATGGAATAAAGGATTCTTCTACATGGCTCAAAAAGCCGGGGTGCCGATTGTTGTTGCAACGCTTGATTACAATAAAAAGGAGATGAGTATTCAAAAAGTTATTTATGAGACCTCGGACTTTAAAACCGCACTTGCAGAGATAAATAGCGTTTATCTGGATGTAAAAGGGAAAAATCCCGATCAATTTTCACTTCACACAGAAGCTTAAAAGCTATTGTATAGTTCGTGTTAAATTACTTAATTCGCATTTAATATTCGCCTCTTTAGCTCAGTTGGTAGAGCAGCTCATTCGTAATGAGCAGGTCGTGGGTTCGAGTCCCATGAGAGGCTCGGGAATATTGATTGCCTTCCGTTGGAAGGCTTCTCTATTCAGTAATGTAGTTTGAATTCTATTCTGTCGGGAACATATCTCCCCTTATTGTGGTAAATTCCTCAATTCATAAGACGGAAATATTTCCGGCTGGTTTTTACCGGCTTTCGCTTATTCATGATGTTTCAAATCCCGATAGCTTAAATACATTATCAAAAAAACGAGCATTACCATCAGGATTCCGTAAGCAATAATAACTGCCATGGTTCTTTTTGTTTAATTTAATTACTACTCCAAAATAATGCAGCACACTACAAACTTGCCGCGAATCCTTACTTCTTATATGCTTCCCGTTCAACATTTTCATTTGTACAATTCACATTTATGTACGTTTGAGAAACGGAAATAGTTTTAATTCAAGCGATTCAATAGTTAATGGCCATAAAAAAGGCCGTTCAAAATTGAACGGCCTTATCTTTATATTCTTCAGCTTCTTACACCGTCAGAGAATAGCGGTCGAATGCTGTAACTGTCAATTGTGGATCGTTTTGCTTCAGGAAATCTTTGATCGAGATTTTTCCGTCTTTCACGTAAGTCTGGTTTAAAAGAGTTACGTCTTTGTACCACTTGTTCAGCGAACCCAAGGCGATCTTTTCAATCATTTCTTCAGGTTTACCTTCGTTACGGTATTTTTCTTTAGCAAATGCAAGTTCTTTGTCGATCTCAGCCTGTGGAATTGATTTTTCGTCAACAGCGACAGGAGCCATTGCAGCGATCTGCATGGCAACATCTTTACCAACCTGAACATCGGCAATAGCTTTGTTGAAGCTAACCATGGTAGCCAGTTTGTTACCCGGGTGAATGTATGAAACAACGGCTTCACCAGTCAGGCTTTTGAAGTATGACAGATCTAGTTTTTCGCCGGTTACACCAGTTTGCTCGGTTACCAAAGCATCGATGCTTTTGCCATTTAATTCTACTGCTTTCAGTGCTTCCAGGCTTTCCACCTTGTTTTCAAGTGCTGCATTCAGGATGCTTTCAGCAAAAGCAACAAAACTTTCGTTTTTAGCAACAAAGTCGGTTTCGCAATTCAATACAACGAGGGCACCAAATTTACCATCTTCAGTAACTTTCGACAAGGCGACACCTTCTGCAGCGTCGCGGTCGGCACGTTTGTTGGCAATCAGTTTTCCTTTTTCGCGAATAATTTCAAGCGCTCTTTCAAAATTACCATCTGCTTCGGCAAGGGCATTTTTGCAGTCCATCATTCCGGCACCTGATACTTTACGCAGTTTTACTACGTCGGCTGTTGTAAAAGACATGATATTATCTTTTTAAAATGTTTGTAATTAAAATCCTTTGTTTATTCTTCGTCAACTTCAGTTTCCACCTCGGCGTCATCGTTATCGCTGCCGTCGGCTTCATCTTTTTCTTTTTCGACTTTGCGTTCGTTCAAACCTTCTTTAATTGCGTCGCACATAGCGCCTACAATCAAACGGATCGACTGGGAAGCATCGTCGTTTGCCGGAATCACGAAATCAACATCGTCTGGATTTGAATTGGTATCAACAATTGCGAAAACGGGAATTCCGAGCTTCTGTGCTTCGCGAACTGCGATTTTCTCCTTCAAAACGTCAACAATAAACAAGGCAGCAGGCAAACGGCTCAGGTCTGAGATCGATCCCAGTACTTTTTCCAGTTTAGCGCGCTGACGTGTAATCTGCAGTTTTTCACGTTTTGAAAGGTTATCCCAACTGGTATCTTTCATCATTTTATCGATGGAGATCATTTTCTTAACCGCTTTGCGGATAGTTGGGAAGTTGGTAAGCATACCACCTGGCCAGCGTTCAGTAACATAAGGCATTCCTACCTCTTTTACTAAATCGGCAACCAATTCTTTGGCCTGTTTTTTAGTAGCAACAAACAAAACTTTGCGGCCTGATTTTGCAATCTGTTTGATGGCTGCAGCAGCTTCGTCGATTTTTACTACTGTTTTTTGAAGGTCGATAATGTGGATACCGTTTTTCTCCATAAAGATATACGGAGCCATGTTTGGGTTCCACTTTCTTTTCAGGTGGCCAAAATGTGCACCTGCGTCCAATAAATCTTGAAAATTTGTTCTTGGCATCTGTTTACTTTTTTCTATGTTCTAAAAGCAACCGCTGAGTAGCCCTTTCGCAGAGATCTCAGCCGTTTTAGACCCATATAAGTGAATAATATAAATGATATTAACGTTTTGAGAACTGGAAACGTTTTCTTGCTTTTGGCTGACCCGGTTTTTTACGTTCCACTTCGCGTGGATCCCTGGTTACAAAGCCGGCAGCTTTCAGTTGTGGCCTCGATTCCGCATCAATTTCCATCATGGCGCGGGTGATAGCCAAACGCAAGGCTTCTGCCTGTCCTTTTGGGCCACCGCCATCAAGATTTACTTTGATATCGTATTTTTCAGCAACCTGAAGCAGGTTCAGCGGCTGTAATACAATGTATTGCAGAATTTCTGATGGGAAATACTCTTTTAATTCCCTTTTATTAATGGTAATATTTCCTTTACCTTCGCTAACGTAAATACGCGCTACTGCTGACTTTCTACGTCCTAATGTATTAACTACTTCCATCTTGCTTATTTAATTTTTAAATCAACAACTTTTGGTTTCTGAGCTTCATATTTGTGCTCGGCGCCAACTACTACATGCAAGTTTCCGTAAAGCTGACGGCCCAGTTTGTTTTTAGGCAACATCCCTTTAACGGCTTTTTCTACAATACGCTCCGGATATTTTTTCAAAAGGTCCAGAGGGTTTTGGAAGCGTTGTCCGCCCGGGTAACCTGAGTGACGTACATATTGCTTGTCGCTCATTTTTTTACCGGTCAATACAACTTTCTCAGCATTAATCACGATTACGTTATCTCCGCAATCAGCATGCGGAGTAAAATTTGCTTTATTTTTCCCTCTTAGGATTTTGGCAACTTCACTTGCCATACGTCCTAAAACAAGTCCTTCTGCATCAACAAGAACCCACTCTTTATTGGCGGTTTCTTTGTTGGCCGAAATTGTTTTATAACTAAGTGTGTCCACTTTTTACTATTTTTTTGTATTCTACACTTTCGAAATTCACGCAGTTCGCTTTATTCTGACTCAACGGAATTTTCTCATCAAAATCTGCTTACTGCAAGAAAATCAACTATTTACACTCCTTAAATCTAAGGATAACAATCGGGACTGCAAAAGTATTTTCTTTTTTCGTATTTCCAAAGAAATAAAGATCAAATTTTCAATTAGTTAAATCCATCTTAAACCAGCCTGAAGGATTTCTAAAAAATGTTTCCGGCCGGGTACATTTTCAACGTTCAAAATTAGTTGTGCGAAGTTAATTTCGTGTTTGTGTTGATAAAACCCGTTAGAAATAGTATTGAATATCAAAAAGCTGCAAACAGAAATAATTACATTTGCCTTACTCGTTCAAAAAAGATGAAACAGGCTAAATCGGCACATAGAAAAAAACATTTTCTGAATTCGTGGTTCACCGCGCTGATCAGTATTTCGATGGTATTGGTAATGTTGGGGATGTTAAGCCTGATCCTGATTAATGCCCGGCACCTGACGGAATATATTCGCGAAAAAGTAGGGTTCACGCTTGTGCTCCGCGAAAATATAAAAGAAGTAGAAGTGCTCCGTTTGCAAAAGGTATTGAATACCGGAGAGTACGTTAAATCGACGCGTTATATCGATAAGGAAACAGCTGCACATGAACTCACCGAAGAACTGGGTGAAGATTTCACCGGTTTCCTGGGATACAATCCCTTGTTTGCTTCGCTCGATGTAAAACTAAACGCTGCGTACACCGAAAGCGACAGTTTAAAAATGCTCGAACAGAAGTTTTTAAAATACCCTCAGGTTAGCGAGGTCTACTACCAGAAAAACCTGCTCACGCTTATCAACAAGAATTTAAAAAAGATCAGTTTGCTGATTTCGGCAGTGAGTGTTTTGCTGCTCGTCATTTTTTTTGGATTGATCAACAACACAATTCGAATGTTGATTTATGCCCAGCGTTTTACCATCAATACCATGCTGATGGTGGGCGCCACAAAAAACTATATCCGATTACCCTTTCTGCGCCGAAGTCTTTGGCTTGGTGTAAGCGGCGCTGCTTTGGCAAATATTATTCTGATCGGAATTATTTACACCTACGAAAAAGAATTGTCAGGGCTGATCAGTATTACCGATCTGCGGGTAATCCTGAGTATGAGTGGAATTGTTTGGGCGCTTGGAATATTGATTTCGCTTGTATCGACCTGGCTGGCAGTGAACAAATTCCTCCGCCTCAAATTTGATGAATTGTTTTATTAGTTATCTTTACACACGTATTTTCAATAACAATGGCAAAAAAAATAAGAGATTCAAAAGAAACAGCTGGCTTTGCGCTGGGAAAAGAGAATTATAAATTACTGGCGATTGGATTTGCCATTATTGTTTTAGGTTTTATTTTACTGGCTGGTGGCGGAAGCAACGATCCAAACGTGTTTAGCGAAGATATTTTTAGTTTCAGGCGTTTAACCATTGCCCCGGTACTTTTGCTCGTAGGTTTCATTTTCGAAATCTACGCCATTATGAAAAAACCAAAAGAAGACCAGTAAACCCAAGTAAATGAACGAACTTCAAGCCCTGCTTCTGGGCTTAGTCCAGGGTCTCACTGAATTTCTTCCCGTAAGTTCGAGCGGTCATCTCGAAATTGGCCATGTGTTGTTTGGAGTTGAAGGCCAAAGCAGCCTTCTGTTCGACATAGTTTTACATGGCGCCACTGTACTAAGTACCCTTGTTGTTTTTCGCAAAGATATTTTGGAACTGTTCAAAGGGCTTTTTGAGTTCAGATGGAACGAACCGACCCAATACACAGCCAAACTTTTGGTGTCGGCTATTCCTGTAGGTATTGTCGGTGTTCTTTTTGAGGAAGAAATTGAGTCGCTCTTTTTCGGGAACCTTTTATGGGTAGGACTGGCACTGCTTGTAACCGCTCTTCTTTTGGGTTTTGCCAATTTCGCGCGCCATGGCCAACGTAAAATTCGTTTTATCGATGCATTTATAATTGGTATTGCCCAAATGATGGCCGTAATTCCTGGCATATCACGAAGCGGATCGACCATAGCAAGCGGAATGATTTTAGGAAACAATAAAAATGACCTGGCAAAATTTTCATTCCTGATGGTTATCATCCCTATTTTGGGAGCTAACCTGTTGAAATTACTTTCGGGTGATCTCACTGCGCAAACCGATGTTGCAGTACTTCCGATGGTAGTTGGATTTCTTGCCGCCTTTTTTTCCGGCTTGCTGGCCTGCTCGTGGATGATTAAAATCGTTAAGCGCGGAAAATTGATTTATTTTGCCATTTATTGTGCCCTTATTGGCCTAATTGCTATATTTGCAGCCTGATTTTTCGAAAAATTTAATTCAACTCTCTGAATAACAGAGAATTCCTTATGCCCGTATTCAAATCAACATATGATTTCCCGGCAGGCGAAGTTCTTTTATTTAATAAAGAATTAAACTGGACATCGTTTGACGTAGTAAATAAAGTACGTTACAATCTTTGCCGGATGCTAAGGATTAAAAAGCTAAAAGTTGGGCATGCCGGTACGCTCGACCCGCTGGCTACCGGACTGATCGTATTGTGTACCGGCAAGGCTACCAAACGGATTGAGGAGATTCAGCAAACTGAAAAAGAATACGTAGCCACCTTAAAACTGGGAGCCACCACTCCTTCTTTTGACTTAGAGACTGAGGAAGATTCAACAAGCAATATCGGCCACATCAACAGGAAGTTAGTAGAAGAAGCTATTCAACAATTTGTTGGAGAAACCGATCAGGTTCCGCCTGTTTTTTCGGCTGTGAAAATAAAAGGGAAACGTGCCTTTGATTATGCACGAAAAGGAGAAGAGGTAGAACTTCAGTCGAAAAAAATTGTTATACATACGATCGAATTGGAAGAATGTGAATTGCCACATATCAGGATTAGGGTAAACTGCGGAAAAGGCACCTACATCCGTGCGCTGGCCCGAGATATAGGGGAAGCGCTCCGCTGTGGGGCTTATTTAACTTCACTCGAACGAACCAGAATTGGCAGCTACAGTATCGATGATGCGTTTACGGTAGATGGGTTTCTGGAAAATATTAATTTGGGTGAATCAAAATAGATTTTAGTACGTAAACCACACACGCTGAACAAAAAACAAAAAACTGTGCTAATTTTGTCGCTTTAAAACGAATAACGGATTAAAAATATAACGAATGAAATTATCAAAATTCAAGTTTGAACTCAAGCCAGAAAAAATTGCACTTCATCCGGCAGATAATCGCGATGAGTCGAAATTAATGGTTCTTAACCGGGCAACCCGGAAAATCGAACACCGCCTTTTCAAAGATTTACTTGATTATTTTGGTGACAAAGACGTGATGGTTTTTAACGACACCAAGGTTTTTCCGGCGCGTTTATACGGGAACAAGGAAAAAACAGGTGCAGAAATCGAGGTATTTTTACTCCGCGAACTCAACCGCGAACAACGTCTTTGGGATGTATTGGTTGATCCGGCCAGAAAAATCCGTATTGGGAACAAGCTTTATTTTGGCGACGATGATTTAATGGTTGCCGAAGTTATTGACAACACTACTTCGCGTGGCCGTACATTGCGTTTTCTATTCGACGGGCCATACGACGAATTCAAAAAAACCTTGTACAGTTTAGGTGAAACCCCGCTACCAAGGTTTATTAACCGGGATGTTCAGCCCGAAGACAAAGAACGTTACCAAACCATTTTTGCGAAACATGAAGGTGCAGTTGCTGCCCCAACGGCGGGTCTTCATTTCAGTCGCGAACTATTGAAACGTCTTGAAATAAAAGGGGTTGATTTTTCGTACATCACTTTGCATGTGGGATTGGGTAATTTCCGCAGTGTTGATGTGGAAGACCTTACTAAACATAAAATGGATTCGGAACAGATATGGATCAACCAGGAAGCCTGTACCATTGTAAACAACGCCAAGGAAAACAAACAAAACGTATGTGCAGTTGGTACCACAGTGATGCGAACACTCGAAAGTTCGGTTTCAACACAGGGCCATTTAAAACCATTCGAAGGATGGACCAATAAATTTATTTTTCCTCCTTACGAATTCAGTGTTGCTAACTCGATGATTACTAACTTCCATTTGCCTTATTCTACTTTATTGATGATGGTGGCAGCATTTGGCGGTTACGATTTTGTGATGGAAGCCTACCACACTGCAATTAAAGAAAATTACCGCTTTGGAACATACGGCGATGCCATGCTGATCCTTTAAAAATATTTGTACGAACTATATGAAGCCTCAGATTTTCACGATCCGGGGCTTTTTTATATCAAACAAAAACAGCCTACTCTCCGAAATGAGCAGGCTATTGTCAATTTATTAAGTTAAATATTAGGTGATTACAGATTTACCAACACTTTGTAATAGTTAAAGTTGTTTCGCAATTTGGCATCGAACTGATAATACGCTATAGCGACCCTGCAAATATCCTGAATAGTAGAATAAATACTGGCCACTTCATTTTTTCCGTAGTTATCGAGTTGGGCTTCACCTTCAAGAGCAACAAAGCAATCTTCAAATTCATTCACTCTGTTGGCGCAAACCATAATTTTATCAAATAACGAATCCATCGTTCCTTTATCCACAATCTTCTGACGTGTACCCTCATCAAGATTGGCAGCAAAGGCCTTCAGAAATTTGTATAAACTGAGATGGTCACCATTTTTTGCATCGCTGAAATACTCGTTATACCCGGTCTTCTCAAAAAAATCGTTCATAAATTGTTTGTCCTTTTTAAAATCGATTTTGATAGAAGCTCGTAAAACTTTGAGGTGCTGCAAGGCTGCCACCATCACTTCGTGCCACTGGCGATAACGCTCTTCCTGTAAGGCGCTTAGGGTATTTGAGTAATGCTTTTCAATGGTATCGTCGATCCAAACATTTAGCGAAGTAGCATATTCCGGATCCCACTCCTTCCTTACACTTGAGAGTTCGTAAATATTCTCCTTAAAGGTTTTGGCAATTTTTTGACACGCCAAAATCGTTGCCGTGCTGGTTGGACAAATGGTTAGAGTTTCCATAAAAAACGGTTTTTGCAGTTAGTTGATAGAACAAAGCTATGCACTCTGTATAAAAAAGCCTAACTATAAAAAGGTTATTTTCAATGTTTTACAACTATGTTAAGAAACAATGTTATACAAAACCCTAATTGAACAAATGATTCGTTTAAAGCACAGGCTATTTGCCGAAATCATTTGTCTAATTGGCTTTATGGAAACAAATTTATTTAGGATTGCGACGTGCTATTTATGCCTCGATTTTAGTTCGTTCACCACTTCTTCAATTCTGTGTCCTTTGTCGGCCAGCAGTACAATGAGGTGGTAAAGCAGGTCGCTGGCTTCGTATATAAGGTTTTCATCATCGTTGGCCATGGCGCCAACAATTGTTTCCACAGCTTCTTCCCCAACTTTCTGGGCAATCTTGCGTGTACCTTCCCGAAACAATTTGGTGGTGTACGAATCTTCGGGCATTTCCACCTTTCGCCTATCGATGAAATCCTGAAGATAACTCAGGAAAAGTATTTCGTTTGAGGCATTTACCTCTTCGAAACAAGTGTCGCTACCAGTGTGGCAAACCGGGCCAACCGGGTTTACTTTTACCAGCAAAGTATCGTTATCGCAGTCAACACCAATGGATACTACATTCAGGAAGTTTCCTGATTCTTCTCCTTTGGTCCATAAACGGTTTTTAGAGCGGCTAAAAAAAGTTACCTTGCCACTTACCTCTGTTTTGGCAAGCGCTTCGCTGTTCATGTATCCCAACATGAGTACAACCTGTGTTTCAGCGTCCTGAATAACGGCAGGAATCAATCCGCCGGTTTTAGTAAAATCGAGTTGGGATATTTCTTTTAATGTTTTCATTTTGTCAAATTTAAATTTCTGGTTTCTTTACACCACGGGCGCAAATTCCTCTATTTGTGGTCGATTTTAATGATTGCCCAAACACCTGGCAAACAATAAAATTAATCTGTTTTCATGGTTAAATACGGTGTGAAGTTACACAATGCTTCGATTATCGAACCACAATGCCTTTTTGTCTTAAGTAATTCTTAAGTACCTGAATCGGTATTTCGTTATAATGGAATATACTGGCTGCCAGTCCGGCATCGGCTTTTCCTTTGGTAAATACATCAAAGAAATGATCTTTAGTACCTGCCCCACCCGATGCAATAATCGGGATTTTGAGCATTTCGGCCATGTGCGAAAGCTGTCGGTTGGCAAAGCCGTTTTTGGTTCCGTCGTGGTTCATCGAAGTAAACAGAATTTCGCCTGCGCCCCTATCTTCGGCTTCTTTGGCCCACGAAAACAGTTCTTTGTCGGTTGGTATCCGGCCACCGTTCACAGTAACCGTCCAGTGATCGTTTTGGTCTCCACGGGCATCGATTGCCACCACTACAAACTGGCTCCCAAAATTGAGCGCCAGGTCGTCGATCAGTTTTGGATTTCTAACCGCCGAAGAGTTGATCGAAATTTTATCGGCACCGGCGCTGAGCAGTTTCTCCGCATCCGAAAGTTCGCTGATCCCGCCGCCAACAGTAAACGGAATATTCAAGTGCGCAGCAATACGTTTTACCAGTTCAACAAATGTTTTGCGTCCTTCGTGTGTGGCAGTTATGTCCAGAAAGCACAATTCATCGGCCCCCTCGGCAGCGTATTTTGCCCCCAGTTCAACCGGATCGCCCACTTCCTGGATGTTCACAAAATTGATTCCCTTAACGGTTTGTCCGTCTTTAATATCGAGACATGGTATAATTCTTTTTGCTAACATAAAGCCCCTTCCCAACCTTCCCCTTGGGGAAGGAGTTTGCTACGAATTGTTATTCATATAAATTAAAATACAGCCCTTGCTTTCCTTTTTTCACTCCCCGGGGGAGCTGGTGGGGGCTGTGATAAACTTTTCTATTTCTTTCAAAGATATTTTATTCTCATAAATGGCCTTCCCGGTGATCACACCCGGAACTCCCATTTCATCCAATTTTAATATGTCATTCATTGTGGCAATACCTCCGCTGGCGATAATCTCAACACCTGGCAATGTTTCCATGATTTCAGAATAAAGTTCGAACGAAGGGCCACTAAGCATTCCGTCGCGACTGATATCGGTTGAAATCACTTTGCTGATCCCTTGTTTTTGGTAATCAGAAATAAATTTAATTACAGCCAACTCAGTACTTTCCAGCCAGCCGCTAACCGCAATTTTTCCGTCTTTGGCATCGGCCCCGAGAATAATTCTACCGCTTCCGTATTTCCCGAGCCACTTCAGAAATATTTCGCGTTCTTTTACGGCAATACTACCACCTGTAATCATGGCAGCTCCCGATTCGAAAGCAATTCTTAAATCTTCATCCGATTTTAACCCGCCACCGAAATCGACAACCAGTGATGTTTTTGTCGCGATTGTTTCGAGGATTTTATGATTCACAATGTGCCTGGCCTTGGCGCCGTCGAGGTCGACAAGGTGTAGCCTGCGGATCCCGGCGTCTTCAAACATAAGGGCTACTTCCAGCGGATTTTCGTTGTAAATGGTTTTCAGATTGTAATCGCCTTGTGAAAGACGCACGCACTTTCCATCAATCAGATCGATAGCCGGAATTATTTCAATTTTCTTAGTCATCCGATGCAAAGATAGCTACGAATTTTCTAAAATCATTTTCAAGACGGCCTGCGCTGTAACTTCGCGGTTATATGCCTGTTCCACCACAATTGAATTGGCGCTGTCGATTACACCATCGGTTACAACCACGTTTCGGCGAACCGGTAAACAGTGCATAAATTTGGCTTCGTTGGTTAATGCCATTTTGGCTTCATCCACGGTCCATCCAAAATCTTTGGATAAAATCTGCCCGTAACGCGAGTAGGAAGCCCAGTTTTTGGCATAAATAAAATCGGCGCCTTCGAAGGCTTTTTTCTGATTATACTCCACTTTAACATCGCCCATGAATTCGGGGGCCAGTTCGTATCCTTCGGGGTGGGTAACCACCAGTTTATATTCGGTTTCGCGCATCCATTCCACAAACGAGTTGGGGACCGCCTGCGGCAAGGCACGCGGATGTGGCGCCCAGGTGAGCACTACTTTTGGGCGCTCTGTTTTTTTGAATTCTTCGATGGTAACCAGGTCGGCATAACTTTGTAAAGGGTGACGTGTGGCACCTTCCATACTCACCACCGGAACACCGGCATAATCCACAAACTGCGTCAGGATTCGCTCTGAATAATCGGCTTCCTTACTTTCAAAACGGGCAAATGCGCGTACACCAATCACATCGCAATATCTTCCGATAACCGGAATTGCTTCACGCAGGTGTTCGGCAGTGTTTCCATCCATCACTACTCCCATTTCCGATTCCAGTTGCCAGCTATCTTCGTTCACGTTCATCACCATCGTATTCATTCCCAGGTTCATGGCAGCCTTTTGAGTACTTAGCCGAGTGCGTAAACTGGAATTAAAAAACACCAAAACCATGGTTTTATTTCTTCCAAGATGTTGAAATCCAAACGGATTCTTTTTTACCTCAAATGCGGTTTTTATGGCTTCTTCGATACCTGGGATATCTTTTACCGAGATAAATTTCTTCATAGTTAATTTTATTTGGGCCGAACCTGCCCGGTTCCTTCAATAATCCATTTATAACTGGTCAGCTCTTCGAGCGCCATCGGGCCGCGTGCATGGAGTTTTTGTGTACTGATACCGATTTCGGCGCCCAAGCCAAACTGTGCACCATCGGTAAAAGCAGTGGATGCATTGGAATAAACGGCTGCCGCATCCACTAATTTTCTGAAAACCGCTATTCGTTCTTTATCTTCAGAAATAATGGCTTCGCTGTGTTTTGAACTGTATTTATTAATGTGTTCGATTCCATCGTAAATACAGTCGACAGTTTTTACAGCCATTTTAAGTGAAAGAAATTCAGTGCCAAATGATTCCTCCGAAGCCTGAAACAAAAGATCGGAAGGATATTGATCTTTAATTTGATTGTAGGCCCTTTCATCGGCATAAATAATGACCTGCTCTTCTGCTAATTTTTTTACAAAATCATTTAAATCGGCCAACCTGCTTTCATGTATTAACAAACAATCCAATGCATTACAAACCGATGGACGACGTGTTTTGGCATTGAAAATTATTTCGCGCCCTTTTGTTGCATCGCCATATTTGTCGAAATAGGTATGGCATATTCCGGCACCTGTTTCAATTATCGGAATGGTTGCATTTTCGCGTACAAAATTGATCAGTCCCTGGCTGCCACGGGGAATAATAAGATCGATGTATCCGTGTGCGCGAAGCATTTCGTTGGTTTCTTCGCGGCCAGCCGGAAGTAAGGTCACCGTATTTTCGTTAATTTCAAATTTCCTTAGTACTTTTTGAATGACTGATACAATGGCCTGGTTCGAATAAATAGCATCGCTGCCTCCTTTTAAAACACAGGCATTTCCCGATTTCAGACAGAGAGCAAAAACATCGAAAGTTACATTAGGCCGGGCTTCGTAAATAACGCCAATTACACCAAAAGCAACGGTTATTTTTTGGATCTTCAAACCATTCGGGCGGGTTGTTTCTTTTAAAACTTTACCAACCGGGCTTTCCAAAGCAGCAACATTTTCAATATCCGACGCAATTCCTTCAATTCTTTCTTCAGAAAGTTTTAACCTGTCATATTTCGGATCGTCCGCATCCATCCGGGCAAGGTCTTTTTGATTTTCTGCCAGGATAAAAGCAGTATCCAAACGTGCCTGCTTTGCCAATTCCCGTAAAACATCTTCTACCTGTTCGTTTGTGGCCAGGTTCAGGCTTCGCGAAGCTTCGAGTGATTTTTGCAGCTGTTCTTTAATTTTCATTATCTGTCCTTTCAATTTAAAACCCCCTCCCGAGGGGCGGGAGAGGGAGCTCAGAATATGTTCAAATTAAGGCATCAAAAAAAAAGGGAGAATGAATAGTTGCCAGGAAACGGCAAACCAGTCAATAATTTACCCTGAGCTGTTTTTTATTTTTTACAATCCATCCTGGATTTTACCTTTTATCCTGTTTTCCAAATACATATAATCGTAATGAACGACCGGTTTTTGTTTTTCCGAATGCTTTTCCTTTTCCACTTTTTCTGAACCGTAAGCCGCTTTTCCCAAGCCAATAATTTTGCCACTTTCGCTGATCATTCTAATCAGGTCGCCACGTTTGAATTCGCTTTCAACCCTGACAATCCCAACGGGTAATAAACTCACGGCTTTCTCTGAATTTAGCGCTTTTACAGCTCCTTCGTTAAGTATCACCTGCCCTTTTGCAAAGCCATCGGAATATGCGATCCATTTTTTAACACCACTCGACGGTTTTTCATTCGGAACAAAAAAAGTGTGGTCTGCTTTCTTATTCGTGTCAAGCAAATCGATTAAAATATTGTCTTTGGTTCCGTTGGCCACATGAACTCCGATTCCATCGGCCGCTACTTTTTTTGCTATTCTGAACTTGGTGTGCATGCCTCCCCTTCCAAAATTCGATTGTTCTGACGAAATCGCATTTTCGGGTTCACGTTGCGAAGTTTCGATCCTTTCGATCAGGCGGGCATCCTTGTTGGCCGGATGTCCGCTAAAAACCCCGTCCACATTACTTAGAATAATCAGCGCTTCGGAGTCGACCATCGAAGCGATTAGTCCTGAAAGTTCGTCGTTATCGGTAAACATGAGTTCGGTTACCGAAATTGTATCGTTTTCATTTACAATTGGGATCACTTTATTTTCAAGCAGCGTAGTAATGCAGTTCTTCATGTTCAGATAATGTCCGCGGCTCGCGAAATTTTCTTTCGTAGTAAGCACCTGGGCACATACCAGCCCGTCTTCCTGGAAAAAATCGGAATACCTTGAAATGAGTTTCACCTGTCCCAAAGCTGCCCACAACTGCCGTTGCGAAACCGCATCAGTTTTCTTTAAAGGCTGCATTACAGCGCGGCCGGCAGCCACTGCGCCCGACGATACCAATACCACTTCCACTCCCTGTTTGTGAAGAAACGCGATCTGGTCGACCAAATGTGCGATCCGCGAAACATTTAGCGTTCCGTCGGATTTTGCCAGCACATTGCTACCAACTTTAACTGTTATTTTCTTATACCGCAGCTGCACTTACTTATTTTGATTTATCAATCTTATTATACGAAGCCATCACTCCCTGTATCAATGAAGAACTAAAACCTTTGTGTTCCATTTCGTTTAATCCGGTAATCGTAATTCCCATTGGGGTAGTCACCTTATCGATTTCGCGCTCGGGATGGTGCCCCGACTGCAGCAACAATTCGGTTGCCCCTTTAACTGTTTGAGCGGTAATAAACTGTGCCATTTCGGCTCCAAACCCAATTTCGATACCACCCTGCATGGCAGCCCGGATATAACGCAAAGCAAAAGCAATTCCACACGACGAAAGCACAGTTGCTGCCGCCATCAGATCTTCACCAATTTCAACTGTTTTGCCCATTTTATTGAACATCTCGAGCACGTATTCGCGGTGTTTAGCGGTGTTTGCATTTGCCGAAATACAAGTTAGTGATTCCTGCAGGGCGATGGCAGTGTTGGGCATCACTCTAAAGATCGGAATGTTCGTCCCGGCCATTTCACCAAGTGCATCAATACCAACACCGGCAACAATCGAGATCAGAATTTTATCAGGCGTCAGCGCTTTTTTAATATCCTGAATCACACTCTCGATGTGGTATGGTTTTACTGCAACAATTATTACATCGGAATCTTTGGCCGCATCAAAGTTGTCGGTAAATGTGTTCGCGCCCAACTCCTGCATGGCTTTCAACGTCGATTCTTTGCGGTCGGAAACAGAAATATGGGGAGCAGTTACAAAACCCGATTTTAATAAACCGGCCGCAATGGCGCCTCCCATGTTTCCAACTCCGATAATCGCTATTTTTTTGTTTTCCATATCCAGTATTTTAATTCAATAATCAGTCAAGCGACTGTGCAACATCTACATATACTTCACTAAAGGCAGCCAGAAATTCGTTAGCTTCCTGTACCGTCAAACTCAAAGGTGGCAACAAACGAATAATATTTTGTCCGGAAACTCCGGTAAAAATTCCATAATCAAATAACAAACGGTTTCTGATTTCCTTAATCGGGAACGTAAACTCGATTCCAATCATCAGGCCTAAGCCGCGAACTTCAAAATCGCCATCCATCGCTGCCAGTTCCTGCATTATATAATTACCGATTTTCGACGCGTTCTCAATCAGTTTCTCGTTTTTCATTACGTCGAGTACAGCTATCGAAGCTGCGCATGCAAGGTGATTTCCTCCAAAAGTTGTTCCCAACATTCCGTGCCAGGCTCCAATTTCTTTCTGAATAAGTACGCCACCAACCGGAAATCCATTTCCCATTCCTTTGGCCATCGTAATGATATCCGGGTTAACAGGCGTATGCTGAAAAGCGAAGAATTTACCGCTTCTTCCGTATCCCGACTGAATTTCGTCGAGGATGAGTGCAGCCACGTATTTCTCGGTTAGTTTTTTAAGCTCAACCAAGAATCCGGCATCCGGTACATGAATTCCGCCAATTCCCTGTATCCCTTCCACAATTACCGCTGCCACGTTCCCGTTTTTAAGCGCTTCTTCGGTGGCCCTAATATCGTTGAAAGGCAAAATGATTGCATTGTCGCTTTCGTTGACCGGAGCAATAATCTTCGGATTATCGGTAATCGATACCGCTGCCGAGGTTCGCCCGTGAAAACCTTTTTTATAACTGATAATCTTTTTCTTCCCGGTAATGAAAGAAGCCAGTTTGAGCGCGTTCTCGTTTGCTTCGGCGCCAGAGTTACACAGAAAAAGCTGGTAATCGTTACAGCCAGACAAGGCCCCTAATTTATCAGCTAATTCCTGTTGCAACGGATTCCGGATCGAATTCGAGTAAAAACCGATCTGCGTCAACTGATTTGATATTTTATCGACATAATTCGGATGACTGTGACCGATCGAAATTACGGCATGACCCCCGTACATGTCGAGATACCTGTTTCCTTTTGAATCCCAAACCTGACAACCTTTGGCTTTTACAGGCGTAATGTTAAAGAGCGGATATACGTCAAATAGTTTCATATTTTCAAGTCGGAAGTTTCAAGCTGGAAGCAATCTTCCTTTCCTTTTTTTGCACCATGCTTTAGCTTGGTGTTTAATTTTATTTTAAATCCCTGGCTTTAGCCGTTAAATATCAAATTAATGGCTAAAGCCAAACTATACTCAGATCTCTAATCACAGCCCTAAAGGACTGTGCAAAAACTAAAATGCTACCGGCTTCAGGTTCAGACCGGCTTTTTCATCCAGGCCAAACATCAGGTTCATATTCTGAACTGCCTGCCCCGAAGCTCCTTTTATTAAGTTGTCGGTGACACTAATAATCACCAGTTTATTCCGGTGTTTTTCAAGATAAACCACCACTTTATTTGTATTCACCACTTGTTTCAACGAAGGATTGGAGCCAACTACAAAAACAAATGGATGGTCCGTATAATAATCTTCATAAATTTCTTTTGCTTCCGGCAAAGTACGTTCAAACTTTGTGTACGCCGTGGTAAAAATACCACGAGTGTGGTTTCCGCGAACCGGAACAAAATTAAAATCGTACCAAAATCTTGGCTGTAACTGTTTCAGGCTTTGAATGATTTCGCCTTCATGCTGGTGCTCAAAAACTTTATAAGCCGACAAATTGTTATTGCGCCAGCTAAAGTGGGAAGTTTCGGTTGGTTTTTGTCCGGCCCCGGTCGATCCGGTGATGGCCTGAACATGAACCTCATCAATCAACAACCCGGCAGCAGCAAGCGGCAAGAGAGCCAGTTGGATTCCTGTAGCGAAACACCCCGGGTTGGCAATAAACTGCGCACCTGCTATCAGTTCCCGATTTAGTTCCGGCAGCCCGTAAACAAAGTTGTTTCCCTCTCTTTTCAACCTGAAATCGTGGCTGAGATCAATCACCTTCAAGTTTTCCGGAAGCTTGTTTTCCTGCATGAATTCCTTCGACTTTCCGTGACCCATACACAGAAATATAACATCCACGGTATTGAAAGGCATTTCGGCAGTAAACTTCAGGTCAATTTCGCCAAGCAGATCGACATGAACATCCGAAACCGGGTTTCCGGCATTACTCGAACTTTGCACAAAAACCACCTCTGCGCCCGGATGATTGATCAATATCCTCAACAATTCGCCGGCGGTATAACCGGCCCCTCCTATGACTCCAACCTTTATCATTTGATTAACGATAGCAGATTAACGATTTTTGATTGCAGATTTACTTCTTCAAATCTTAATTCGTTAATCATCATTCGACATTCTAAATCCCCTTGTTAACCTTGTTGTAAATTTTCAAGGAGTTCGATAATATTTTTGTAAAGCCTTTTACATCGTCGGCGGTCCAGGCTTCCACAGTTTCGCCGTACTGGCCAAAACCAGAGTTCATCAGATCGTGTTCCGAATCAATTCCCACCAATTCGAAATGATAGGGTTTCAGTTTTACAAAAACTTTCCCTGTCACATTTTCCTGGCTCGATTCGAGGAAATCCTCAATATTTCGCATTACCGGTTCATGATACATGGCTTCGTGCAGAAACATGCCGTACCAGTTTCCCAATTGTTCCTTCCAGTACATTTGCCACTTGGTGAGCGTATGTTTTTCGAGCAAATGATGTGCTTTAATCGTAATCATCGGAGCCGCGGCTTCAAAACCTACGCGCCCTTTAATTCCGATTATGGTGTCGCCCACGTGCGTGTCGCGGCCAATCGCAAATTTCGATGCCACATTGTCGAGTGCCCGGATGATATCCGGCCCGTTCTCGTAGAATTCTCCATCCAGCGAAACCAGTTCGCCTTTTTCAAAACCCAGTTCGATGAGTTTTTCGCCACTGGCTTCCAACTGGCTGGGATACGCTTCTTCAGGAAGATTCCTGTTCGCCGTCAAAGTTTCTTTACCACCTACACTGGTTCCCCACAAACCCTGGTTGATAGAGTATTCCATTTTTTTGAAATCGGTTTCGTACCCAAATTTTTTCAGGTAATCGATTTCTTCCTGGCGGCTCAGCATTAAGTCGCGGGTTGGCGTGATAATTTCGATATCCGGAGCCAGCACCTGGAAAGTCAGGTCGAAACGAACCTGATCGTTGCCGGCACCTGTACTTCCGTGAGCAATGTATTTGGCCCCAATTTCCTTGGCATATTCAATGGTGGCAATGGCCTGAAAAACGCGTTCCGAACTCACCGAGACCGGATAAGTATTGTTACGCAGAACATTTCCATAAACCATGTAGCGGATACACTTGTCGTAATACTCGTTAGTTACATCGAGTGTTACATGCTTTACTGCGCCCAAAGTCATTGCACGCTGTTCAATTGTCTTTAGTTCCGCATCCGAAAACCCGCCGGTGTTAGCAATGGCTGTGTACACCTCAAATCCTTTTTCTTCTTTTAAATACTTTGCACAAAACGAAGTATCCAAACCCCCGCTAAATGCCAAAACCAATTTTTTGTTCATAATTATCTTTTCTATGAAAGAGTGACCGCATAAAAATATAAACCTGTAGCTGTCTGTTTTTAGAAGCTGTCACTCTCATTTCCTTTTTTCAACATCTTATTCTTTTTCGCCACCATTGCAGGTTTAAACTTCGGGATCAGGTCCAGCAAGCTGCGTTTTTTGATTGGGTTGTTGTTGGTTACTGCAGGTTTTTCCCAGGCCGGATCGTACAACATTCCGGTACACAAACATTTGCTTCGCCCTGTTCGTTCCAAAATATCATGATTCACACAACCTGTACAACCTTTCCAGAATTGATCGTCCAGGGTCAGTTCAGAGAATGTAACCGGGCGGTAACCCAGTTCGTGGTTGATTTTCATAACTGCCAACCCGGTTGTCAAACCAAAAATTTTAGAATTTGGATAACGCTTTCGCGAAAGCTCAAAAGCCTTCTTTTTAATGGCTTTCGCCAGCCCGTTCCCACGGTATTCTTCAACCACAATCAAACCCGAGTTGGCCACAAAACCTTTTTCCTGCCATGTTTCGATATAACAAAAGCCGGCAAATTTGTCACCATCGAGTGCAATAATTGCCTTCCCTTCCTCCATTTTCATGGTAAGGTATTCGTTGGTACGACGAGCGATCCCGGTACCCCGTTGTTTAGAAGCCAGATCGATGGCATCGTTGATGTCGTCGATGTATTTCAAATGTTCTTCCCCTGCTACCAGAACTTTAATATTGTCCAGATTATTCATTCTTCTCTTCTCGCTTAAAATCTTTCATTCAATTTTGGCATAATTCGTTTTAATGCCTGCATCAAATCGTTTTTAGAAATCCCCTCTCTCTCAATAATCAGTATGGTGTCGTCGCCTGCAACTGTTCCTATAATTTCCCAGCTTTTTGCCTGGTCGATAACTGCTGCAATACTGTTGGCGTAACCCGGAAGCGTTTTCACTACTGCCAGGTTCCCCGAAAACTGGATGTCCTGAAAACCGTCGGCCAGATAATTTACCCTGCTTTGTTCGGCCACTCCCGTTTCCCGAACAGTTTCCGGAACCGTATAAACATATCCTTTTGAAGGATGTGGTACTTTTGCCACCTGTAACACTTTTAAGTCGCGCGACAAGGTAGCCTGAGTCAGCTCATAACCCTTCTCTTTTAGGGTGGACAATAATTCATCCTGGCTGTGAACCTGCCCCTGCTGAATTATTTTCCTGATTTCGAGCAGTCGTTGTACTTTATTCTTCATTTGTATATTTATACATTTTTTGTGCAAATTTATTCATTTTGATGAAAAATCAAATAAATAATTCAGAATAATTACTATTTTTGCATCGATATTGATTCTAACTTAATGTTGCGATCTTAATCAATGCGAAAGATTACTTGTGTGGATATAATTACAGAAGAACTGAAATGCGTTTGTATTTAAGGCAAACGCATTTTTTTTAAATATAATACCGGAATATGTATAAAGTAAGACAGGCCAAATTAACATTGGAAGACGGAACCGTTTTTACGGGAAAATCGTTTGGAAGCGAGAAATCGGTAGCAGGCGAAGTGGTATTTTACACTGCTATGACCGGCTATCCGGAGAGTTTGACCGACCCTTCGTACACCGGACAGATACTGGTTTCAACCTACCCGATGATCGGGAATTACGGGGTTCCGGTAAATCGGCAGGAAAATGGGATCCACAAATTTTTCGAGTCGTATAAACTGCACATCACCGGCTTGATCGTCTCGGATTATTCGTTTGAGTTCAGCCATTGGAATGCCGAAAAAAGTTTGTCGGACTGGTTAAAAGAATACGAAGTTCCGGGCCTTTTTGACATAGACACACGAGCCTTAACAAAAATTTTACGCGAGAAAGGATCGATGCTTGGAAAAATTGAATTCGATGAAGAAATTGAATTTTACGACCCAAACCAGGAGAATTTAGTAGCCATTGCCAGTTGCACCACTCGCGAAGAATATGGCGATGGAAAATACAAAGTTGTTTTGATCGACTGCGGAGTAAAAAACAATATCATCCGCTGCCTGCTCGACAGAAATGCCACTGTAATTCGTGTGCCCTGGGATTACGATTTCACAAAGGAAGATTACGATGGGGTATTTATCTCGAACGGCCCCGGCGACCCGGCCATGTGTTCGGCAACCGTCGGCCATATAAAAAGTGTGATTGGTGAAGAAAAGCCGATCATGGGAATTTGCCTTGGGAACCAACTGCTCGCGCGCGCTGCAGGTGGCGATACCTACAAACTGAAATACGGACACCGCAGCCACAATCAGCCGGTTTTGCTCGAAGGCACCAACAAGTGTTACATCACCTCGCAAAACCACGGTTTTGCAGTGGCTACCGAAACCTTACCTGAAGATTGGGAACCGCTGTTTACCAATGTAAACGACAACACCAACGAAGGAATCCGGCACAAAACGAAACCCTTCTTTTCGACACAGTTTCACCCTGAAGCATCGAGCGGACCAACCGATACTGAATTTTTGTTTGATGATTTTATGAACAGCGTTGCAGAATATAAGAAAAAATAATACGGATTGAAGAATATCGATTAACGATTTAGGATTTTTGATTTAAGCTAAGAATATGAACAGATTTGATTTGGAAGAAAGGTTGATTAAGTTTGCTGCCAATATAATTCAGTTGGCCGAAAGTTTACCAAATTCTCCCATCGGCAATCATATGAAAGGTCAGATCGTTCGTTCAGGAACATCACCGGCATTGAATTATGGCGAGGCTCAAAGCGCTGAATCAAAAAAAGATTTCATTCATAAAATGAGCATTAGCCTTAAAGAACTCAGAGAAACTTTTGTTGCTCTCAAGATCATTAAATATTCCAGTCTGGATGTAACACCTGACTTAGTTGAAAAATGTTTTATTGAGAACAATGAGTTGATATCCATTTTTGTAAAAAGTATCGAAACAGCAAAAAAGAATAAAAGTGCAGTAACAAACGATTATAGTTACATCGAGACCACTCAACCGAAAATCTTAAATCGTTAATTATCATTCGAAAATCAATAGTTATCATGATACATACTCATATTAAAAAAGCGATCGTACTTGGTTCAGGCGCCCTTAAAATTGGGGAAGCCGGAGAATTTGACTACTCGGGTTCGCAGGCATTAAAAGCATTAAAAGAAGAAGGTGTTGAAACGGTTTTGATCAACCCGAATATTGCTACCATTCAAACCTCGGAAAACATAGCCGACAAAATTTACTTCCTGCCGGTTACTCCTTACTTTGTTGAGGAAGTGATCAAAAAGGAAAAACCCCAGGGGATATTACTGGCATTTGGGGGTCAAACTGCGCTGAACTGTGGTGTAGCGCTATTTAAAAGCGGGGTGCTCGAAAAGTACAATGTTGAAGTGGTAGGTACCCCGGTTCAATCGATTATCGATACCGAAGACCGCGATATTTTCGCGAAAATGTTGGGCGAAATTGATATTAAAACTCCAAAAAGCATTGCCGCCTCAACTATGGAGGAAGCAATGGCAGCCGCTAAAATTGTTGGGTTCCCGATTATTATCCGGGCCGCTTATACCTTGGGAGGGTTGGGTTCGGGCTTTTGTGAAAATGAAGAAGAACTCGAAAAACTTGCCGGAAGCGCTTTCTCGTATTCGCCGCAAATTTTGGTTGAAGAATCGATTAAAGGCTGGAAAGAAGTGGAATACGAAGTGGTTCGCGACCGCTACGACAACTGTATTACAGTGTGTAACATGGAAAACTTCGACCCGCTCGGTATTCACACCGGCGAGAGTATCGTGGTAGCTCCTTCGCAAACTTTGTCAAACTCTGAATATCATAAACTACGTGCCATTTCGATAAAAATTATCCGCCGCGTTGGTGTGGTGGGCGAATGTAACGTACAGTTTGCACTTGACCCGTATTCGGAAGACTACCGTGTGATCGAGGTGAATGCCCGTTTATCGCGTTCTTCGGCACTGGCTTCGAAAGCAACCGGATATCCGCTGGCTTTTGTGGCTGCCAAACTCGGCTTGGGTTATGGCTTGCACCAGCTTAAAAACTCGGTAACCAAAGTTACTACCGCCGCTTTTGAACCGGCACTCGATTACTGTGTGGTGAAAATTCCCCGCTGGGATTTGAGCAAATTTGTGGGGGTTTCAAAAAATATTGGCAGCTCGATGAAATCGGTCGGCGAAATTATGGCCATTGGCAGAACTTTCGAGGAAGCCATTCAGAAAGGAATAAGAATGGTTGGACTCGGGATGCACGGATTTGTAGCCAACCGCGAAGAAATTAACATTGCTGCGATTGAAGAAGAACTGACCAACCCGACCGATCGAAGGATTTTTGCGATTGCAGAAGCCTTCAATAAAGGATATTCGATCGATGAAATTCACGATAAAACAAAGATCGACCGCTGGTTCTTACAGAAACTAAATAATATTTACAAAATAAGTCTTGAACTACAGGAAATAAAAGAACTTGAAAACCTGCCTGTTCCGCTTTTAAAAGCAGCGAAAAAAGCCGGGTTCTCCGATTTTCAGATTGCACGGCTTGCGCTCAACAGCCCAAATAAAAGCATTACCACCGATCTGCTGCGGGTACGCGATTACCGAAAAGCCAACGGCATTCTGCCCGCAGTAAAACAAATTGATACGCTCGCAGGTGAATATCCTGCACAAACCAATTACCTGTACCTGACATACAGCGGTACGGAACATGATATCGGGTTTTTCCACGATGATCGTTCGGTGATTGTGTTGGGTTCGGGGGCATACCGGATTGGTAGTTCGGTTGAATTCGACTGGTGTAGTGTTAACGCGATCGAAACCATTAAACAAGAAAAGTACCGCTCGATCATGATCAACTACAATCCTGAAACGGTGAGTACAGATTACGATACCTGCGACCGCTTGTATTTCGACGAGCTGAGTTTCGAACGTGTGATGGATATTATCGATCTTGAAGATCCGTTTGGAGTGGTGGTTTCGATGGGTGGACAAATACCGAATAACCTGGCTATGAAACTGCACAGCCAGAATGTTCCGGTACTAGGCACCTCTCCAATTAAGATTGATAACGCCGAAGACCGTGAAAAATTCTCTTCCCTGCTCGATACCTTAAAAGTTGACCAACCACGCTGGGCGCGTCTTTCAACTATTGAAGAAATTCACAAATTTGTTGATGAAGTGGGTTACCCTGTTTTGATCCGCCCCTCGTATGTCCTCTCGGGAGCCGCCATGAACGTGGTGTCGAACCCCGATCAGTTGGAGCACTTCCTCGTGATGGCTGCTAATGTTTCGAAAGAACACCCGGTGGTTGTTACCGAGTTCATCGAAAATGCAAAAGAGATCGAGATTGATGCAGTGGCCAATAAAGGTGAGATGATTGCTTATGCCATCTCGGAACACGTTGAATTTGCAGGGGTGCACTCGGGCGATGCAACCATCGTTTTCCCCCCACAGAAACTGTATGTCGAAACCATTCGCCGAATTAAAAGAATTGCCCGCGAAATTGCACAGGGACTCGAAATTACAGGTCCATTCAATATGCAATTCCTGGCCAAAGACAATGATATTAAAGTTATCGAATGCAACCTGCGCGCCTCGCGAAGCTTCCCCTTTGTTTCGAAGGTGATGAAACTGAACCTGATCGAGATCGCCACTAAAGTAATGCTCGGGATCGATGTTCCGAAACCTGATAAATCGTTGTTCGAACTAGACTACGTGGGTGTAAAAGCGCCGCAATTTTCGTTTGCGCGGTTATTAAATGCCGATCCTGTACTCGGTGTCGACATGTCGTCGACCGGAGAAGTAGGTTGTATCGGAGAATCATATTACGAAGCCATTCTGAAAGCAATGCTCTCGGTGGGATATAACTTCCCCAAAAAGAATATTCTGATTTCATCGGGACCGTCGCGTGGCAAACTCGAGCTACTAAACAGTGCGCGAATGCTGGTGGAACGAAATTTCACTATTTATGCTACCGAAGGAACCCATAAATTCTTCCGCGATAATGGTATTGAAAATACCTTGATCTATTGGCCGGATGAAGAAGGACAATCGCCGAACACAATCGACATGATCAAACAAAAAAAGATCGATTTGGTGATCAATATTCCGAAGAACCACACCAACCGTGAGTTGAAAAACGGATATAATATTCGCCGAAGTGCCATCGACTACAATATTCCGCTAATCACAAATGCCCGGGTGGCCAGTGCTTTCCTTTACGGTATTTGTAAATACAAAATGGAAGATATTAAAGTGAAAAGCTGGGATGAATATAAATAGTCTCCGCAAGAAAACGCACTAAATTTTAAAACCAGTATGTCAATCT